>Ga0209745_1000580_pt1 | contig 22324 bp, 21 predicted proteins | sample BarGraNGADG00312_FD_184495 | JGI IMG/M metagenome (GOLD analysis project Ga0209745, IMG submission 184495) | Arctic peat soil microbial communities from Barrow, Alaska - Barrow Graham LP Ref core NGADG0004-312 (SPAdes) (version 2) | ecosystem: Environmental > Terrestrial > Soil > Wetlands > Peat...
ATCAGCCAGTACGCGAGCCCCAACCTCATTCCGGTCACCCTGGAGCTCGGCGGCAAGAGCCCCAACATCTTCTTCGCGGACGTGGCGGAGAAGAATGACAGCTTCTACGACAAGGCTCTGGAAGGGTTCACGCTCTACGCCTTCAACTCTGGTGAGGTCTGCACCTGCCCGTCGCGGGCCCTGGTCCAGGACTCCTTCTACGACTCCTTCATGACCGATGCAGTGGCCCGGACAGAGAAGATCGTCATGGGCAACCCGCTGGACACGAACACCCAGATGGGTGCCCAGGTCAGCGAAACCCAGATGAACACGATCCTTGGCTACATCGAGATCGGCAAGAAGGAGGGGGCCAAGGTCCTCGCCGGCGGCGGGCGGGTAGAGCTCGACGGCGATCTGGCCGGCGGTTTCTACATCAAGCCCACTCTTCTGCAGGGCACCAACGACATGCGCGTGTTCCAGGAAGAGATCTTCGGTCCGGTGCTCGCGGTGGCCCGCTTCACGGACTACGACGACGCGATCTCCATCGCCAACGACACGCCCTACGGTCTGGGCGCCGGCATCTGGTCCCGCAACGGCAACGTCGCCTACCGCGCAGGCCGCGACATCCAGGCCGGTCGCGTCTGGGTGAACAACTACCACGCGTACCCGGCACACTCGGCCTTCGGCGGCTACAAGTCCTCAGGGATGGGCCGCGAGACCCACCTGATGGTGATGAGCGCCTACCAGCAGACCAAGAACCTTCTGGTCAGCTACTCCGAGAACGCGCTGGGGTTCTTCTAAACCGCTGAGCTCAGAGGGTTCTTCAGCAACCATTGAGAATAACGGCTAGCGCCGCCGGGTACCCATGACAGTACTGTCGTGCCCGGCGGCGCTGCCCAGCCACACAGCCATAGAGCCACTCCGGCCTCAGATATGGCTACCAAACGCAGTCCATTCGAATACAAGTAGAAGGACAAGTCAATGACGACGATGCAAGCAGCTGTAGTCCACGCGTTCGGCAAGGACCTCACGATCGACAACGTCCCCGTTCCGACCCCAGGCCCCGGACAAGCGCTGGTGAAGCTCATCACCAGCGGCGTCTGTCACACGGACCTGCATGCCGTCGAGGGCGACTGGCCGGTCAAGCCGAACCCGCCATTCATCCCCGGACATGAGGGCGTCGGCACTGTCGTCTCTGTGGGCGAGGGCGTCACCAACCTCACCCTGGGCCAGCTGGTCGGAAACGCCTGGCTCTTCTCCGCCTGCGGTCACTGCCAATACTGCAACATCGGCTGGGAAACCCTGTGCGAGAAGCAGGAGAACGCTGGCTACAGCGTGGACGGTTCCTTCGGCCAGTACATGCTCGTGGACGCCAAGTTCGCCGCCATCATTCCTGATGGCGCGGACCTCGTCGAGGTCGCCCCGATCCTCTGTGCAGGCGTCACGGTCTACAAGGGGCTGAAGATGACAGAGGCGCGTCCCGGGCAGTGGGTGGTCGTCTCCGGCATCGGCGGCCTCGGCCACATCGCGGTGCAGTACGCCAAGGCGATGGGCCTGCGGGTGGCGGCCGTTGACATTGCGGACGACAAGCTGGCGCTGGCCAAGAAGCATGGCGCCGAGCTGCTGGTCAATGCGGCCCACGAGGATCCCATCGAGGTCGTCCAGCGGGTCACTGGCGGCGCCCACGGCGTGCTCGTCACCGCCGTACATCCCTCGGCATTCGGCCAGGCGATCCACATGTCACGACGCGGCGGCACCATTGTCTTCAACGGCCTGCCTGCGGGCGACTTCCCGGCATCGATCTTCGAGATCGTCCTCAAGGGGCTCACCGTCCGCGGGTCCATCGTCGGCACACGCCAGGACCTGGTGGAGGCCCTGGAGTTCTATGCCCGCGGCCAGATCCACCCGACCGTGGCCACCCGCGACCTCAGCGAGATCAACACCGTCTTCGATGAGATGAAGCACGGCAAGATCGACGGCCGGGTCGTCATCAAGTACTGAGTAGCGCAGCCAGACCAGCTCACCTGCTCAGCGTGGCGACCTCGGTCGTCAAGGGGGGCTCGAAGCGGTGAACGGCGCGTCCGCACAGGGCGCGCCGTTCACCGCTTCTTGTTGTTCTGCAGAGGCCAGATCGGCTTGTTGGTGAAGCCCCGTCAGGTCTCGGTTTGACCGATTGTCGTCAAAACCGGGCGACCGGGGTTCTACTTGAGGGCATGGTCCCCCAGAGTGTGCGCGCCCAGGTGGCCGAGTCGTGGTTTCGCTCGGCCGCTGCGGGCGTGCAGGCTGACACGGTCGATGCCCCGATCACCCTGCCCGGTGACGCCCTGCGCGACTACCGCGAAGCCCATCCGCTGGCACAGGTGTTTCCGCTGCTGGATGACGTCCTCGGCCAGGCCGCCCGTGACTGCGACTCGATCATGGCGGTCTCCGACGCTGCCGGGCAGCTGCTCTGGATCTGCGGGTCACCCAGCTTGTTGCGCCGCGCCGAGTCGATCGGCTTCGTCGAGGGCAGCAACTGGGACGAGCGGCTGGCCGGCACCAATGCGCCAGGCATGGCACTGGCTCTCAACGAGTCCGTGAGAGTCATCCGTGCCGAGCATTTCCGGAGCTCCGTGCAGCGCTGGAGCTGCGCGGCTACACCTATCCATGACCCCACCACATCGTCCTTGCTCGGCGTTCTGGACATCACCGGTGGCGATGATGTCGCCTTGCCGCAGACGATGGCGATGGTGCGTGCGGCGGCCCGCATGGCCGAGGCCGAGCTCGCGCGGGACCTGCGCTCTCACGGCGCAAGGGAGCAAGGCCATCGCGGAGGAACGTTCGTCGTCCTGGAGTCCCTGGGGCGGGCAGACTCCCTGCTGACCATCGTCGACGGCCTCGGCAAGCGGAAGTCAATTCGCCTCAGCCCCCGTCACAGCGAGATCCTCTTGCTTCTGGCGTCAGCCGCGCGGGGTCTGTCCGGGGATGAGCTGGCTGTCCTGCTCTATGAGGAGGACAGCAGCGCTTCGACGTTGCGCGCGGAGCTCAACAGGCTGCGCAACCTCCTCGGGGAGGAGCTGCTCGCGTCGCGGCCATACCGGCTGGTGGCCGAGCTCACCGCCGACTGGCTTGCCGTCGAGTCCCATCTCGCGGTGGGCGACGTGGCAGCCGCGATGCGGGCGTATCGCGGGCCCCTGCTGCCAGGCTCAACAGCGCCAGGCGTGGTGCGGCTGCGCGAGAACATCGAGGCGTCGTTGCGTCAGGCGGTGCTGGGCAGCAAAGAGCCCGACCTGATGTCCACCTGGACCCGCTCGGCCTGGGGCGCGGACGACTACGTCATGTGGCAAGCGCAGCTCAACGCCCTCGGCGCGGGCTCCCCGCTGCGGCCACTGGCGGCCGGCCAGCTTGCCCGGCTCGACCGAGAGCTGGGCCATCTGGGCCACGGTGAGGTGGTTCCGGAACGGGCGGGCGGAAGAGCCACTAGATGATCCTGAACACATGATCCTGACCTACGTGCCCAAGGACTGGTCAGGCACTGAGTGGGCACGTAGTTCACCCTTCACCGGGGTCACCCACGCGCCCAGGGCGGCGAACACGGCCACCGCTGCGAACGCCCACGCGAAGCCGAACGATCCTGCGAGCGCACCAACAAGTGGCGCAGTGGCGAAGGCGGCGACGTTCTGCATCGTGTTCTGCACACCCAGCGCGCGGCCGGACCAGGCGCGTCCGGCGAGCTCGGCCGTGGCCGTGAAGCCCAGCCCGTTGTCCGCGACCGAGATGATGGAAGCGACGGCCAGCGCGAGCACGACCAACGAGACCTCGGCCGACGCCGCCGCAGCGACCAACAGCATGGATACGCATGCCGCCAGTGCAATGAGACGCATCGGTGCGAGCCGGCTCCCGACGACATCCGACCAGCGGCCGGATGCAATCCGGCCCGCGGCTCCCCCGACGGCGACGATGGCCAGCAGCTGCCCAGCCGTCGTGGCGTCCCAGCCGCGCTGCGAGACGAGGTACTCGGCGGAGAAAGCCGCCAAGGCGAACTGCGGCACCACGAGCAGCGAGCTCGCCGCATGCACCCGCCAGAGGATCAGCCGCCGGTACGGCGACCGCTGCCCGGCATGCTCGGCGGCCTTCTGATGAGGTGGGTCCGCGGCAAACAGCACCACCGCTGCCGCCACGACCGGGCAGATCGTCGCGGGGACGGCGAGCGCGAGGCGGAGCCCGCCCAGCTTGGCCAGTGGCGGTAGCAGCGCGCCCGCCATAGCGATGCCGAGTGGTACTCCCGTCTGCCGGATCCCCATCGCGAGACCACGCTGGTGGGCGCCGAACCAGCCCATCACCAGGCGGCCGCTCGCGGAGTTCACCGAGGCACCAGCCGCGCCCATGAGTGCGAAGAGAACGGCCTGAGCGCCCAGGCTGCTCATCTCTGCGCTTGCGAGCCCGATCAACCCGGTCAGCCCCAGCCCGATCGCGATGGCGAGGCGCTCGCCATACCGATCGGCGAAAGCCCCCCAGGCGATAAGGGTGACCACCAGTCCGAGCGAGGGTGCCGCCACCAGCGCCCCGCCCTGGGCCAGGGTGAGTCCTTCGGTCCGGCGCAGGTAGGGCAGGAGAAAAGGCAGACCGAACAGCAGGCACGATGCGACCGCCTGTGCCGTGGTGCCGAGCGTCAACATCACCCAGCGACGTCGGGAAGTCTGATCTTCGCCCGCGATGGTCACGCGGAATGATGTCACGTGTGGAGGACTCAGACGAGGATTCGCACGGGTTCCTCGAGCAGGGAGATGAACGCGGCCATCCACTGTGCGGCTGTTGCTCCGTCGATCGGCCGGTGGTCGACCGAGAGCGTGAAGCTCATGACCGTGCCCACACTCAGCCTTCCTTTCCTGACGACAGACTTCTCCAGTGCGGCGCCGACTGCGAGGATCGCGGACTGCGGCGGGTTGATGATCGCAGCGAAGTCCTCGGTGCCGAACATGCCGAGGTTGGTGACCGTAAGCGTGCCGCCCTCGATCTCCTCCTGCTGCAAGCTCCCTGACCTGGCCCGGCCGACCAGGTCGCTGCTGGCCGCTGCGACTGTCGACAGCGTCATCCGGTCCACGCTGCGCAGCACCGGGGTGACCAGGCCTGCGTCGGTGGCGACGGCCACGGAGATGTCGACGCGGGAGAACGACCGCACCGCGTCTGGCGTCCAGATCACGTTCATTGCCGGTACCAGAACATGTGCGCGCGCTGCAGCCGTCACCACCAGATCGTTGACCGAGACAAGTACCGCGCCCGAGTCCTTGCCTGGCTCATTGAGGAGGGCCCGGAGCTTGAGCAGCTTGTCGACACGGGCGGTGCCGCGCAGGAAGAAGTGCGGCGCGTCTCGCGTGCTCTCGGTCAGCCGAGCCGCGATGGCGCGGCGCATCCGCGTGTGCGGTATGTCGTGGTACGCGGCGGCGACCGCTGAAGTGGCCCCTGAGCTGGCCCCCGCGCTGGCAATGGCTGAGCCCGATCTCGGAGCCATGGCGGGTTCGTCGAGCACGGGCTGGCGCAGTGAGATCTGGCGTGCCTGGGCTGCTTGCTCGACGTCTCGTCGTACGATCCGACCGCCTGGACCGCTTCCGCCGATGTCAGCGATGGACAGGCCCGCCTCCTTGGCCAGACGTCGGGCCAGCGGGCTGCTGAAGATCCGCGCACCTCTCACGTCGGCCGTACCGGCGGAGGTCGACAGGTCGGCCGCTGAGCCATCCCCGAGCTCGACCAACAGGGCATCGAGGTCCCCTACCAGCTCGCCGGGCTCTCCGAGCAGTGCGATCGGCGTTCCGACCTCGACCACGGCACCCGCCGGGACGAGCGTCTTGAGGATCACGCCGTCGGCGTCGGCAGGCACGTCGACGACGGCCTTCTCGGTCTCGACCGTCGCGATGGTGTCCTGGGACCTGAACGGCATGTTCTCCGGGACCGGCCACTGCGACAACACCGCCTCCACCGCGTTGGCCGCCACCTCGGGCATGCGCAGCAACCGGGCCATGTCAGGACTCCGTGATCTCGGCAAGGCGCGCGGCGACTTCCTCGCTCCTGGCGATCGCCGCCCGTTCCAGGACCTTGCTGATGCTCGGCGAGGCCTCGCCACCGGTCACCCGTTGCACGGGCTGGTCAAGCCAGTCGAAGAACCGCCGCTGGATCTCGTCGGCCAGCCAGCCGCCATACGACGTCCCGAGGGCGCCCTGCTCGGCGATCAGCACGTTGTTGGTCTTCTTGATGCTCGCGCCGATGGTGTCCCAGTCGATGCTGGCGCGGTCGAGCCAACGCAGGTCGATGACCTCGGCGTCGACGTTGCCGAGCTGTTCGACAGCCTCGAGCACCTGGTGAACCATCGCGAGGTAGGAGATCACGGTGATCTGTGATCCCTGACGCCGGATGGCGGACCTGCCCACGGGCAGGCAGTAGTCGAGGTCGCCCACCGGCCCCTCCCCCGTTGACGTGTACAGGTCGACGTGCTCGAGGACGACGACGGGGTCCTTGCACCGCAGGGCGCTGTTCATCAGGCCGACGTAGTCGAAAGGCGTGGACGGTGCCACGATCCGCCAACCCGGGGCCGTGGCGAAGATGCCGGCCGGGTCCATCGAATGCTGCGACCCGTAGCCGGTGCCTGTGGCAACCTTGCTGCGCAGCACGAAGGGCACCTCGCCGTCGCCCCCGAACATGTGCCGGGCCTTGCCGATCTGGTTGAACAGCTGGTCGGCGGCCACCCACATGAAGTCGGCGTACATGAACTCCACGACCGGCTTGAACCGGCCATCGAGTGCGATCCCGCCCCCCAGGCCTGCGAAGGCGTTCTCGCTGATCGGTGTGCCGAGGACGCGCTCGGGATAGGCCTCCTTCAAGCCTCTGGTGGCGCCGTTCGTCCCACCGTTGAGGCGGTGCACGTCCTCACCCATCACCACGACGGTCTCGTCGGTCTGCATCCGACGGGCCATCACAGCGGCCACCGCGTCGATGAACTTCTGCTGCGCGATCTCGCCCGCGTACGAGTCGCGGTCAGCCAGGTGAGCGTCATCGAACTCACTCAGGTCACCTCGGACCCCGATGTCCACGAAGGCCGGGTCCGGCCACTCCGAGGGCTTGATCCGGCGCTGGCCCGGCTTGCCACCGGGCAGCGGCTCGAGAAGGACCTCACCCGTCTGCACCATGACCTGTTTGGCGTTGGCGACGGCCTCGTCGATGCAGGACTGGCTCAGAATGCCCCGACGCACCAGGTGGCCGGCGACCTGCGCGATCGGGTCGCGCGCTCGCCATTGCGCCTCCTCCTCTTTGGAGCGGTATCCGAAGGCGCTCCCCGGGAAGGGGCCGTTCTGGTGGAAGTAGCGATAGGTGTCTGCCTCGATCATGGTTGGTCCGTGGCCGGCACGCATGTGTGCCAGAGCCTCCTGCATGGCCAGGTGGACGGCCAGCGGATCCATGCCGTCGACCTTCCAGCTCGGTATGCCGAACCCGAGGCCGCGAGCCGACAGTCGCGGCTCCCCGGTCGCTTCGGCGACCTTGGTCGACACGGCGTAAAGGTTGTTCTCGATGAAGAAGCAGACAGGCAGGTGCCAGGCGGAGGCGAGGTTGAACGTCTCCAGCGTCGAACCGATGTTGACCGCACCGTCCCCGAAGTAGGTCACCGACACGGCGTCCGTGCCGGCCTGCCGGTGTGCCCAGGCAAATCCTGCGGCCTGCGGCACACCACCTCCGACAATGGCGTTGGTGCCCATCGCGCCCGCTTCTTTCCACTGCAGGTGCATGGATCCCCCGCGCCCGTGACCGTAGCCCCGGGACAGGCCACAGATCTCGGCGAGGGTACGGAGCAGGACGGTGCGTACGTCGCCGGTGAGCTCCGCAGTGAGATCAAGACCCTGCGGTGCGACGTGCGAGAGTGCCTTGGCCAGGAACTGGTGGTGACCACGGTGCGAGCCGTTGATGGCATCCTGACTGGTGAGCGCCAGGATGGAGCCGACCGCGCCGCCCTCCTGCCCGATACTCGAATGCGCCGGCCCATGGATCAGACCCGCGCCGGCGAGCTCGAGGACATACTCCTCGAACGTCCGGATCAGCACGAGCTGGCCCAGCATCGCGGTAAGCAGCGCCGGGTCAGCGGCGTTCCAGTCGTCGGTGGTGGCGACGAGCTCGACCCACGGCGACGCCGCGGTGAGTTGTCTGTGCTGGGTCATGACACGCTCCATCAGCTCGGTTGTTGTCATCCAGCATGCCACGAGATAGGATCCAATCTCTAGTCCAGACTGGATATTCGTTTCTCTGCACCGCACCGCCGTCGTGTATATATGATGTATTGGATCCATTCACCGTCGATAGGAGCGTCGCAGATGGGACTGCCAGGGTTGCGCCGGCTCGACCACATCGGGTTCACCGTGCCTGACCTCGAGGAGGCGACCCGGTTCCTCGTCGATGTGCTCGGCTGCGAATACCTCTACGCGCTGGGCCCGTTCCAGGATGACGGCGACTGGATGAGCGAGCACCTGGGCGTCCACCCCCGCGCGACGATTCCGGAGAACCGCTTCTTCCGCTGCGGCGGGCAGGCGGTCTTCGAGGTGTTCCAGTACACCGCTCCTGATCAGCGCACGTGCGTACCCAAGAACAGCGACGTCGGCGGGCATCACATCGCCCTGTACGTCGACGACCTCGTCACCGCCGTGGAATACCTCAGGAGCTGCGGGGTCACGGTGCTCGGCGAGCCGACCGCGAGCAAGGGGCCACACCTGGGCCAGCGGTGGGTGTACTTCCTGGCCCCGTGGGGGATGCAGCTCGAGCTCGTGTCCTACCCGGACGGAAAGGCCTTCGACCGGCAGCAGACCAGCGCGAGGTCGTCATGACCTCCGGATTGCCCTCTGACGTGTCTGGGGCCTTGGCAGGTCTGGCGAGCCAACGGGTCGCCGACTACCTCCGCCAGGCGATCCTCGGCGGGGACATCGCGCCCGGGCAGCGCGTCCGGCAGGCGATGGTTGCCGAGCGGTTCGGTGCCAGCAGGCTGCCCGTACGTGAGGCGCTCCGGATGCTGGAGGCCGAAGGACTCATCGAGCACGAGGCGAACAAGGGCGCCCGCGTTCCCCTGCTCGACAGAGGTGAGGTCGACATCATCTACCAGATGCGCGAGCGCCTCGAGCCGCTCGCTTTAAGCCAGAGCATCCCGAATCTCACCGCCGATGACATGCGCAGTCTGGGGGACATCCAGGACCAGATCGAGACCAACTCTGACGTCCGTGGCTTCCTTGCGCTGGACCGGGAGCTCCATCTGCTCACCTACAGCGGTTGTCACTTCGACCAGCTGACCTCGATGGTCACCCGACTGTGGAACTCCACCCAGCACTACCGCCGGGCCTTCGTTTCGAGCAGCGGACCAGGGCGGATGTGGGTGATCAACGCCGAGCACAGACTGTTGCTCGATGCGATCGAGCGCCACGACACGACCGACGCCGAGCGCTACCTCAGCGGACACATCCGGCGAACCCGGGTCGAGCTTGCCCAGCACCCGGAGGTCTTCGGCGACTCACCGTCCTGAAGATCTGCCGTCGTGAGACAGAGTCACCTGAAGCAGGGTCTGAAGCAGAGTCACCACTGCACGGCGATGTACTTCGACTCGAGGTAGTCGAGCATGCCGCCATGACCACCCTCGCGGCCGATCCCGCTCTGCTTCGAGCCACCGAAGGGCGCCGCAGGGTCGCTGACCAGGCCCCGGTTCAGACCCACCATGCCAAACTCCAGCGCCTCGCTGACGCGCAGACCACGGGCCAGGTCACCGGTGTAGACGTAGGCGACGAGCCCATGCTCGGTGGTGTTGGCGAGGGCGATGGCCTGCGCCTCGTCCTGGAAGGTCACGATCGGAGCGACCGGGCCAAAGAGCTCCTCGCGCAGGATGGCCGCACCAGGTTGGACGTTCACCAGCACGGTCGGCTCGTAGTAGAAGCCCTCCCCATCCGGGCGCTGCCCACCAACCAGCGCCTGCGCTCCGTCGATGACCGCTGCGCGAACCAGCCCATCCACCTTCGAGAGCGCGTCCTGGTTGACGAGCGGACCGACATCGGTGCCCTCCTGGCCTCCTGGCCCGAGAACCAGCGCCGACATCCGCTGCGCCAGACGCCGGCTGAACTCATCAGCCGCAGACGCCTCGACGTAGAAGCGGTTCGCCGCCGTGCATGCCTCCCCCGCGTTCCGCATCTTCGCCACCATGGCCCCCTCGATCGCAGCGTCGAGATCGGCGTCAGCAAACACCAGGAACGGCGCGTTGCCCCCGAGCTCCATCGAGGTGTTCACGACCCGGTCTGACGCCTCGGCCAGCAGGATCCGGCCGACCTCCGTCGATCCGGTGAACGACAGCTTGCGGACTCGCGAGTCGTGGAGCATTGCGGACACGACCTCGCCGGAATGGCGAGAGGGCAGGACGTTCACCACGCCTGGCGGAACCCCGGCCTCCGCGAGAATCGACGCCATCGCCAGCGCAGTCAAAGGGGTGTCGCTGGCCGGTTTGAGGACGACTGTGCACCCAGCGGCCAATGCCGGAGCGATCTTGCGTGTAGCCATCGCTGCCGGGAAGTTCCATGGCGTGACCAGGACGCAGATGCCGACCGGTTGCTGAAGGACGAGGATCTTGTTGGCCCCGGACGGAGCGGTCATCACCGAGCCGGCGCCGCGGACGGCTTCCTCTGAGTACCAGCGGAAGAACTCGGCGGCGTAGGCCACCTCGCCGCGTGCGTCCCGCAGCGCCTTGCCGTTCTCCAGAGAGATCAGATGCGCGAGGTCCTCGGCGCCACGCGTCATCAGCTCGAACCCGCGCCGCAAGATCTCGGCTCGCTGTCGGGGGGCGGTGGCGGCCCAGGCAGGAGCGGCAACTTCGGCGGCGTCGATCGCGGCGATCGCGTCCTCGACACTGGCGTCGGCCACCGTGGTGATCGTCTCCCCGGTCGCCGGGTTCACCACGTCGAAGCGGCGACCGCCCGCGGCTGGAACCGGTATGGCACCGATGTAGAGGTTGGTCACGAGGGTCTTGAGTAGTTCGATGGTGTGCGCGCTCACGGGAGTTGAACCTTTCGACGGTGCTGGTTCGGGCCTTAGTGGTTGCCGACCTCAGCAGGTAAGGACCTCAGCAGTGACAAGCGTCAGTAGGGGTTGGCGATGAACAGCTCCTGGGCCGGGAACAAGGTGAGAAGGCGCGGGCCGTCATCGGTGACCAGGACCTCTTCCTCGATCCGGGCGGCGGAGAAACCATCGCTGGCCGGGCAGTACGTCTCCAGCGCGAAGACCATGCCCGTTTGCAGCTCGACCGGCTCCTTCATGCTGTTGAGCCGAGAGATGATGGGCCGCTCGTGCAGACCAAGCCCGAGGCCGTGGCCGAACTGCAGGCCGAACGCGGCCATCTCGTTCTCGAAGCCGAACTCGGTGGCCTTCGGCCAGACCGCCGCCACCTCGTCGGTGCCCACGCCGGGCCTGACCTTGTTGATCGAGGCGTCCATCCACTCGCGCGCCTTGTCGTAGGCGTCTCGCTGGCTGGGGGTGGCGCTGCCGACACTGAACGTCCGGTAGTAGCAGGTGCGGTAGCCGTTGAAGGAATGGATGATGTCGAAGAACGCCTGGTCACCCGGACGGATGAGACGGTCGGAGAAGTTGTGTGGGTGCGGGTTGCACCGCTCCCCCGAAACCGCGTTGATCGCCTCGACCTGGTCCGAGCCCATCTCGTAGAGCCGCTTGTTTGCCAGGGCCACGATCTCGTTCTCGCGGATGCCTGGCTTCAGCGCCTCGACAATGTCCTGGTAGACGCCGTCGACCATGGCGGCTGCCTGGTTGAGCAGCATGATCTCGTCGCCGGACTTGATCTGACGGGCGTCCAGCATGAGCTGCTGTGCGTCGACCACGCGCAGGCCCTGCCGCTGCATCTCGAACAGGAAGGGTGGCTCGACGATGTCCACGCCGATGGGTGCGTCCACGACACCGGCCTCCTCCAGCATGCCCTTGATCTCCCGGACAGCTGACTCCATGAGGCCAACGGTCGGCGCGATCGCTCCCCGCAGGCCCAGCATCCCGGCTCGGCTGTCCTCCTGCTGGAGCCATGGTGAGTGCAGCCGGTGGTGACGGGCAGCCGACCCGAAGTCCCACAGCGTCGGCCCGTGGTCACGGGTGAGCAACGCATACCGGGTCATCTTGTCGCCGAGCGCGCCGCCGATCCACGTCTGAGTGGTGTACCGGATGTTGTAGAAGTCGAAGAGCAGGAACGCGCCGCACTCACTGGACTCCAGTGATGCCTTGGCTCTGGCCAGCCGGTAGCGGCGGAGGCGGTCGAAGTCGACGCGCTCCTCGTAGTCGACGCCCATGTGGCCCGGAGCGGGCAATGGAGCCATCTGCTGGTTCTGGGCGCTCATGACGACTCTTCCCCACCGAGGCCGTCATCGATCTCGACGTTCTCGGGCTCGAGCTGCAGACCCGAGCTTGCAGCCTGCAGATCGAGCAGGATGGCGAAGTCCTCGGTGACCCGACCGCTGCTCACACTGGCCTGCACCAGCTGGGCGGTGATTGCGGCGATCGGCATGGGCACGTCGAGCTCACGGGCAACAGCGAGTCCGAGGTCGAAGTCCTTGCGCAACAGAACCGGCGTGAACGTCGGGGTGTAGTCGAGGTTCACGAACGCGGGCGTCTTGTAACGAGTGAAGACCGATCCCATGACGCTGTTGTTGATGAAGTCCAGAAACGCCGATCTGGGCACGCCACCCTTCTCGGCCAGCACTGTGATCTCCGCCAGGTTCTGTGTCACCACGCCCAGCAGCAGGTTGTGACAGATCTTCACCAGCCGCGCGTGCTCGCCGTCGCCGACGTACGTGACGTGGCGCCCGAGCAGCTCCACGAGCGGGCGGATCTCGGCGTACGAGTCTGAAGGTCCGGAGCAGACCAGCGACAGCATCCCGGCTCGCACGACCTTGCCGTTCCCGCTCACCGGGGCGGCGATGAAGCTGACGCCGCGCTTGGCCAGCCGTTGACGCGCCGCCCCCGACGCTTCCGAGGACACCGTAGAGCAGTCCACGACATGTCGGGGGGCGCGGTCAGGGTCGGCGAGCAGCTGGTCAAGGACCTGGTCGAGGTCGGCCGACGTCGAGACCATCGTGAACACGACGTCCCGGTCCGCGAGGTCGGACGGGTCATCGACCACTGTGACTCCGAACTCGGTCAACGGCTCAGCCTTGGCCCGGGTGCGGTTCCAGGCGGCCACATCCACCCCGGCACAGCTCAGTCGCTGGGCCAGGGCGAAGCCCATCCGCCCGGTGCCGATCCATCCAACGCGCAGATCTATGGGGCTCATCGACAGGACCTCTTTCGTGGTTGAGCGGTACTCACGGCTTCACCTGCTGGTCCGGGGTGGTCGCCGACTGGTTCGGGGTGGAAGATGCAGCGCCGAGGTACAGGCGTGCGACCTGAGGATCCTCGAGCAGGTCGGCGCCCCTGGCAACGAGCCTGACGACGCCGGACTCGAGGACCGCGCCCATGTCTGAGGCGGCCAGGCCCGATCGGGCGTTCTGCTCTACGAGCAGCACAGTCCGGCCGCTCTCACAGAGCGTTCGGATGCTGGCGAAGACCACCTGCCGGGACTTCGGGTCCAACCCGATCGATGGCTCGTCCAGGAGGATCAGGGTCGGGTCGAGCACCAGCGTTCGCGCGAGCTCGACCTGCTTCTGCTCTCCACCTGACAGCGAGCCGGCGTGCTCCTTGGCCCGGGTCTTGCAGATGGGGAACGCGTCGACGGCCTGCTCCAACCGCTGCTGCAACAGCTTCTGGTCCCGCAGCATGTAGCCGCCCATGAGCAGGTTGTCCCAGACACTCATGGCCGGGAACAGGCTGCGGTCCTGGGGGACGTGGACGATCCCCAGCAGCAGCCGGGCCTTGGGGCTGAGCTTGTTGATCACCTGATCCTGAAAAGTTACGGTACCCCGCTTCGGGCGAAGCAGACCACTCACGGTCTTGAGCACGGTCGACTTGCCTGAGCCGTTGGGTCCGATCAGGCAGGTGACCGTGCCGGCCTCGATGCTGAGGCTGACGCCTTTGAGGATGTCGCCGGCGCCGTAGCTGGCGACCACTGAGTCGATGACAAGGATCGGCGCCACGGCTAGCTCCCCAGATATGCGTCGAGAACCAGCGCGTTGTTCTGCACCACTGACGGCTCGCCGGCGAATATCGGTTTGCCCGCATCCAGAACGATGACCGGGTCGCAGAGTCGCATCACAAAGGTCATGTCGTGCTCGACGATGAGGAAGGTGATGCCGGCGGCGTTTCGTTCACGGATGTGTCGCTCCATGGTCTGGATGAGGACCGGGTTCACCCCGGCAGTGGGCTCGTCGAGCAGGACCAGCCGTGGCGAGCTCATGAGGACGGCAGCAAACTCCAGCAGCTTGCGTTGGCCGTATGACAGCTCCGAGGCGAACAGCTCCGAGATATCAGTCAGCCGGAACTCCTCGAGCAGGGAAGCCGCACGTTCCCGGTCCTGCCGTCCGACCCGGCTGGTGAACAGCTGGCGCCAGCCATACCCTCCCGCCACCACGAGGTTTTCCAGCACGGTGAGCTGAGGGAAGATGCGGGCCTGCTGGAAGGTGCGCGAAAGGCCCTGCCGGTACAGCTTTCCCGGATGGGATCCGGTGACATCGCGGCCGTCGAACTCAACCCGGCCGGCATCCGCCTTCAGGTAGCCGGTGATGATGTTGAAGAGCGTCGTCTTGCCGGAGCCATTGGGTCCGATGAGGGCCGTTATGGTTCCTTCCTCGACGCTCAGGGAGGCACCGTCCACAGCGCGTACCCCGCCGAATATCTTGGTCACGTCGTGCACCGACAGCAGGTCGGTCATGACGCACCTCCACCGAGCATGGTCGCGGCGTCTGGCTCGCCCGAGGGCGTTGGGTTCCCGGGCGGGGCAGCTGCCGCGTCCGCCCGTCGGCGGCGACGGCGTAGCCGCAGGCGGTCCTCGATAGTCGGCAGGATCCCGCGAGGCAGCAGCAGGATGATCACCAGGAAGAGGAGTGCGTAGACGATCAAGTACAGCTGGACGGCGCCGAGCTGGTAGGTGAGCAGCTGCTGACCCGACTCCAGGATGACGGCGCCCAGGACCGGGCCCCACAGCGTCCCTCGTCCACCAAGGAAGGTCATCAGCACTATGGCGATGGTGACCAGCGGGTCGACCGCGAACTGAGGGTAGATGAAGCTCTGGTAGTAGGCCCAGACGGCGCCAACCATTGCAGTGATACCGACGCTGACTGAGAAGGCCAGCACCTTCACACCGATGGTGCGTACGCCGACCCCGCGAGCCTTGTCCTCGTCCGCCCGGATGGAAACCAGGGACAGCCCCACCTTGCTACGCATCGTGGCGAAGGTCAGACCCACGGTGAAGATGAGCAGCGCTGACAGCACGTAGTAGAAGGGCAGCTCGAAGGTGGCGGCAGGGAACGGGGCTATCGGCAGAGCAGCCCCCTGCGACCCGCCGGTGAGGTCGTGCAGATTGAAGGCGAGCGTCTGCACCACGAATAGGAATGTGATTGTGACGATGGCAAAGACGTCAGCACGGGTCCGCATGGAGATCAGCGCGATGGGCCAGCCGATCAGGGCGCCAACCAGACCAACAAGGGGCAACAGCAGGAACGGTTCGTAGCCCGTTGTCAGGACATGGTCCTTGAAGATCAGGGCGATCGTGTACGCACCGATTCCGAAGAATCCGGCATGGCCGAGAGACGGGTAGCCGGCAAAACCACCGACCAGGTTCCAGGCGCTCGACATCGTGGCGTACATGAGCACGAAGACCAGCAGGTTCAGGAACCAGTGCTGCAGGCCAAACATCGGCACGGTGACCAGTACCGCGACGAACACGCCCCCGCGCAGCACCGAGGGAAGCCTCATATGGCGCCTCTGTCGACGTTGCCGAACAGCCCTTGCGGTCGGATGAGCAGGACCAGGATGAGGATGACGAAGAAGGTCATCTCCGACCACGCCGGGGATATTGTGGCCGCCACGATCGCCGAGGACGTCGACACGATCACGCCTGCGACCACCGCTCCGCCGACACTGCCCAGGCCGCCCAGGACCACGATGGACAGCAACCGTGAGATGAGGTCGTAGTGGCTGCCTGGATAGAACGGGTAGAGCAGCCCGTACACCGACCCAGCGGCCGCGGCGGTCGCAGCACCGAGCCCGAAGCCCAGGGCGGAGACCCACTGCGCCTCAACGCCGAGCAGACGCGCTGACTCCGGGTTCTGAACCGTGGCCCGTACCGCGCGACCGAACCGGGTTCGGTTCAGGAGCCAGAACAGCAGGCCGAGTGCCACAAGTGAGAGTACGAAGGCCCACAGGCGCACGAGCGTGATCTGGTAGCCCCACAGGGTCCAGCTCGAGTTGGCATAGTTGGCGTTGATGCTGCGGTAGGTGGTTCCCCACATCACGCTCAGTGCCCCTTCGATGAGCAGGGCGACAGCGAAGGTAACCAACAGGCTGAGCTCTGACTTGTCCTCACGCCGCAGCGGGCGCAGAAAGAGCAGCTCGACACCGACTCCGAAGCCAAACATGACGATCGTCGTGATGGGGATGGCGAGGAAAGGATCCACACCAAATCTGGTGAACAGCTGGTAGGCGAGGAAGGCCGCCATGATGACCATGGCTCCCTGAGCCAGGTTGACCACTTTCATGATCCCGAAGATCAGGGTCTGACCGGAGGCCATGAGCGCGTACACGCCTCCGGTCAGGATCCCTAGGATCACACCTTGGATCAGGGCATGCACTGATCCGTCACCCTCCCCAGTTGGGCTTGGGGTAGATCGGCTTTGCCTGTGCTACCGCGGCCGGGTAGGCGGGCACCAGCTTTCCGCCCTGCCACTGGATGAGGTTGAAGCTGCCCGAGGGTGCTCCGTTGGGCCCCCAGCTCAGGTCGCCGAGCAGAGTTGGCCAGGTGCCCTGGTGCAGGGTGGAAATGATGGTTGCGTTGTCGATCTTTCCCGTCTTCTTGGCCACATCCTCCAGGACCTGTCCGACGGCATAGGCCTCGGCGCTGGAGTTGTCGATGGTGTCCGCGGTACCTCCATACGCCTTGCTGTAGGCGGCCGTGAAGTCGGCGCTGCCCGTTGCGGTTGAACCCGGGAACCAGTCACCGGCGGACAAGATGCCTTGGGTGTTCTGGGGGCCAACCTTGGTGGGGAACTCCAGAGGAGAGTTGGCGCCGTTCGACAAGAACATGAACTTCGGGCTGAACTTCAGCTGCACGAGTGTCTTGACCTGGGCGTAGGCGTCGTTGTTCTGTGTCCCGCCGACAAGGACGTCGGGGTTTACCGCGACCACCTTGGACATGATGGCCGAGAAGTCCTGCGTCTCGGCTGGGTAGACCTGCTTGTACACGGTCTTGATGCCAGCGGCCTCGAACCGAGCCCGGATGTTCTCCGCGATGGGCGCGGCGAACGGGTCGTCGAGCTCGGTGTAGGCGGCCGTCTTCGGGCGCGCACTGGCCGGCAGCGAAAGGATCCAGTCGGCGAAGACGTCGCCCGATTTCGTGGTGGGGGCGGGTTGGACGAAGAACAGGTTGTGGAGGTTCTGTGCGAAGACCTTGGGTCCACCGCCAGCGGGCTCGAGGAATGCATAGCTGTAACGATTGGCAACCTGTGATGCCGGGACGGTCAGCAGGCTGGAAAAGGGCCCGACGACGAGGTTGACCTTGTCGCGGTTGATCAGGTTCTGGTAGTTCGACACCACCTGAGTCGGGCTGGACGCGTCATCGACGATCTTCATCGTCACCTTGCGACCGAGGATCCCGCCCTTCGCGTTGACCTCGTTGGCCCACAGCTGGTATCCGCGCTGGACGGCCTTGCCCGAGTCGGCGAAGTCGCCGGTGAGGGAGACGGAAGCCCCGATCACCAGCGGTGTCCCTGACTTCAACGAGGCTGAGGCGCCTGAGTTGTTGCCGCTCGACGCGCAGGCGCCGAGGGTGAGCGCCACGGCGGCGGCGACTACTCCCACGCCACCCCTTCGCCACAAACGATTGCTCTGCTGCATTGCCGATCCTCCATCAAGGGGAATGGGATACCCACGGATGAGATACTCCATCGAACACGCTCAAATGCGAACGATTGCAGTATCATCTCCCTATGCAAGCGAGACTGTCAAGGGGTCCTGTAGTCGGCCCAGGGTGTCTTGCGCGCGACCAGGCCGGTGCATTAGAGATAAAGTACAACAACCGATTGCATCATGAATCACCCAAAGGAGCTCCACTGTGGCTGGCGTGCAAAGGGTCAAGCTGACTGATGTCGCTCGTGCGGCCGGAGTACATCCCGGGACCGCGAGTCGGGCGTTGAACCCGGCCACCCGGAGCCGGGTTAACCCGGAGACCTCGCGGCGCATCCTGAAGGTGGCGGAGAGACTCGGCTACGTTCCGAACACCCTCGCCCGGGGTCTGCGAACGTCCAAGTCGTTCGTCGTGGCGATGCTGGTCCCCGACATCACCAACGCCCTCTTCCCGCCGATGGTCCGCGGCGCGGAGCAGGTGCTCACCGCGGCTGGCTACACCCTGGTGCTAACCGACACAGACAACGACTCCGACACCGAGCGACGGCAGGTGGAGCAGCTTCGCGCCCGCGGTACCGACGGTTTCATCATCGCCACCGCGCGGTGGCAGGACCCGCTGCTGGAGGAGATAGCCGATCAAGGGGTGCCCGCCGTTCTGGTCAACCGCAACATCGGCAGCCGCCGGCTCCCCTACGTCGGCGCGGACGAACGCACCGGGATCCAGCTGGCAGTGGAGCATCTCGTCGGTCTGGGTCATCAACGGATCGTTCACCTCGGCGGGCCGGCGGACACCTCGACCGGACGCGACCGGGCCTCTGCTTTTCGTCAGGCGGTCGATGGCCTCGGACTGCCCACCAGCCGGAACCTGGTCCAGGTCTGCACGTCGTACAGCGAGGCCGCCGGCGCCGAGGCGACCAGACGGCTGCTCAAGTCGGGCCAGGACATGACCGCCATCGTCTGCGGGAACGACCTCATCGCCCTGGGAGCACTGTCGGTCCTGGCTGAGGCTGGAATCAGTTGCCCCGAACAGATTTCCGTCGTTGGTTTCAACAACTTGGCGATGGTCGACCGGCTCACCCCACCTCTGACAACGGTGCAGCTGCCGCTGCACCAGATAGGCGAGCTGTCGGCACGCCTGCTACTCGCCGAGATCGACGGCGGACCCCAGAACGCCGGGGCCGTCCAGAGTCTCCTTGGCGTACAGCTCGCCGTGCGCGGGACAACCGCACGCCCCCCGAAGGCCTAGGTGGCACAAGGGGTCGTACGTGTTGGCTCCTCGCCTGCCGGCATGACAGGATCGCGGACGTGACCGGTACCTATGCGACGGTGATCACCGTCGTTGCCCTGCTGTTTGCGGGGTGGACGCTGATCTGTGCCGCAATGAACCGGCGCCCCACGCTCCTCCTTTTTGCCGCAGCGGTTTTGCTGGAGGCGCTGCTTCTCGGCTTCGCGGTGGGCGGAATCGTGCAGATGGCCGGAAGCGACCGGCACTTCGCCCGCGCCGAGTTCGTGGGCTACCTCCTGGGTTGCCTGGCTATTCCGCCGCTTGCCTTCTACTGGGCGCGGGGGGAAAGATCCCGGTCCGGCACGCTCGTGATCGCTCTGGCCTTCCTCATCACCCCGGTCATGGTGCTGCGCGTGCAACAGGTCTGGGCGGGTTCCGTTGGTTGACCCCGGCGTGGCCGACCCTGGCGCGGGGCACACGCCCGCTCCGACCGGACAGGGCTTCGGCCGGGTCCTGGTGGCGATCTACGGCATCTTCGCGCTCGCCGCGACCTCCCGTTCGGCGGTCCAGCTGGCGACCGAGTTCGACAAGGCGCCGCTCGCCTACCTGCTGTCGGCCTTCGCCGCGATCGTGTACATCGTCGCCACAGTCTCGCTGGCCCGGAAAGGTGCGACCTCGCGGCGTCTGGCGACTGTGGCGATCAGCATCGAGCTTGTCGGCGTGCTCATCGTGGGTGCCGCCAGTGAGCTGTTTCCCAGTATCTTCCAGCACCCAACGGTGTGGACCGGGTTCGGCAGCGGCTACCTGTTCGTGCCACTGGTGCTGCCCTTCGTCGGACTGTGGTGGCTGCGGCACACACGCTGAGGTGGGCCCAGTGGGCGCCGCTCTGTCCCGTCAGGGCCCTGTTGTCTGTCAGGGCCCTGTTGTCTGTCAAGGCCGTGTCTTCTGTCAGGTGAGAGTCTCTCCCGCGCGCACTCGTGACATCCCGTCGTAGCAGCGGCATTATCTAATTGGACAAACCGCCCTCCCCAATGGATCCGCAAACGCTGCGGTCTTGGAGACAAGACAATCCGGATGGCTGCCGTTTGCGCCTCATCCACAGGGTGCGAGATCCTCAGTCCTCAGTCCTCAGTCCTCAGTCCTCAGCGCACCCCACGGGGTCGCGATACCTGACGGGCGCTTTGTCTGAACCGGCGGGCATGGCCGGTGTCAGGCGCCGGCGGGGTGGCCCAGCTGTCGGTCGATGAAGGAGAGCAGGACGGTCATGTATTCCCCGGGGTTGTGGGTGTACGTGTCCATGTGGTCGTGGCCGCCCATGACGACAAGTTGGGATGCGCGGTTCGAGGACACCGCGTACAGCTGATCGGCGTTGGCCACACCCAGCAAGGGGTCGCCGCTTGCGTGCAGGAAGAGGAACGCACGGTCCGGTACTGATCGGACGACGTCCACCGGGCTGAGCGTCGGCAGCACCCCGAACACCCGCGAGGCCTCGATCGCCGGGATGGCCAGTAACCCCGGCAGGTGGGTGTACCGGGTGAGGCCGCCCTCCATTGCGTTGGAAAGGTCGGCGAAGGCACTGTCGGCGACCGGAGCGCCCACCGCGGCAAGTTCAGGCGCGGCCTCGATCACCGCGGCCGCACCCATGCTGTTGCCCAGCACCGTCATCTGGCCCGGCGGGTACCCCAGGGAAACCATGTGATCGTACGCGCCGAGAAGGTCGCGGGGCTCCTGGTGCGCCAAGGTCTGGTTCGAGCCCATGCTGAGCCCCGACCCTCGAAGGTCGAACATCAGGACGTCGTAGCCGCGGGCAGCAGCTGGCGGGTCAGCGCGACGAAGTCGACGTCCTCACGGTCTCCCTGCCACCCATGTACCAGGATGACGCTGCGGCCGGTGGGGTGGTCGGCACGAAACAGCCAACCCGACAGCCGGACATGGTCGTCCCTGCTCGGGAACGTCACGTCGAGGTGGTGGTCGCTGATGGCGCTTGCCGGCACCGCGAACGACCCGCGCGAGCCCGCGACTACCAGTCTCGGGCGCCCACCGCGGACGCGAGCAGGAAGATGGCAACCAGGGCGCCGCTCACCGTGGCGAGTCGTCACGCCCATCGGCCACGTCGCCGCGCTGAGAATGTCATCTCGTTTCATGGTGACACGGGTGAACGGGTCCTGCCTGCAAGTCGGGTAACCCAGGCCATCAGCGCGAGGAACCCACCCAGGACAGCAGCGGACAGGACCATGACCACAGGCCGTCCCCACCACCACTGCGCTGACGCGTCCGTGGAGTAGACGAAGCCGGCCCCGAGCCAGGCCAGCGACGCGGCGGCGACCAGATACGCGGTCATGTGCCAGAGGTAGACCGGCATCGTCAGGTCGTTCGCCCAGCTCACGGCCCGCCAGCGCCCAGGGTCCGCGAGCAACCGCTCGATGGGTCGCCGGAGCAGCAGCGCCAGTCCGATGAGCCACAGACCATCTGCCACCAGCGAAAGCATCGGTGCGTCCATGGTCAGAACGGTCCAGCGTGGGTTGATGAGGCTGCGGGGGTAGTAAGGGAGACTCGTGAGGACGGCGAGCATGACCAGGCCCGTGGCCGCCATCCCCGCGCAGGCCTTGACCGATAGTCGCCGGAGGCTGCCGTCGGCGTAGAAGTAGCCCAGCTGATGCGGGATCAGCCAGACCAGCAGCAGATTGGCCGCGAGCGGTGCGCCGCTGTTGCGGACGAAGGCTTGCGAGTCCGCAACTGCCACGCCCGCCACCATCGCCAGCGGCGCCGCGATCCCCCAGCGCCGATGGGCTGCAGCGGTCCAGGGGCTGAGTACGACGACCAGCAGGTACACGCCCAGGAACCACAGAGGCCCGAACGGAATGGTGTTCCCGATGGTCACGTGCCGCAGCGGGGACCACAACCCGAGCCCAGCTGCCCTCATCAGCAGGTCGGCCGCGAGCCATGCGCCGAGGAAGCCGAAGGTGGGCCGGAGTAATCGGCGGATCCGGCGGGCCAGACATCCCATGGTCTTAGATGTCAAGCCGCGGCTTGTTGGGTGTGCTGGTTGCAGGTAGTGGCCTCGTCGTGGGGGGTGGGCGTTTTGGGGCA
>Ga0209745_1000581_pt1 | contig 22298 bp, 19 predicted proteins | sample BarGraNGADG00312_FD_184495 | JGI IMG/M metagenome (GOLD analysis project Ga0209745, IMG submission 184495) | Arctic peat soil microbial communities from Barrow, Alaska - Barrow Graham LP Ref core NGADG0004-312 (SPAdes) (version 2) | ecosystem: Environmental > Terrestrial > Soil > Wetlands > Peat...
CTGCGGGTCCGCGCCGGCGAACTCTCCCTTGAGAGCGACATCGGTGATCTTGTGGTAAGTCGCCGCGGCAGCTTTGAGGTCACCTTTCGCGATCAGGATGTGGCCGCGTCCCAGCAGCGCCTGCCGGTTGCCCTTGGCGGCCTTCAGGACCACGTCGTACTGCGTCAGTGCGTCGTCCGGGCGTTTGTCCTGCAGATAGGCGGCAGCGAGCTGAAGCCGAACTTCGAGGTTGTTCGGCGTCTTCTTCACGGCCGCCTCGGCACCCGCGATCTGCCGACCGACCAGTGATGGGCCCGAGTTGACGTGCTGGTCCTGGTAGTAGATGGCGCCGAAGGCGGCGACACCAACCACGAGCACCAGGACTCCCAGGCGCAACAGCCAGCCTGACGTTCGATGTGAGGCGGAGGTGCCTCGTTGACTCGACTTCATTTTCTTACGTCAGTTCCTCTCGCACTACCGGGCACGCATGAGAGCACGCGTGCACAAAACATGAGGGCCGTGCCCTCCTTGTTCATCCTGTCTTCCCTGGACGGGGGTTCCCATCCGTCGCAAGGTAGATCTCCGGTACAGGCCCGTCTGGACCCGAGGGCCGGCCGATCGGGCTCGTGGCGTCGGATTCTTACGGTGCGGGCGAGGCGGAAATGCCGACCTGGCGGGCCTCGGATGGCTGCGCGACGGTGCTGCTGCTGTCGCGGACGGCCTGGAGGATCTGCTCGAGTCCCGCGACGCAGGGGGTCAGGACCGAGCCCCGGGTGATGACCGTGCTCACATCGATCAGGACGGCGTGCGGAACGAGTGCGCTGAGCTCGAACTGCCGAAAAGGATCGTTCGACTCGAAGATGACGACCTCAGGACCGAGGGCCAGCGCGGACTTGACCGCGTTGGGGTCACGTGCCGGCCCGAGCGTTGCCTCGACACCGATCTGGGCACGAAGGTACTTGGCGATACCCTCACCGAGCAACGCATGCTCATAGAGGATCACGACTGTGTGTTGCGCCTCACTTGCCACCGGCCGGCCCCTTCCAAGGTGGCACGGGAATCCCACCACTTTGGACGCTAATCACCTCAGGGTCCCCTGACTATCCCCGAATCGGCACATTGTGCGATCGATCTCCCTCTATCTCGAGGTACTGGTCCGGTGCCCTGATGTACGCCACCGCGCTGTCCGTCATGGCACGCCTGCGCCCGGGTCAGTCGCGTTCGGGACGCCGTCCCAGACCCTGCCGCACGATGTACGCCGTGGCCTGGATCCGGTTCTCCATGTGCAGCTTCTCCAGGGCGTTGTGAACATGGTTCTTCACGGTGCCCTCCGTGATCGAGAGCTGCTTGCCGACCTCCTTGTTGCTGAGGCCCTCGGCCACGAGCTGGAGGATCTCGAGCTCGCGGCGCGTGATGGGCGGGCCTTGCGGCGGCGCCGGCGATGAGCTTCGCTTGGTGACCCCGTTCTGGATCTCTCGCAGCAGCCGCCCGGCGATGGCCGGTGAGATGGGAGTCTCGTTGCGCATGACGCCGCGGATCAGGTCGTAGAGCTCTTCGGGGCGCAGGTCCTTCAGCAGGTATCCGTGGGCCCCGAAGCGGATTGCGTCGAAGACGTGGTCGTCGGCCTCGGACACCGTGAGCATGATGACCTTGACGGTGGACAGCTGCTCCCGGATGAGACGGACCGCCTCGACCCCGTTCATCACCGGCATCTCGACGTCCATCACGACGAGGTCCGGAACCAGCAGGCGGGCCTTCTCCACGGCCTCCAGACCGTTCTCGGCCTCCCCCACGACCACCATGTCATCCTGCCCGTCGATCAGCGACGCGATGGCCCCACGAAAGAGCGGCTGATCGTCAACCAGCAGGATGCGGATCGGTACGTGCGTCGGCATTCTTCACCTCATCGTGAACGGGCCTTGGATGCGATCGCTCGGGGACGTCCGCGATGACACGCGTTCCGCGCCCCGGTGCGGAGTCGAGGGTAAGGCTACCGTTGAGCAGCGCCATCCGTTCACGCATGGTGTAAAGGCCGAACCCGTCCCGGTCGGATGGCGAGCCACCCAGCTCGAAGCCGTGGCCGTTGTCCTCGACGACGAAGGACGTGCCCGAGTCGGACTCGGTGACGTGGACGATCGCGGACGTCGCTCCCGAGTGCTTGCGGACGTTCGTCAAGGCCTCCTGGATCACCCGGATCACCTGGACCTCGGCACGCGGCGACAGGGCCAGCTCATGGTCGAGGTCACAGTCCAGCGACGTTGCGATGTCGCACTGCTGGTTGTATTTGGCCAGGTAGGCTCGCAGGTTGTCCAGCAGTGACCGCTCGGTCCTGTTCGAACCCCGCAGGCCGAGGATCGACTCCCGGACATCCCGGTAGGCCTCCTGGCAGATATCCGCCACCGCGGACAGCTCAGTCGCGATCTCGGGGTTGTCCCTGACCTCTTCGCGGGCGTCCAGCGCCCGCAGCCGAAGATGGGTCACTCCGAGAACCTGCGCCAGGCTGTCGTGCATCTCGCGGGCGATCCGCCCGCGTTCGGCGAGCACCGCATGCTGGCGCCCGTTCTCGCGCATCTGCGCGGCCGTGATGGCGATCGCCGCGAGGCCGGAGAGGGTCACGAGAAAGGCCCGGTCGCGCTCGGTGAAGAGGGCGCTGGACCGCCGGCCGATCCATAGCTCTCCGAGCGTCCCGATCGGGCCGCGAATCGGGACGGTCATGTTCGCTGTCCACTCCGACGACGACCGGACGGGGCAGGCGACTCTATGCCCGTGTGCGTCGTGGCGCGGCCCAACCTCGGACGTGATGCAGGCGGTTCCATCAGCGAAGGAAGCGGTCCCCTCGAGCGTCCCCGCGAACTGAACTGATCGAGAGGCGTCCTCGTCGAGGCTGAGCACAGCCTCGTCGCTGCCCAACAGGTCACGCGCGTGCTGGACCACGGCCGAGAGGATGTCAGGGGGGGCGTTCTGGTTCGAGATCTGGACGAGCACGTCGTAGAACGCGTGACCTTCGTGCTTCCTGCGCTGGAGGTCGGCAACGAGCTGGGCGAGCTGGATCGCGCTGGCCAGCTGATGGCCGATGTTCTGCAGTGTGCCTGAGGCGAGGCGGTCGCCCGCGCCCGCACCGACGGGGAGCCAGAGCTGCATCCCGCCGACGGTCACCGTCCCCGTCGAGAGCGGGAGGTCGATGACAGGCGCGTCGCCACCGCCAGGATCGTTGGGTACGAGCACGGCCGACCCAGGGGCAGCGAACTTCCGCCGTGTCACGCCTGTCCCGTTCGGTGACCGGTCCTCCGTGGTGAAGATGGTGACCGATGCCTGAGTCGCCCCGCTCGTGATGAGCACGCTCTCTAGCGCCACGTCGATGATCCGGTCCACACCGACTTCGCCCTGCACTGCGCTCGACACTGCGTTCGTGGCCGCCAGCTCACGGTTCTGCCTCACCACCTGCCGCTGCGCGCGATCGATGAACCGGAACATCACCAAGCCGAAGGCAAGGATGGACCCCACGGTGACGGCAATGAAGACAAAGCGATATCCGTCCCAGAACCCGTCGAGCCGACCGTCCCTCGCCTCGACCGTGTAATGGACAAACTCAAGGAGGAGGAGGAAGGCGACCGGCAGCAGGACACTCATCACCTTGAGGCGGCGATCAACCCAGTTGTATGCCCAGCGCTCGCCTGCGCGAGTCGACGGCTTGTGGGCGGACCGTGAGGTCGTGGCGTGCACGAACTCGGAACCTGTGGCGTGCACAGATTCGGACCCCGTGGCATGCACGGACTCGGACCTGGCATGCGCGGATTCAGACGTGCTGGTGGTCGAGGTCACGCGGTCTGTCCCGAGCACCATCTTGCCTCCTAGGCCCCTCCGTGGGCTCTGGACGGCCGTCGGAGCCCTTCCAGTGTACGTTCTCGTTCCTCGCCCGGGTGCAAGACGGTTCCAGCTGACCGGGCCACCTCAACCGCGTGACAGAGCTAGCACCGGTGTGACCGGGCTAACACCGACGATAGGACCAAAGTCCTTAGGGAAGCCTAACCTCACCAACTATGCTCGGCACATGACGCTTCCTGAGAGCCCGTTGGGTGCAGAGCTGCGCGTGACCGGTGTTCGTCTGCCCGCCGCGCACGCCTTCCGCCTGAACGAGATGGGCATCCGGCTGGGGACGCGTGCCCACGTCACCCAGCATGCGGCCTTCGGCGGACGGGTCATCGCCGTGGCCGGGTCCCGGTATGCGCTCGACGGAGAGACTGCGGCCCTCATCGACGTCGAACCCGTGAAGTGTCGCGAATGAGCTGTCATGCTCCCGCCTCCGTGCGGGTGCTCGGGCGTTCCCCCATCGCGACCATGCCGGACGTCCTGCGAGTGCTGTTGGTTGGCGGACCAAACGTCGGCAAGTCCACCCTGTTCAACGCACTGACCGGCGCACGGCAGCACACCACGAACGCCCCCGGCACCACCGTCGAGCTGGCCACCGGCACCTGGCGCACCGCTGCTCGCGACACCCGAGAACCCGCCACCGAACACGCGATCGTCGACCTTCCCGGCACCTACAGCCTGCTGGCCCTCTCGGCGGACGAGCAGGTCACAGCCGACGCTGTGCGGGAGCTCGAGCAGAGCTCAGCAGAGGTGACCAGCCAGCCGGGGGTCGCCGTCGTCGTCCTCGACGCCACGGCACTGCCTCGGTCCCTCTACCTGCTGGCCCAGGTTGCCGGCACGGGGGTCCCTATCGTCGTCGCTCTGACCATGCTGGACCTCGCCGAGGCTGCCACTGACTCAGCCACCACGGCTGCGGAGCCGCAGACCCTGGCGGCCACCCTCGGGGCCATCCTCGGCGTCCCGGTCATCCCGGTGGACGCACGCAACCGGGCCGACGGTGGTCTGCAAGAGCTCGCCGACGCTGTCCATGAGGTCGCGGCATACCCAAGGCGTGTCACCGGTATCGCCCCGCTCGCGACGTCGTGCGGCGGGACGACGGGGACAGTCGCACAGCAGGACAACGGCAAACCTGGGGACGGTGCGGGTGGTTCGAAGGCAGAGCTGGGGACGGTGCGGGTGGTTCGCCCTGACAGTGCCGTCCCCGATCTTGCCGAGGAGCTCGCCCATGCCGAGACCTTGTTCGGATGGGTCGAGCGGGTCGTCGAGCAGGTCACCACGGGCCGTGGGCCTGACGACGAGGCCCCGGCCGGCGCCAGCGGGCCCTCGCATGGGCCCTTGCACCGCACCTTCTCCGACCGGGTCGACACCGTGCTCCTCAACCCGTGGGCCGGCATACCCGTGTTCCTCTCGGTCGTATGGCTGCTGTTCGAGCTCACGACCAAGTTCGCGGCGCCGCTGCAGGGCGCGATAGGCCAGCTCGTCAACGGGCCACTGGCATCCGTTGTCACGTGGCTGTTCGGCCTGCTGGGCCTGGGCGACAGCTGGGTGCAGGGGCTGCTGGTTGACGGCGTGCTCGTCGGTGTCGGCACGGTGCTGACGTTCCTTCCGGTCATGGCGGTCATGTTCGCGAGCCTCGGTGTCCTCGAGGACTCCGGGTATCTGGCGCGGGCCGCCTTCGTCGCCGACCGTGCGATGCGTTCCCTTGGTCTCGACGGACGCTCGCTGCTGCCGCTGATCATCGGCTTCGGCTGCAACCTGCCCGCCCTCGCGGCGACCCGCACCCTGCCGAGCGCCCGGCAGCGGCTGCTGACCGGGCTGCTGATCCCGCTCACCTCGTGCTCGGCCCGGCTCACGGTGTACGTGCTGCTGGCGAGTGCGTTCTTCCCTCAGCACGCGGGCACTGTCATCTTCGCCATGTATCTGGTCAGCGTGCTGCTGGTGCTCGGCGGCGGCTTGCTGCTGCGCCGGACGGCGTTCCGCGACGTGCACGCGGGGCCTTTGATGCTGGTGCTCCCGCCGTACCAGCGCCCGCACCTTCGCACCCTGGGTATGTCGGTTCGCCTGCGCGTCGGCTCGTTCGTCGCCCGCGCCGGGAAGATCATCGTCCTCACCATGATCTTTGTGTGGGCACTCATGGCGGTGCCCGTGACCGGTCAGCACTCCGTCGGCGACGTGCCGGTCGCGGACAGCCTGTACTACAGCGTGGCGTCGGGCATCGCTCCGGTGCTCGCGCCGGCCGGCTTCGGCAACGACCACGCGGCCGCTGCGCTCATGACGGGCTTCGTGGCCAAGGAGGTCGTCGTCGGCTCCTTCGCCCAGTCCTATGCGGTTGCCGCACCGAACGACCCCGCCCGGGCTGGGAATCTCGGCGCGCAGCTGCGCGCGTCCTTCGACGGGTCCTCCGGCGGCCACGGCGGCGCGGCAGCGTTGGCGTTCATGGTCTTTGTGCTCGCCTACACCCCGTGCGTGGCGGCCCTCGCCGAGCAGCGGCGCCTGTTCGGGTGGCGGCCCACGGCGTCTGCTCTCGGGGTGCAGCTCGCAGGGGCATGGGCGCTTGCCGTCCTGGTGTTCCAGGTGGGGTCGCGGCTGTGAGCGCGTGGGCCGCGGTGCTCGATGACGTCGGCGCGAGGGGTGGGACCCCGGCTCAGGTGGCGACTCGCCTTGGGCTGCCGATGCCCCTCGTGCAGGCGGTCCTGGACCACGCGGAGCGGTTGGGGGTGGTCGCCACAGCCGGGCGCGGCTGCGGTTCAGGGTGCCCGGCCGGACCGCAGATGCACCCGAACTGTTCAGGCTGCCCTCTTTCCTGCCTTAACCTTAGGTAGGTCACCTGCACACGCGCCTGAAAGGAGCGGTCATCAACGTCGAGAGCGTTCTTCTCGAGATTGACCGCCTCGCGGGCGGTCGACATGGCGATCACACCATCTCCGAGGAGATGCGCACCGACCCCAAGACCCGCCGTGTCTTCGTGACGATCACCTGGTTGCTGGCTGTCGAGCTCTTGCTCGGGAGTGCCGCGCTCGTCGTGCCCGTCATGCTTCATATGCGCGACCACGTCGTCTGGGTGGTCTGGATGCGTCTGGTCGTCGTGCTCGCCATGACCATCACGTTGTTCTACTTCTCGTGGCGCGCCCAGCGTGGTTACTACTGGGCATACTCGCGGCTGAGGCTCTTCAGCAAGATCTTTCCTGTTGTCGCGCTGGTCACCGCAGCAATTCCAGGGCTCTACCCGGTGTGGATGGTCACCGAACAGATCTGCTTCGCCGTCATCCTGCTTGGCATTGCCGAGTATCTCTCCACGGATCACATGCGTGAGGCCTACGCCAAGCCGCCCAGAACGCCAAGGGTCCCCAGACGTGTCAACAGGTAGTCAGTCAACTGAGGGTCAGTCAACTGAGGGTCGAAGGAGCAGGATGCAGTCTCGGCCACAGGTCGTAATCGTCGGCGGCGGTGTCAGCGGTCTGGCGACCGCGTACTACATACACAGCCATCTCGGCGACGGCGTGCAGCTGACTCTTGTCGAGGGTGGGTCGCAGCTGGGTGGCAAGGTTGCCAACCAGCAGTTCAGCGAGCACGTGGTCGACACCGGACCCGATGCGCTGCTGGTGCGGGTGCCTGCGATGGCCGCTCTGCTCGAGGACCTCGGACTGGCCGACCAGATAGTGGCCCCGGCCGCGCTGGGGGCGCATGTGTGGTCGCGCGGCAAGCTGCGCCGGCTCCCGACGGGCACCCTCTTCGGAGTTCCCGACCGTCTGCTGCCGCTGGTGAAGTCAGGCCTCATGTCTCCCGCAGGCCTGGCGCGCGCGGCCCTGGATCTGGTGCTGCCGCGCCGTCGTACCTCCAGCCCTGACCCGTCGATCGCCGACCTGGTCATCCCGAGGCTCGGTTCGCAGGTGTTCGATCGCCTGGTCGAACCGTTGCTTGGTGGGGTCCACGCCGGCCGGGCCGCCGAGCTCAGCGCCCATAGCACTGTGCCCGACATCGAGGCGCTCGCGCGAAAGAACCGCAGCCTGTACCTCGGCCTTCGCCGGATGCGCCGCCATGCCCCGCCGGTAACGGGCGCCCCCGTTCTGATCACCCTGGCAGGCGGACTGGGTCGCCTCGTCGAGGCGCTGGTGGCTCGGCTGTCCGGCGACGACGTGCGTCTGGACGCCCCCGCGCGCCTCGTCACGCGCGTCGGTGCCGGATACCGCGTCGACCTGGTGGACGGGCAGAGCATCGCGGCCGACGCCGTTGTCCTGGCCACTCCGGCGTTCGTCACTGCCGGGCTGCTTGCCGACCTGGCCCCTGACGCGGGGACGGTGCTGGCCGAGATCCCCTACGTCGATGTGGCGACGATCTGGCTGGCCTACCCGCGCTCGGCGTTGGGCCGGCCGCTCGACGGTACCGGCTTCCTGGTTCCCCCGGAGGAGGGCAAGCTCCTGGTGGGCTGCACCTGGTCAAGCGCCAAGTGGCCTCACCTGGCCGACGACACCCTCGTTCTGATTCGCTGCATGGTGGGCCGCCGCGGCGACCGCCGTTGGCTGGGCATGGACGACGAGACCCTCGTGCGCCGGGTGCAGGACGAGCTGGTTGAGGCCATGGGTCTGACTGCCGGCCCGGTTCATCAGAGCATTCAGCGATGGCCACAGGCGATGCCCCAGTACCTGGTCGGACACCAGGACCGGCTGGACGCGCTGAACGCCGCGATGAGTGACCTGCCCGGTGTCCACCTGACCGGCGCTTCCTATCGTGGTGTTGGCATTGCCAGCTGCGTGGCTGACGCCAAGCGCATAGCCCAGGACGTCGCTCACAACGTCTCTCAACCCCCGGCCGACGTTCGGCCCCTTACCGAGGTAACTTCATGACTGGTATCACTACGGCAATGCCCCGCGCGCGGCTGAACTTCGACAAGCGACCAATGCTGGTCTTCTGGGAGGTCACCCGAGCCTGCCAGCTCGCCTGCAAACACTGCAGGGCCAGTGCCACTGAGGGCGCGCTGCCCGGCGAGCTCACCACCGCCGAGGGTCTTGACCTGATCGACCAGGTCGCCGCCTTCGGGCGTCCCTACCCCATCCTCGTGCTCACCGGTGGTGACTGCCTGCTGCGTCCGGACCTGTTCGATCTGGTCGAGCACGCCAACGGGCTTGGTGTGCCGGTGGCGCTCTCGCCGTCGGTTACCCCGTCGCTGACCCCGCAGATGATCGACCGGATGGTGACCAGCGGGGTCAAGGCGGTCTCGCTCAGCCTCGATGGCGCAATGCCCGCCACGCACGACGGGGTACGCGGCATCCCGGGCCACTTCGAGGACACCATCAAGGCGATCAGTGCGCTGTCCGCGGCCGGGTTGACCGTCCAGGTCAACACCACGGTGATGCGAGCCAACGTCGATGAGCTCGCAGATGTCGCAGACCTGATCTCCCGCGCCGGCGCACACATCTGGGAGGTCTTCTTCCTGGTCCAGGTCGGGCGCGGCGTGGCCACCGACGCGGTCAGCCCGCAGGAGCACGAGGACATCTGCCATTTCCTGTATGACGCCTCGCAGCACGGCTTCATCGTTCGCACGGTCGAGGCACCGTTCTTCCGTCGCGTGGTGTTCAGCCGACAGGCTGGGGACCCGGCCCCGACCAGCACCTTGTACCAGACGTTGTCCGAACGGCTCGAGACGCTGATGGGGCCGGCGGCCGGACGGCCCAGGGCACAGACCGCCTCCACCCGTGACGGCAAGGGAATCCTCTTCGTCGCCCATGACGGCGAGATCAACCCGGCCGGGTTCCTCCCCCTGCCGTTGGGCAATGTGCGGGACGAGGCGATCGCGACGATCTACCGGGACGACCCGCTGCTGCGCAAGATCAGGAACGCCGAGTTCACCGGCCGCTGCGGTCGGTGCGAGTACGCCGACATGTGCGGGGGCTCGCGCGCTCGTGCGTTCGCGGCCAGTGGCGACCCGCTGGGCGAGGACCCGGCGTGCCCCTACGAGCCCGCTGACTCGCCCTCCGGCATTGTTCCGGTTCTCGTCAACGACTGACGACCACTGACAACAACTGATCACCAATACGAGTCACCGATACCAATCAGTACTGACTCAAAATCACGGCTCCGCCGTCCCTAGCCTTCTAGTCCAGTCATCACTAGTACCAATGGCTCATTGCGGTGCGGACGCCGTGGCTTCACAATCGAAGCAGAACCTTTTCACTGTGCTCTTCGGAGGTCGGCATGACGTGCGGACGGACCGAGCGACGCGGCTTGCTGACTCGTGAGAGTCCGGTTCCGATGAGCGCCTCGGCCCCGATGAGCCCGTCGGTCGACCCGGGGTGGACCGGCATCATCGAAGTGCTTGTCTCCGGTCTTGGCGGAACTGTGAGGTGGGAGCCTGGCTCGGTGGTGCTGCAGCTGCCGGACCACCCGTTCGATGACCGGGTCGGGGACCTCGACGGACTGAGGCTGTGTCTGGGCCGGATCCGCGTGCCGGTGGTGTTCGACACCTCTCGGGTCACCTTCCCCGACGCTTCACTTGTCGAGTTCACGAAGAGGCTGGTGGAATCCGGTCTGATGGTGGACGTTGGGTGCTTGGCCGCCTAGCGAGGCGGTCACTGCCGGCACCAGCCGAGGCAGGGCAGGCACCATCCGAGGGGAGCATCGATGACCGACCTCCAGCCTGGCCCGACCAACAGCCTGACCGACGTAACCGGCATCCGGGTGGGTCATGCCGATCGCCGCGTCGACGGTTGGCTGTCCGGCACCACGGTGGTCCTGGCCCCCGAGAGTGGCGCCGTTGCCGGGGTTGACGTCCGCGGAGGTGGACCCGGCACCCGGGAGACCGACGTCCTCGACCCGCGCAACCTGGTCGAGAGGATTCACGCCATCGCGTTGTCGGGCGGAAGTGCCTTCGGGCTCGCGGCCGCCGACGGGGTGATGCGGCGGCTCTTCGAGGCTGGGGTCGGATACCCGACCGGGGGGCCGGGCGAGGTTGTCCCGATCGTGCCCGGTGCGGTCATCTTCGATCTCGGCCGCGGCGGCGACTTCACCCAGCGTCCTGGAGCTGCCATGGGCGAAGAGGCTTATGACGCGGCATTGTCTGAGTCAGCACGGTCCGGTTCGGCCGGACCGGCGCCGATCGGGGTGGTCGGAGCCGGCACGGGCGCTGTGGCTGGGGGACTCAAGGGCGCGGTGGGCTCGGCCAGCGTGGTGCTGGCAGACGGCACGACTTTGGCTGCGCTCGTGGTCGTCAATTCCCTTGGCTCCTGCGTCGACCCAGCCACCGGTGAGCTGTATGCCGCCCGGTTCGGCCTGCCGGGGGAGTTCGCCTGGCTCCTGCGCCCCGACCCCGACGAGGTCGCGGCTGCTCGCGCGGCCGCCGACGCGGTCGCTATCCCGGGTGTCCCGCCATACGCCCTTGCCACCACCATCGGCGTCGTGGCCACTGATGCCGTCCTGACGAAGGCTCAGTGCGCCAAGGTGTCGGGCATTGCCCACGATGGCATGGCGCGCGCCATCCGACCGGTCCACACGATGTTCGACGGCGACACGGTGTTCACCATGGCGACGGGGGACCGTGGGGCGCCAGATCCGTTGGCATTCCACGCGTTGCTGGATTCAGCCGGCGACTGCTTCACCCGCGCGATCGGCAGGGCGATGCTGGCGGCGGAGAGCGTCCAGACCCCGGCCGGCCGCTGGCGGTCCTACCGGGAGGCCTTCCCCTCGGCCTTTACTGCTATGCCGCTGGCCGGCTCTGCTACCTGAGCGTTCCCGGCCCCGCCTGGTACGAGACTGAAGGCGCCCTCTTCTTCCTGTGCGTTGTGCAGCCGGAGTACGGCATACAGCCCGTAGAGCAGGCGTCGGAGCTCGACGACGTCCTCGGGCTGGGTGGTCTCGGCGTCGAGTCCCACGAGAAGCCGTCGCAGCTTTCCGACCTGGTGCTCGATCTCGGCGTGGGTACGGCTCATTGCCGCCGTCGCGTCCGTCCCCCCGAGCGCGCGGCCCACCAGCGGAACGAGCAGCTTCTCGTCGGCTCGCTCATGCGGAAGGAGCTCGCCCTCCAGCCGGTCTAGCAGCATACGCACCGGGGCAAGGTCGCAGGTGCTCTTGGAGAGACCGTCGGCCGACGATCGGATCTTCTCGATCAACGGCAGCACGGCGTCGTGCTCGGCACGCAGCTGGAGCGCGGTGGCGACGTCCGCCGGGGCCATCGCGATCGTGTGCACCTTGCCGGGCAGCACCCCCCGCAACGCGATGCCGATCGCCAGCACGTCGATGACCTCCTGCACGACCGCGCCCACCGCGGGGGGGAGGTAACCGAGTGCGGCGATGACCATCGCGACGAGCGAGAGACCCATGCCGACCAGGACAGCCTGCAGCGCGATCTCCTTCGAGCGCCGGGCAATGAGGATCGCGTCGGCCAGGGCGTCGACCCGATCGACCGTCAGCACGACGTCGGCGGCCTCGGATGACGCGGTCGCCCCGCGCGAGGCAAGCGCCACGCCGGCCCCGGCAGCAGCGAGCGCCGGAGCGTCGTTGATGCCATCACCGACCATGATGGTCGCGCCGTGAGCCGACTCGAGCTCGATGGCGGCGAGCTTGTCGGCGGGGTCGCAGTCGGCCAGCACGGTGTCGACGCCCACGATGCGGCCGACCATGTCCGCGATGTCGGCACGGTCGCCGGTGACCAGGACGACGCGCGTGATCCCGGCCTCGCGCAGCGCACGAACCATCCGGGGTGAGTCGGGCCGGATCGCGTCCTCGAGGAGGAACGCGCCGGCGGGCTCGTCGTCGACGGCTACGAACACTGTCAGGGAGCCGTCCAGGTCGGCGCGACGGCGCACCTGACGTACCCACGGCGGCGCGGTGTCGCCGACGATCCACGAGGCCTTGCCAAGCTTGACCCGGTGGGTGCCGACGGTCCCCTCGAGGCCGTAGCCATGCACCTCCTGGACATCCGCGGGCATCTCAAGAGCAAGCCCGCGACGGGTGCCGCCGGTGACGATGGCGCTCGCGAGGACGTGCGCGGATACCTGGTCCAGGGAGGCGGCGAGCCGCAGCACCTCGTCCGCATCCATCTGGTGGCTCGCGGACACGACGTCGGCCAGAACCGGGTGCCCCTGGGTCAGCGTGCCCGTCTTGTCGAACAGCATGACGTGCCCGGCGGCCAGCCTTTCGAGGGCGCTACCACCCTTGATGACGACGCCGATGTGCGCGGCGCGGCTCAGGCCGGACATGATCGCGATCGGAGCCGCGAGCAACAGCGGGCACGGCGTCGCGACCACGAGGACGGCGACGGCGCGGACCGCGTCCCCGCTGAGCCACCAGGACGCACCCGCAAGGATGAGTGTGAGCGGCACGAAGAGGATGGCGAACCGGTCTGCGGCGCGGACGAACGGTGCAGACGAGGCCTGGGCCTGCTCGACGAGGCGCACCACCCCGGCATAGGTGGACTCCGCGGCCAGCGCCGTGGCGACCAGGTTGATCGCCTTCCCCGCGTTGACCACGCCACTGCGGACGTCGTCGCCAGCGAGCCGCTCGACCGGCAGTGGCTCCCCGGTGAGGGCGGACTCATCCAGCACGGCGGTTGAACGAAGCCGTCCGTCAACCGGGACGATCTCCCCCGTTCCCACGAGCAGGAGATCACCGACGACGACGTCGTCCACCGGGATCTCGACGACCCCACCCTCGACGAGGCGTCGGGCCGTCCGGGGGGCCCGCTCGACCAGCAGGCTCAGCTCACGTCGCGCCCGCGCCGCAGCTCGGGCCTCCAGGAGCTGTCCGCTTGCGAGCATCACCGTGATCATGGCGCCGGCGAAGGGCTCCTTGACCGCGATGGCGCCGGCCAGGGCGAGCACCGCGATGACGTCGACGCTGAGCTGGTGACGCCGGATCGCGCTGACGGTCCAGAACACCGAGAAGCCGAGACCCAGCAGGGTCCCGGCGTACCACATGACGTCCGCAGGCGTCTGGGCAGACAGCACCCACGCCAGGCCTCCGGCGAGCAACAGCACGGTGGATACGGAAAAGAGGAGCGCTTCCTTGCTTGCGCGCAGACGGGTCACGTGGTCATTGTCCCCCGGCGGCTGAGGCACAGCGTCAAAAGGCCAGCCTTATCTGGGCCGGCGATCACCGCAAAGCAGAACGCCCCGGGTCCGTGGCCCGGGGCGTTCCATCGGCATCCTGAGGCACAGTCCTCAGGCGGAGCTTGTCGCCGTCTGCTGAACGCCACGACAGACGCGGCGGACACGCCATATCTGGGCTATCAGCGTCAGCCAGATGGCCGCCACGATGGCGAAGAGGGCGAGGACCAGGACGTTGCCCACGCTGGCCAGGGGCTTGGCGGGGGCGGGGTGGTAGGGGGACCGGGCGACCGTCACGGCGACGTTGGTGCTGGCCGTGACCGGCTTCGCACCAGCGGCGTAGGTGGCAACGAACCCCTGCTTGCCCGTGACCTTTGGCTGGTACTTCAGTGTTGCCACGCCGGTCTTGTCGGTGGTGGCCGACCCCAGAGCGATGAGCCGAGCCGGGCTCCCGAACTCCGTGGTGGAGAGGAGGAACGCGACCTTTGCCTTGGGTAGTGGTTGGCCGTGCGGGCTGGTGAGCGTTGCGGTGAGCTGCACCATCCCTCCTGCCTCGATCCCGCTGAGCTTGACCGCGGGCGCACTCTGCGTTCCGGTCTGCAGAGTCGCGGTCTGCGGCGTCGCGGCCTGGGCGGGGTCGGCTGAACCGACGCCGAACATGCCCAGGAGAGCGACGAGCAGCAGGACGCCGGTCGCGCCGGCCACTCGGTGGGCTGTGCTCGTTGCGCCCACCAGCCGGTCGTCATGGGCGGCAGGCTCGCTCGGGGCGGTGTGCGGGCGGGGGGTCGCGTTCTTCTCCAGGTCGCTGAGCTCCTGCATCTCCTCGATCTCGTCGATGGATAGCAGTGGTACGACCCGGAAGAGCAGCATGAGCAGCAGCGGTATCGCCGCCGTCGCGGCGAGGGTGATCGCGACCGGGACCCAGGTGAAGTGGTATCTGCCGAACGCACCGGTCATCGTGTCGTAGGTGGCCGGGCCGACGACCATGAGGATCCGCTTGAGCCACATCATGGGCACCACGAGGATGGCCGCGATGACCATGCCCGTGACGTTCCTCGTCCACGGCAGGGCGACGAGTAGCAGCGGCAGCAGACCTCCGACGATGGCGAACAACCAGAACCAGATGGCCAGACGACCCACCAGAAGCTCGGTGAACACCGCAGCGGTCCCACGATCGCCGACATAGGCGCCGGGCAGGAGGTCGGCGAACGTCAGGTAGATGTAGGTGGCCGACAACGTCGCCAGGATGAACCCCAGACGAACGAAATGCCGTGGTGTGATGAGCCCTTGCAGGTGGTAGCCGCTGCGGAAGCCGGCGACGACGAGGATGACCAGGGCCACCCCCGAGTAGAGCGCGGCGATCACGAACTGCGGGGCCCAGATGCTCTCGTGCCACCACGGCCTCGAGGTGCTGGCGAAGGCCCATGCCAGGACCGAGTGCACGGACACGGCCAGCGGGATGATCATGATGGACACCAGGCCGAGCGCACCGGCCAGGACGCGCCGCTGACGCGGTGCGCCTACCCAGCCGCGGGAGACCCGCGCGTACAGGGTGGCCCTGCGGCGACCCAGCTGTTCCCCATGCTCCTGGCCCAGGACTGCCATGTCCGGCACGAGCGGGAGGGCGAAGAACACGATGGACCCGAATATGTAGGTCATCACCGCGACGAAGTCCCAGAACACCGGAGCGGACAGGTTGGGCCGGGTCACCAGCTCCCACAGCCGGATCGGGTTGGCGAGGTGCGGGATGATCAGGGCGGCTCCGATGAGCACGGTGACCACGGCTGTGCCCTCTGCCAGACGCGTCAGGGGTGCCCGCCACGTCGCGCCGGTCAGCCGAAGGATCGCCGAGACGACGGCCCCGCCGTAGCTGACACCGATGAAGGTGACGACGTCGGCGATGTAGATGGCCCAGAAGGCCTGGTCGCTGTACCCGGCAACTCCCATTCCGCCCTGGAGCTGGACGACCCAGGCGGCGATACCAGTGAGCACCACCAGGCTCAGGGCAAGGACAGTCAGCCACCAGAGGCGGCTCGGCTTCCCGAAGGGGCGCAGTGACGCTGCGCGGGCGTCTGTGGTCATGGCGTTGGTGGTCTTTGCCTCGGTGTTCTTGGCTTTGGTGGTGATGGCTTCAGTCGTCATTCCCCGCCTCCGAGGCTCTGGCCGTGGCCGAGTATGTAGTAGACGCGCGGGTTGGTCCCGAGCTCTTCCTTGAACCGCACCGCGTCGTTGGCGCGCAGGAACTCCGAGAGCACCACGTTCTTGCCGAGTCCGTTGACGGCGATGTCGGTGACCAGGTCGCCGATGTACAGGACACCCATCGGGCAGCCGGACACGCATGCGGGCAGCTCACCCTGTGGCAGCCGGTCGGCGCAGAACACGCACTTTCCGACTACGCCCTTCTCCGGCACCGGCATCTGCGGAGTCGAAGGCATGGGCAGGCGTTTGGGCGGGAGTGGGTCGGTCCAGTTGAAGTAGCGAGCCTCGTAGGGGCAGGCAGCCATGCAGGCGCGGGACCCGATGCAGGCCTCCGTGTCGACCAGGACGAGGCCGTCGTCAGTGCGTATGTTCGCGCCGACAGGGCAGATGTACATGCAGGGAGCGTCCTCGCACATCATGCAGGGCCGGGGCATGGAAAATTTCCCACCGTCGGCGTCCTTCATGTCGTAGACGTTGATCCAGGTCTGCTCTTCGCGGAGCCCGTGGCGCTGCTGGCAGGCCATGGTGCACCCCTTGCACCCGTCGCAGGTGCGCAGGTCGATGACCATGCACCAGGCGTGCGCGGATGCCTTGATCTTGGCCGCCATGGGAGCCATGGCCGCCGCCTGAGCATCGTCCTGGAAGCTGACCAGAGCCAGGGCGCCGCCCGCCGCAGTGACGCCAAGCGTCGCGAGGAGGTTGCGCCGGCTGAGTCCCCGACGTCCGTCCGGGGTGGCTCCCGGAGGAGGACCTACTGGTCCGCCCTCCTCCGAGTGCGTCGGGTGACTCTGCATGCTGTCCTGCCTTCCAGTCGTGCGTTCAGTCGTTTACTTCGGTGGTTCTCTTCAGCCGTTCTTCACCACACCGTTCGTCGATCGTCCCGATCAGGAGACGATCATGTTGCCTTTCATCCAGCCCTTGGTGGCCATGGAGCCGGTCATCCCGTCGGCGCCGCCGCCACAGGGGGTCATGCAGCTCCAGGTGTAGCTGCCGGCCTTGTCGACCTTGAAGGTGAACACCGTTGTGGAGACCCCGCCCTCGGGAGCCTTCGTCAGCGGCACGTTGATCCCGAGTGCCGCGATGGTGAAGGTGTGCGCGATGTTGGCGTTGGACACGGTGGTCCCGGCCTTGCCGTCAACGGTCATGGTTCCTCCGGCGACCGCGCCATACGGCGAACCGGCCGGCAGAGCGGTGGGGGCGTCGTCATACTCCTTGATCGTGAGCACGACGGTGTCGCCCTTGCCGAAGGTGAGGTCGCTGGGGGCCATCGCCGGCCAGTGCTCCTTGCTGGTGAACGTCCCGACCGGGCCCTTGGCTGCGTCGATCTTGCCGATCATCTCGATGTTGACCGTCTTCGCCTTGGCAACAGGAGCGCCCGCCTGAGTCGCGCCGGCCTTCGACCCGCCGCATGCCGACGCCGAGACCGCGACTCCTGCCACGATGAGCCCGACGGCGATCATCTTCAGGGGCTTGCCTGTCGTCCTGGGATCGATATGGTTCATGGTCATCACTCTTTCTGGCTGGGGTCGGCCGGTCTTACCCCGGTCGGGAACGGTGACCCGACGCTGCGCGCGGGTGTTCCAGTGGAAGTGTTGTCGAGTCCGGAGATGCGCGGCACCGCGATCTGCCCCATCTACAACGGCTCGTTCTACGCACGGGCAAGTGGGTGATTTCCGCCACGGCTTACCGGGACGACGCGTAGCCTTGATCACTATGGACGTCCCGGTGATACGCGTGGTGGTCGTCGACGACCATGCTCTGCACCGCGATGGCACCCGTCAGATTCTCGACGCGCACCCCGACCTGCAGGTTGTTGGTGACGCCAGCTCCGGCGAGGTCGCCCTCGCGCTGATCAACCAGCTTCGCCCTGACGTGGTGCTCATGGACATCCGGCTTCCGGGTATGAACGGCATCGAGGTCACCCGCCGGCTCACCCGGGACCATCCGGATGTGCGGGTCCTGATGGTGAGCGCGTACGACGAGGACGAGTACGTCCGCGGTGCCCTGGAGGCCGGGGCCGCGGGGTACCTGAGCAAGACCGCCCCCGGCAAAGAGCTGGTCCAAGCCGTGCGGTCCGTGGCCCGTGGGACGAGCGTGCTCCAGTCCGGTCTCACGGCTCGGCTGTTGATGTCCTCGCGTCAGCCCGAGCATGGTTCGACCGACTTGAGCGAGCGCGAGCTAGCGGTCCTGACGCTGCTCGCGGCGGGCCTGCACAACCGGGAGATTGCGGCACAGCTGAGCATCAGCACCCGCACCGTGGACCGGCATTGCGACAATATCTACGCCAAGCTCGGGGTGGGTTCACGCACCGAGGCTGTGGTGCGTGCCATCTCGACCAAGTTGTTGAGTGTGGGCGATGGTGAGCGCTGACATCTCGGGCCCGATCCGGGCCGTCCCCGGACGTGTCCGGGGAGTCGTCGACAGGTGGCGTCTGCCGGTGAGATCCGGCCGGTTCTGGCTCGTCCAGGTCGGCGTCCTGCTCGTGGCGTTCCTTGACGAGATCGTGCTCGACATCATGCATTTCCTTCCGCCGTTCGAGATCCCGCGCTCGACAGTCTCCGCTCTGCTGCTGGTCCCGGTCATCTACGCGGCACTGAACTTCGGCGTCCATGGCGCCGTTGGTACCGCTTTGTGGGCTACCGCACTCATGTTCCCCGACTGGCTCTTCATCGCAGGGGTGACAACCGCGAATGCCTGGGTCGAGATCGGGAACCTGGCCATCCTCAACGGGGTTGCGGTCATCGTGGGGCAACGGGTTGAGCGTGAGGGGCAGGCGCGGTTGCGAGCAGAGGGGGCACTGCGAGCCAGCGAGGTCGCTGAGTCGCGATACCGCGCTCTCTTCGACGAGCAGCATGCTCCGGTGCTGGTCACCGACGCCGCTGGAGTGGTCACCGAGGCCAACGCCGCCGCCACGTCACTGCTCGGGCCGGATGCGCCTGGACGACTCCTGTCGGACCTGGTCGGCGCCCCGGTGACACCGATCCTGGCCGGGGCAGTTACCCGCCTCCCGGTGGGGGACCGCGTGTTCGTGCCCAACGCTCGCACCCTCGATGTCGGGTCCGGCGAACGCCTCGTTCAGCTGGTGCTTGTCGACCTGACGGAGGAGGAGCACCGCGCGCGCGAGCAACAGGCCTATGCCGCGCACCTGCTCACCGTGCAGGAGGACGAGCGGCGCACACTGGCCCAGGACCTGCATGATGACCCGGTGCAGACGCTGACTTATCTGGTCCGCATGCTCGAGCTCCTCAGCGACGACCCAAGGTTGCCACCGGATCTGGCTCCGCTGGTCCTTCGAGATGGAGAGCTGGCCGCGGAGGTGGTCGATGCCCTGCACACGGTGATTCACGGCCTGCGGCCACCGGTGCTCGACGACCTCGGGGCGGTCGCCGCTCTGCGCCAGCTCGTCGCCGAGGTTCGCGCCCGTCACGGGATTGTGATCCGGCTCCAGGTGAGCGGAGATCCGGTGCGGCTGTCCGACCGGTGCGAGCTCACTGTGTACCGAGTGGCGCAGGAGGCGCTGAGCAACGTCGTACGCCACGCGCAGGCCACGCACACCCGGGTCGATCTGCACTTCGGTGAGCAGGTGGTTCTCACCGTCACCGACGATGGACGTGGCATTCCGGCGTCCGGTATCCCCGCGGCCGGTTCGGGCGGCGGACTCGGCCTGATCGGGATGCGCGAGAGGGTCCACCTGACCGGAGGCAGTCTGGAGGTGCGTGCTCGCAAGCCACACGGCACGCTGGTGCGGGCCACGGTGGCGGGCGCGCCGCCGGGGCCTTAGTCGACCGCCGAGACCGGTCTGCACGGGGTAGCCGACGTGAGGTCGCGGCGCGGCGCATGCGGTGCTGGCGGATAGATGGATATTGGATACACTCTGTGTCTACCGTCTGCCCGTCTGTTTCATCTCTGGAGGACTGCCATGACACCGGTTCCTGTCGGACCGCTCGAGCTTCTCGACATCGACCACCTGCTCAGTGACGAGGAACGGGCGGTGCAGCAGAGCGTCCGGCGTCTGGTCGACGACACCATCCGGCCTAACATCGCGCAGTGGTACGAGGATGGCACCTTCCCGGTGGCAGAGATGGCCCTGACGTTCGGCAAGCTCGGGCTGCTCGGCATGCACCTGCAGGGCTATGGCTGTGCCGGTATGAGCGCGGTCGACTACGGGCTGGCCTGCATGGAGCTGGAGGCCGGGGACTCCGGTGCCCGCAGCTTCGCCTCGGTCCAGGGCTCGCTGGCCATGTTCGCCATTCACCGCTATGGCTCGGAGGAGCAGAAGCAGCAGTGGCTGCCCCGGATGGCCAGCGGTGAGGTCATCGGCTGCTTCGGCCTGACCGAGCCCGACTTCGGTTCCGACCCTGCCGGCATGCGCACCCGCGGGCGCCGCGACGGATCTGACTGGGTGCTCGACGGAACCAAGATGTGGATCACCAACGGCTCGATCGCCGATGTCGCCATCGTGTGGGCACGCACCGACGCCGGCGTCCAGGGATTCATCGTCCCGGCCGACACCGCCGGGTTCACCGCCAACAAGATCACCGGCAAGCTTTCCCTGCGTGCGTCCGTCACTTCCGAGCTTGTGCTCGAGGGAGTGCGGCTGCCCGCGGACGCTGTGCTGCCTGGCGTACATTCCCTGCGCGGTCCGTTGTCATGCCTCGACGAGGCGCGCTTCGGTATCGCCTTCGGCACCCTGGGTGCCGCCCGTGACTGTCTGGAGATCGCCCTGGACTACTCCCGCAGCCGGGAGGTGTTCAACCGGCCGATCGGCGGCTACCAGCTGACCCAGCAGAAGCTGGCCGATATGACCCTGGAGCTCCAGAAGGGCTTCCTGCTCGCGCTGCATCTCGGGCGGCTCAAAGACGCCGGAAGGCTTGAACCGCGCCAGATCAGCCTCGGCAAGCTCAACAATGCCCGGGAGGCGATCGCCATCGCGCGGCAGTGCCGCACCATCCTCGGGGCCAATGGCATCACGTTGGAGTACTCCGTGCTGCGGCACGCAAACAACCTGGAGTCCGTGCTGACCTACGAGGGCACCTCCGAGATGCACACGCTGGTCATTGGTCAGGCGCTGACCGGGTTGAGCGCCTTCAGCTGAGCCTCGCCGGTCTGGCGGTGATGGCGAATGGACTGTGAAGACTCAGCAGTGAGCGGTGGGCTTCGTCGTCTTCGAGAGCGCAACCTTGCGTGGAACCTTCACAGTTCTGAACTTTGCGCCCAGGACGATGTCGACAGAGGCGTCCATGCGGTTGTCCTTCACGACCTTGGCCCCCGGCAGCCTCTTTGCCGCAAGGATGGCGCCTTCAAGTCCGGACGGTCCGTGGCGTATCTCGGCGACACCCAGGATCGTCTTGGCCAGCGGGTCATTGTCGATCGTGGCGACCTTGAAGCCCTGTTTCTGCAGCGACCTTGCCGCGGACGCCGCCAACCCCGTGCGGTCTGTCGAGTTGTAGACGTTGACCATCACCCCACTCGGTGTGAGTGACTGGTTCGAGGTGCCGTTGCAGCTCGCGTTGGTCACGGACTTGGGGGCGGAGGTGCCGACCCACCCCTGCACGTTGGATCCCGCATACACCAAGGTCGCGAACAACAACAGGATGACGCATGTCATGGTGATGAACAGGCGTTGGCGCCGACGTCGGTGATAGATCGACGCTGCGGATTCGTGTAGGTAATCCACCGCTGGCCCCCCGATCGGAAAGTCCGTCTATGCCGATCATGACTGTTTGGCGCCCCCAGTCAAGAGTATGCGGACGTTAGTCAAGCACCAGCACGCGTGCATGCAGGGCGGGACGTTGCTGAAGCGCGGCGCGCAGGGCACGGTGCAGGCCGTCCTCGAGATACAGAGTGCCTTTCCACTGAACGACGTGGGCGAACAGATCGCCGTAGAAGGTGGACTCCTCAGACAACAGAGTTGCCAGATCGAGGTTGCGTTTGGTGGTGACGAGCTCATCGAGCCGGACCATACGCGGTGGGACGTCGGCCCAGTCCCGCGCTGTCTCCAGCCCGTGTGCGGGATAGGGGCGTCCGTCGCCCACGGATCTGAAGATCATCACGCCAGTCTAGGCATACTGGGTCTGGGCAAACAGGATCAGCATGCTTTGAGCACTGAGCTCATTGGCGGAGGATAGGGGATTTGAACCCCTGAGAGCTTTCACTCAACACGCTTTCCAAGCGTGCGCACTAGGCCACTATGCGAATCCTCCGTCGAGGAGG
>Ga0209745_1000583_pt1 | contig 22273 bp, 22 predicted proteins | sample BarGraNGADG00312_FD_184495 | JGI IMG/M metagenome (GOLD analysis project Ga0209745, IMG submission 184495) | Arctic peat soil microbial communities from Barrow, Alaska - Barrow Graham LP Ref core NGADG0004-312 (SPAdes) (version 2) | ecosystem: Environmental > Terrestrial > Soil > Wetlands > Peat...
ATTTTAAGGAGTATGATGTCAGAATTGTATTGCCGGGGAAGATAATTGGTTCGAACGGTTTTATTGACAGCAGCCAGATTCTTCTCTGGCCTGTAAAATCTGATTATTTTTTAACTGAACCATACGTTATGTGGGCTGAATCGAAGGTGCCTAACCGGTGGGCGTGGATAGTATCTGCAGTGTTTCTGATATTTGTAATAACCGGAGTAGTAGTGAGGAGAATAAAAAAAGGCTGAATTGCTCAGCCTTTTTAACCTAACCTAATCTAACCTAACCTAACCTAACCTAACTAATCTGATTTTTATATCTTGTGAAATGCTAAATATTATCGTGCGTAATCCTTGAGCATAAGCATCAGTTTCTGACGTGTGAAGAAAATACGGCTTTTGACAGTGCCTATTTTCAATTCAAGTTCATCAGCTATCTCTTTGTACTTATATCCAGCAATATGCATTCTGAACGGGATCCTGAACTCATCACTCAATGAGTCAATCGCTTTTTCTATTTCACCTTCTGCATAAGTAGACTCCGGTGAAATAAAACCTTTGTCGCCTGGCTGGTTAATATAATAAAGGTCCTGTGTGCCATCTATTATGGTATTCTCTTTAACGTTTCTCCTATAGTTATTAATAAAAGTGTTCTTCATTATTGTAAAAACCCAGGCCTTAAGGTTTGTATAATCTACGAATTTATCTTTGTAGGTAATGGCTTTAAGGTAAGTATCCTGTACTAAATCAAGAGCGGAATCACGATCGGAGGTGAGGCTCATAGCAAACCTTTGAAGATTAGTCTTCATTCCGATAAGGTTGTTGTTGAATTCAAATTGTGTCATAGCTCGTTTTTATTAATATTGTTGAGACAAATTTAAACCGATAAAAAAAGATAACCAAATCTTAATATCTTAATATCTTAATATTCTGTGATATTTATAAATAGCTTTAATTTGTAATGGTAATATATACAGTAGTTTAAGTTCATTTTGTTTAACGGTTTATAAATGTTGTATAAATTAACATTATTCATTTTTTTCATTTTTTACGTATCCTGTATAAAGCTGAACTTTCTTAAAGATTAATACATTACAAAAATAAGTTGAGTTTTTGACCGGTGCATTAAGATGCGATTAAGGTTCAATTAAGTATGAATTAATAATCAGTTCAAAAGGTCTATGATTTATTTGATCAACTTTCGTACTTTTAAGAAAAAATATTTATGGATTTTAATATTAAACTTCGCAACGGACAAGTTTTAAGTGGTATAATACAAAGTCCCGGAGACAACGTCAGAGCAGTGATCCTGATGGTTCATGGTCTTGGAGAACATATTCAGAGGTATACCTACTGGGCCGATCTGTTCAAAAAGGAGGGACTCGGGTTTGCAGGTGTAGATCTTCCTGGTCATGGCCGTTCTGAAGGTAAAAGAGGGAACATTAAAAGCTATGCTATACTTGAAGAGATGATTGATATTCTTCTGACCAGTTGTCGAAAGACTTTCCCGGGGTTACCTATTTTTATTTATGGCCACAGTCTGGGAGGAGGTATTGTTCTTGACTATCTTATCCGTAAAAACCCAAAAGTGAAGGGCGCTATTGTTACATCTCCCTGGCTCCGCCTCTCTTTCGAACCGTCTGAAAGCAAGCTTATTATGGCTTCGATAATGAAAACCTTTCTTCCGGGCCTTACTCAGCCATCAGGATTAAATGTTAGTCATATTTCTCACGATCCGACGGTAGTTGAAAAATACAGAAAAGATCCTTTAGTTCACGGAAAAATATCAGTCAGTTTGTTCTCCGGAGCAATGGCTGCTGCTAAGTATTCGCTTGCACACGCATCGGAGCTCAAGGTTCCAACCCTTATACTTCACGGAAGTGATGATTTGATCTGTTCGCCTGAAGGCAGCCATGAGTTTGCCGGGAAAACTGCGATGGCTGAATTGAAAATATGGGATGGGGGATATCATGAATTGCATAACGAACCTTTTAAAGAAGAGGTATTTGCATATATTATGAATTGGATCAACAACAAAATTTAATTTTGAGTTGCGGGCGGCAGATATGGAACTAAGAACCACATTTCCTGTAGGGCAATCACAAAACAAGATTGGCTATAACACCCCGGTAATGTTTATCGGATCGTGTTTTGCTTCCTCAATTGGTTCTATGCTGGAGATGGGAAAAATACCAGTGATGATAAATCCTGCCGGGGCAGTATACAATCCTGTTGCAGTCTGTAACACCTTAGACACAATCACTTCTCAAAGGGTATTTTCTCAGGACGATTTGTATAATTATGATGGTACTTATCTTAGTTTCTATCACTACACAGATTTTTCCTCTGACGATCCTTCAGAAGTTCTTCTGAAAATCAACAAAAGATCGAAAGAAGCATTTGACTTTTTAAACAGAGCACGGTTTTTGTTTATAACTTTTGGCACAGCAAGAGTATACAGGTGGAATGAAACAGGTCAGATTGTATCCAACTGCCATAAGATTCCTGCAAGCAGGTTCGAGCGGGAACTGCTAACTGTAAATGAGATAGTGAGTTTATGGTCAGAACAGCTCGATAAATTAAAGTCACGCTTTCCATATTTGAAAATAGTTTTTACAATTAGCCCGGTACGCCACTGGAAAGACGGAGCTCATGGTAATCAACTAAGCAAATCGATATTGTTTCTTGCAGTAGAAGACCTACTCAAACATTCGGTTTCTCCACAATATTTTCCTGCTTATGAGTTGATGATGGATGATTTACGGGACTACCGGTTTTATGACGAAGACATGCTTCATCCTTCATCGGTTGCAATAAATTATATCTGGAATTCATTTTCCGCATGCTATATGGAAAACAAGACAATGAATGTTTGGGATGAAGCAGTAAGAATAACAAAAGCCTGTAACCATCGTTTCAATAAGGAATCAAAGAATAGTACTATGATATTTGCAGAAAGGATGCTCCGGCAAATTACTGAAACAGAAGGTAAGATTCCGTCAATAGACCTTTCGAAGGAACGTAACTATTTTCTTAATCTGCTGATAAAATAAATTCTCAGGTAGTACTTTTCAAAGAGAATCTATGACCTTAATAAACTCTGACGGATCCTTTGTCATAATCAGCTTATCGATAGATTTTTTATGACTCTCCTCAGGAGAATCAGTGAGTATAATCTTTTTAAGCATTAACGATTTCCCAAGGCTGTTGAAAAACTCAATTTTCTTTTCGGCAAAATCAAAAGCGCTTGAGTTAACTATAAGAAATTCAAATGGTTTAATTTTATGAATCTCAACTACCTCTGAAGATGGCAGAATTCCCCCGGTAAATATTACATCAAATCCTCTTTTCTTCAGAGCATATTTATAAAAAAGAAAATTATTATCAGTGAGGTTATCAGAAGTATTAATCATTGCGATCGTAGGCTTTGATTTCCCGGAAACATTCTGAATCAAACTATCCTCAATAATTATAATCTGCTTAATAGTATTTCTGATGAATTGTTCCTGTGCTCTGGAAAGACTTCCTGTTTGCCAGAGAATTCTGGCTTTTTCAAGGAGCGGGTACAGGTATTTTAAATAAGCTTTTTCAATTCCCAGATGTTTTATAAATGGAAACAGAGCTTCTTTGAACATGTTCTCGTTTAAACGTATTGCCGACATAAGAATTTTGCCGGGTTGGAAATTCTGATCCAGATCATCATTTTTACCGCTCACGGTCATTACCTGCTGGGTAAGCTCGTCTTCATCCAACCTGGCAATTTTGGATATTTTAAGTCCATTTCGGTTAAGATATGCTACATTTAATATCTTTTTTAGTTCTGTCTCACTGTAAGTTCTTATATTTGAGTCAGTTCTGTCAGGCACAAGTATCTTGTAACGCTTTTCCCAAATCCTGATAGTATGAGCTTTTATACCCGAAAAATTTTCCAGATCTTTTATCGAAAATACATTTAACCCGTCTTCCATAGCTAATATTCTATACATTTTTAAATAAAAAGATACTACTATAATAATACAAACAATCCTTTTTCAAGATTGTTTATAAACGTGTGCCAAGATTCTAACTGAATAGTAATTAACTATGGAAGCATTCCCCAATAATCCCCAGCAAAAGACGAAAGTAGTAATTAATTTTTATTCGGACTGCTCAACCATAATTTTTTTTACCACTCTTTTTCCATCGCTGAAAAGAATGGTGACCAGATACATTCCCCTTTTTGGATTTTCGAGAAGGATTTTGGTCAATTGTTGAGGGTTATTATATTTGGCCCTGAAAATATCCTGACCTATAATATTGGTAATTTTTATAAAAGAAACATCCCTGTCGGTTTTAATAGTAAAACTGTTGTCCCTTACAGGTACGGGATATATACTGACATTAATGGCAGAAAAGTCGGAGGAAATTTCTTTTTGAGGAAAAGTGCCGGCTAAGCTAATAGTATCCTTCTGCGCATGAAGCGATAAGTAAAAAATTATAAGGAATATAAAGAGTAAACTTTTCTTCATAAAGCACCTTTAGTATATTCTCTTGCAAAAATTGTGCTAAAGTTAATTAAAATTAAAATTAATTATCTAAAATTAGTTTTGCCTTCTCCAGATCATCAGGCGTGTCAATGCCAATTGTTTCCCAAATTGTTGTTGCTGTTCTGATCTTAAATCCGTTTTCTATCCACCGGTTCTGTTCAAGGGACTCTGAAATTTCAAGAGGGCTGCGCGGAAGCAAAGTTATTTTTCTCAGCGTTTTTGTCCGGTATCCATAAAGACCTATATGTTTATAGTATACATGTTTCTTCGACCATGTATTCTGCTCTGCATCTCTGATAAATGGTATTGCTGCCCTGCTGAAATATATGGCATCCCCTTCTGAAGTCAATATCACCTTTGGCTGGTTTGGGTTAAAAATATCCTCTCCCGGGTCAACCTTTCTGACCAGCGTTGCGATTTCTACATCTTTAACGTTAAAACATTGCATAATAAGATCGATCTGCTCTGGCTTAATGAACGGTTCATCTCCCTGAATGTTGATAACGATATCGATAGGGGAACCCGTATTTGCAATAATTTGAGTAACGGCCTCAGCGCATCGGTCAGTACCGCTTAGGTGATCGGATGAAGTCATAACTGCTTTGCCTCCGAAGTTAATCACTGTTTCGTAAATCCGAAAATCGTCTGTGGCAACATAGACAAGATCAAGCCGTTTAGAGGCTTGCTCATATACTCTTTGTATCATTGGTATATTCCCGATTAGTGCCAACGGTTTGCCGGGAAACCGTGACGATCCATATCGTGCCGGGATAATACCGGCAAAAATATTTCGCAGATCTGCTTTCATGTTGCGAATTTACGAAAAATGCATTTCCCTATGTTTTAAAATTTAGTTAATTTCGCAGGATTGTAAAACGCGAAATGAAAGATCTGCAAATTATTAAACAAAGATTTGGAATAATTGGTAACTATGAGGGACTTAACCGTGCAATTGACATTGCTGCCCAGGTAGCTCCAACCGATCTTTCAGTACTCATTACTGGTGAAAGCGGTACCGGGAAGGAGACTTTTCCCCAGATAATTCATAGTTTCAGTTCCAGAAAACATGGTCAATACATCGCAGTTAACTGCGGTGCAATTCCTGAAGGGACTATAGATTCTGAATTGTTCGGACATGAAAAGGGATCGTTTACCGGTGCCACAGACAGCCGAAAAGGGTATTTTGAAGTTGCTGATGGGGGAACTGTTTTTCTTGATGAGGTGGCAGAATTACCGTTGTCTACTCAGGTTAGACTTCTCCGGGTACTTGAAACTGGCGAGTTTATCAGAGTCGGCTCCTCAAAGGTTCAGAAAACCAACGTCAGGGTTATTGCCGCAAGCAATGTTGAAGTACCACGGGCAATAGATAATGGCAGATTCAGGGAAGATCTTTTTTATAGATTAAATACTGTCCCTATCAAAATGCCTGCTTTAAGAGAAAGAGGTGAAGATATATTCCTTCTGTTCAGGAAGTTTGCTGTTGATTTTGCCGAAAAATACAGGATGCCTGCAATCAGATTAGATTCTGAGGCAAAAAAAGTTTTGCTTGGTTATGCCTGGCCTGGGAATGTAAGACAGCTTAAGAATATTACAGAACAGATATCCATTATTGAAAATGAACGTGAAATAGGCGCCCAAAAACTCCACGACTATCTTCCTGATTACGGAGGAGTTAAACTTCCTGCTATTATAAAAAAAGATGACGATAAATCATTTTCTTCCGAACGGGAAATCCTGTATAAGATTCTTTTCGATATGAAAAGTGATATGAACGACCTTAAAAAACTTGTTCTTGATCTCATCCGGCGGGGAGAAACAGATGTTACTTTTCATGAATCAAACTCGAGGGTTATTAATAATCTTTTCAGAGAGGTTAACGGGGAAGAGAATAGTTCAGTTGCTACTCAAACGGCCTCTCCTGATTTTCTTTTACACCAGACCAGAAACGATATACAAGACACTGAAGAGATAATTGAAGAATCATTTTCCCTCGCTGATAAAGAGGTGGAAATGATAAACAAAGCTCTTGAAAAGTATAACGGAAAAAGAAAGATGGCAGCAAAAGAACTTGGTATTTCTGAACGAACACTTTACAGAAAGATAAAAGAGTATGAAATTGAATCGTAAAATAAAAGTTATCCCTGATTTGAAAAGACTTATTCTCCTTATTATTATTCCGCTAACAATATTTTACGGATGTGGTATCTATTCATTTTCCGGAGCCAGCCTCTCTCCTCTGGTAAAGACATTCAGTGTGCAATTCTTTCAGAACAGGGCAGCTCTTGTTCAACCTGGCCTGAGTCAGTTTCTGACTGATGCTATAATTGATAAATGTAAAGGTCAGACCAGATTGAAATACCTTAATGGTTTGGGTGATGTAAATTTTGAGGGAGAAATCAAAGATTATAATACAAGACCCCTTACAGTTGCTGCCGACGCCCAGGCAGCTATGAACAGATTCACCATAACGGTAAAGGTTAAATTCACAAATGCTATTCAGCCGGAGCTCAATTTTGAACAAGATTTTTCGAGATATGAGGACTACAACAGTAACACCGACCTTAGTCAGGTAGAAAAGGACCTTTCAGATAAGATTATAGCAATGATTGTGGAAGATGTCTTTAATCAGGCATTTGTCAATTGGTAACCGGCATGAACAGGAACGATTTTTTAAATATGATTGAGGATGGTGTACCGGTCGACCGACAGGCTACAGGAGAGGTTTTTGATCTGGTCAATATTTATCCCTATTTCCAGAGCGCCCATTTACTATTGCTAAAGGGGCTGCAAAATAATGCTGACGTAAAATTCCAGAATCAGCTCAGAAATTCTTCTATTCATATTGCCGACAGGGAAGTTCTGTATTATCTGCTGAAAACTAAACCTAAACAGGAGGTTGTTGTAGGAGATACTGAAAATGTGGAACCAGCTTCAGAAGAACCTGTATTCGAAACGCAACAGACTGTAATTGAATCTGCAAAAAACAGTGAATATCTTATAAACGAAATTGAGAATAACCCTGATACGTTTAACCGGGAAATACCTCCTGATACTGAAAATGAATCTCCCGCACATTCAATATTGGTTTCAACAGAGACCGATAATGAAGAAACAGCCGGGGTGATGCTTCTTTTGGGAGATGAACAATCTCCGGATGAAGATAAGGTCTTTTATATGGATCCCGGAATTCTTATCAGTGAGCATAGTGACCTTCTTGAACTCGAACCTGATGAAAACAATATCAACCAACCGGAAGAAATTGAAATCATGCTTGAAACGGAAAACATTGAGGGAAAGAATCTTAAGAAGAATCTGGAGTCAGAACTGATTGATAAATTCATTTTTACTAATCCAAGGATTGAGCCGAATAAAGAAAAAATATTGCTGCCGGCAGAAGATATCTCTAAGCCTTTTGTTGAGGGAGATGGAGGGTTTATTACTGAAACGCTGGCAAAAATTTATGTTAATCAGGCCTATTACTCTAAGGCAATAGAGATATATGAAAAATTAAGTTTGAAATTTCCGGAAAAAAGCAGTTACTTTGCGTCTCAAATTGAAAAAGTTAAAGAATATATAAAAAAGTGAGCAGATGGGAATTTATATTTTTGTTTCAGTATTAGTAATTATTGCATGTATACTTCAGGTATTGATCGTGCTTGTACAGAATTCAAAGGGTGGGGGACTTGCTGCCAATTTCACCTCAACAGGTCAATCAATGGGCATCCGTAAAACTGCAGATTTCCTTGAGAAGTCAACATGGACCCTGGCAGCAGCAATTCTGATTTTGTGCGTTGTAGCAACAGCTACAATTCCTCGCAGTGCAGCTACCCCAAAATCGAGAATTGAGAATCAGATACAGAATGCAGTTGATCCGAATGCTATTCCTACACTCCCAACTGCTGTACCTCCGGCATCTACAACAACTCCTAATAGCGGACAACCAGCGCCAGTTAAATAAATCCGGATAGGATAAAATACATTTCAAAAGTGTCAGTTTGTCACATACTGACACTTTTTTATTATGTTTGTAATGTGTTGTAATATATGACTTTAAGGATGTGTTCAATATTCTTTTCTGGAATAGTGTCAGAAGTATACTTTTAAAAAGTGATGAGAAAATCCAAAATGGCATTTATTTCAGGTTGGCATGGAATATGCTAAATGAGGAAGTCGGAAAATGATGTTTAACTTTAAAACTAGATAAAATGGCACAATTGAAAGGTAAAATTTTAGCAGGCAAAGTTCTTGTGAAACCTAATGAAGCTGAAGAAAAAACAGCTAGTGGAATAATTATTCCTGATTCCGCAAAGGAAAAACCTCGTCAGGGTAAAGTAATTCTGGTTGGAACAGCAAAGAAAGATGAAGAAATGGAAGTAAAGAAAGGTGATATTGTTCTTTACGGAAAATATGCAGGACAGGAACTAACCATCGATGGTGAGGATTATCTGCTTGTATCTCAGACAGATGTTCTTTTTATAGCTTAATTTTTCGTAAATAAATTTAAATCATAATAATATGGCAAAAGAGATTAAATTCAATATCGAAGCACGTGCCCTTCTTAAAGAGGGTGTAGATGAACTTGCTAACGCAGTAAAAGTAACTCTGGGTCCAAAAGGACGTCACGTAGTTCTTGAGAAAAAATATGGTGCTCCTCAGATCACTAAAGATGGTGTAACTGTTGCAAAAGACATCGAGCTTTCAGATCCCTATAAAAATATGGGAGCTCAGATGGTTAAAGAAGTTGCTTCAAAAACAGGTGATATTGCCGGTGACGGCACAACCACAGCTACAGTTCTTGCTCAGTCTATTATAAATGTCGGACTGAAAAATATTACTGCCGGTGCAAACCCTATGGATATTAAAAGAGGTATTGACAAGGCTGTTGAAAAAGTTGTAGCTCATCTTAAGTCACAAGCTAAAGTAATTGGCGATGACCTGAAAAAAATTGAGCAGGTTGCCAGAGTTGCTGCCAATGATGATGAAGAAATAGGAAGACTCATCGCTGAAGCAATGGGCAAAGTTCATAAAGAAGGTGTTATTACTGTCGAAGAATCAAAAGGTACCACAACCTCAGTAGAAGTTGTTGAAGGTATGCAATTCGACCGTGGATATATTTCTGCCTATTTTGTAACAAATGCTGAGAAGATGGAAGCTGATCTTGAAAATCCATATATTCTTATCTACGACAAGAAGGTTTCCACAATGAAAGATATGCTTCCTGTACTTGAAGCAACAGCTCAGACCGGTCGTCCATTATTAATTATTTCGGAAGACGTAGAAGGCGAAGCTCTTGCAACCCTGGTTGTAAACCGTTTACGCGGTTCTCTCAGAGTTTGTGCTGTTAAAGCTCCCGGATTTGGCGACAGAAGAAAAGAGATGCTTGAAGATATTGCAATACTTACAGGTGGTACAGTAATTTCAGAGGAAAAAGGTCTGAAACTTGAACATACAACACTTGACCTTCTTGGTACTGCGGAAAAAGTTACAATAAATAAAGAAAATACAACTATTGTAAACGGCGCCGGCGACAAAGATATGATCAAAGCACGTGTTGCTCAGATCAGACAACAGATGACTACTACAACTTCTGACTATGATAAGGAAAAATTGCAGGAACGTCTGGCTAAACTTGCCGGTGGTGTTGCAGTTCTATATATTGGTGCCTCTTCTGAAGTTGAAATGAAAGAGAAGAAAGACCGTGTTGATGATTCACTTCATGCCACACGTGCTGCAATTGAAGAAGGTATTGTTCCTGGTGGCGGTGTTGCTTATATTCGTGCAATAAGCGCTCTTGAAGGACTTAAAGGTGATAATGATGACCAGACAACCGGTATCGAAATTGTAAAACGTGCAATTGAAGAACCTCTGCGTCAGATTGCTCTTAACGCTGGTAAAGAAGGTGCTGTTGTAGCACAGAACGTTAAGGCAGGTAAAGGTGATTATGGGTATAATGCTCAGACTGATACATATGAAAAACTTTACGCTGTTGGAGTAATTGATCCGGCTAAAGTAGCACGCGTTGCACTCGAGAATGCCGCTTCTGTTGCTGGAATGTTCCTTACCACTGAAGCAGTTATTGTAGAAGAAAAAGAAGATCATCCTGCAGGACCCCCACAGGGAATGGGTGGCGGAATGCCGGGAATGATGTAATATCATATTTATAATATTAAATTGGTGTAGAGACAGGTTGCAACCTGTCTCTACCTGTTTATACCCCACCTTAAATATTTATATAAATTCATATATTTGCACCTGATTTAAAGAAATATTATTAAATGGATAATATCCGTAATTTCTGCATAATAGCTCATATAGACCATGGTAAGAGTACACTGGCCGACCGGTTACTGGAAAAGACCAATACAATAACCGAAAGAGAATATCAGGCTCAGATACTCGACGATATGGACCTGGAACGGGAGCGGGGTATTACTATTAAAAGTCATGCAATTCAGATGGAGTATTTCCACGATGGGAAAAAGTATATACTTAATCTTATCGATACTCCCGGGCATGTAGATTTTTCTTATGAAGTGTCACGATCAATTGCTGCCTGCGAAGGCGCTTTACTTGTTATCGATGCTACCCAGGGAATACAGGCACAAACTATTTCGAACCTCTATATGGCTATAGAGCATAATCTTGAAATTATTCCGGTATTGAACAAGATGGATATGGCCTCAGCTATGCCAGAAGAGGTTAAAGATCAAATAGTTGATCTGGTGGGTTGCAAAAGGGAAGATATCATTGAAACCAGTGCGAAAACCGGTATGGGAGTCGAAAAGATTCTTCGTGATATCGTTACACGGATTCCGTCTCCAAAAGGCGATCCGGATGCCCCGTTACAGGCTCTTATATTTGACTCAATCTTTAATTCCTTCAGAGGTATTATAGCTTATATTAAAGTAGTTAATGGAACACTACTTAAAGGTGAAAAAGTAAAATTTGTCAATACTGATCATGAGTATTCTGCTGAAGAGATCGGTGTTTTAAAACTTAAACAGGATCCTCGCGACTCTCTGAGTGTTGGCGATGTTGGATACATTATTTCAGGAGTAAAAGTCTCCGCTGAGGTAAAAGTTGGTGATACGATTACTCATGTTAAAAACCCCTGCGATAAGGCAATTTCAGGATTTGAGGATGTAAAACCTATGGTGTTTGCAGGTATATACCCTGTTGATGCAGATGATTATGAAGACCTGCGGATCTCAATTGAAAAATTACAGCTGAATGATGCTTCACTCTCATTTATCCCTGAATCATCTGCTGCACTCGGATTTGGTTTCAGATGTGGTTTCCTTGGATTACTTCATATGGAAATTATCCAGGAACGTCTCGACCGGGAGTTCAATATGGATGTAATAACAACAGTACCAAACGTATCTTTTAAAGCTTATACAACAAAAGGGGAAGAGATAGATGTTCATAATCCCTCAGGGCTGCCTCCCGTAAACCACCTTGACCGTATTGAAGAACCTTATATTGTTGCTCAGGTAATAACACTTTCTGAATATGTAGGGTCTATAATGACATTGTGTATCGATAAAAGAGGAATCCTGAAAAACCAGGTTTACCTTACACGAGACAGAGTTGAACTGACTTTTGAAATGCCACTGGCAGAAATTGTGTTTGATTTCTACGATAAGCTTAAAAGCATCTCAAAAGGATATGCATCTTTTGATTATTATTATACAAGTTATCAGAAAGCAGACCTTGTCAGGCTTGATATCCTTTTGAATGGTGAAATGGTAGATGCTCTTTCAACATTGATATACAGAGGTCATTCTTATGAATTTGGCAGGAAAATGTGTGTTAAACTAAAAGAACTGATACCCCGGCAACAGTTTGATATCGCTATACAGGCTGCAATAGGTGCAAAAATAATTTCCCGCGAAACAGTTAAGGCAGTGAGAAAAGATGTAACAGCAAAATGTTACGGCGGCGATATTACCAGAAAGAGAAAACTGCTTGAGAAGCAGAAAAAAGGGAAAAAGCGAATGAGACAGGTAGGTAATGTTGAAGTTCCTCAAACGGCATTTCTTGCAGTTCTGAAACTCGACTAGAATCTGTCGTATATTCCTCCTGCTTTTTTACCCCCTGCCCTTAATTGCCCCCCAACCCCCCTAAAGGGGGGCTAATACAATGTATGTGTGAGAATTAGCCCCCCTTTAGGGGGGGGTGGGGGGTAAATTCAGCTGATCAGCTTATACCCTCTACCATGTACATTTAATATTTTCACAGAAGGATCTTTCTTAAGGTATTTTCTTAAACGGGTAATATAAACATCCATACTCCTGGCATTAAAATAGTTATCATCAATCCAGATAGTCTTTAAAGCGAAATTCCTTTCAAGAATCTCATTTCCGTACCGGCAAAGTAGTTCAAGTAGTCCGGACTCCTTTGTAGTCAGATTTATAGGCTGATCGTTGTAAGTAAGAATTTGTTTCAGAGAATCAAAGGTATAGTTCCCAATAGTATAGGTTTCTTCTTTTTTATTTGATGAAGAATTGGTTGTTCTTCTTAAAATGGCTTCAATCCGATAAAGAAGCTCCTCCATTGAAAAAGGCTTTGTAATATAATCATCTGCCCCGGATTTGAATCCCTCTATTATATCTTCTTTTTGATTCTTTGCCGTAAGAAATATTATTGGCATTTCGGGGCTGGTAAGACGAATTTCTTTAGCAAGGGCGAGTCCATCCATCTCAGGCATCATTATATCAAGTATGCACAAGCCGAATGAAGTTTTGGAGAAGCCTTCAAGGGCGAGACTACCGTTAACATAAAGCGTAGTCTCATAGTTCTTGGCAATCAGATAATTTCTTAACAGAGTACCAAGGTTACTGTCGTCTTCTGCAAGAAGTATTTTAATATTATTCATCTTAATATATTTTGTGGAAGAAAAATAGTGAATTTAGTTCCTTTATTAATCAGACTTTCAACCTTAATTGTTCCATTATGTTCCTCGACAATCTTCTTGATATAACTTAAGCCAAGTCCAAATCCTTTTACATTGTGAACATTTCCTGAATGGACACGATAAAACTTGTCAAAAATCCTTTTTTGGTTTTCTTTACTAATGCCAATGCCTTTATCTTCAATGGTAATCAATATATTTTTCTTATAGTTCCTTGTTGAGATAATTATTTCAGGATTATCCTTCGAGTATTTTATAGCATTGTCAATCAGGTTGGAGATTGAATTTAGAAAATGAATTTCATCAATCATTGAAAGCGAAAATATGGCCTGAAAATCTTTCCTTATAACCCCGTTGCGGTTTTTGATCTGGAGATCGAAATTTTCTATGGCTTTATCAATAATTCCATGTACATCCAATTCAACCAGATTGAGTTTCATTTTAAGTTTTTCAAATATTGCCATTTGAAGCACTTTCTCAACCTGAAATTTAAGTCTCATGCTCTCATCGGAAATTATTTTTGCAAGATTATCTATGTTTTTATCCTTATCGGGAATTGATTTATCGGCCATCATCTGGGAGGCAAGCGAAATAGTAGAAATTGGGGTCTTTAGTTCATGAGTCATGTTGTTAATGAAATCGCTCCTGATTTCTGACATTTTTTTCTGCCGGAAGATAACGATAAATGTTCCTGTGGAAAGAATAAGCAGGAGCAATGTAAACAATAGAGACAAGAAACCAAGGATCCCGATTTTTTCAAATTTATATTGCTGTTCCTGAAGGCAATATAGTACTATCTGATTCTGACTTGGAACAGGGTCGTTAGGGAATAGCTGAATAATGAACTTATTGGTACCTGGTTTATCCGTAAACCCCGGTGTACTCCATATATTACCCAAGCGTCCGGAACGGATTGAATATTCAAAATTGAGATAAATTCCGACATTATTTAACGCAGTTCGGAGTTGTTTAGTAAGTTCTTCAGCATCAATTCTTTCTTGTATATCAGGTGTATTACGAAGTATTTTCTCCATTATCTTTTCAAGAAATACAATTTTATTACTTACCCTGCCCGATATATCTGAATTTGTCATCTCCTGTGAAGGCTCAGGTGTTTCATCTGACGCAAAAGGAGAACTATTTTCAGCTGAAATAAATATTTTATGACCAGAACTTGTAATTGCAATTGGTTTAACCGGATTATCAAGCCCGTACATCTTAAGAAGTGCAGTGTTTGGCTGATAACCATGTAGTTTTTTGGCAAGAGGAGAATTCGCAGGAACAATTGCTGTAATTGAATCAGTTGAAGCCGGATCAATGTCTTCCACAATATTTTTAATTAATTCTTTCTCTTCAAGATCAAGAACAACTGATTCGAGAGCTTTGTTCGCACTGTAACGGAACTGTTGATCAGTAATAGTAATCGCATTTTTTATCCAGTATAACTGTATAAGAATCAGTCCTGAAATAGCCAGGAAAAAAAAGATGGCGAGTAAAACAATTGTTTTTTGCTTCATACAGCTACAAAAATACTGGTATATAATCTATAAAGGCACTCTTTAACTTTCTTTAACAACAGAAGTTTGGAGTGAGCTAGAGTTTGTAGTGCCTAAAGGTTGGCCCCCTGACCGCTTCGCGGCCAACCCCCTAAAGGGGGAATTAGTAGTGATATCAAGTATAATATCATCAAAGACAGAGATTTAACCCCCCTTTAGGGGAGAAGGGGGGCAATACTTCAGGTATTTATTTAATTTAACATATCATTAAAGTATTGTTAATATTCATCAAATCGGGCAAATGCGTTTTTTTATCCCGAATAGGCGCCATATATTTGTTCAGGATTTGGCACGAAATTTGAACAAAAGATTTTGAGGTTTTTTCATAGGTTAGGTTAGTTTTAGGGTTTTTAAAGAAGTGAGGCTGGCAATTATTGCCGGCCTCTTTTCTTTAGCTATTTCTTTGAGAGCATACTGACCTTTTCTATCTTAAGATTTTTTTCTCTGGCAATCTGATAAATATGCTTTATGATATGATTCGATTTTTTCTTCTCTATCCAGGTCAGATTGATGATAAAGAAGGGTCTGTCATTAAAGATCAGCATTATTTTTTTTTGTCTGGAAGGAATAACAAGTTCCTTAATATCAGTCCATTTGAAAGATCGTAATTTAGGAGCTATAATTCCGTACCTGAACTCTAATTTATCATCATCAACGGAAAAATAGAGATCTTTTCTTTTTATTGTTGCGTAAGCTGCAAAAGCCCAAACTGCAAGACTAACCACAAAAGGAATTATTGAAAGCTCGGCAGAAACATCTAAATTTTTGAGAATAAGGCTTCGGTATAATATAAACACTCCGGATAGAAAAAACATGGCGCCAAAGCACCAAACAAGAATTTTACCCCCCTTTGAAAATTCCTTTTCTGCTAAGTTGTAATAATGGCTTTCCATACTCTATAGGGTTAGGTATTGCAAATTTTTATCATTAAAGGTACTTGTATCAATATTAAATACAGCATTTACAGATTCAATTTCTCTCAGACTATCAGTTATTCGGTTAATATTATTTATGTTTTCTGAATCGTGAACCTGAAATATATAATCTATATTTTTAAGCTTCTTAAGGAGGAAGTGTTTTCCGGATCTGTTAGAGATGAAATTAAAAATTAATCCGGAAGAGCTATTTGTGTATGAAAACCTGCTGAATGTAAATACCGATTGTTTGCCATCGGTTAATTCAACCGGGGATATGTTTTTTAAAGAGATCTGAAATTTTTTATTTAGTGTAAGACAAAGTTTATAGTCAGGTTCTGAGGTGACAATTCCGAGAAGCAGAAAATCATTTATCTGGTTTATCTTAAGTTGAACCCTTTTTACTCTTTGTTTGTTCTGCATTTTTTAACTACTTAACAAGTAAAGTTAATAAAAAATGAGATAATTAACCATTTCAACCCAAATTATCTCTGAGTTTGATCCATGCCTGGCTGGCAGCTTCCTGTTCGGCCTCTTTTTTAGAGGTACCTGTTCCCTTCCCCAACTCCTCTTTGTCAATAGAAAGTATTGTTGAGAAGACAGATTTTTTATGGTTGAAATCATATTCCTCATTATAGGTGAAGATGAGGTTAGATTTATGTTTTTGAACCCACTCAAAAACAAGGCTTTTATAATCGGTATCAGTGTTTACAATTACGGTCAGATCGAGATATTTGTTAAATACTTTCCTGATAAAAAGCTTTTTCGTTTTCTTGAACCCTTTATCTAGAAAGACTGATCCGATTAATGCTTCCAGTGCATCGCCATACAGGTTTTTCGAAGGCTGAATTGAATTTATATTGCTTATCAGGATTTTATTGATTCCCATTGATATAGCCAATTGATTAAGGACATCCCTGTTAACTATCCTTGAGCGGATTTTTGTCATGAAACCCTCATTAGCATCCGGAAATTTTTCAAATAAAAAATCTGAGAGAATTGCGTCTAATATGGCATCTCCCAGATATTCAAGTCTTTCATTATTCACTCTCTTCCCACTAGGCAGAGTAAACGTAGCTGACCTGTGTATAAATGCTATTTCATATAATTTAAGATTTCCGGGACTGAAGCCCAATATCTTTTTTAATCGCGAGCTAAATTCCCGTTTGTCAAGAAGATATGTGCCATTTATTCTTTTCCGGAAAGACCACACTAAACCTCCGCTTTTTTTATTACAACAGAAGCGTTATGACCCCCAAACCCAAAAGTATTACTGATTCCAATATTAACTTTTCTGTTCTGGGCCTTGTTGAGTGTAAGGTTAAGGTTCTGATCTATAGCCGGATCAGGAATCTTGAAGTTAATAGTAGGAGGAACGATGTCGTGAACGACTGACATAATCACTGCAATAGCTTCTATCGCACCTGCAGCACCCAGAAGGTGCCCGGTCATAGATTTTGTGGAACTGATATTGAGCTTGTACGCATGTTCCCCAAAGACATTTACAATAGCTTTTGTTTCAGAGACATCGCCAAGTGGAGTTGATGTCCCGTGCACATTAATATAATCAACATCTTCAAAATTTATACCTGCATCCTTAACGGCAATTTTCATAACGTTACGGGCACCCAGGCCTTCGGGATGAGGAGCGGTAAGATGATATGCATCTGCGGTTAATCCTGTTCCAATTAATTCAGCGTATATTTTTGCACCCCTTGCCTTTGCGTGTTCATACTCTTCAACAACCAACGCTCCTGCACCTTCTCCCAAAACAAATCCATCACGGGTCTGATCAAACGGTCTTGACGCAGATTTAAATTCTCCGTTGTTCGTAGAGAGAGCCTGTAATGCATTAAACCCGCCAACGCCGGGTTCATTGACACTGGCTTCTGATCCGCCCGTTATAAATACTTCGGCTTTTCCCCAACGGATATAATTAATAGCATCTATTATCGCATTTGTAGAAGAGGCACATGCTGACACAGTTGCGAAGTTTGGCCCCATGAAACCGTATTTTATCGAGATAGATCCGGCTGCAATGTCACCAATCATTTTGGGAATAAAAAAAGGACTGAAACGGGGCGTCCCATCACCAAGAACATAATCTTTGATAGCCAGATAAAATGTCTCAATCCCCCCGATTCCAGAAGCCCAAATCACACCCACCCTTTCTTTATCAACTTTATCAAGATTTAATCCCGAATCAGTTATTGCTTCATCAGTGGCTATGAGCGCATACTGGGAATACAAATCCAGTTTGTTGGCTTCTTTCCTGTCAAAATACTTTTTAGAGTCGTAGTCCTTTAATTCACATGCAAATTTGGTTTTGAACTTTTCGGTGTTAAAGCGTGTAATCATTACTGAACCGCTTACCCCGTTTTTTAGTCCTTCCCAGTATTCATGCAAATTATTACCTAAAGGAGTTAGTGCTCCAAGACCTGTTACTACAACTCTTCTCATAAATGGGTTTTTAAAAACGCAAATTATTTTGCATTTTCCTCAATGTACTTGATAGCATCACCAACGGTACCGATGGTTTCTGCCTGATCGTCAGGAATTCCGATATTGAATTCTTTCTCAAACTCCATGATTAACTCAACTGTATCCAGAGAGTCTGCTCCTAAGTCATTAGTAAAACTGGCTTCAGGAGTCACTTCTGATTCGTCTACTCCAAGTTTGTCAACTATTATTTCCTTTACTCTTGTTGCAATGTCCGACATAATAATAAATTTTAATTAATATTAATTTTTGAACCATGCAAAGAAATATATTTGTACTTTATTTTTCAAGTGATTTGATGTTTTTTTATTTGCTATACACTTCAATGTGTTGATAATTAGAAAAATAATCTTATTTTAAGGCATTATTATTATTAGTTGACAAATACGCTAAGTATCAAAAAATGAGGAATATAGCTATATTAGCCTCCGGCACCGGAACCAATGCAGAAAATATAATTAATTACTTTTCGAACAGAAATACGGCGAAAGTAAGTCTTGTTATGTCAAATAATCGTCATGCTTTAGCCCTAAAAAGGGCTGAAGCACATAATATTCGAACAGTTTTTTTCGAACGCAAGGAATTTTATGTCACAGGGAAAGTACTTCGTTACCTTGCATTATACAAAATCGATTTTATTGTACTCGCCGGATTTATATGGCTTGTACCGGAAAATATCATTGAACAATACCCCGGACGAATAATTAACATTCATCCGGCACTTTTACCTTTATACGGGGGAAAAGGTATGTATGGTGATGCTGTCCATAAGGCAGTAATTGGTAATCGCGACAAAAAAACAGGAATTTCAATTCATTATGTGAATAAGCTTTATGATAATGGAGATATCATTTTTCAGGAAAAATGTAAAGTTGATCCTTCAGATACCCCCGATTCACTCGCTGTAAAGGTTCACGCACTTGAATATGAGCATTACCCAAAGATTATTGAGGATATGGTAGTAAAACTTCCTGATTTTTTAATTAAAGGTCCCGAGCAGGTTTAGAATAACTGCTTTGTTCTTCTCAAACCTTAATCTGTTTTCCCCTGAGACAGGTTCCACAGCAGGAGCATCAACTTTCAAAGGATCTATTGGTGACCCGTTACGATAAAACCTGAAATCGAGGTGTGGCCCTGTTGAAAGACCGCTATTGCCTACATAACCGATTATATCATCTTGTTTCACCATCTTACCTGCCGAAATTCCTTCTCCAAACCGGCTCAGATGCAAATAAGCCGTAGAATATACGCTGTTATGCTGGATTTTTACCATTCTTCCTGATGCGCCTTCATTTGTAGCCGAGATAATCCTGCCATCACCGATTGCATGAACAGGAGTTCCTAAAGGTGCAGCATAATCAACCCCAAAATGGGCTCTCAGGATTCTGAGAATAGGGTGCATCCGGTTTGAAGAAAAGCGGGAACTTATCCTCGAAAACTTAAGTGGAGCTTTCAGGAATGCTTTCCTCAGACTTTTACCTTCTGCGTCAAAAAATGTCTCTTTACCGTTCTGAATAAATGGTATGGCTGAAATTGAATAACCTGACCTGTTGAATTGAGCTCCATATATTTTCCATATCCCCAGCGATTCGTTATCAATAAACAGCTCCTCGTAAATGACTTTAAAATTGTCGCCTTTCTGTAACCCGAAGAAATCTACTGTCCAGGCAAAAATTACTGACAATTTATCCGATAGCTCCGGATGCAGACCACCCGCCTTCAAAGCGTCCCAAAGGGATGTTTCGATAGTGCAGGAGGAATATCTGATTTCACTATTTATCTCCTTTCTAAAAGGGGTTATATTGAGGGAATCATTAAAACTGAAGACATAAAAGGTTGAAAGGTCATGTTCATAAACAAGATACCTTGCTCTCGCCATGCTGTCTTTGTCGCAAAAAAGAATGTAGTTATTCCCCGACCTGATATTTCTCACATCGAAAACTGCTTTTGAATTTTTAGTAACCTGATCAATTGCCTGCATGCTTACACCATGTTTAATAAGAATATCAGACAAAAATCCATTTGGTTTTACGTGGCCGGGTACAATATCAAATGAGTCGACGGGAATTCCATATAATAAGTTAGGAGGAGCTGATTTTTGAACGATTGAAGTGTCTGCAGTCATTGCGACTGATTCATTTTTATCCTTTAATGAATTATTGCATGAAGCTAAAATAAGAACAAGGGTAATTAGGAATATATATTTCACACGAAAAATCTTAAAGAGATTATTATTAGTTATTTATGAAAAGTCTGAAGACCGAAGTCCGAAGTCCGTAGACGAATTACTACCTACTACCTACTTCCGTCTTCCGTCTTCTAACTTTTTACAACAATATTCACAATCCGGTTTGGTACAAATATTATATTAGACGGAACTGCTCCTCCAAGCCATTTCTGAGACCTCTCGTCGGCCAGAACTATTTTTATTATTTCATCTTTTGGCATATTAACCGGGAGTTCAAGATTAAACCTCATTTTCCCGTTAAAAGATACAGGGTAATTAAAGTTGTCTTCTTTCAGAAATTCTTCATTGAATTCCGGCCAGGGCTCATAGGCCAGTGTTTCAGGATGGCCCAGGAGATGCCATAATTCCTCAGCCATGTGCGGAGCAAATGGAGCAAGAACCTTTGTAAAAGTTTCAGCTGTTTCAGTAGTTACTTTTCCCTTTCTAGTGGCAAGATTGATAAATATCATCATCTGAGAGATTGCTGTATTAAAGCGGAGTGTCTCTATATCGCCTCCTGCTTTCTTTATAGTGTAGTGAAGACTTTTTAATATCTCCGGATCTTCGTCTCCTTTAATAATATTCTCCGGAGCAGAAAGAAACCGGAATGCTCTTCCAAGAAATCCGAAAACTCCTTTTACACCTTTATCGTCCCATGGTTTTGTAACATCCAGTGGTCCCATAAACATCTCATAGAGCCTCAGGGAGTCAGCTCCGTATTTTGATGTAACATCATCAGGGTTTACTACATTCTTAAGCGACTTCGACATTTTGGCAACAATCTGTCTCAGTTCGGCGCCTGTTTCTTTATGATAATATTTGTTCTCTCTTTCCTCAACCAGATCACCGGATACTTTAGCGCCGGATTCAGTCTCAAATGCAAAGGCAAGTATCATTCCCTGGTTGAATAATCTTTTATAGGGTTCGTCGGTCGATACAATTCCCAGATCAAATAGTACTTTGTGCCAAAAGCGGCTGTAAAGGAGGTGAAGGACAGCATGTTCAGCGCCACCAACATAAAGATCGACCGGCATCCAGTATTTTTCCTTTGCCACATCAAAAATCATTTTGTCATTTTTGGGATCGATGAAGCGAAGATAATACCAGCACGAACCTGCCCACTGAGGCATGGTATTGGTTTCCCTTCTTCCTTTCCGGCCATTCTTATCAGTAACATTAAGCCATTCAGTGGAATTGGAAAGAGGCGACTCACCGGACTCTCCCGGCAGATATTTTTCAAGTTCAGGCAGTTCAAGCGGAAGTTCATTTTCGTTTAAAAGGGTAATTTCTCCGTCTTCCCAATGAATTACAGGAAATGGCTCGCCCCAGTATCTCTGTCTGCTGAAAAGCCAGTCGCGGATCTTATAATTTACTTTTGAAGTCCCTAGATTTTTGGATTCGAGCCATGATGTTATCTGAGTAATTCCGGCATCCTTATTCAGACCGTTAATGTCGATACCATTTGTTTTATCTGACGAGTTAATATATTTCCCGTCTTCAGTCCAGCATTCACTCCCTTCAAGAATTTTTTTCTTCTGGTCCGGCTCAGTCACATCAGGATCCTGAATACATAATATAGGGAGATGAAATTTTTGCGCAAACTCAAAGTCTCTGCTGTCGTGTGCCGGTACAGCCATAATTGCGCCGGTT
>Ga0209745_1000584_pt1 | contig 22244 bp, 16 predicted proteins | sample BarGraNGADG00312_FD_184495 | JGI IMG/M metagenome (GOLD analysis project Ga0209745, IMG submission 184495) | Arctic peat soil microbial communities from Barrow, Alaska - Barrow Graham LP Ref core NGADG0004-312 (SPAdes) (version 2) | ecosystem: Environmental > Terrestrial > Soil > Wetlands > Peat...
GGCGTGCTCGTCGGCGAGGCGTCCGACTTCGACGTGAACGACGTGCTCGGCGTCAAGCTCGTCGTGGACGGGGAGACGGAGATGTCGCGGGTGGTCGATCACCTCGCGGGGGGGCAGCGTTCGGCGATTGTCGAACGCCAGGTCCACGCCGGGAACTACAACGCCACCAGCCTGATTGTCCGCTATCACTGGCCGCGCGACCTCGTGCTCGACCGCCCTCCGACGGCACCGGCGATGACGATTCTCCGCGAGCGCGGCTGCCGCTTCGACGTGGAGGCGGCATTCCGGACGTTCATTGAGGATGCCGAAGACGACGTGTCGATCGAGGTCATCGTGTCTACGTATGAGGAGATGCTCGAGTCGGAGATCGGCCGGTCGATGCACGAGGAGTGGGTCTTGCTACAGCGCGAGAGGCGCGAGTACCGGAGCTCGCTCGCCCGGAACGTGGAGTCTCTGGTCGATTTCATGTTTCGTTTCTGCCTGGCCCGGGTCGAGGACGTGTCGGAGGTTCCGATTCGCGTGTGGGTTCGGTACCTGCCGGACTATGTGGAGCAGATTCGGCTTCGCTTGGCGGGGGTGCCGTCGGAGATGGACTTCACTCACGCCTGCGCGTGCGGCGAACAACTCGGCAAACAGCCTGACGGGACCTGACGGGAAGCCACTCGGGATATCCGCAGGCAGCCGAGCGGTCGATGCGCCTGCGGACGGCGAAGACCGAACGGCGCACGGGAGGCGCATTGGCGGGTGTCATTTCTGAAGCAGGTGTAGGAATGCCCCCACAGCCTCCTCCATGCATAGGCGTTGCCTACGGGTGCGAGGGAATTCTCGTGGACGTTGCAGGTAGAGGGTGACTGGCGCGGCTACGTGTCGTCGCTCGACCGTCAGCTGCCGGACTACGCCGTCGCCGGGAGCAGTGAATCATGGCGCGAGTTCGTGCGATTGCTGCCCGGCGACGAATACCAGCTACGCATCGAGCGTCTGAATAACCCGAACGGTCCAGCCGCCGTGGCCCGCCTCCGTGCCATGCCACGGTGAGTGGATCGCCACGCAGGACACGTTCATCGTCTGTTGAACCGTGTAAGGAGGGGGATGATGCGACTCGTGGTCGTCGGGGGCAGCGACGCGGGCGTCGCCGCGGCGTTGCGCGTGCGCGAGATGGAGTCCAACGCGGCCGTGACCGTCGTCCTGGCTGATGCCTATCCCAACTACAGCATCTGCGGCCTGCCGTTCTACCTGAGTCGGGAAATCGAGGACTGGCATCGACTGGCCCATCGCACGGAATTCGACGGGATCGACGTCCTGTCGAATCACCGGGCGCTGTCCGTGGAAGCCAGCGGGCACACTGTGGGTGTGGTTGACTCGTCGGGCAATTCGCGCACTCTCTCGTACGACCGGTTGTTGATCGCCACGGGCTCCCAACCCGTCGTCCCGAAGATTTCGGGCGTGCAACTCCCCGGGGTCTTCTTCCTGCACACCATGGACGACAGCTTTGCGATCGACCGCTACCTGCGAGAGACGGGATGTCGGAGGGCGGCCATCATCGGCTCCGGCTACATTGGCCTCGAGATGGCGGACGCCTTGACCCTCCGCGGTCTCGCAGTCAGTCTGATCGGGCGAAGTCGGTCGCCGCTGCCTACCGTGGATCCCCAATTCGGGGCTGTCGTCGAGGAGGAACTGCAGCGCCACGGCGTGTGTGTACACAATGCGACGGAGGTCGCGAGCATCGTCCCTGTTGGACGGGAGCTTGTCGTGAGCGGCGGGGACCTTCGCGACGCGACCGACCTGGTGATTGTCGCACCCGGCGTCCGTCCGTCGGCGGCGTTGGCCACCGCCGCCAAGATTCGAGTCGGAGTGGCAGGCGCCTTCTCGGTGGATCGCTCCATGCAAACCAGCGCGCCGGACGTCTTTGCGGCCGGCGACTGCGCCGAGACGTGGCATCGCGTGTTGGAGTGCAACGTCTACCTCCCGCTCGGCACGACCGCTCACAAGCAAGGGCGAGTCGCCGGGGAGAACATGGTGGGCGGAGCCCGCAGCTTCCAGGGCTGCGTCGGCACACAGGTCGTCAAGGTGTTCGAGCTGGCGGTCGCCCGAACAGGCCTGCGAGACGATGAGGCGAGGCACGCGGGATTCGATCCGGTCACAGTCGAGAGCACCGCTTCGGACCACAAGGCGTACTATCCCGGCGCCCGCGAACTGCGAATCCGCGTCACCGGGGATCGGCTCAGCGGTCGCCTCCTTGGCGCCCAGATCATCGGCCATTGGCGCGCTCAGGTGGCCAAACGCATCGATGTGTTCGCCGCGGCGCTGTTTCACGGCATGCAGGTCGATGGTCTGAACGACCTCGACCTGAGCTATACGCCTCCACTCGGCAGCCCGTGGGACCCGGTCCAGATCGCTGCGCAGGCATGGGGCCATCACGCCCGGTCAACGACCCAACCACTGATTTAACAAGAACGTTACGAAACGGCGACAGGCTGGAAACACACCGCCCGCATGCTGCATATGGGGAGGACTCCATGAGCAGCTACTCCGACATCGTCCTCGCTCTGTTGAGCGCGGTGATCGTCATCGGGTCGCTCTGGTTTCTGTTTCACGCCCATCCACGAGTCATGCGCTGAAGCTGAGGAGTGCGCCATGCAGGACGGCCACCATGCGCCCTTGAGGGTGCTCTTCGTGTGCACGAGGAACTCCGCTCGTTCGCAAATCGCCGAGGCGCTCCTGCGCCACCTCTGCAGGGGGCGCGCGGAGGTGTTCAGCGCAGGAAGCAAGCCGGCTGAGACCATTCACCCACTTGTGGCCGAGATCGTGGGGGAGGTTATTCACGCCGACGTGACTGGGGCTCACCCGAAGCCCTTGTCAGAGTTCGAGGGAGAACCACTCGACTACGTGATTACTCTCTGCGACGCGGCTGCGGAGCAGTGCCCGACATTCCCGGGCGATCCGGCACGGATTCACTGGGGCTTTCCTGACCCGGCGGCGCTCGGCACCCCGGAGGAGCAACGGAAGGCGTTTCGGAAGACGACCACCGAGATTCTCGGGAGGCTGCGGCTCTGGATTTCGCTCTCGCAGGTGGCAAAGCGCCTATGACGTTCCACGGTAGGGTTGGTGGATGCGGCCTTCGAAGTGGGCTGGCTGTCCGATCCGGCTGGCCGCCCCTCAGTCAAGGTCGCGGAGTTCGTCGTCCAGGCGCTGACGGTATTCGTCCTCGAGAGGAGGAGCCGGCCGGGGCTCGGCGAATGGCTGCATGTTGGCGGAAGCGCCTTCGGGTTTCGCATCGGTCGGCAACAGATCTCGTACGGGGACCAGCGGGTCTTCGGCCCCGGCAACTGGGGCAACACCGGCCGATTCGCTTGGGACGCGGCGATGATGAAGGTCGAGACGGAGCGCTTCGCCAGCGACTTCTGGGTGGGCAAGTACCTCCTCTACAAGTCCAGCGTGTGGCCGGATCGTGCCGTCAACAACTTCCTCACCTTCGTCAATTACACCCAGGTCAAGAGGCTGCCGGTCCGTCTCGATCTGTTCTATGTGCTCAAGCACGACAGCAGCGGGCAGGTCGTCGGGGAGTTGGGCACGGGCAACCTGCTGTCTCACACGGTGGGCCTGCAGATCGAGGGGCGCCCGTTTACCAAGTCTCTGGACGCCAGTGCGACCGTTGCCGCGCAGTTCGGACGATATGCGCGCGATACCGTCCGCGCGTACGGCGCCAGCGGCAAGGCTGGGTTCACGCTGCCGACCGGATGGAAGCCTCGACTGGGCGGGCAGTACACCTGGGGCTCGGGCGACTCGAATCCGACCGACGGGGTCTACGGCGGGCGCGACATCTTCTTCTACGGCTACCTCAACCTCTTCTTCTGGGCCAACCTCAGGGACGCAGAGATCGATCTCAGCGTCACGCCACACCGCGGGTTGACCGGGTTCGTCGAGTTCCACCACTTCGCGCTGGATCGCCCGACCGATGCGTGGTACACGACCGGTCTCAAGCCATATCGCCGGGACCCGACCGGTCGCTCGGGCTCTGGGCTCGGCGAGGAACTCGACCTCCGCGTCGTCTGGAGCGTGTCGACCCACCTCGAACTGATGGCTGGTTTCGGGCGCTTCCTACCCGGAGCTTTCGTCAGCAACACGGGGCCGGCCTCGTCTGCAAACTGGGCCTGCGCTCAGGCGGCCTATTCGTGGTAGGTGAGAAGCGAAGCCTGCCCCGCGAGAACAACCACGTACCGCAGCGCCAGCCCTCCCGCCCAGCACCGACTTCGCGCTCGGAGGGCGGGGCACTGCGCTATTGGCCGGCCCCGCTGACCTCGTCCCAGGCCGCCCCCAACGCACGCTCTGTCACGGGGCCGTAGTCCTCCAACCCCTTCAGTTCTGTAGTCATCTTCACAACCTCGTCGCGGGCCTTTCCTGCCTGGACTCCAACCCTCGCGCGCTCCAGCAATGCGGTGAGAAAGTCGCGCTGCAACAGGAGTTCGGCTCTTGAGCCGGTGGGCGCCAGGCCGGCTTTTGCGTGACCAAAGATGTAGATCGTGTCGCCGTCGTGTTCCCTGGCCACGCGCTCCAGCGTCGTGGCCCACGCGGCTATCATGCAGCCACCTGGGCGATCGAATCCCGGGACGCGCCGGTTGAACACGAGGTCACCCATATGAACGACGTTCGCCCGGTGGAGGGTGATCACGCTGTCGCCTTTGGTGTGGGCCGAGCCGTAGTGCTTAGCGGTCACCCGCTCTCGTCCGAAGGACTCCGACCACACCGACGAGAAGGTCGTGTCCGCGTAGACCTGCGACTCTTCGGTCCCCGGACGGGCCGCCTTCTTTTGAAGTGCCGGTACGTTCTCGTGAGCGACGATCCGCTTTGTCGCAGGTCGGAATACCGGGTTGCCTCCGGTGTGATCGTCGTGATGGTGGGTGTTGAACAGCAGGTCGACCATTCGGTTGTTCGCGCGCTCCTTGACTCCCGCGAGGCATACGCCGGCGGGCTCCGTCATTTGCGCGTCCACGACCACCACGGCATCGCGGTTCACGAGCCACCCGATGGTCCCAGCTTGCCCCGTGGAAGTGAAGTACCCGACGTCCTCGCGCAACGGTACAAACCGCGGAGTGGAGGGCGCAACGCCCTGTGTGGACTGGGGCGGTTGGGCGAGGACGAGGGTTCCTTTCAACGAGCCGGCCAGTGCCAACGACGACATCGCAAGAAAACGGCGGCGGTCGAGGGTCATCGATCTTCTCCTCTGTTCTCGTGCTTTCACGGTTCTGCAACCGAACCCTAGCGTATGTCGGATGGGGGAGCGGGCCTTGGGAGCGGTACGGGGACGTGGCTCGTGCCCCGCGCGGCGCCTGGGCGACCTGCGGAGCCCAGGTCGGGCGCGGCAACGACGACAAGCCGGGAATCCTGGCACAGGACGTAGAAACGGTCGTTCTTGAACGCGAATCCCACCGGCTGACTGATTGCCGGGACCGTGAATGCCGAGATCACCCGGTGCGTTTCGAGGTCGATTGCGAGCAGGGTTCCATGCGCGGCGCTCAGCGCGAACAGCACGCCGCTGCGGACCGTCGCTGCTGTCACGTACAGCTCATCCAGCGACCGGCTCTTCCCTCGGAGCGCCGGTCCGCTCGCCTCGGAAAGGGTTGGCAGGAACTCCTCGGAGAGCGTCATATCGCCGCGGTCGAACCGCGACACGACGAGACGCTGGACCGTCTCGTTCGGTATGGAAATGGTGAAGAGCGACTTCGTGTCCGGATCGAACGCGACCGACATTGTGTACGCCATGCGCGCCCGGACCGTGGACAGCCGCGAGCGCGACACCTCGTCGAACCGGTCGGCAGACTCGAGGAAGAACCGGTAGTTCCGCAGGGGATCCGCGTGGTCGTTCTCCCGGAGGGTCACGTAACTCTTGTTCTCTCCGATGATGACCAACGTGTGCGGGTCCACGAACGCGAGGTCGGAGAACCGCCCGAGATCGACCGAGAAGCCGCCGTCGATCACGGTCTGTCGTGTGACGCGGGCAAACGCGGCATCGACGATGTGGAGCCCGTGCTCGGTGGAGATGGCGAACCGGTCTGTGGTGGCGTCGTAGGCCAGACCGGTGGGCAGGCCACCCTTGAGCGGCAGGGCCAGCCGCTTCTCTTCGACGAGCGCCAACTCGACCAGGTCTGAGAACGGCCCGGTGGCCGGATCCGGGTTCGCCGTCGCCAAGTCGGGTTTCGCGATGCCCCATCGGCCTCGGAGGGACACCGGTGACGGTTTCCATTCCTCCATCGACCAGACCCAGTGCCGAGGATTGAACGAGAACCGGATAGGGTCGCCTTGCCCCACGAACGGCGGAGGCCCCGTGCTGGCGAACGCCTGCACCGCATTGGCGGCTACGACGACCAGGAAGACCCACATCGCGAGCTTCTCGAGGCCGCGGGGAGTGCGGACGCCGACCGTCCAATCCTCCTTGCGCGTCATCATCAGCAGAACACCGATCATCACGACGCAGGCCCAGTAGATGAGGAGTGCCCATGTGTACGTATGCGCGCCAAGAATCTCGATGCTGAATCCCTGGCCCACGTCACGGGCGGCGTGCATCGAGGTGTGCCGGAGGCTCATGTAGGTTCCCCATGCGGCGACGAGCACGGACAGGCCGACATACTGCGGCCGCGGACCGAAGCGGATCACGAACAGGCCGAGCAGCGTGATGACCACCATGCCGATGCGCTCTTCCCAGCACATCACGCAGGGCGAGTCGCCCGCCCCGAAGCCGAGCGCGAACACCGCCGTGCCCACTGGGACAATCAACAGGCCCAACACGGCCAAGCAGACGAGCGAATAGACCAACGGGCGCTTGGACATTTATCTTGCCTCGTTCTCAGTAGTTCACGCCGGGGAGCAGGGAGCCGTGTGCGGCAAGGCAGAACAGCGCGACCATGAGGACGACGCTCGCCACCGCCAGACGGAACGCAAGTCGTTCCCGGTCGGGCCGGCGGACGACGAGCCATCCGGCGACGAAGATGATCACGAGATTGAGAAACTCCACGTTTCGACCTCACTCTTCCGAGATAGGCTGCAGGAGACGTCCAGCGAACTCCGCCATCGCCTGGACGTCGGACAGGTTGCTGGCGAGTCCCAGCGAGACCCGCACGGCGCCGTTGCCTTTGCCGACCACGCACCGTCCGAAGTCTTCGAACGACATCCGGTGCGGCGAAGAAAGGAAGCACGCTTCCAGCTCGGGCTTCGACAGTCCCAGCGACACCTCGCCGACCCCGGGATTGCAGAAGCAGCCGGTTCGCAAGGAGATTCGCTCCTGGTTCGCCAGCCGTTCGACGACTCGCGGGTCCACATGCTGGCCATCGGGTCCCACGAAGTTGAACGCCACCGTCGCCCCGCGCCGGTCCATCGTCGGGGGGCCATAGAGCGTCACCAGGTGCCGCCCGTTGGCGTGACGCAGGTCCATGAGCCGTTCGATGAGCGCCGCGGCCAGGGTCTCGACGTGGGCGTGGATCGCGTCCATTCCCACCGTCTCGAGGAACGTGAGGCCAAGATCGATCGCCGGTATCGCCAGGAAGTTGAGGGTTCCGTCCTCGAACGCGGAGCCGCCTACGGCCAGGTAGTGCCGATCGGCCTGCACCGATGCGACGGTGATCGTGCCTCCCGCAAACCACGGCCGGTGGAGACGCGACAGCGCCGAATGCCGAACCAGGAGCGCGCCGACTCCCGTGGGGTACCCGAACATCTTGTAGAAGGAGAGGACCACGTAGTCGGGGTGCCAGCGCGACAGGTCCAGGCGGTTGGTCGGCACGAATGCCGCGGCGTCGAGCAGCACGTCCCAGCCCCGGGATTGCGCCTCCTCGATCCACTCGAGCGGGTGCTGCACGCCCGAGAAGTTCGACTGGGCGGGGTAGGCGAACAAGCGATGAGTCCCCGGCGCCTCGAGCGCGCGAGACAGCGCCTGCTCGTCGCCACGCATGTCAGGCGGAAGGACGGGAATGTACTCGGTGGCGACGCCCGCCCTTCGCGCGAATTCGCGAATGCCGAGCACGGAGTTGTGATTGTCGAACGTCAAGAGGAGCCGGTCGCCCTCCTGGAACGGGTAGGCCTCGCCAACCAGCTTAAGGGCCTGGCTCGCGTTGGCCGTGAAGACCACGGCGTACTCGTTCGGGGATGCGTTGAAGAACGACAGCACATGGGCGCGGCAGCGTTCGATCCGGTCGCTCGCGCGAGACGAGGTCGGGTTGCCCGAGTGGGGGTTGCCCAGGATCTCTGTCCTGAGCAGTTCCATGTGACTGGACACCAGCGAAGCGGGGTACAGGCCGGCGCCGGTGTAATCGAGATAGACCTCGCCGTTGGCGTCGAGGCGAGAATACTCCTGGTGCCGAATCGCCTCGAAGACCGTGCCGCCGGGGGCGTCCGAATCGTGGCAGGTTAGCATGACTATGTAATCATATCAGATAGTCAGTCTAAGCAGTACAACAATTCTCGACGAAGCCCGATCCGTAGTGTGGCGGTGGCAATTACTCTGATCGGACTGACGAGCCTGGAGGCCGTGCTATTCTTACTAGCGGCAAGACCTGCACATATCAATTCATCACGAAGCCTATGCCACGAACCCCCTGGAAACGCGCCGAACACAGCCGAAAGAACCCGCCGAAGCCGGCCGCAGTCAGACGGCCCGTGATCTCGCCGAGACTGACCGACACGGCCTATACGGCCATAAAGGGGGACATTCTGGAGTGCCGGTTCGTCCCGGGAGAAGAGGTGACGGAACGACAACTCGGGGCCCGTTACGGCATCGGGAAGGCGCCGCTGCGTGAAGCACTGGTGCGCCTCGTGCACGAAGGGCTAGTGCAGTCGATCCCGAGGAGCGGTTACCGCGTCACGCCCGTAACGATCCAGGACGTCCAGGATATCTTCGCGCTCCGACTGCTGCTGGAGCCCGCGGCAGCACGGCTGGCCGCCGGCCGGATTGACGAGAGGGTGCTGACGCAGTTGAACGAACCATGCCTAGCGGGCTACACGCCGGGCGATCGTTCGAGCGAATCGGACTTCCTGCGGGCCAACCGCGAGTTTCACGTCGCCATCGCGAACGCGAGCGGAAACCGCCGTCTCGCCCGGGTGCTCGAGCACCTGTTGGAGGGGACGGAGCGGCTCTTCCACATGGGCCTTGCCGTGCGCGACCGGACGGACGAGATGCGCCACGAGCACGAGACCCTGATGTCGGCCCTGCTTGTCGGCGACGGCGACGCCGCGGCGAAAGCCACCGTGGACCAGGTGAATGCGGCGCGGAAAATGGTGATGGACGGAATCCTGGCCGCACCGTGGCTGAAGGAAGTCCCCGTATCGCAGTGGTGAGGGGTTGCGCGGCTAGCGGATCCCGTAGCGTTCCAGGAGTTGGCGCACCTCCGGGGTGTTGCGCACGCCGCGGAAGGCCAACGAGGTGTCGACCATGCCCGCGCACCCGGAGTCGGCAGCGAACGCCTTCTTCATGTGCTCCGTTGTCCGGGCAATGTCGCCGACGGCGGCGTAGACCTCGGCCACGATCAGATCCGCCCTCGAACTCGGACTGGTCCGGACGACCTCTTCGAGTTCGGCCACACCTCTTTCCGTGTTGCCTAGCTTCAGGTCGAGGAGTCCCAGATACACGAGTGCGCCCGCGGGTGCGATCTTGGGGTTGCCGCGAAGATACTCGATGTCTTCCGACGCCGCCTGCAGATCACCCTGCATCAGGCGACACGCCCCGCGCGTAGCGCGCAGCGGCGGTTCGTCCCGGAACGTCCGCACCGCCCTGTCGAGGAGCGCGATGCACTCGCTGTAGCGTCCCATCCGCCGGAGGTTTCCCGCCCGGTTGCTGATTGCCGTCGTCATGTCAGGGGCAAGCTCGAGAGCCTTGCGATAGTAGGCCTCGGCGCGCTCCGGGTCCTGATCGCGGTTGCAGGTATAGACCACGGCCGCGTAGGAGTCGCCAAGCAAGGCGTACGCCTCCGCAGCGTGGGGATCGAGGTCGATGGCCCGCCGCGCTTCGCTGCGCCACGTTGGAACGTCGCCTCGCGAGCGAGCGGAGAGGGCGAGCGCGATGTGTGTGTCGCCGCTCTTCGGGGCGATCGTGGCGGCGCGTTGCGCCGACTCGGCTGCCCGGGCGGAGGCCGCGGCCCCACCGGCCCAGACGGGTTGAGAGAGACGAGCATGGGTCTTTGCCAGCAGCGCCCATGCCGAGCCGTAATTGGCGTCGCGCGCGACCGCCCGCTCCAGAACGACAACCGCCTCGCGGTACTGGCGCGCCGCGTAGAGCGCCTTCCCTTCGGCGAACGCGGCGTACGCCTGGGCGTTCTCCGTGTCTTCGCCGGGGGCGCCAACCGCGGCCTTGCGCGCCGTGGTCATCCAGATCATCGTCGCAACGACGGCAACCACCGTGACCAGAACGGCTGCGACGACCGCGAGGCGCTTGCGCCCTGCAGGCGGAGTCTCGTGTTTCACCTCGGCCACCGCGACCGGATCGATCGATCGCGTCGTCTGCCAGGTGTCGAGCTCCGACTTGAAGGCGTAGGCAGAACCCTGCCGCTGGTGCCCGAGACGGTGGATGGGAAGCTGCTCGCTCGTTTCCCAGCGCTGGACGGTCCGAATATCGCGGCCAAGGTAGACGGCGACCGCCTTCCAGCCGAGAAGGCGGCCGCCGTCGGCCTCTCGGTCCGGTTGAGGCGGCTCGTCGCCTTCGGTGTGTCGATGATCCTCTGACATTTCTGGCGGTTGATTCTACTCCCAACCGCCCATCGCTCGTCCAGCGGAGGGGCCGTCGGCCGTCCGACTCAGGCCCCTTGCGAGGCACGACAAAGCACGACAAACGACGAAATTGAACGGCAAACGTCGCGACCGCGCTTTGTCGCTTGCGAAGAATCGTCGGGGCGCCTAGATTCTACGCCGATTGGGCCCTGATTTCGGAATGTGCCAGCGGGGCGGGTAATTGTGGAGGTGCCATGAGCCGGTTTCTTGACGTTCGATGGGTCATCCTCTGTTCCGTATTGGTGGCGTGCTTCACGCCGTGCGCCGTGGTCGCGCAGACGACAGACCGGTCGGGAATCGAAGGCAAGGTCTCGGACGAAAGTGGCGGCGTCCTGCCCGGCGTAACCGTCACGATCACCAGCACCGCCCTCCAAGGCGGCGCGCGTTCGACAGTCACCGACGCCGAGGGCCGGTATCGGTTCGCAGCGTTGCCCGCCGGCAGTTACCAGGTGGCCTTTGAGTTGGCCGGCTTCGCCACGTTGAAGCGCGACCAGCGTCTCGACACGGGCTTCGTGGCGACGCTGAACGAACGGTTGGCGGTGGGAGGAGTCAAGGAGTCAGTGACCGTCACCGCGGAGTCGACTGTCGTCGATATCCGGACCACCGCGGTCAGCACGAACCTCGGGAAAGAGGCCCTGGAGAGCCTGCCGACGTCGCGCAGCATATGGCAGGTGATGAACCTGGCGCCGGGGCTTCGCGTTACGGGTGCCGACGTCGGCGGCACGGGCGCTGGCACCCAGCAGAACTACTCGAACTACGGCACGTCCACTGGCGGGAATAAGCCCTCGCTCGATGGCGTGGACACGCGTGAGGACGCCGGTGGGGCCGGGTTCTACTACGACTACGGCGCCTTCCAGGAAGTGCAGATCAAGGCCATGGGCAACGACGCCGAGATGCCGGTGCCCGGCACGCAGTTCCTGGGCATCCTGAAATCGGGCGGGGACAAGTTCCACGGCTCGGCCATGTACTCCTGGGAGTCGCCGAGTCTCCAGTCCAACAATGTCACCCCCGAACTGCAAGCCCGGGGCATCAAGGAGGGCAACCCCCTGATTGCCTACCACGACAGCAATGTGGACCTGGGTGGGCCGGTGCTGAAGAAACGCCTGTGGTTCTACGGATCCTATCGGAACCAGCGCGTTCGACAGGGCGTCCTTGGCTACTACACCGAGCCGGGAAAGCCGGGTGAGTACAACGTGCTCATCACGAACACGACCGTGAAACTGACGGGCCAGCTGAACTCCAAGCACCGCTTCAGCGGCTTCGTTCAGTCCCAGACCAAGGACTATCCCGAGCGCAACGCGGACGCGTATCGCTACAGGGAAGCCACCTGGCACCAGATCTTCAAGCCGCTGGCCGGCAAGGCCGAGTGGTCGGGAATCATCTCCGACCGTACGTTGGTGAACGCCTTCGTGGGTAAGTGGCGGTACGTGACCGACGCGCTGAACTACACGGAGGCCCCCCCGGCCTACGACACCGTGACGCTCCGCTACTGGGGCCGATTCAACACCGCGCCCTACGTCGGCGGTCGCGATCGCTGGCAGTACAACGCCAGCGTGTCGCACTACATACCGAGCGGGTGGGGCGGAAGCCACGATCTCAAGGCCGGCGCGGAATTCACCGACGAGAACCGCACGTACGACGCGGACGCGCGGTCGAATGGGGCCGACTATCAGCTCCGGTTCCAGAGCGGCGTGCCGTACCAGGTCGTCGTCTACAACTACCCCTACCACACGTTCAACAAGATGACGACGCAGTCGCTGTTCGTCAAGGACGCCTGGCGCTTCGGCGACCGTGCCACGCTCAACATGGGCGTGCGTTTCGAGCGCTATCACATCTATCTGCCGCCGCAGTCGAAGGACGCCGGGCTCTTCTACCCGGCCGGCGACTTCCCGTACACGGAAGTGCTCACCTGGAACAACTGGGCGCCGCGCGTGGGGGTGTCCCTACCGTTGGACAAGAACAATCGGACCGTGCTCAAGACGACGTACGGGTGGTACAACTTCGCCACCCAGGCCAACTACGGTGATACGTACAACCGCAACGCGGCCAACACGACCACCTACCGGTGGAACGATCTCAACCACAATCTGGACTACAATAACGGCGAATTCGGCACGTTCGTCAGCTCAGCCGGGGCGTCGTCGTCCGTCACGAACCCGGACCTGAAGCAGCCCAAGACGCACGAAGTCACTGCCTCCCTGGAACGCCAGGTCGCGTCGAATTTCTCCACCCGGGTCAGTTACATCTACCGGCGGGAAGTCGACCGCTACCAGAACGTCAATGTCCTTCGCCCATCCGACGCCTACAGCATCACGGTCCCGAACGTCGATCCGGGACCAGATGGCGTCCGCGGTACGGCGGACGACGGTGGCGCGATTACCTACTACGACTACACTGCCGCCTACGCCGGCTCCACGTTCGTCCAGAACAAAGACCTCAACACGGCGGGCTACGAGAACAGCTACCAGAATTTCGAAGTCGCGGCTCAGAAGCGGTTGTCGAACCGGTGGCAGCTCGTCACGTCCTTCCTGGCGACCCATACCGACATGTGGCGGAATGGCATCCCCCAGGATCCCAACGCCGCCAACTACTTCCCAAGATCGAAATACTGGGAATGGGGGTTCAAGCTGTCGGGCAGCTACGAGTTGCCGTACCAGATCCAGGCGGCGGCGATGTTCACGAGCCAGAGCGGCGGCGTGTGGGCTCGAGAGGCGCGGTTCACCACGGGGCTCGTCCGGCTGTCGGAAGTCATCCTGCTGATGGAGGACCCGACCGCGCGCCGCCTGCCGACTCAGAACATCCTGAACATTCGATTCGAGAAACGGCAGAAGATCGGTCCCGGCACGGCAGCCTTCCAGCTCGACCTGTTCAACGTGACGAACACGAACGTCGAGCTCGGAGTCACGGCGAGGTCTGGCGCCAACTTCAATACGATCACCAGCATCGTGCCGCCGTTCGTGGCGAAGGTCGGCGTGATCTACACCTTCTGACTGGACGCTCGCCCGGCCGACCAGGGGCCGGGCGAGCCCCTCCCTCCGTGTGCGGCCGGACGTCTATCGACCGCGGGCTTCGGGGCGCGAGTCGGCTCGCGCCGCCGAACCGCGCAGGTGAGTCCATGACCATGTCGGAGCCGCTTGGATCACGACGATGGCTCGAGATCGACAATGCGGCGTTCGTTCGGTGAGCCGCGGCTCGGATGTGGTGTCCATTGGTGAATGCCGCGACCGAACGTGGAGAACCACTATGAAGAGACTCGCACTGTTTGCACTGCTTCTCGTCACGCTAGCCGGGATCACCGCCTGGACCGCTGGTGAAGCCGAGGAGTGCACGTCGCTGATTGCGGCGGGAACCGGGACGTTTGATGGTGCGCCGCTTCTCTGGAAGAACAGGGACAACCCGACCGAGTTGTCGAACAAGGTGGTGTTCGTCGACGACAAGCCGTACAGCTATCTGGCACTGGTCGACGGCCAACCGGCCAACGGCCATCTGGCGTGGGCGTCGCTGAACGCCGCGGGATTCGGGCTGGCCAACACGGCCACCACGAACCTGCCGCCGATGGAGCCCTCCGGGAACCCGGCGATCCTGATGGGCGACGCCGCCCGAACCTGCGCCACGGTGGACGAGTTCGAGCAGTTCCTCAAACAGAACTTCGGCAAGAACCGCGGGACGCGTTCCAACTTTCTCGTGGTGGACGCGCGGGGCGGCGCGGCGATTTTTGAGACGCACGCCAACGGCTTCAAGCGCCTCAACGCCGTGGATGCGCCGGAACAGTACCTGGGGAACACGAACTTCTCGAGGAGTGGAACCGCCGACCAGGGCGGCGGCTACATGAGATTCGACCGCGAGGCCACACTGCTGAAGGCGGCGCCCGGTGGGCGCCTCTCCGTCGACTACGTCTTCCAGATCATGTCCCGCGACCTGGGCCATCCTCTGCTGCAGCATCCCGAACGGGCTCAGTGGAAGACGTTCCCGCCCGACAAGCCGGTCTGGCTGCACACCAACTACACCATCGACAGGCCGAGCACGGCGAGCGCTGTCGTAATCCACGAGGTGAAGCCCGGGGAGGATCCGAGGCTCGCCACGATGTGGGTCGTCCTCGGCGAGCCGCTCACCTCGGTGGCCGTTCCCCTGTGGGTGGCTGCGGGCACGCCGCCCTCGGAACTCTGGGACGGCGAGGACGCGCCGCTGCTCAAGGAGTCGGCGCGCCTCAAGGACCTGCTCCGGCCATTGAAGGCAGCGGAACGACGAGAGTATGTGGATGTAACACGGCTCGACAACTCGGCCGGGACCGGCTGGCTGCCGGCAACACTCGCCGCCGAGCGAGAGAACTTCGCGCAAGCGAAGGACCTCCTGAAGCGAAACCCCAGTGCGACCGAACTGGCGGCATTCCAGAAGGCGGTCGCTGCTCGCACGCTTGCGCTGCTTCGGAAGACCGCGGTTCCCTCGGACGCACGATAGCGGAATGAAGGCATTCGTCGCCCGGGCGCCTCGTCGTTGTTGAAGCGACCGGGCCGTAGCGGCCTGTCTGCCGCCAACAGCGGGTCAGGACCGGAGGGAATTCGGTACCGGTTTCTGGGCGCTGTGCTGCGCGGCGATTACGATCAGGCCTGAGAGGTCCCATGCCGATTCGCGCACGCTTCGTCTTCATTGTGGCCCTGCTTCTGGCGGCGCCGGCCCTCGCCCAGCAGCAGCCCGTCCGCTCGAGCGAGGGGATGGTGGCGTCGCAGAACGACGTCGCGTCGCACGTCGGCGCGGCGGTGCTAGGTGACGGGGGCACGGCGATTGACGCCGCCATCGCCACCGCGTTTGCCCTCGCCGTGACGCACCCGACCGCCGGCAACATCGGCGGCGGCGGGTTCATCGTCTTCCGTCCGGCGGCGGGCGCGCCCGAGGCGTACGACTTCCGCGAGATGGCGCCGGCGAAGGCGAGCGCCTCGATGTTCCTGAAGGACGGCACCTACAGCTCCGACGTCCATCACAACGGCTACCTGTCGGTCGGGGTGCCGGGGACCGTCGCCGGCCTGCACCTGGCGTGGAAGGAGCACGGCCGCCTGCCGTGGCCGCGCCTCGTCGCCCCGGCCATCGCGCTCGCCCGGGACGGGTTCGTCGTCACCGAGGGGCTGGCCCGGTCGCTGCGCGGCGTCCTGAAGTCGATGGAGGCCTACCCCGCCTCGATCGCGCAGTTCTCCAAGGCCGGCACGCCGTACGCCGCGGGCGACGTGCTCAAGCAGCCCGACCTCGCGCGCACGCTGCAGCGCATCGCCGACCAGGGCCCGGCCGGGTTCTACGAGGGCGAGACCGCGGCGCTCGTCGAGAAGGAGATAGCGGCCCACGGCGGCCTCATCACGCGGGCCGACCTCAAGGCGTACCAGCCGAAGAAGCGCACGCCGGTCACCGGCACCTACCGCGGCTACGAGATCATCTCGATGCCGCCGGTCAGCTCAGGCGGGGTGGGCCTCATCGAACAGCTCAACATGCTCGAGGGGTTCGACCTGAAGGCCTCCGGATTCCGCTCCGCGGCCAGCGTCCACCAGATCGTCGAGGCGATGCGCCGGTCGTACGCCGACCGCGCCCGCTATCTCGGCGACCCGGACTTCAACCCCGACATGCCGGTGGCGATGCTGGTGTCGAAGGAGCACGCCGCGACGTTGCGGAAGACGATCGACCCGGCGCACGCGTCCAAGTCGTCGCCGACCAGCTTCGAGTGGCCCGCCGAGAGCGACGAGACGACCCACCTCTCGGTGGTCGACCGCGACCGCAACGCGGTGTCGCTGACCTACACGCTCGAGAACGGGTACGGCGCGAAGATGGTGGTGCCGGGCGCCGGGTTCCTCCTCAACGACGAGATGGGCGACTTCAACGCCGGCCCCGGCCTGACCAACGCGCAGGGGCTGATCGGGACGACGCCGAACCTGGCGGCGCCGCGGAAGCGGATGCTCTCGAGCATGACCCCGACGATCATCGCGAAGGACGGGAAGCTGTTCATGGTGACCGGGAGCCCGGGCGGGCGGACGATCATCAACACCGTCCTGCTCACGGTGCTGAACGTCATCGACTACGGGATGAACGCGCAGGAGGCGGTGGACGCGCCGCGCCTCCATCACCAGTGGCTGCCCGATCGCGTGGACTACGAGCGGAACGGCCTGTCGCCCGACACGCTGAAGCTGCTCGAGGGGATGGGGCACACGCTGCGCGCCGGCGGGGCGCAGGGCGTCGCCGAGGTCATCTTGGTCGATCCGCGCGACGGCACGCTGCAGGGCGGGTCCGACCGGCGCGCCGCGGATGGCTCGGCGGTGCCGTCGAAGTGAGGGCCTTTCTCAACTACTGGAGCCACGACCGATGAAAGCCAACCCTCTTCGCTGGGCTTTGCCCCTTTGTCTCGCTTTTGGCACGCTGTTCGTGAGCGCCCAGGAGCTCCAGGACTGCACCGCTGCTGTGATCTCGCCCGCAGCTTCGGAGAACCACCGACCCATGATCTGGAAGAACAGGGACACCGGTGAATTGTCCAACCGTGTGGTCTACGTTCAGGAGTCCCCGTACAGCTTTATCGCTGTCGTTAATAAGAACGTGCCGTCTGGCAGCGAGGTCTGGGCAGGCGTCAACACCGCGGGCTTCGCCATCATGAACACGGCTTCATACAACCTGCCAAGGAAAGACGGAACGATTGGCAGTACCGACGGCATTGAAGGCGTCCTCATGGCGCAGGCTCTGCGCAAATGCCGCACGGTCGAGGATTTCGAGGCCTATCTGAACGCGGAAAAGGGCCCTGCCCTGAACCTGACTGTCAACTTCGGCGTGATCGATGCTTCTGGGAAGGCCTTCATCTACGAAACCCACAGCAATGGATTCACGAAGTTCGACGCAACCGCGGCGCCCGAGAATTACATCCTGTTCACCAACTTCTCCAGGAGCGGCAAGGAGAATGCCGGAGCCGGGTATCTGCGGTTCGATCGCGCTACGGAAATCGTCAAGCAGGCTCCCGCCGGGAAGCTCTCTCCTAGGCTGATTTTCCGCGACTTCTCCAGGGACACGGGACACGTCTTCCTCCACACCCCGACCTATCCCCAGTACAAGGAATTCCCCGCCTCCGACAACCATTGGATCCACAACAAGTACACCATCAATCGCTGGGATACTGCCTGCGCAGTCGTCCTCGTGGGCAAGGATCCCTCCGATCCTGCTTCCAGGCCGATGATGTGGATCCTGCCCGGGGAGCCCATGACCTCCATCGCGCTCCCTCTGTGGCCAGATGCTGGCGTCACGCCCGATCCTCTCTGGAAGGGCGAGAAAGAAGCCCCGATGTGGACTCAGACCCTTCGCGTCAAGAAGATCGAGCGTCCCTTCTACGGCATTCCCGAGAAGCAGGAATACATGAACATCTCGAAGGTCGACAACAAGGAAGGAACCGGCTTCTTGCCCAAGTTCCTCGCCACCGAGAACGACATCTTCAACCAGACCGAGGAATTCCTGAAGAAGGCCCACACCCCGGCCGAGCTGTCCGCCTTTCAGAAAGCCATGGCTGACAAGGCGATGGGCGTCCTGGAGTCCGTGAAGTAGCAGTCGTCAGCACCTCCCATATTCCCGACCGCCTCGTTGAACTGGACGGATCGCCTGGGCGGTTGGTCTTTGTGCGTCGACGCCGACGATTCACGGTGTTCGTCAGTCAGAGTCCATGAGGTGGTACATGCGAGGCACCTGTCGGATGTGGTCTCTCCTTCGGCTGTCTGCGTTCGGTGCGGTCGGTGCTGCGACGCTCGTCACCCTCAGCGCCCAGCGCCCGGTCGGGCAGCCGTCCGTGTTCAACACGCCGCCGGGCGATCAACAGAAGCGAGTCGAGGCGAAGAACGGCGTCGTGACCTCCGCGAATGGCCTTGCCAGCGACGCCGGGCTGGAGATCCTGCGCGCTGGGGGGAATGCGGTGGACGCGGCGGTCGCGACGGCGTTTGCCATCGGAGTCGTGGAACCACAGATGTCCGGACTGGGCAGCAGCGGCGCCGCCGTTGTGTGGATGAAGCAGGACGGGAAGCCGGCGTACCTCGATTTCTACGCGGCACAACCGGCCGACTCGTGGAACGGCCACACCGAGCCAGCGCCCGCTCTGAGGGACGGGCCAGCCCGCCCCGCAGGGCAGACGGCGATCCCGCCGCAGACCCAAAAGCCTTCACAGGGGCGAGGCCAGGCATCGGCCCAGGAGCAGATAGGCTTGCCCGGGCGGCCGGCGCCGGGCGACCTTCGCGTCGTCGGGATTCCCGGCGGTGTGGCGGGGTTGCTCGCGCTTCACGAGAAGTTTGGGAAGCTGCCACGCGAGCGAGTCGTCGCCCCAGCCATCCGGTTGGCCGAGGAGGGATTCCCGGTGGGACAGGTTCTCGCCGAGTTCATCGCCGGTGGCGCTGACAAGATGAAACCGTTTCCCAAGGGCTATGCGCTCTACTTCCCAGAAGGCAAGCCTCTCGGCCCCGGCGCCACCGTGCGCAATCCGGAACTGGCGGAGTCCCTGCGCTGGATCGCCCGCGAGGGCCGGCGCGGATTCTACGAGGGCGTCAACGCCCGGGCGCTGATTGCCACGCTGAACGCCGGAGGGCATCCGGCTACGCTCGCCGATCTGGCCAGCTACCAGCCGCAGTGGAAGCGACCGCTCTGCACCGACTACCACGGCCGCGCAGTACTGTCAGCCGCCCCGCCGGAGAACGGTCTCCAGGTGCTGCATACGCTCGAACTACTGGAGCCGTTCGACCTCAAGGCTCTCGGGCTGCCCAACCGATCAGCCGAGGCGTTCGATGTGCTCGCCTCGGCGCTGCGCGTGGGACAAGCGGATGCACGAGGGAACGGCGACCCGAACTGGGTCTCGGTTCCAGCCAACGGTATCTCGTCCGCGGCCTTCGCTGCCGAGCGTCGATCGCTTGTCGGAAGCCGAAGGGCGCCACAGACCATCGAGCCTGCCAACGCCGAGCGGTTCGACCGTGCGCCTGCACCAGGCGAGTGTCGTCTCTATGACCCCTACGGCGCGGCGCCCGAGATTCCTGTGTCACCCGCCCCGCGCTCACCGCGGACGCCCGACGTCATCGGCGAGCGCCTCGAGGAAGAGAGCGGAGAGACGACGCACTTGTCGGTCGTCGACAAGGATGGCAATGCCGTGGCCCTCACACAGACGAACAGCAGCGTCTGGGGAAGCGGCGGCTTTGTCGGGGGATATTTTCTGAACGACTCTGGCTTTCGCTTCACGGACGCGAACGTCAACGCGCCCTCGACGAGCCGCTGGCGAATCAGGACCACGACGATCGCGCCGACCATCGTGCTCCAGGGCGGCAACGTGCAAATGGTCGTCGGCGCCCCCGGTGGCGGCCGGATCCCGACCGAGATCGTGCAGGTGATGGTCTACACGCTGGACTATGGGATGGACCCACTCGACGCCGTCAAGATGCCGAGGATCTTCCCGTCGGCGCAGGGTGTCAGCGTCCAACTCGAGCACGGGTTCCCCCCCGAGCTGCTACGTGACATCCGTGCGATGGGATACGAGCCGGTGCCGCCATCGCCGGAATACGCGCGCCTCTACATGATCGTACGGCGCGGAAACTCGTGGGTTGGCGTGGCCGACACCCGTCACGACGGCCAGCCGCGAGGGTATTGATACGTCGCACCGCGACGGACTGCACAGATGGGAGCATGACGATATGTCAATCTCACGATGGCGGATTGATCGTGCTGCGACGGAGGGTCCGAAGCGGTCCTCGGGCAGCTTGATTGTTGGGTGGCTCGGCCCGGCGGTGGTGGGGATTGCTGTTCTCATGGCGCCCGCGGTCTCCGGAGCTCGGGCGGAGCCGCAGGACCGTCGTGGTGTCCTCGCGCCCACCGAGCGCACCACCGACGATCCACGCCGCATCCCGCGCAAGCCGGCCACCGGGCCCCAGGCAGTAATCGTGCTGCGGGGCGGTCGTGTCTTCGATGCGGTCAGCAGCGGCGCCCGGGCGGCGTCGGTCGTCATCGAAGGCAATGCCATCAAGGCCGTTCTGCCGGCTGGCGTCGAGACGTGGTCGGCGGATGCCCAGGTGATCGATGTCACGGGCAAGACGGTGATGCCCGGCCTCATCGACATGCACGTCCACCTGACCTACCCGGACCCCGACACGCCGATCGACGAGCATGCAAGTGAAGGGTCGGGCGTGCTGCGCGGCGAACGCAACCTGCGCTACTACCTGGAGTCGGGCTTCACAGCGGTTCGCGACATGAACGGCGTGAGCAAGGCGCCGTATCTCCTCGCCGAATGGAGCGCGGCCAATGCGATTCCCGCGCCGCGCGTCTTCACCGCGGGCCACATCATCACGGGCACCGGCGGTCACGCAACGGAGCGTCCGATCACGCCCAACCACGGGCCGGAGTTCGCCTGGGAGGTGGACGGGGCCGACGCCTGGCGGGCGGCGGTCCGCAAGACGTTCAAGGAGGGCGCGAGCGTCATCAAGATCGCGAGCCACTTCTCGGCCGACGAAGTGGCGGCCGCGGTGGACGAGGCGCACCTGCTCGGGCTCAAGGTGGCCTGCGACTGCGAGACCATCTACACGGCGATGGCCGTGCAGGCCGGGGTGGACACCATCGAGCACCCGCTTCCCCGTACCGACGAGACGATCGCGCAGATGGCGAAACACAAGACCGGGGCGATCCCGACGCTGCAGGTGTACCAGAACGTCTTCGATCAGTCGGGCGGGTACTACGGATCGACGTCGCGGCGGTTCTCGATGAGCCCCCAAGGCAACTTCGACATCTTCAAGAAGATGCGCGCGGCCGGGGTGGTGATGGGCGTCGGGACAGACACGATCGGCGGCGCCCACCGGACGATCCCGAACATGTACATCGCGGAGTTGAAGTGGTTCGTGAAAGGCGGCTACTCGATTCCAGAAGCGCTGAAGGCCGCGACGATCACGAACGCCAAGCTCCTCGACATGGACGACAAGCTCGGGAGCCTGGAGGCGGGCAAGCTCGCTGATCTCGTCGTGGTCGACGGCCGGCCCGACGAAAACCTTGACGACCTCCAGAAGGTGGACATCGTCGTGAAGGACGGGTGCCTGCTGGTTCGCGGCGGCCAGGTCATCGTCCCGCGCCACGTGCCAGTGCCGCTTCCGAGGCCCGCGCCGCCGGCAAAGGTGCGGTGACACGACACTCCAGTGCTGCGTCGGCGGTGAGAGTCGGCGACGAGCGTGACCTTCGACTTCCGTGCCTTGTGGGGCGGAATCGGGCTGCAGCTGCCGTGGCCGCAGGTACCCCGCTGGCCAGTGCCATACCTCGCGCTCATGGCGTTGCTACAAGATCTCGTTCAGGAACGCCAGGATCTCTTGGTCGCGCTACTGGTGGGACTCATCTGCGTGACCGTTCCATTCGGCTACGGCGTTCCGCTCGTCGTGGGAACGGTCATCGCCCGGCTTCCCCAGGCTCGCGTTCTATTGCCCGCAGCTACCAAAACCCAGTGAGCGCGGGCCTTCACAAGCCAAGGACAACCCTGAGCTGAC
>Ga0209745_1000585_pt1 | contig 22240 bp, 20 predicted proteins | sample BarGraNGADG00312_FD_184495 | JGI IMG/M metagenome (GOLD analysis project Ga0209745, IMG submission 184495) | Arctic peat soil microbial communities from Barrow, Alaska - Barrow Graham LP Ref core NGADG0004-312 (SPAdes) (version 2) | ecosystem: Environmental > Terrestrial > Soil > Wetlands > Peat...
TCCCTGGGGTCTGACGTCTTTTCTTGCTGTTGCGTTGTCTGCACCGCCATAACGCCGTAATGCAAGAAACGGGGTCTGACCTCAGTCATAATCTCTTATCTCCCGTTTACTTATTCGCATCGCACTCTGCGCGATAGATCAGTTGCTCGTAGTACTCGTTCACCTGCCGCTGGATTATCTCTACGTCCTCCGGCTTAAGGTGGCGGAAGCGCCCCTGGGGCTTCAGATACTCAATTACCGGCTTTCGCTCGTCCATCTTTATGTTGAGACTCAGCCTGCCGTCGACGATCTCATATAGTGGGAACACGCCGGTCTCCACCGCAAGGCGTCCCATCTCTACCGCCATATCGATACCGTGTCTCCAGCCGGTGGGACAGGGGGAGAGCACGTGCATGTAGGTTGGCCCCTCGGTATCCAGTGCGCGCCGTGTCTTGTTCATCAGGTCGAGCGGGTAGCTGGGGCAGGCGGTGGCAAGGTACGGGACATCGTGCGCCGCCACTATCTTGGGCATATTCTTCTTCGGAGTCTGCTGCCCGATGGACTCCTTCCCGGTTGGGCTGGTAGTAGTGCTTGCCCCGTAGGGTGTCGCCGACGAACGCTGTATACCAGTGTTCATGTAAGCTTCGTTGTCCGTGCAGACGTAAAGGAAGTCGTGTCGCCTCTCAAGGGCGCCGGACAGTGCCTGCAACCCAATATCGGCGGTGCCTCCGTCGCCAGCGATCGCAATGACGTTCACTTTGCCTTCGCGATAGCGGTTCTTCTTCTGCAGTATCTTTATTCCCGCCTCTACCCCGGCGGCGACCGCGGCCGCGTTCTCGAACGCGACGTGAATCCACGGCACGCGCCAAGCCGTCTCCGGATACGGGCTGCTGATGATCTCCATGCAGCCGGTCGCGCTGCAGATTATGGTGTTTGGGCCCGCGACCTTGAGTATCTGCCTCAGGGCCAGCGCTTCACCGCATCCCTGGCATCCCCTGTGGCCTTCGGCAAACAGCTCGAACGGCGGGAGAAGTCGCGGTATGAACTCGACGCTCTTGGTCTTCTCGGCCATCTACTCTCTCACTCCGATCATCTTATACTCGCCGGAGTAGCCGGACTCGAGAATCTTCTCCGTCTCCTCGACGATGGTATAGAAATCCTCGATCGTAACGTCGCGTCCCCCCAGGCCGGCGATGAAACATGCAACTACGGGCTTCTCGGCAAGGGGGTAGAGGCAGCCGCGCAACTCGGAAGCAATCGGACCGCCCGGCCCTCCAAACGAGAGGGCCCGGTCCACCACGGCGACGGCCTTTGCGTTCTTCACCGCCGCGCGCATGTCCTCGAACGGATAAGGCCTCCACAGGCGGGTGCGGACCATTCCCACGCTCTTCCCCTCTTCTCGCATCTGGTCGATGGCAACCCGGGCGGTGCCGGAGATGGCGCCCGCGAGGTTAATCAGTATCTCGGCATCGTCGGCCCGGTACGACTCCACCGGGTGATATGCGCGCCCGAACTTCTTTTCCCACTCTTCCCAGACCTCGAGCACGACGTCGTAGGAGCCGAGAAGCGCTTCGTTCTGTTGCATCTTTATCTCGGTGTAGATCTCGGGGAAACCGACCGGACCTATTGTGACCGGTTCTTTCGGGTCCAGTATCACCTGTGGTTCGTACGGTGGGAGGAAAGCGTCGATGTCATCCTGGCTCTCCATAAACAGGGGCTCGATTACGTGCGAAAGCGTGAAGCCGTCTATGTTAACTATGGCGGGAAGCAGCACCCGCTTGTCCTCGGCTACCTTGAACATCTGTACGGTAAGGTCGAAGGCGTCCTGCCCGGTTTCGGCGAAGACCTGGATCCAACCGCAATCCCGTTCGGCCATTACGTCGCTCTGGTCGCCCCAGATGGACAGCGGCGCCGACAGCGCGCGGTTCGCGATCGCCATAACTATTGGAAGGCGCAGACCCGAGGCTATGAACAGCATCTCGTGCATGAGCGCCAGACCCTGGGAGGCGGTGGCAGTAAAGGTTCGCGCCCCAACCGCGCTGGTGCCGCAGCAGGCGCTCATTGCCGAGTGTTCGCTCTCAACCATGATGAACTCGGCGTCGAGGTCGCCGTCGGCTACCATTTGCGCCAGCTCTTCAACTATGTGTGTTTGGGGCGTTATCGGGTAGGCCGCGATGGCATCTGCCCTGGCGAACTTGACCGCCTCGCTGATTGCCAGCGAAACCTCGAGTCCCGTGCGTTCGCCCATTACTCCACCTCCTCGACCATCTTGATCGCGCCCTTGGCGCACTCCCGCGCGCAGATGCCGCACCCCTTGCAGTGGTAGAGGTCGACCTCGTAGAAGCCTTCCTCATTCATAAAGAGGGCGGCGTCAGGGCAGAAGATCCAGCAGATGCCGCACTTGTCGCACTTCTCAGGATTGCGCACCGGGCGCTCTGACCGCCAGTCCCCCGTGTTTTGTCCGGTGGCGCTTCCAGGCTGGTGTATTGTGGCGGCCGTCGGGTATTCTTTCCAGGTTGGCTTGTCTGAAGCCACGCTTTCTCCTTATACTACCGTTTCCTGGTAAGCCCGCTTGAGCGCCTTGATGTTCTTCTCGGCGATGGCGGGAAACCTGTGTTCTATCTGTTTTTCCACGGAGGAGAGCTCCACCAGACCGGTGGCCTTTACCAGAGCACCCATCATGGTCGTGTTGGTAATAGGTCTGCCTATCTCCTCGACCGCGATCTTGTTAGCGTTGACTATATATAATGGATGCTTGATGCCGTACTTCTCCACCAGTTCTTCCTTGGTCTTGGAGGTGTTGGCCACAATCAGACCGTTGTCCTTGAGCCCGGAGGTGACGTCCACCGCCCCCATCACGGTCGGGTCGAGCACGACTACAACGTCCGGTTCGGTGACGCCCGTGCGCAGATATATGAAATCGTCGGAGACCCTCGTGAACGCCATCACCGGCGCGCCGCGCCTCTCCGGGCCGAAGCTGGGGAACGCCTGAGCGGCTTTGCCCTCTTCGATCGCGGCCAGGGCGAGCATCTCGGCGGAGGCCACAGCTCCCTGACCTCCTCGGCCGTGCCATCTTATCTCGGTCATGTTCGACAATGTCGTCCTCGTTATTTCTTTATCTTTGCGAAGGCGGGCTCGACAGCGATCCTATGCCGGTCGAGCCCCAACTTATCGGGGTCTTCCCCTTGGGCAATAGCAAGAAGCTGGCAGTAGTGGAAGGCCGGCAGCTTGTGGTCTTTGCCCAACTTGCGTTTCATCTCAACCTGGCCGAGATCGAATTGCTCGAAGCAGGCGGGGCAAACGGTGACCACGCAGTCGGCCCCCGATGCCTTCATGGAAGCAAGCTTTTGACTTCCTATCCTGAGGTTGGCTTCGAGGTCCTTCGTCGCCTTTCCGCAACAGTCTGTGTAACCGGGGTACTCGACGACCTGGGCGCCCAGCGCCGCAACCAGCTGTTCAAGTAGCGCCGGCTCGAACGGGTCGTCGAAACCCATGACGTCCGACGGCCTGAGCAGGTGGCAGCCATGGTGCACCGCGACGTTAAGTCCGTTAAGCGGTTTCTTCACTGAAGCCGCTACCTTTTCCGGCCCCATACCTGAGAGCACCTGCGCGACATGCCTTGCTTTGCTCTTGCCCTTGTAAGCAAGCTTGAGACCTGAGAGTCTTTTCTCGGCGCCCTTTACAGCTTCACCATCGCCCTCCGCGATGTGGGCGGCTTCGGTAAGGGTCGAGTAACATCCGTTGCACAAGACCAGCATGTCTCGGCCGGTCTTCTCTCCCACCGCCAGGTTGCGCACGGCCACGCTCAGCCATCCATCCAGGTCGGCGCCCTTTACGCTCCACGGTTCGGGACAACATGAAAACCCGTCGGCATCGTGAAGATTTATCCCCAGCTTCGCGAGGGATTTTCTGGAGGCAAGCTCGATCTGCGGATGGCGCAGCGGGATCATGCATCCCAGGAACAGTGTATAGTCAACCGTCTCGTTCTTTGCCACGGTTCTACTCCAACAACTTACTTATCTCGGAAGCGGGGGCAGCGCTGGGAGCCGGCTTTAAACCAAGCTCGCTTCTTCTCTTTTCAATTGATTCGGAAGAGACGATGATTGTTGACTGCTCGCCCACGGTCCTGCGGAGGGCCTGCACGTCGTCCGGCGCGTTTCCTTTCTCAAAGGCGACATTCTTCAACGCGGTTATTACCTCTACAGGGTGAGTGCCCTGGGGGCAGCGCTCATAACATTTGTAGCACGTGGTGCACTGCCAGATGACAGAGCCTTTATCGGTCAGGTAATCGGCGACGCCAACGGTCGCGGCGAGTACTATCTCACGGGGATTGAAACCGGCGCATTGCTGCGCGGCGGGGCACTCCGCTACGCAGGCGCTGCACTGGTAACAAGAGGCGAGGTTTCCGGCACCCTCGACTTTGCTTAACACATCTTTGAATTCCGGGCTTACTTTCGGCAAAAGATGACCTTTTGCAAATTTGAGAAATTGACCGTCGGCAAAACAGTGATAGAGATCATATTCTACCGATATCCCTTACGCAAACGTTACTAACTACAACTTTCTCGATACCTGCACCACTACGATTTTATTGTAGCCGCCAAGGTCATTGCAAAGCATTGATAATGCACATGCTTCCGGGAATAAGCCCTTTGGCAGGTGGCGGCAAGTCAGGCTATGTTTTGTGTCGCACTTACTTCTCGCAGCTTTCCAGATGCTCTATCATGCCCTCGAGGATCTTCTTGCGCCGCTGGACCTCTGCGATCTTCTTCTCCACGTTATCCATCTCGGGGTCGAATATGCACTCACCGAAGTCACAGTCGATACCGGCAAGAGACTCGAACCTCTCGGCGAGTTTCGCGGTCTGGTCGTTGAGTTTATCCAACTCGTCCTTGAGGACCTTTTCTTCTTCACGGGTCGCGTCGTCAGCCATTTGGAGCCCTCCTTAAAATTACTCTGTCCAATACACACATAGAATAACAAACATACAAGCCGGGTGAAAAGTGCAAATCAAAGGGTTCAGGTTTTGTTTTCATTGTGCTGCTCTTGTCCCATGCTTGCGAAAACCGAACAACATAATGGGAACCGGTCCCTTTGTTGAAGTTCAGCGTTATGCGAGGAGACCGAACTTCTGTATGTTGGCGTCGGCGACGGCCTGGATCTCCTTGATGTGCTCTTCTCCGCCAGGGTACTTATAAAGATGGGCGAACCTCTTCTGGGGCTTGAGATAAGCTTCGACTGAAACGAGGTCTTCGTTCTTTATCTTCCTTACACGCGTGACCTTGCCGCCCTCCATCTCGAAAAGCGGATACAGTCCGCTATTCACCGCGGCCTGTGCCATCCTTACGGTCATGTGACTCTCGACGCCCCAGCCGGAGACGCACGGCGAGTGTATCTGCACGTACTTGGGTCCAGTAAAGGTCAATGCCTTTCTTATCTTGCGTTGTATGTCGACGGGGTACCCGGCTGATGACGTTGCAACATAAACAGCTCCGTGGGCTGCTACGATTGCCGGCAGGTCTTTCTTGCGGGTTGCGTTGCCCCAAGACAACTTGCCGGTCGGACTGGTCGTTGTAAGCGCGTTTATCGGCGTCAGGCCGGAGCGCTGAAAACCGGTGTTTGAGTACACCTCGGTGTCGTAGCACACATAAAGTATGTCGTGCCCGCGCTCGAGCATGCCGGAAAGCGCCCCTATTCCTATGTCAGCCGTGCCGCCGTCACCGGCCTGAGCTATAACCTTTGCCTCACTCTCGCGCCCGAGCGCCTTTAGGGCGACCTCGATCCCGGACGCGACGCTGGCCGCGTTCTCAAACAAAGAGTGTATCCACGGAACCTGCCATGCCGATCGCGGAAATCTGCTTGTGAAGACCTCAAGACAGCCGGTACCGTTGGTGAGTATGACGTCCGGTCCGGCGGCCTCCACCACGGTGCGCGCCGCGAGTGCCTCGCCGCACCCCGCGCAACCGGTGTGGCCGTATGCCAGCAACCTTGTCTCTACCTGCTCGTTGGCCATTTGACCCTCCCGGTCTTATCGTAAGTGTCACCCTCACCCAAACCCTCTCCCCTCGAGGGAGAGGGAACGGAATATCACCCCCATCCTGGCCTTCCCCCCTAGAGGGGGAAGGGAAAGGAGTGTCACTCCCATCTTAATCCTACCCCCTCAGGGGGCTGGAGAAGAGGAGGTTAATCTTCTATTTGGTGCGCAGACCAGAGAACCTCGTGATCGATACCGGTCATCTCAACCCGACAGGTGTCGTCGGAGAGCAACCCAAGTGCTATGCCGCGGATGTCCCGCTTGCGAACGTCACGCCCACCCAGGCCCACAACAAAACTTGAGATATTTGGTGTCACGCTGGCGCCGCAGAAGGCGGAGCGTATCTCCGAGCACAGTATTCCCTCGAGTCCTAGGGAGATGTCCTTCTCGATGACACCGACGACCTTGGCGCGGTGGAGAGCCTCGTGTAGCTGGTTGCGCGGGAACGGCCTGACCGTCCTTACCTTTAGGATGCCGATGGGATGGCCCTCTTCTCTCAGCTCGTCGACCACTTCCTTCATGGTCCCCAGCAGCGAACCCATCGATACCAGCAGCACCTCGGCGTCATCGTCTCGGTAGCCCTCAAGTAGATCCCCACGGTAGCGCCCGAACGCATCGGCAAACCGTGTTGCCGACATCTTTATCTCTTGGGCGGCCTGCTGCATCGATTGGTGCAGGAGCATGCGTATCTCCATGTATGCTTCGGGACCGGCCATTGAACCAAGCGTTATCGGGTCTTTGGGCGTCAAGTAGAACTTGGGCTCGAACGGCGGCAGGTAGGCATCGACCTGCTCCTGGTCGGGCATATCGACAGTCTCGGTAGCGTGGGTAAGGATGTAACCATCCATGCAGACCATTACCGGTATGTTCAGCTTCTCGGCAATTTCGAATGCCTGGACGTGCATGTCGCCTGCCTCTTGCACGTCCTCGGCGTACATCTGTATCCAGCCGCAATCTCGAAGCGACATCGAATCCTGCTGATCGTTCCAGATATTGATCGGTGCGGATACGGCGCGGTTTGCCACGGTCATCACCACGGGAAGTCTCAGGCCCGCGATGTTAAACATCACCTCGGTCATCAAGAGCAGGCCCTGGCTCGATGTGGCGGTGTAGGCGCGCGCGCCTGTGGCGGAGGCGCCCAATACCACCGACGCTGCGGTGAACTCGCTGTCGGCGAGCACATATCCAGCTTCCAGCTTCCCGTCGACGAGCAGACGGGCCAAACCTTCGACAATATGGGTCTGCGGCGTTATAGGATATGCGCACACAACCTTCGGACGGCAGAGGGCGACGAACTCGGCGACAGCCTGTGAACCTTCCAGTATTCGCCTCAAGCCTCGTCACCTCCCGGCTTCTCCCCGTGGGGAGTCGTTCCGTCCTTGTCGATCATGTCCCATCCGTACTCCTCGTCCGGGTCCTTTACTGCCGCTCCCTTGACTTCCGGACCCGGGACATTATCCTGCCGCTCTCCTTCCGCCTCCAATACCATGTCAATGTCATCGACGGGGCACATCTCCGCGCAGATGCCACAACCCTTGCACGCGTCCATGTCGGCGTCGAATTTCTTTTTGTCGATGCGGTACACCGCCCCGTCGGGGCACATCAACTCGCAGTTTCGGCAGCCGGTGCAGTCTTTCTGCTTGTGGCGAGGACGGTAGATGCGCCAGCCGCTTTTCTTCTCCTCACGGCTGGTGCCCGGTTGCACAACCACACCGTATATGGGCTTCATACCTCTGCACCCCCGACTTTCTTAAAAGCATCCCGCATTGCTACGATCTCCTTTTCGCCGAGTTCGCCGGGGTAGCGCTCGCGAACACTCGTTTCTAATGCTTCGAGGCGAATCTCGCCGGAGGCGCCCGCGAATGCTCCCACCATGATCGTGTTGATTATTGGCTTGCCAACTATTTCGAGCGCGAGTTCGGTTGCGGGGACAGTGACCACCTTGTATTTGTCGGGTACATTGAAGTCCGATTCCGGCAGGGACGTGTTTATTACCACCAATCCTCCGTCTTTGAGGCCCTCGAGCAAGTCGTTTCCCTGGAATAGGCTCGCGTCCTGCACGATTACGTAATCCGGCTCATAGATCTGGCTTCGAAGCCTTATCGGCTGGTTGCTGATCCTTACGTAGGCGGTGACCGGCGCCCCGTGCCTCTCGGAGCCGAACATAGGAAAAGCCTGCGCGTAGAGACCGTCCGCGAAGGCGGCTTCCGCCAGGAACTCGCTAGCGGTCACATTGCCCTGGCCGCCCCGTCCATGGATGCGTATCTCCTTTATCAGATGAACCACCTCTCTGCCACTTCACACTCGGCACGAATCATTCCAGCCCCAGCTCTTTTAACCACGGCCGGGACCTGAGCAGCCAATCGCTCTCCGGGTAAAGGCGCTCGAGGGCGCTTGACGCCTCGAAGAGATGGACATCGGCTTCGGTTGCTTTATGTCTGCAGACACCGCGGAAGTATAGAGCTTCGGGCGCCAAGCTCGATTCGGGATAGTCGCTGGCCAGCGCGTCAAAAAGCTCCCCCGCCTCGGAGTAGTTGTGAATCTTCCAGGCCACCTGCGCGCGGCCCATGGCAAGGTAAGCAATAAAGATGTGGGGCGGCAGGTACCCCGTCTCCCGGTACTGTTCACCGCCGTCGCTGTCCGCAAAGATGACCGTTGGAGTCCAGACAACGTTGTAGTGCCTCAACATATGTGTTTCCGTGGAAAAATTGACCTGCCACGGAATGAAGTGTTCAGAGATATATTTAACAACCTTCCCGTCAGGATACGTCACGGCACCCATCTTCTGGCATCCGCTTCAACCGGGCTTGAAGAAGTCGACCAGCAGGGGCCTGGCCGATGCCTTCGCCTGCGCCAGCACGTCATCTTCCTCGGTGAGCCATTCAATCGCTTTGGGCATACCCTTCTCCGTATCATTGATGGGAATCTCTACAGGTTCGGCTGAACGGGGTTACCCGGTTCCCGCTGCACCTGCTGTTTCTATGCCCACCCGGTTTGTCCTGCCTGCTCAAGCGCTTCTGGAAAATGCGACGGGTCTATCGTTTGCCATAGTCTCAATGGCAACAGCCCGGTTAGGTCTCCATTGCCCTATGGTCTATTCCCGCCTTCGGCGGGCCGGCTTCCATGGTGAATCGAAAGATTGACCCCCCGCCTTTGCGGGGGAGGTGTTGTATGCGACCGTTATGGGCGGACACTATCTGCCTGGCCAGGTAAAGGCCGAGTCCGAGACCAACGCTGGAGTGGTGCTTTACCTCCTCAACCTGGAAGAAGCGGTCGAAGATGAGCTCCCGCACCTCCTCTGGGACCCCAATGCCGCGGTCGAGTACCGACACCACGATATCGTTATCATTCCTCTCAGCCTCTATCTCGATCGGAGATGACGGGGGAGAGAATTTGCAGGCGTTGTCTAGAAGGATGACCAGAAGTCTAACCAGTTTATCGGGGTCGGCGATGACCCGCTCTGAGCCGTTTGAGACGCGTGCGGTTATCTCGTTCTTGACACCGCGCGCCTTCATATCCGCCACCGCGGTCTGGATCAGAAGCCCCACGTCGGCGCTGGTTTTTTCGAAAGTGAACCTGCCCTGCTCGACGAGGGACACTTCCATCAGCTCCTCGACGAGGCCGGTCAGTCTATCCACCGAGACATCCAACGCGTCGAGGACGCTACGGAGGTCGTCCGGCTCCATCCGGTCGAGGTAGCCGGCCAGCATGGTGGCGTAACCTTTTACCACACTGACCGGATGCCGCAGTTCATGTGAGGTTACAGTAAGGAAATCCGCGAGTCGCTCCGCCCTCTGTTTTAACTCCGCTTCAGCCTGCTTGCGCTCGGTTACTTCCTGTTGGAGCTGAACGTTTGCCTCAGCGAGATCGGCCGTCCGTTCGCCCACAAGTTGTTCGAGCTCCTCGCGGTACCGCCTCAGCCGTTCCTCATTGCGATTTCGCTCAGTGACATCGCGCGAGTTGATCACAAGCCCGCCCACCGCGGGATCCTCGAGAAGGTTCCTGCCGTGGCTCTCAAATATTCGCCACGGGCCGTCTTTCTGCCTGACCCTGTATTCCGCCACCGCTGTGGCCCCGGGTGTGGAAAGCCCGCGCCCGATAATCCCCATGATGCGCTGCAGGTCGTCCGGGTGAACGATGTCGAAGGCGTTCATACCAATCAACTCATCCGCACCGTATCCGAGCAAGCGCTCTATGGAAGGGCTCTCGTACATTATGGTGCCGTCCGGTCCCATGAGGGTGATCAGGTCACTGGCCTTTTCGATTAGTGAGCGGAAGTGTGCCTCCCTTCGGTGGAGCTCCTCCTCTGTAGCCCTAAGGTTTATTTCGGTAAGCGCATTCTCGACAGCCTCTACCAGCCGGGAATGGAGATGCATATCCTTTACGACATAACCTGAGGCGCTGGAGCGAAATGAGCGGACCGCGGTCTCCTCGTCACCATGGCCGGTTACCATTATCACACGTGTGCCGCTGTCGGCCGAGGTTAGCTCCTCCAGGAAATCAAGACCCCGACCGTCCGGTAGCATGAAGTCGAGAGTGACGATATCGAATCGTCCATCCGATATCTTTTTCCTGGCGGAGGCGCAATCGTGCGCCGTTTCCACTTCGAGAGGAAACTTCTTCTCAAGGATCCTTTTTAGCTGGAGTGCCGTCTCCGGCTCGTCCTCGATAACAAGCGCCCTCAGCTTCTCTTCCCCCGGCACCTTGACCTCTCCTGATGTTACGGCCGCCTGAACGTCACCTGCTTATGTGCGGTTGTCTTTCCTTAGCGTTCCGTCCCATAAATAAAGCGGCATTCTCGGTGCTTCACTATATTTATGGGACGGGACACTTAGGTCTGTTTCCCGTCGCTGGATCCCGCATATACAGTAAACCTAAATATGGACCCACCGCCAATGCGGGGTTCGACCCAGATGTTGCCGCCGTGAGCCTGGGCCAGCTGCCTGGCTATATAGAGGCCCAGTCCAAGCCCGATCTTTGAGTGATGGGCAGCGTCCTCAACCTGGAAGAAGCGGTTGAATATCTTTTCCCTCGAATCCTCGGGAATTCCACTGCCGTGGTCGAGTACGGAGACCACCAGCATCTGCCCATCGCGCTCCAGGTCCACCTCCGCCGGCGAGCCGTCCGGAGAGAACTTTACCGCGTTGTCGAGCAGGATGTTCAGGAGCTGAACGAACTTCTCCGGATCGAGCGCAACCTTTTCGTCGAAAGCCTCAACCCGCTTGATGAACTGGTTGTTACGGCCCATCACAGCCATGTCCTCAAGTGCCATCTCCACCAACTGACCCGGGTCCACCGGTTGTCTTTCGACGACCACCTTGCCCTGCTCGATCCTTGATATATCGAGCAGCTGATCCACATAGCGCGTCAAACGGTCGGTCGACATCGTTATGTCTTGAAGTATATCTTGGACCTGCTCGGGCGGCATAGTATCCATGTGGTCTGCCAGGATATGCGAGTAGCCTTTAACGATAGTGATGGGATGCCGCAGCTCGTGGGAGGCGACTACCAGAAAGTCGCGGAGGCGCTCGGCTCTCTCTCTAAGGTCCTCCTCGTAGGCTTTCTCCCGCGTGACGTCAATAAGGGAAACCGCGTTCGTGTCCAGCCCAGGCATGAAACCCACGTTCGCCAGCATGTTCAGCACGTAGCCATCCTTGGCCACCAGTTCGCATTCGAAGTGGATGGGAGACTCTTGCTTGGACCTCTGTAAGTCCTTGAGGTAGCTGTTAATGCTGCTCGCGCCTTCGCCCGGCAGGAAGTCGGTGAATCGCTTCTTACCCACTACCTCCCTCGCGCTGTAACCGGTTATCCTCTCGAACTCATGATTGAGGAATATGATCTGAGCGCTGCGGTCAACGATGCACATCGCCGTGCCGGAAGACTCGAAAACCGTGCGGTACCGTTCCTCCGACTCCTTCAGCTTTTCTTCCGCGCGCCGCGATTCGGTGATATCTATGCCGGTGGTGATCACATACTCCACGTTGTCGTCTCCGCCGATTAGCGTCGCGTTTGAAAGCAGAAGCAGGCGTCGATCACCCGTCTTGGTCTTCCAGTACTCCTCGTATTCCTCGGCCTCCTCACCCGCCAGCAGCTTCTTGAAGACCGCCCTGGACTGTTTGGCGCCTTTCGCGTCCATGAATACATCCCAGACACGGTTTCCCGCCATTTCATGGAACTTGTAACCCGTTATCTCCTCGGCTGTCCGATTAAAGAGAACGATACGGCCTTGTCTCTCCCGCACCATCACCAGCGCGCCCGCCGTGTTGAGGACCTTCTGGATGAAGTCGCGGTCCTTAACTTGAGCCTCTTCGACGCGCTTTCGTTCAGTGACGTCCAGAGCCAGGATTACCACCCTGTTTACTTTCCCGCCGGAGTCAGATATGGGAAACAAGTTGTTATCCAGGTACAACCCGTCGCGCTCGTCCTCGAAGCGCAGAATTTCACCGGTGCTGAATGCCTGTTGGAGCTGCCGGCGGCGCGTTTCCGCGACTTCCTTCGGGTAGAGGTCGATGATGTTAGTGCCGATGAGCCCCTCGACAGATTTGCCCAGTTTCTCCGCACCGGTCTCGTTTATGGCGAGCAGATTCAAGTCGGCGTCGACCATTGAGGCGCTGCCGAATGGGACGTTAAGAAGCGTGCGGGACGTTTCCTCGCTCTCACGAAGGGCTTCCTCCATCTGCTTGCTGGCGGTGATATCCACAAAGCTCTCAAGCAGGTGCTCCCGTCCGTCAAGGATGACACGGGTGACCGTCTTCAGTACCGTCAAGTTCTCGCCGCTGGCCGTTCGGAGCCGGCTCTCGGACCTGTCGAGCTCCTCACCCAAGTCGGTGACGGGGCAGGCTCCCTGCTTGGCAGGGCAAACAAGATTGTGGCAGACCTGACCAATGACCCCCTCTCTGGGGAAACCGAACATCTCCGTGACCGACGGGTTGGCGTCGATGATTCTGTGGGTCACGGGGTCGATTATCAAGACGCCGGTCCCCACGGAGTTGAGGATGGTCTTGAGTCGACCTTCGCTCTCACGGAGTCTGGACTCGGCATGCTTGCGTTCATCTCGGTCGACCGCCTCGCGGACCGCGCGACGCACCGCCGGCGGCAACCGGGAGAGGCCGACCTTGAGTACATAGTCTGTGGCCCCATCCCTTATGGTGTCGATTGCAAGTTCCTCCCCGAGGGCGCTGGAAACGAAGATGAACGGGATTTCCGGGGATTCCGCTTTGGTGATAGCGAGTGCCGTGGGTCCGTCAAATGATGGAAGCCAGTAGTCACAGAGGATTACATCCGGCGCGAACTCCTTCAGCTGGCTCTCGAACTCAGGCTTGGTTTCCACCCGCTTGGTCGTGAAGTCGATGCCACCGTTCCGAAGCTCACCCTCGATCGCACCGGCATCCGCGGGGTTTGCCTCGATCATAAGGATCCGCAGCTTTTTCTCCATCGGTCCTCTTGTAAGGTCGCTTCCTCGGTGATCAAGCCGGGCACCAGGCTTCGCGATCTATTATAACGCCCGCTCACTGCCATCAGCATTGAGCCGGATGCCTGTCACCACGTCTCGAGCCTGCCTGCTCGGATCAGGTCTTGAATAACTAGCGTCCCTCGGCAATCATTGTTCCTATCACGTAATCGGTACCTGAATCTGCTTTCTTGAAGGAGGCGGGCAACCTGTATATTTCGGTAATAGGGCACTCCCAGGGAGGGGCGAGCGACGCGGAACTCGCGTACGCTGTGGGAGAAGAGATTGCCAGGCGCGGCCACGTTCTCGTTTGTGGGGGCTTGGGCGGGGTCATGGAGGCCGCTTCTCGCGGAGCGCGCGACGCCGGAGGAGTTGCGGTCGGTATATTACCCGGCGCGGACCGCTCCAAAGCAAACAGGTGGCTTTCGGTTTCCATTCCCACCGACATGGGCCACGCCAGAAACGCCATCGTCGCTCTCTCCGGGGACGCAATAATCGCTATATGTGGCGGGTACGGAACGCTTTCCGAGATAGCGTTCGGGCTCAAGATGGGCAAGCCGGTGATCGGGCTGGAGAGCTGGGATCTGGGTGAATGCCCACAGGAGAGTGCCCGCATTGTTCGCGCGAAGACCCCCCGGGATGCGGTTGACCTCGCCGAGGAGTCGGGGAGCGCCAGGCCGCAATACCGGCCCGACAGGGGAGTCGACTAGCTTCGTACCGCCAGTGCCCCATATGTCGATGCGAAGAAGATGGCCGCCGCCGCGCATATGCACCCGATGATAACAAAAGCCTGCCTGAAGCCGAATGCCGTTACCACCGGCCCCATCATTGTAGCCCCGAATATAATGCCCGCCTCGAAGGCTGCTGTATAGACGCCGAATACACGGCCGAGTTCCCTGGACGGCACGTCGTCCATGAGCAGCGCTGATAGAGATGGCGAGCAAAAAGCGAAACCCACTCCCCAGGCGACAGCGGATGCGCAAAGCACCGCGAAGCCGTTTGCCGATGCGAGGATAAACATCGACCCGCCCAGAACAAAAAGGGCGATGAGAACGCTAAGCCTGCGCCCGAGCCTATCGATCAGCGAACCGCCCGCGAACCGAATCGCTATCAGTACCGCGCTGGAGATAGTGAAGAAAAGCGCGAAGTGGCCGATGTTCTCAGCCTCGGCGAACAGCCCCAAGAATGCCTCGATACTGCCGAGGGTAGCCGTTGCTGCAAAGATGGCAACCGATACCAACACCAGTAACCTGCGCCGGTCGGCGGCCTTGGGCCGCGGGCCTGTCTCCGGCGCGCGGGCAATGCTGGGTTCCGGAATGAACAACAACAGAACGAGTGACGCGGCCGCGGCAATCGAGGCCGTTACAAAGACCGATGTATATCCCAGACGGTCCCTCAAGAATATTCCCAGCGGGGCGGCCAACATAACGGCTACGCTGAAAGATGATTGGAACCATGCTTGTGATTTCCCGCGCTGGCTGATGGGTGCTATGTCACCTATATATATGAGTGACGCGGTATGGAAACAGGCGATCCCAACTCCTTGGAAGACGAGCACGAGCGGAAGAACCCAGATGCTCCTGGCGGGAATATAGAGAAGCGACGCGATCACGAAGTCAACGGCCCCGGCTATCAGGAAAGGTTTCCTTCCCCGCTGGTCAGCTTTACGGCCCACGTACGGGCGCAGCAGAAGCGAGGAGAAAGTGAGCACTCCTATAAAGAGCCCGACCTGGGTGGCCGTTGCGTCGACAACGTCCACCATGTAAAGGGGCAATATAGGTATCAGCAGGTAAAGACTGCCCAGGAAAAGGAACGAGGAGATGAAAAGTAAGATAAAGTCGCGGGTAAGGACATCGTCGCTGCCACCGCTGGTTCCATCGTTGTCTCCCTTTCCCATGGCTGGATTATATCCCAGGCCGTGAGAAGTCCGCCCCCAGGTAACGCAGGCTCAATCGTGGTGTACTATATAAAGTATGCGGATTGTGATCGCACCGGATAAATTCAAGGGCAGTCTCTCCGCAGTTGAGGCTGCCGACGCAATAGCCCGGGGAGCACTCCTTGCCGACCCCGACGCGGAGATAGTCCTCTGCCCGATGGCCGACGGCGGAGAAGGGACCGTTGAAGCGGTGGCGACCGCAACGGGAGCCGAAAAACGCGAATCCGTTGTACGCGGCCCACTTCCTGGACAAAAGGTGACGGCACGCTGGGGGTTCCTTCCCGGCGGCGTCCCCGCGCCAATCGACGGACCAGACGATTTCGGTGCCATGCTGGACCCGGGCAAGGCCACCGCGGTGGTGGAGATGGCTCAAGCCTCCGGCTTATCGCTCGTGCCCGATAGATTACGCGACCCTATGCTGGTTTCCACCGTGGGGACCGGACAGCTTATAGAAGCTGCGATCGACGCGGGATGTCGGCAGATCATTGTGGGGATCGGTGGCAGTGCCACGGTCGATGGTGGAATGGGGATGGCCCAAGCATTGGGGTACAGGTTTCTCGATCACGATGGAAACGAACTTCTGCCCACCGGAGCTGCACTGGAGCGCATCGCCTCCATTGACACCGCAAACCGCAACCCGAATCTCGATGAGGTGAGCTTTCTGGTGGCGTCCGACGTCGATAACCCGCTCGTCGGTAAACAGGGAGCCGCACACGTTTTCGGACCCCAAAAAGGTGCTACGTCCGATCAGGTGGAGTCACTGGAGCGGGGCCTAAGTCGCCTCGCTGAAGAACTCGATAGGACTCTACATGTGGATGTTGTCGCGATGCCTGGGGCCGGAGCTGCGGGAGGCCTTGGGGCCGGTTTAGTGGCGTTCTGCGGTGCCAGGATTACAAGTGGGGTAAAGCTCTTGGCGGAGCTTACCGGTCTTTCGGGTAAGGTCCAAGGTGCCGACCTGGTGCTAACCGGCGAGGGTAGCTTCGACAGTCAGACTTCCCACGGAAAGACCCCGGCGGGCGTAACAGAGATCGCCAGGAGGCACGGCGTACCGGCAGTTGTAATGGCCGGACGAATCCAGGCGGAGGCCGCTGACTCGTTAGGAGAGGGAGTGGCTGCATACTGTATTTCGCCGGGTCCCATGGACCTCGCGGAAGCTATGGAAAAAGCCGGGGAGCTCCTGACGGTTGGAACAAAAAGGTTGGTCAGGTTGCTGCAACTCATACAGCGTTCTTAACCGCCCCCTGGAAAGCTGGACGACCCCTTCTTATCAATTCAGACGACTGTCGCCTCAACTGTTTCGGCCGCGATACCGTTATATAGGGAAAAGGCCCAATGCTGTATAATTGTTATTGAGAAACCACGCGACAACCGGGCACTACAAGACCCGAGGCGACGGGTACGCAAGAGCCCGGGCCTGGAGTCAGATTGAACGGCGAGGAACTGGATAGCGGCGCCCCCGAGGCACTGTCTGAAGAATACACCAGAGAAGCGGTTCATTTTGTCGTGAACTGGCACGCGGCAACAGTGAATATGCGCCTGTATCCGCCCAGCAGCCCCATGGTTACTGAAACGGTGGAGAGCGCTCGGGGCCATCTCGAGAACCTTTTCGAGTCGCGTGAACAGTTCAGCGTCAGCGTGCTCGAGAACAGCCTCCTGGTAGAAGACGTGCGTCTCGAGGAAGTCGAGCAGCAGAAGGCGCCGGTCAGGTCGTTCGTGCAGTGGATGAACGAGCGAATGCTCACCCACCTGGAGTTCAAGAAAGGCGTTACCCCCGAGGAGTTGTTGACAGTCTTCGAAGTGCTGGCGGCAGCGTCGGACAAGGACAACCGGGAGAATACAGCCGAACAGCTTGCCGAGCATGACATCACCAACGTCACCGTCAACCAGCGCGTCTACGTTGCGATAACCGCCGGCGAAGAGTACGCCGACGGCGTAAGGAAGGCGTCGCCGCTTGATGCGCTCAAGGACGAGCTCCTGATGCGCTACCTGATGGGCAAGATCGACCTGGGGCAGGTCCAGGACAAAGAACTCGTTGATGTGCTCTCCGACCCACAGAAGGTGGGCGGCCTGCTTTCCGCATTCATCTCGGTTGAGGGCTCCGAGGGCGGCGTGCTGGTCCGCAGCCAGAAGGCCGAGGAAGCCCTGAACGCTCTTACGGAAATGGTCGTTCATGTAGAGGACGAGGACCTCCGGCAGATGTTGACGGAGCAGATAGGCGCGATCATTTCTGAGATGTCACCGCGAGAGATGACCTCGATGCTTACCGGAGAGAGCCCGGAAAGCCTAAACATAAGGCACGTACGCGAGAGAGTCATAACCATGCTCTCCGATAACCAACTGCTGGGAATGGTCGACTCGCTCATCGACGAGTACATGGACATGAAGTCCGAGTCCGACGAGCTCGAGAACGAATGGACCAAGGAAAAGCTGAGGAACCTCAACGAGCTGCTTATCGAGGTGCGCGAGGAGCGCGGGGAGTCCATCAGCGAGGTCATAGATCAAAAGCTGGAAGTAGCCGGTATCGAGGAAGAGCGAGACCCGGGCACCGGCAGGCGCGTATTGTCCGCCTACCAGCTCCTGGGCGGTCCACTCGAGGAGAAGTTCGTCGAACTTTATGGCGACATAGACCAGGAGGTCTCCGAGCAGGTACGGCGGCTTTACACCATGGAGGAGGACGACCTCGCGTCCGGTATGTTGTTAACGCTTGCCGACAACCTCAAGCAGGAATCAGCCTCCGTTAGGCGTTTCGCTGCCGAACTTGTGCTGGAGACGCTGGGAGGGCTTGAGCGCGAATACCAACTGATGGCATCGGAGGTGCTCGAAAATGTGCTGGTCGAGGACATACAGGCCGAACTGGACTATGCGGCCTACGTCCCACAAGTTGATTCCGTAGCGGTGATTGCACGGCGTTACATGCAGGAGGGCATGACCGACCGGGCCTCCAGGATAGTGGATTTGCTAAAAGAGCAGACCAGTCCCGAGCTAGCAAAAGGGCCGGAGCTTGTTAAACACGCGTCCGATGTTGTGGAGATGCTTACCGGTCCGGAGGGGCTGATCGACATGCGCGCGCTCCTGCTCGAGGACGACGAGAAGAAGAGACTGAACACGGTACAAGCCCTGTCCAGCCTGGGCCCAAACGCGCTGTTGCCGCTGGTGGACCTTGTCAAAGACCGTGGCCAAGTGGATTTAAAGGAAAGGGCGATCGAGGCTCTTCAGTCGACCGGGGAGGTAGGGGTCGAGGCGATTCTCGGAGAGTTGAGTAAAAAGAACCCCTGGTACGTCTGCAGAAACATCCTGAATATTATCGCGGATCTCAAGGTGAAGCAGGCGATTGGGCCGGTCGGGGAGATGGTGAATAACCCTGACGAGCGAATACGCCGCGAAGCCGTGAGGAGCTTGGCTCGAATAGGAGAGAGGCAGTCGATACCGGTGATACAGGCCGCCGCGAGCGATCCGAGCGCCGCGGTGCGCCGCACGGCGGTGCGGGTGCTGGGCATGTTCGGTGACGAATCCATCGCGCCGTTCCTGCTCGACATAATAAACGGTCAGGGTCCCCGCGGAAAGGAAGAAGAGCAGCCCGTCATGGAGGCCGCGTGTCTAGCCCTGGGAGACCTCCACGACACGAAATACATCCCGCAATTGACGGATCTGCTGGGAAAGGGTGGGCTCTTCAAGAAAGCACGCCCCGATGAGATCAGGGCTGCGGCCTGTATGGCGCTGGGCGCTATCGGTGATGACAGCGTGATACCGGTGCTTGATAGGGCGATGAAGGATCCGAGCATGATGGTGAGAAGCAGCGCCGAGAAGGCGATGCGAAAATTAGGTGGCGGGATAGCCGCGCCGGAGCCGTTGGGATTCGAGGACGTTGCACAGCCGGGCGTCACGCCTGCAGCCGTTACCCAGAAGGGGCCCGACCAGTATCGGCCGCCACCGCACCGGGAAGCCGAAGTGATTTCGCCGGCGACAACCCCCGATACGCCTCCGCAACCCGAGATCATTTACGAGCCGATGACGCCCGAAGAGCCGGCTGAGGCAGAGTGGCCTCCTTACGAAGAAGAGCCGGCCGCCCAGGCCCCCGAAGCCGTGGAGCCTTATTCACTCGATGTGTTGCAGCCTCCTCAAGAGGCGCCCGCGGGGGGGACTCTTGAGCTCGAAGCAGAGCCTTCGGAAAGCGAATTGCAGCCGTATCAGGAGACGACTTTTGAGGAACCCCCGGCATCGTTAGAGGAGGTCGTATCCGGGGAGACCATCGAACCGGTGGAGGCCTACGAAGGCCAGGACACAATAGACTCATGGGCTCCTGCTTACGAAGAGGCCCCCCCCTTTCCAACTTATGAGGTGGAAGAACCGGCGGCAGCTGCACAGGAAGTGCAGCCGTACGAAGGGAAACTGGTTCCGGAACCTAGAGCCACTGACTCGATCGAACTTGGAGAATCACTCGAATCGGACGAGGCTGTGTGGGTTGAAAAACCAATCCAGCCGGAGGCTCCTGAGCCGGAAATGAAGACGAGCCCCGAGCCGTTCGAACCGGAGAAGCCTGCAGCCGAGGCCTGGCCCGAGCCCCCACCGGGCCTGCAGGAGGAAGAACCGCTCCCAGAGGAGGCGAAGGCCCCTCCGAGAGTGCCCGCTCCGCCGGAGTGGGTTGAAATGCCCGTGCCGTCGCAGCCTGAAACGAGGCCGGGCGAGGAATGGTCAGCGGAAGAGCAGGTCGGGGAGTTAGAGCAGGCTCAGCCCGATGCGGCCGCCGCCGGACCGGAAGCGCCTCTCCCGTCGGTCGAGCCCGTCCAACCGGAGCCGCATGCGGAAGCTCCGGATGTTACCCCACTGGTAGATGTAACACCCCTTGAGGAGCCCCAGGAACTTCCCCCGATACCGCTGGAGGAGTTGTTCCTGGAAAAGGAAGGCGCCACGGAGAAGCTCGAGCCCCCATGGGAGGAGGACAAGGAGCTTAAAGAACATGGGCCGGCAACAACCCTGGAGGGACTGATCAAAGAGGAGGCGCCACTGGAGGAAGAAGCTGACTCCCTCGAGACAGAGGCCGAAAAGGCTGAATGGGGAAAGCCCGTACCGCCGGGGAAGGGCGTCGTTGACCCGGGGCAAAAAGTTGAACTCCCCCCTGAATGGAGGTTGCCCAGCGCGAAAGTGGAGCCCGTGGAACCGGAACCGGAGGTGGAACCGGAACCGGAGGTGGAAACTCCGGATGTTACACCGCTGGTGGATGCGACACCCCTTGAGGAGACCGAGGAAGTGACCGAGGAGGCGGGAACAACAGGGCTTACCCCCATACCCCTGGAGGAGCTTTTCCTGGACAAGGTTGACAGCAAAGAGGAACTCGAGCTACCCGAGGACAGCAGCGAAAAGGTTGAAGAGTTCGGGCCTTCTGTAACCCTCGAGGAGCTGATCAAAGAGACGGCGGCGCCACAGGAAGAAACGGCCTTCCCGGGTTCAGGGAATGAAACCGCTGAATGGGCTGCGCCCATACCGCCCGAGGAAGCGCCCGCGCCGCAGGCGCCTTTACAGCCGCCTGCAGCAACGGATAGGGACTCGCTACAGACCGGGAAACCAGATTCTCCTTCATGGTTGGGGCCTTCCCAGGTTCAATACCGACCTCAACCGAGTGAACCGCATGAGCATACTCCGCCCGATGACCCACCACAGGTGCCACCGCCAGGTCAGGAATAAGAGATGTGGATGGGTTCAAACCTCAAATTTTGCGTTTTAGTCTGCGCTGACGCATAAGGTCGGTGAACGCCTCCAACCGAGTCGAGACGCCGGTGGGAGAAGCGTGCTCGTCGAGACATAGATTGAGAACCGGTATCCCATACTCCGACTCGAGGCTTGGTAGTATGGTGCGGCAGATGTTCTCGGGCATGCAGGTAAACGGGTAGAGGTGGATGACACCGTCGTAGGCGTTGCGTGCGGCGTCAATGGTGCCCGCTATCGTTTGATGCTCTTCGCCACCGAGCACATAAGCGATGTACGGGCGGGCTACGCGACGGGCTCGGCGCTCACCTATCGTTATCGAAGGGCTGATCTTCAGCGGTCTGAACAGCCACTTGTATACGCTCATCACCGGATATGACATTATGCCCATCTCGCCCAGCTTGCGTTCAATGTCGAAGTTCAGCGAGGGCTCGAGGATACAGTAGATCTCCCCAAGCACGGCAACACGCAGAGGCTTCTCACGTTCGCTATCAAGCTCGATGCCCCCTATCATTCCGAGCCCATCGGCAAGCGCCCGGTCGGTTGCCTTGAGACCGTCCGCTTCATGTACCGATAACAGACCATCGGCAAGCGCCGTGGACACCGAGCCGCGCTGTCGCTCAAAAGGTCGCGCAGCCCGCGCCTCCCGCTCCATCTCATCAACAGCTTCCGCTTTCCGCTTGAAGACGCGGAACGCGTGCAGCCACGCACGTGCGGGGTTTCCGCTTACCGTATCGCGAAACTTGTTATATACGGCAAGCACCCCCTCCCGACCCAAAAGAATACTGTCGAACTCGAATCCGGCATCCCGCAGGATTCGATGCTGGACCCTTCCGTAGTAGCCGAACCGGCAGGCCCACATTCCGCTTACCATAGCCAAGGTGTCCGCACCCATGCGGAGCGCCTGCAGGTTGTCGCCAAGGTTAACCTTGAATGGCAGGCAGACGAACTCGGGGGCGTGCAGAGCGCCGGCTTCGATCGTCTTTCGGGTTGGCCTTGGCGGCACTATCACCTCTGCGCCGAGGTTGGACAGGAGCGCGGAAAGGGGGATATAAGCGTTGCCCATGTGGGGAAACGAGACCTTCATGATCTCTTTCGGGCGCGGCGGATCAAGTCGACGAAAGCCTCAACCCGGGTC
>Ga0209745_1000590_pt1 | contig 22125 bp, 14 predicted proteins | sample BarGraNGADG00312_FD_184495 | JGI IMG/M metagenome (GOLD analysis project Ga0209745, IMG submission 184495) | Arctic peat soil microbial communities from Barrow, Alaska - Barrow Graham LP Ref core NGADG0004-312 (SPAdes) (version 2) | ecosystem: Environmental > Terrestrial > Soil > Wetlands > Peat...
GGTCCCCGGGCCGGGCCGGATCGCGCCCTTCAGCGTCGCACTCACCGGCGAAGTGAGGGCGCAGCACTCGGACGACGAGCTTGCGTCCGGCCGGTTCGTCGTACTGCACGACCCCGCTGGCCAGGAGGCCTGGGACGGGACGTTCCGACTCGTCACACTGGTGCGGGCAACGCTAGAACCCGAGCTCGGAGCCGACGACCTGCTTGCGGGGGTGGCGTGGACCTGGGTCGGCGATGCGCTCGCCGACGCCGGAGTGGTGCCCCGCGCGGCAGGCGGCACCGTCACACGCGTGCTTTCCCGGAGCTTCGGCACCCTCGAGGACCGGCCGGCGCAGGTTGAGGTCGAGATCAGGGCGTCCTGGACCGCCCCCGACGGCGACCTGGGCCCGCACCTGAGTGCGTGGGTCGTCCTGCTCTGCCAGGCCGCCGGGCTGCCGCCGTTACCGCAGGGCGTCACCGCGATCAGTCCGCACCGCTGAGCTGTCGCGGTCGAGCCGCCGGACATCCCTCTCCTCCTGCCCTCGCCCGCTGATCTCCGGGGAGGTCACAGATCTGTGTCGAGGTGCGGGCAGGGGATGAATTGAGGATGAAATCGCCCAAACCCTCAAGGTTCGAGCGCTGCGCCCGATATCAATGGAGTACACCGTTCCCGTCAGTCGGAGAGTCGTCGTGAGCATCGAGTCTTTGCGCACCACTCCCCGCCTTCTGCGCGCGGTGGTGACCCCTATCGCGCCCGCCCGGCGGCAGGCGCCCACCGGCCAGATGTGCATCGTCGTGAACGAGCTCGGCGAGGGCGAAGGTACGGCGCTGGTGCGCAACTTGGGTCGCCGCGGTACGACCCGCGTCGTGCTGCTGGCGCGGCGAGCGGCTCGCCGCGAACTTGTCCAGCTGCTCGCCGGTGGACTTCGAGGAGCTGTGGCCGCCGACCCGCGCCGTATGCAGCTCGTGGTCGGCGCAGAGAGACCCGCGCCCGCGCCGGCCCCGACTGGGTTGCCGGCTTCGGCTGCTCCGAAGCCCGAGCTCACCGCACGCGAGCTCGGTGTGCTCAAGCTAGTGGCAGACGGCCGCAGCAACCGACAGATCGGCGAGGCCCTCGGCCTCTCGGCGCTCACCGTCAAGAGCCACCTGGCGCGCATCTCTCGCAAGCTCGGCACCGGAGACCGCGCCGAGCTCGTGGCCATCGTCATCCGCGGCGGCATGCTGCCCTGATCCGAGCACGTCGGCGGGCGCGCGCTGTGCGGCCCAGACCGCCCGACGCCATACCCTGAGGGCTATGGAGCTCGAGCAACCGACCGACCCGGTTGGCGCCCTCGACGAACCGGACGCGACCGACGACGCGGTCGAAGACCCGGCTGACGTTCCACTCGACGCCGTGCGGCGCGTCGTGCCGCTCGTCGAGCCCGCCGACGGGATCCCGCCAGTCGTCGAGACACCGGAGGCCCTCGCCGAGGTCGTGGCCGCGTTCGCCACCGGGACAGGCCCCGTCGCCGTCGACGCCGAGCGCGCGTCCGGGTACCGGTACGGCCAGAGCACCTACCTTCTCCAGATGCGCCGGGAGGGCGCCGGGACGGCCCTGATCGACCCGATCGCCCTGCCCGACCTGTCTGCGCTGTCCGATGCCCTCGTCGGCGTCGAGTGGGTGCTGCACGCCTCCTCGCAGGACCTCCCCGGGCTCTCCGAGCAGGGCCTGCACCCGAGCCGCGTCTTCGACACCGAGGTCGGCGCACGCCTGCTCGGTCTGGAACGGGTCGGTCTAGCGGCCGTCGTGGCCGAGCTGCTCGGCCTGGGACTGGCAAAAGAGCACTCGTCGGTCGACTGGTCGATCCGTCCGCTGCCGGAGGACTGGTTGCGGTACGCGGCGCTCGACGTCGAAGTTCTCATCGAGCTCCGCGCGGTGATGGCCGACCGCCTCGCCGAGGCAGGCAAGGCCGAGTGGGCCGCCGAGGAGTTCGAGGCCGTCCGGACCGCACCACCCGCGACGCCCCGCGTGGACCCCTGGCGCCGGGTGTCCGGCCTGCACGTCGTCCGCGACTCCCGTCGGCTCGCCGTCGTCCGCGAGCTATGGACCACGCGTGACGAGAACGCGCGCCGCCGCGACATCGCCCCCGGTCGGGTCCTGCCCGACCACGCGATCGTGGCCGCGGCCCAGGCGTTGCCTCGTACGGTCGACCAGCTCACCGCCCTTCCCGCCTTCGCCGGAAAGGGAACCCGGCGCCGCGCCGCGCTCTGGCAGCAAGCGATCGACCGAGGCCTCGCTGTCACGGACGCGGACCTGCCGTCGGTCCGCGGTCCGCGCACCGACGCCCCCCCGCCGCCGCGCGCATGGGGCGATCGAGACCCGGCCGCTGCTGCTCGGCTCGTCGCAGCGCGCACCGTCGTGGCCTCGCTGTCCGCCGAGCACCACGTGCCCGTGGAGAACCTCCTGCAGCCCGACCTGCTCCGCCGACTGTGCTGGAGCCCGCCGACAACGCTCGACGTCGGTTCGATCGCCGACGTGCTTGCGGCCGGCGGCGCGCGGTCCTGGCAGGTGAAGCTCGTCTCCCCGCGGCTCGCGGAAGCGTTTGTTGCTCGGGAGTAGATCCGTTGGTGATCGGCCGGGCCGCCCGGTACGGTCGGCTCGACACGTCGGCATCGCCGGCGCCCGAGGACACTGCCGTCCACGCCAGGAGACTCGATGCCGAGCGCACCCTCGCGCCACACCGTCCGGCCCGTTGTGTTCGTCGAGGGTGTCCGGACACCGTTCGGCCGGGCGCGGCCCGACGGCATGTACGCCCACACCCGGGCCGACGACCTAGCCGTCAAGGTGCTGCGGGAGCTGCTGCGCCGACACCCCGAGCTGCCGCTCGAACGGATCGACGAGGTCGCGATCGCCGCCACCACTCAGACCGGCGACCAGGGCCTCACCCTGGGCCGGACCGTCAGCGTGCTGGCGGGACTGCCCCGCACCGTGCCCGGCTTCGCGATCGACCGGATGTGCGCGGGGGGCATGACCGCGGTCACGACGACAGCATCGGGCATCGGTGTCGGCGCACAGGACGTGGCGCTGGCCGGCGGCGTTGAGCACATGGGACACCACCCGATGGGCGCGGGTGCCGAACCGAACCCCCGGTTCGCCTCCGAAGGACTTGTGAGCCTGGACGCCCTCGACATGGGTCAGACCGCCGAGAACCTCCACGACCGCTTCCCTGCGCTCACCCGTGCGCGCGCCGACGCCTACGGCATGGCCAGCCAGGCCAAGTACGCGGCCGCCCTCGCGGCGGGCCAGATCGACCCGGACCTCGTGCCGGTCGCACTGCGCGACCCTGGCCACGGCTGGGGCCTGGCCACCGGGGACGAACCGCCCCGCCCTGGCACCACGCTGGAGTCTGTCCAGGAGCTCAGAACGCCCTTCCGACCCGGCGGGCGCGTCACGGCGGCAACTGCGGCGCCCCTGACCGACGGCGCGGCCGCGTGCCTCCTTTCCGCGGAAGACACCGCCGCCGAGGTGGGTCTCACGTCGCGCATGCGGATGGTCTCCTTCGCATATGCCGGCGTCGCGCCCGAGGTCATGGGCCTCGGCCCCGTGCCCGCGACGCACAAGGCGCTCGCGCGCGCTGGGCTGACGATCGAAGACATCGAACTGTTCGAGATCAACGAGGCATTCGCGGTGCAGGTGCTCGCCTTCCTCGACGCGTTCGGGATCGACGACGACGACCCACGCGTGAATCCGTACGGCGGCGCGATCGCCGTCGGGCACCCGCTCGCAAGCTCCGGCGTGCGACTCATGACGCAGCTCGCGCGGCAGTTCTCGGAGCACCCGGACGTCCGCTACGGCATCACCACGATGTGCGTCGGCCTCGGTCAGGGCGGCACCGTCATCTGGGAGAACCCGCACCATGCCGACTACGACGGCTACCGGCGCACAACCACCGGCACCACCACCAATGGAGCGCAGCAATGACTGACACCGCCACCACGTCGACCCCACGCGCCAACGACGGCGGGTCGCCAGTCGCCCGTCCGGAGCGCGTCACGCATGCTCACGTCCGCGACATCGCCCTACCGGCCGGAGCCGGGACCCTCGCGCTGGTCACCCTCGACAACGACCTCGACCAGACCAAGCCGACGTCGTTCGGACCCACTGGCCTGGCTGAGCTCCGGACCGCGCTGCTCGCCCTGCAGCGTCGCGCGGCGGACGGCGAGATCGTCGCCGTCGCCCTGACGGGCAAGCCGGGCTACCTGGCGGCCGGGGCCGACCTCACGGCCGCCGCGCTGGTCACCGCGGAATCCGACGCCCGGGCGTTCGGGGAGCTCGGGCACGCCGCGTTCCGGCTGCTCGGCGAGATGTCGGTGCCAACCTTCGCGTACATCAACGGCGTGGCGCTCGGCGGCGGGTTCGAGATCGCACTGCACTGCACCTACCGCACCGTTTCCGGCGACGTCACGGCACTGGCCCTGCCGGAGACGTTCCTCGGGCTGGTCCCCGGCTGGGGCGGTTGCTACCTGCTGCCACAGCTCGTCGGCGTGCGCCGTGCGCTCGAGGTCATCCTCACCAGGCCAGCAGCCAACAACCGGATGACCGATGCGGCCGGAGCCCTCGAGCTCGGCTGCGCCGACGCACTGTTCCACCCCGCGGACTTCCTCGAGCAGTCCATCGTGTGGACGGCGGAGGTGCTCGCGGGCCGCGTGCGGGTCGCCCGGTCCGAGCTCGAGGGTGCGCACGAGTGGGACGCGATCGTGACCGGCGCGCGGGCGCACCTCGACCGGCGTCTGCACGGCTCGCGGCCGGCGCCCTACCGCGCGCTCGACCTCGTCGCGGCCGCGCGCACCTCGGACCGCGACACGGCCTTCGCTGCCGAGGAGGACGCTCTCACAGAGCTGCTCATGTCCGACGGGCTGCGGGCGAGCCTCTACGCGTTCGACCTGAGCACCCGCAGGGCGCGCAAGCCGGCGGGTGCGCCGGCCGATGACCTGGCTCAAGACGTGCTGACCGTGGGCATCGTCGGAGCCGGTCTGATGGCCGGTCAGCTCGCGGTGCTCATCTCCCGGCGCCTGCGCGTGCCCGTGGTGTTGCGCGAGATAGACGAGGAACGTGTGGCCGCCGGGCTCGAGGGCGTCCGCGCGCTCGTCGGCGACCTGGTCACCAGGGGGCGCGTGACCCCGGACGAGGCCAACCGGATCCTCAGCTCGATCAGCGTCAGTACGGACCTGACGTCGCTGGCCGACGCCGACCTGGTGATCGAAGCCGTGACCGAGGACCTCGAGCTCAAGCAGCGGGTCTTCGCCGAGCTCGAGGATGTGGTCACGGCCGATGCGATCCTCGCGACGAACACCTCGGCCCTCTCGGTCACTGAGATGTCGAAGCACCTACGCCACCCCGAGCGGGTGGTGGGGCTGCACTTCTTCAACCCCGTGGCACAGATGCCTCTGGTCGAGGTCGTGCGGACATCTGTGTCGAGCGACGAGGCCGTCGCGACGGCTTTCGCGATCGCGAAGAAGCTGCGCAAGACCGCCGTCGGCGTCGTCGACCGCCCGGGATTTGTCGTCAACCGCCTGCTGCTGCGGATGCTCGCCGAAGTCGCCGCGGCGGTCGAGGGCGGAACCCCCGTCCAGGTGGCCGACATCGCGCTGCGTCCCCTCGGGCTGCCGATGGGACCGTTCGCCCTCCTTGCGCTCGTGAAGCTCCCGGTCGCGCTGTACGTGCTCGAGGCACTGCATGCGGAGCTCGGCGCCCGCTTCCCGCTGTCCCCCGGCCTCGATCGGCTGCAGCGCGAGGGACGACGGGTCACGAGTGAGCCCGACGGCCACGGCTCGGAGCAGTCGGTGGACCCAGCGATCCAGGAGGTGTTCGGCGAGGCAGACGGGCCGACGGCGCTCGACGGGGCGGGCGTGCTCGACGCCGTGCTCGCCGGCCTCACCGAAGAGATCGGCCTCATGCTCGAGGAGGGCGTGGTCGGCTCAGCGGACCAGATCGACCTGTGCATGATCCTGGGTGCCGGATGGCCGCTCCACCTCGGTGGGATCTCGCCGTACCTGGACCGGACCGGGTACTCGGCAAGGGTCCTCGGTCGGCGCCTCCTGCGGGAGGGCGTCGCCAGCCTCCCCGCACGCTGACCCAGGGTTCGGGTGGCGAATCGCTGACTGGGGTCAGAAGACCGTCAGACCCCGGGCGCGGAACTGCTCGCGCACCCGCGCCACCAGCTCAGGCGCCGGCGCCGGTGTGTCGTCGAGCTCGTACCGCATGCCGAGCGACTCCCACTTGTCGCGTCCCATCTGGTGGAAGGGCAGCACCTCGACGCGGCTCACGGAAGGGAGCGAGGCGGCATAGTCCGCGACCGCCTCGACGTTTGCCGGCTCATCGGTGAGCCCCGGCACCAGAACGAACCGGATCCAGATCTCGATGCCACGCGCCGCCAGGCGTCGACCGAAGTCCAAGGTGGGCTCTAGCTCGTGACCGGTGACACGACGGTACGTCTGGGGATCGCCGGACTTGACGTCCAGCAGGACCAGGTCGACATCGTCGAGCATGGCATCGGTGCAGGCGGTACCGAGGTATCCGGAGGTGTCGATCGCCGTGTGGATCCCCAGCTCCTTGGCACCGCGGAGGATCCGAGCGACGAACGCGGGCTGCATCAGAGGTTCGCCCCCCGAGATCGTCACCCCGCCGCCGGTCACTTCGAAGATCTTGCGGTATCGCCCGATCCTCACCAGGAGCTCATCCGCAGTCACCGGGTCGCCCCGACGCATCTCCATCGTGTCGGGGTTGTGGCAGTACAGGCATCGCAACGGGCAACCCGACAGGAACGTGGTCATGCGCGTGCCGGGGCCGTCGACCGCCGTCACGAGCTCCCACGAGTGCAGCGAGCCCAGGTCACCTGCCCGCACCTGCGCGAACCGCTCGGACCGGTCCGCGTCGCTCAGGTCGAGACCTGCGGTGCCGGCCGAGGCCCGGTGGTGCGAGCCGCCCACGAGGGGGAGACCAAGCTGGATGACAGGCGCGCCGGTTGACTCCCCGGCCGGCATCGTCCTCGTGGTGCCCATGGTCCCGTCCGATCGTGCTAGCTGGTGGTGCGATGCCCGACGACGTCTCTCGGTCGCCGGGCGCCGCACCAGGACTGTTCGGCCTACAAGCTGCCGTGGAAGGTCCGGGACAGCACGTCGAGCTGCTGATCGCGCGTGAGCCGGACGAAGTTCACCGCGTACCCGGAAACCCGGATGGTGAGCTGCGGGTAGTTCTCGGGGTGCTCAATGGCGTCCTCGAGCGTCTCGCGGTTGAGCACGTTGACGTTGAGGTGGAATCCGCTGGACACGTTGTAGCCGTCCAGCAACCCGACCAGGTTCGACACCTGCTCGTCGACGGTCCGACCGAGGCCCGACGGAACGACCGTCGAGGTCAACGAGATCCCGTCCATCGACTCGGCATACGACAGCTTGGCGACGCTGAGCGCGCTGGCCAGCATGCCGTGCGTGTCGCGCCCGTTCATCGGGTTGGCCCCCGGTGCGAACGGCTCGCCCTTGCGGCGCCCGTCGGGCGTGTTGCCCGTCGCCTTGCCGTAGACCACGTTCGACGTGATCGTCAGCACCGACTGGGTGTGCAGCGAGTTCCGGTACGTCTTCTGCCGGCGGATCTTCGCCATGAAGGTCGCCACCAGGTCCATGGCGATCGCATCCGCACGGTCGTCATCGTTCCCGTAGGCCGGGAATTCGCCTTCGATGGTGTAGTCCGTCACGAGGCCGGTCTCGTCGCGGATGGGGCGCACGGTCGCGTACTTGATGGCCGACAGCGAGTCGGTGACGACGCTCAGGCCGGCGATGCCGCACGCCATCGTCCGCAAGATGGACTTGTCGTGCAGGGCCATCTCGAGGCGCTCGTAGGCGTACTTGTCGTGCATGTAGTGCACGCAGTTGAGGGCATCGATGTACGTCTCAGCGAGCCAGTCGAGCAGTGTGTCGAACTTGGCCATCACGTCGTCGTACTCCAGCACGTCGCCCGCGACCGGGACCGACACCGGGGCGACCTGCTTGCCCGAGATCTCGTCACGCCCGCCGTTGATCGCGTAGAGCATCGACTTGGCGAGGTTGATCCGCGCGCCGAAGAACTGCATCTGCTTGCCGGTCCGCATCGCCGAGACGCAGCACGCGATCGAGGCGTCATCCCCCCACGCAGGGCGGATGAGCCCGTCGGACTCGTACTGGATCGCCGAGGTGTCGATCGAGACCTTCGCACAGAACCGCTTGAAGCCGTCGGGCAGGCGGCTGCTCCACAGCACCGTGAGGTTCGGCTCGGGAGCCGGGCCCAGGTTGTACAGGGTCTGCAGGAAACGGAAGGAGTTGCGGGTGACGAGCGGACGCCCGTCCTCGCCCATCCCGCCGATCGCCTCGGTGACCCAGACCGGGTCGCCCGCGAAGATCTCGTCATACTCCGTGGTGCGCAGGAAGCGCACGATCCGCAGCTTGATGACCAGGTCGTCGATGAGCTCCTGAGCGCCGGACTCGGTGAGCAGACCGTCGGCGATGTCGCGCTCCAGGTAGATGTCAAGGAAGGTCGAGGTGCGGCCCAACGACATCGCGGCACCGTTCTGGTCCTTGATCGCGCCCAGGTAGCCGAAGTAGAGCCACTGGACGGCCTCGCGACCGGTGCTGGCGGGACCGGAGATGTCCTGGCCGTAGGTCAGGGCCATCTTCTTGAGATCGCCAAGAGCACGGACCTGCTCCGCGTTCTCCTCGCGGTCGCGGATGACCTCCTCGACGGAGCGCTCCATGTCGAGACCAGCGCGCTCGAGCTTCTTCGCGGCGATCAGGGCGTCGACGCCGTAGAGGGCGATGCGGCGGTAGTCACCGATGATGCGGCCCCGGCCGTACGCGTCCGGTAGGCCGGTGATGAGGTGCGAGCTTCGCGCCGCGCGAACGCTCGGCGGGTAGACGTCGAAGACGCCCGCGTTGTGGGTCTTGCGGTACTCGGTGAAGATCTTCGTCAGTTCGGGGTCGACCTCGTAGCCGTACGTCTTCAACGACTTCTCGACCATCTTCCAGCCGCCGAAGGGCATGATGGCGCGCTTGAGCGGGGCGTCGGTCTGCAGCCCCACGATCAGCTCGTTCTTCTGGTCGATGTAGCCCGCGGCGTGCGAGGTGATGGTCGACGGCGTCTTGGCGTCGACGTCGTAGACGCCGCGCTCACGCTCGGCCGGGAACATCGCGGCGATCTTGGCCCAGACACCCGTCGTACGCGCGGTCGGGCCGGCGAGGAAGGACGAGTCCCCGGCGTACGGTGTGTAGTTGCGCTGGATGAAGTCGCGCACGTCCACACCGTCGCTCCACGGCCCCGCCACGAAGGCGTGCCAGGGCTCAGGCGTGCCGCCGGCGGGGACCGATTGGGGGACTGTAGTGGTCGTCATCGGGTGTGCTCCTCTGGTTGCTTCCTAGTACATCGACGGTACGAGAGAAGTCATGGGATGACATGGGACCAAGGGCCTCGTAAGCCGTCTGTGCCGCGTCGCGGAGGTGCGATCTGCGTCACACGTCCGCCGCGTTCCGGTCGGTGAGTACTGCTCCGATCGTACGGCGACGGCGGCCGTGCGAGCCACCCGCGCATGCGCTGATCGGGACGGTCAGCGGCCGCCGGGTTCCGCCGCTTCGAGGGCCGTCAGGATGTCGCGGGTGACGTCCTCGGGACGCAGCCGGAGGTCCCCGACGATCTGGTCCCGGCTCGCATGGTCGAGGAAGACGAGCGGGATGCCGAACGACTGGACCGGGGTTCGCACCCCCGCCTCGCCCGAGCGCTGCGCGAGCGTCGCGCCGATGCCCCCGACCACCAGGCCATCCTCAAGAGTGACGACGTGGTCGTGCCCGCCGACCAGCTTGACCAGCGCGGCGGGCACCGGCAGGACCCAGCGGGGGTCGACGACGGTCGCACGCAGGCCGTGTGCTGCGAGGAGCTCGGCCACTTCGAGCGCCGTGCCGGCGAGCGCACCGACGCCGACGACGAGAACGTCGCGGCCCGCGCCCACGCCGAACCGAGCGAGGACGTCGACGCCGTCGATCGAGTCGATCGCGGGGATCGGGTCCACGAGGGCACCCTTCGGGTAGCGGACGACGCTCGGCCCGTCGTCGATGTCCACCGCCATCCGCAGCGCCGCCCGGAGCGTCGCCTCGTCCCGAGGGGCGGCCAACCGCAGGCCGGGCACCACCGAGAGCATCGCCATGTCCCACATCCCGTTGTGGCTCGCGCCGTCATCACCGGTGATGCCCGCACGGTCCAGCACGAACGTGACACCCGCGCGGTGCAGCGCGACGTCCATGACCACCTGGTCGAACGCGCGGTTGAGGAATGTGGCGTAGACCGCCACGACCGGGTGCAGTCCGGCGAAGGCCATCCCGGCTGCCGACGTCGCGGCGTGCTGCTCCGCGATCCCGACGTCGAACGTCCGGCGCGGGAACTCGGCAGCGAACGGCGCGAGACCCACCGGGGCAAGCATCGCGGCGGTGACAGCCACGACGTCGGGCCGGCGCCGGCCGATCTGCACCATCTCGTCGGCGAAGACCGACGTCCAGCCGAACCGCGAGGGTGCGACTGGCAGCCCGGTTTCAGGGTGGATCTGCCCGACGGCGTGGAACCGGTCCAGCACGTCCTGCTCGGCCGGGCTGTAGCCGCGACCCTTCTCGGTGATGACGTGCACGATGACGGGACCACCGAAGGCCTTGGCCCGGGAAAGGGCGTGCTCGACGGCAGCAGTGTCGTGCCCGTCCACCGGCCCGATGTACTTCAGACCGAGGCCCTCGAACATGCCCTCCGGCGCGACGACGTCCTTGATGCCCTTCTTCAGCCCGTGCAGCGCGTCGTACACCATCCGCCCCGGCACACCCGAGCGGCGCAAGGTCCGCTTGCCCCAGGACAGGACGTTCTCGTAGCCACGGGTCGTTCGCAGCGTGTCGAGATGGTGGGCGAGTCCGCCGATGGTGGGCGCGTAGGAGCGACCGTTGTCGTTGACCACGATGACGACGCGCCGGTCCGAGCCCCCGGCGATGTTGTTCAGCGCCTCCCAGGCCATACCCCCCGTCAGGGCCCCGTCGCCGATGACGGCGACCACGTGCCGGTCCGCCATGCCCTGCAGCACGTACGCCTTGGCGATGCCGTCGGCCCAGCTCAACGCAGTCGATGCGTGGGAGTTCTCCACGATGTCGTGCACCGACTCGGCCCGGCTCGGATAGCCCGAGAGTCCCCCGCGCTTGCGAAGATCCGCGAAGTCCTTGCGACCGGTCAGCAGCTTGTGCACATAGGCCTGGTGGCCGGTGTCGAAGATGATCGAGTCGCGGGGCGATTCGAAGACCCGGTGCAACGCCAGGGTGAGCTCCACGACCCCGAGGTTCGGGCCCAGGTGACCGCCCGTGCGCGAGACGGACTGCACGAGGAACTCGCGGATCTCGGCGGCCAGCTCGTCGACCTGTCGGGCCGTGAGCAGCCTGACGTCGGCCGGCGACTCGATGCGGGCGAGGAGGCCCATGACGTGACTTCTCCCTGGTATGACGACGTCGCTGTGCAGGGTGCGGACGCCGGATGGCTGATCCACTGTAGTTTGTGCCGCCCGAGTTCGCGCGACGCGGCCTGGCTCCTCGCACCACCAGGTCCGCAACCTCCACCGCGCGCGGTTGGCTCTGCTGGTCCAGACTTGTGGAGGATCCGGACTCACGCGGTGTGGAATCGCGGATCGTCTCGACCGGGCGCTGTCCCGGACCGGAGGTCGGTGAGCATGGGCGGGTTGAACAACAGGACCGGGTTGGCCCGGGCGGGTCCGGGCGCGGTCACGCTGTTCGAGGGTTCGTCGTTCTGCCTCTCGGGGCGGGACGGCGACATGGACCCGAACCGGGCGCACGGCGTCTTCTACGAGGACACGCGGATCATCTCCGGATGGAGACTCCTGCTCGACGGCCACGTGGTCGAACCCCTCGGAGTGATGACCCCCGAACCCTATTGGGCGGTGTTCCTCGGCCGACAGGCCCAGCACAACGGGCGCAGCGAGACCGATCTGATCCTCGAGCGCGATCGGCGCGTCGGCACGGGGCTGCGCGAAGACCTCGTGCTGCGGAACTACGGTCGCGCTCTGGTCGAGTGCGTGCTCACCGTCCGGATCTCATCCGACTTCGCCGACCTGTTCGAGGTCAAGCGGGGCCGGATCCGGCGCCACTGGGACCGAAGCGCGCGCGTGGACGGCGACCGGCTCGTGCTGGAGTCGCAGTGGCGCGGCCAGCGCAGGGGTCTCGTGCTTCAGGCGGAGAACGCCGAGCTCGATCTCAGCGGTGCGACGTTCCGCGTCACGATCCCGCCGTTCGGAACCTGGTCGGGGAGCATCGTCGTGCAGCCCGTGGTCGACGGCGAACCGGTGCCGACGAACTTCCCGGTGGGCAAGCCCCTCGACCAGTCCGAACCGTCCCGCCGCCACCGGGCATGGTTGGAAGGAGGGCCAGTCGCACTGGCGGACGACGAATCGCTCGAGCAGGTGCTCAGACAGAGCCAGAGCGACCTCGGCGCGCTGCGCATCTTCGACCCCGAGCACCCGGATCGGGCGGTAGTCGCGGCCGGGGCCCCGTGGTACATGGCGCTCTTCGGTCGCGACTCGCTGCTCACGTCCTTCATGGCACTTCCCATCGACCAGTCGCTCGCCCTCGGGACGCTGCAGACGCTTGCGAAGTACCAGGGTCGCGAGATCGATCCACGCACGGAGGAGCAGCCTGGGCGGATCATGCACGAGGTGCGACTTGGCGTCGACTCCGCTCTCGCGCTCGGCGGCGGCGGCGTCTACTACGGCACGAACGACGCAACGCCCCTGTTCGTGATGCTCGTCGGCGAGCTGTGCCGATGGGGGTTCACACCCGCCCAGCTCGATCCGCTGATGCCGCATGTCGACCGCGCGCTGGACTGGGTCGAACGCTTCGGCGACCGCGACGGCGACGGCTTCGTGGAGTACCAGCGGCTCAGCAACGACGGACTGCTCAACCAGGGCTGGAAGGACTCCTGGGACGGCATCAACTTCGCGGACGGCACGCTCGCAACGCCGCCGATCGCCCTGTGCGAGGTGCAGGGATACGTCTACGCGGCCTACGTCGCGCGCGCTCTGCTCGCCCGGGAGGCCGGCGACGACGCGTCGGCTCAGCGCTGGCGCGATCGCGCCGCCAAGCTCAAGGAGGAGTTCAACCGCCGCTTCTGGCTCCCGGACCGGGGCTACTTCGCGGTCGCGCTCGATGCCGACAAGCGGGCCGTCGACTCGTGCACCTCGAACATGGGCCACTGCCTGTGGACCGGCATCGTCGACGACGACAAGGCGGCGGCCGTCGCCGAGCGGCTGCTCTCCCGGCAGATGTTCACCGGATGGGGCGTTCGGACGCTTGCCGAGGACATGGGCGCCTACAACCCCGTGAGCTACCACAACGGGTCGGTCTGGCCGCACGACAGTGCCCTCGTCGCCGCGGGCCTCATGCGGTACGGGTTCGTGGAGGAGGCCCAACGGATCGCCACGGGGCTGCTCGACGCCGCTGGCTATTTCGGCGGCCGCCTGCCCGAGCTCTTCTGCGGCTTCGACCGCGGGCACTACCCGGAGCCGATCCGCTACCCCACGTCATGCTCGCCGCAGGCCTGGGCGACCGCTGCACCCATCCAGCTGATACGCACCCTGCTACGGTACGAACCGTGCCTGCCGAACCGGGAGGTATGGTTCGCACCCACTCTGCCAGCGGGGTTCGGTCGGCTCCGGCTCGACAACATCCCGCTCGGAAATGCGCGGCTGACCCTCAACGTCACGCCCGACGGTGCGCGAGTCGACGGGCTGCCCGCAGGCGTCACGCTGATCCGCGAACCCCAGGCGCCCGCTGGAGGGCTCGATCCGTGGTTCCGCGACGAGCGACTGCGACCGGCGAGAAGACCCGACAACAACCGGGAGTGACGGCGTGCGCATCGGACTGATATCCCCACCCTGGATCCCTGTTCCTCCGCCCGCCTACGGAGGCATCGAGGCAGTCGTCGACGTGCTGGCCCGCGGCCTCGTCGCGGCGGGTCACGAGGTCCTGCTCGCCGCGCCGTCCGACAGCACCTGCCCGGTCCCCCGCGTTCCCGGTCTGCACCCCTCGCAGCCCGAGCGGCTGGGCGAGACGGCTCCCGAGCTGCGCCACGTGGTGCAGGCGTACGCGGCGATGACCGACGTCGACATCGTGCACGACCACACGGTGGCCGGCCCGCTCTTCGCGCACCGCCCGGCCAGACCCATCGCCGTGACGACGATGCACCTTCCGGTGAAGTACGAGATGGCTGAGCTCTACCGCGCCATGAGCAAGGACGTGGCCGTGGTCGCCATCTCGCATCACCAGGCGGCAAGCGCGTGGGGGCTCCAGGTCGCACGAGTGATCCACCACGGCCTCGACGTGGTCGACATCCCCGTCGGAACAGGCACGGGCGGCTACGCATGCTTCCTCGGACGGATGCACCCGAGCAAGGGGGTGCGCGAGGCGATCCTCATCGCGCGACGGGCGGGTGTGCCGCTGCGGATCGCAGGGAAGATGATCGAGCCGCGAGAGAAGAAGTACTTCCGGGACTGCATCGCGCCGCTTCTCGGCTCCGATTCCGAGTACGTCGGCGAGCTGGGTGCCGCCGAGAAGTACGAGCTGCTCGGCGGCGCGATCGCCCTGGTGAACCCGATCGCCTGGCCCGAGCCGTTCGGCCTCGTGATGATCGAGTCCCTCGCAACCGGCACCCCGGTGCTCAGCACGCACCAGGGCTCCGCGCCGGAGCTCGTGGACCACGGAGTAACCGGCTACCTGCGCAACGACATCGAAGGCCTCGCGGATGCTCTCGGCCGCGTCGGCGAGCTCGACCGCACGAAGTGCCGACAGGTGGCCGAGACCCGGTTCACGACAGCTCGCATGGTCGCCGACCACATCAGCCTGTATGCGGACCTGCTCGCGAGGCGGGCCGCCTCGCCGACGCCAGGCCCGCGGGTCCCACCGCTCCACCTGACGCGACCGTCGTCACCCGTGGCCGGCCAGCCGTCGATGTCGACGGTCTGAGCCGCACCCGGGCCCCCACCGCAGCCCGGCAGCGACGCCGGGTGCCGCCTCGAATGCGAACGTAAACTGACGTCCATGCGGTTTCTCCCCGGCCACGTGCCGTCCTGTGACCTGACCTACGGTGACGTCTTCCTCGTGCCCTCCGCGAGCGAGGTCACGTCACGGTTCGACGTCGACCTGGCCACGGCCGATGCGACCGGCACGACGATCCCGATCGTGGTCGCCAACATGACGGCCGTCTCCGGGCGCCGGATGGCCGAGACGGTCGCGCGACGCGGCGGGATCGCCGTCATCCCGCAGGACGTGCCGACCAACGTGGTCGCCGACGTGGTCGCCTCCGTGAAGGCGCGGCACACGGTCATCGAGAGCGCCGTGGTCGTCTCCCCCGCCGATACCGTGCACACCGCGCTCACGCTGATCGGCAAGCGCTCGCACGGCGCGGTCGTCGTGGTGGTAGCCGGGCGCCCCGTGGGAGTGGTGAGCGAGGCGGACTGCCAGGGCGTCGACCGGTTCACGGCGATCTCCGCCGTGATGACCCCTGACCCGACCGTCGTCGAGCTGGAGGTCCTCAAACGCGGTGGCCTCGAGGCCGCCTTCGAGACCCTGCACGGCTCTCGCCGAAAGTTCTCGCCGGTGGTCTCCGGCGGCGAGCTCATCGGCGTGCTCACGCAGATCGGCGCGCTGCGGTCGTCGATCTACACCCCGGCGGTCGACGCCTCCGGCCGACTACGGGTGGCGGCCGCCGTCGGCATCAACGGGGACGTCGCGGCCAGGGCCCGCGACCTGCTCGCAGCCGGCGTGGACGTGCTCGTCGTGGACACCGCGCACGGCCATCAGCGCAAGATGCTCGACGCGCTCGTCGCGGTGCGGGCGCTGGTTCCCGCCGTCCCCATCGTTGCTGGCAACGTGGTCACGGCTGCAGGCACGCGCGACCTCATCGAGGCCGGTGCGGACATCGTCAAGGTCGGCGTAGGCCCGGGCGCGATGTGCACGACGCGCATGATGACCGCCGTCGGCCGCCCCCAGTTCTCCGCTGTGCTCGAGTGCGCGACCGAAGCCCGTCGCCTCGGCAAGCACGTCTGGGCCGACGGCGGTGTGCGCCACCCGCGCGACGTCGCCCTCGCAGTGGCCGCCGGAGCGTCCCAGGTGATGGTCGGATCCTGGTTCGCCGGGACCCACGAGAGCCCGGGTGACCTGCACGAGGACGCCGATGGGCGACTTTACAAGGAGAGCTTCGGGATGGCATCGGCGCGCGCGGTCGCTGCCCGCAGCAACGATGGTTCGGCGTTCGAACGGGCGCGCAAGAGCTTGTACGAAGAGGGTATCTCGAGCTCGCGCATGTACCTGGACCTCGAGCGACCGGGCGTCGAGGACCTGCTGGACAAGATCACCTCCGGGCTGCGGTCTGCCTGCACCTACGTGGGCGCGACCACGCTCGAGGAGTTTACGGAGCGCGCCGTCGTCGGCATCCAGTCGGCCGCCGGCTACGACGAGGGACGACCGCTCCCCGACGGCTGGTGACCGGGAACCGGGCCAAGGGCACGGGCGCCGCCGGCACGGCACGGGCCGAGCTCACCGCGCTGGTGGCACGCGGGGTCTCGTGGGGGGCCTACACCGCCCGGGTTCCGACTGGCCCGGCCTCGGGACGCCCCGCGGCGGTCCTCGTCCTGTTCGGGGTTCTCGACGGGTTGCCGGCGCACCACGCGGGAATCGCCGTCCCGGCCGACCTCGACGTGCTGCTCGTCGGCAGGGCGTCAACCCTGACGCATCATTCGGGGCAGGTGGCGTTCCCGGGCGGGCGCATCGACACCACAGATGCCGGACCTGAGGCTGCCGCCGTCCGGGAGGCGGTGGAGGAGACCGGGCTCGACGCCGGCGGGGTCGACGTGCTCGGCACGCTCGGCGAGCTGCCGCTCCCGGTGAGCAACCATCTGGTCACACCCGTCGTCGCGTGGTGGTCCCGACCGTCCCCGGTCGATGTCGTAGACGTGCGCGAGTCCGCCGCCGTGTTCCGCACGCCGGTCGCCGACCTCCTGGACCCCGAGAACCGTCGCACCGCAACCCTCCGGCGCGGGGGCGCCGTGCACCGCGGCCCCGCGTTCCTCGTTGGCCGCGACGTGGTGTGGGGATTCACGGCGATCGTCCTGAGCACGATGTTCGACGAGCTCGATTGGACCGAACCCTGGGACCCGGCGCGCACGATCGCCGCACCGGTCCCCGCCGGACGGTCCTGAGTCTCAAGGCCCCCGACGCGAAGGAGCGCTCGGTCCCGCGACAGGTCTGACACGTTGGGTGCGTGAGGTGTGCGCGGAGGGAAGCGTGAAGGGGTGCGTCCGGGCGTGCGTCCGGGCGTGCGTCAGGGCGTGACCAGCGAGCGCAGCACGTACTGCAGGATTCCGCCGTTGCGGTAGTAGTCCGCCTCGCCGGGGGTGTCGATGCGGACGTCGGCGGCGAACTCGACAACCGAACCGTCGACCCTGGTAGCAAGGACCGCGACGGTCGCGGGCGTTCGGCCCTCGTTGAGCACCGTCACGCCGGAGACGTCATAGGTCTCGGTGCCGTCCAGGCCCAGGGAGTCCGCAGACTCGCCCGCCGGGAACTGCAGCGGCAGCACGCCCATCCCGAGGAGGTTCGACCGATGGATCCGCTCGAAGCTCTGCGTGATGACCGCACGGACGCCTAGCAGCGAGGTGCCCTTGGCGGCCCAGTCCCGCGAGGACCCGGAGCCGTACTCCTTGCCACCGAGGATCACGAGGGGGACGCCCGCAGCCGCGTACTTCTGCGCGGCGCCGTAGATCGAATCCTGCTCACCGGTGAGGTGGTTGATCGTGAATCCGCCCTCGACACCGGGCACGAGCTGGTTGCGCAGCCGGATGTTGGCGAACGTGCCCCGGATCATCACCTCGTGGTTGCCGCGACGCGAACCATAGGAGTTGAAGTCCCGGCGCTCGACGCCGTGCTCGGTCAGGTAGGCGCCCGCGGGGCTGCTCGCCTGGATCGAGCCGGCAGGGCTGATGTGGTCGGTGGTGACCGAGTCACCCAGCTTGGCCAGGACGCGCGCGCCGGCGATGTCGGTGACCGGGTCCGGCGCGGCACCCATGCGATCGAAGTACGGGGGCCTGCGCACGTAGGTCGACTGGGGGTCCCACTGGAACGTGGAGCCCGTCGGCGTCTGCAGCGCGCGCCACCGCTCATCGCCGGCGAACACGTCCGCATAGTCCTTCGTGAACATGTCCCGATCGATCGCGGCGTCCATCGTGGCCTGCACGTCCCGCGGTGCCGGCCAGATGTCCCGCAGGAACACCGGGACGCCGCCCTCGTTGCGACCGAGCGGCTCGGTCTCGAAGTCGAAGTCCATCGTGCCGGCCAGCGCGTACGCGATCACCAGCGGCGGCGAGGCGAGGTAGTTCATCTTCACATCCGGGTTGATCCGGCCCTCGAAGTTCCGGTTGCCGGAGAGCACCGAGACGACCGCCAGGTCGTGCTCGTGGACTGCCGCGGAAACCTCGTCGGGCAGCGGGCCCGAGTTGCCGATGCACGTGCCGCAGCCATAGCCGACCAGGTGGAAGCCGAGCTTCTCGAGGTACGGCCAGAGGCCTGCCTTCTCGTAGTAGTCGGTGACGACCTTCGAACCGGGCGCCATCGACGTCTTCACCCAGGGCTTGGCCACCAGGCCCTGCGCGACCGCGTTCCGCGCGAGCAGCCCGGCCGCGAGCATGACCGAGGGGTTGGACGTGTTCGTGCAGGACGTGATCGAGGCGATCACCACGGCACCGTGGTCCAGCTCGGTCACGGTCCCGCTGGCGAGCGTCAGTGGAACGCGGCGGTGCGGACGACGTGCGACGTCGCCGCGGGTCAGGCGGGACGGGGCGGCCGAGGTGTCCGCGCGCATACCGGCGGCGATGGGGTCGGACGCCGGGAACGTCTCCTCGACGCTCTCGTCGAGACCGGTGAAGGGAGCAGCCTCACCAGCGTCGACGTAGTCCAGGATCGAGGCGGCGAACGACTCCTTGGCCGCCGTCAGCTCGATCCGGTCCTGGGGTCGTCGGGGTCCGGCGATCGACGGGACCACGGTCGAGAGGTCGAGCCCGAGGTACTCCGAGAAGACCGGCTCGACCCTCGGGTCGTGCCAGAGTCCCTGCGCCTTGGCGTAGGCCTCGACCAGCGCCACCTCGACCTCACTGCGGCCGGTCAGCCGAAGGTAGTCGATGGTGACGTCGTCGATCGGGAAGATGGCGCAGGTCGAACCGAACTCGGGCGACATGTTGCCGATGGTGGCGCGGTTCGCGAGTGGCACCTCGGCGACCCCGGCGCCGTAGAACTCGACGAACTTGCCGACGACTCCGTGCTCGCGCAGCTGCTGGGTGATGGTGAGCACGACGTCGGTCGCGGTCACCCCCGAGGGGATGGCGCCCGAGAGCTTGAACCCGACCACGCGCGGGATGAGCATCGAGACGGGTTGGCCCAGCATCGCGGCCTCGGCCTCGATGCCGCCCACGCCCCAGCCCAGCACGCCGAGCCCGTTGACCATCGTGGTGTGGGAGTCGGTGCCCACGCAGGTGTCCGGGTAAGCCCGCAGCGCGAGGACCCCGTCGGCGTCGCGCACCTCGCGGGTCATGACGACGCGGGCCAGGTACTCGATGTTGACCTGGTGCACGATGCCGGTGCCCGGGGGCACGACCTTGAAGTCGTCGAACGCCGTCTGGCCCCACCGCAGGAACTGGTACCGCTCGTGGTTGCGCTGGTACTCCAGCGCGACGTTGCGCTCGAACGCGTCCGCGCGGCCCGCGACGTCGATCTGCACGGAGTGGTCGATGACGAGCTCGGCCGGAGCGAGCGGGTTGATGCGCTCCGGGTCACCGCCGAGGTCGGCGACGGCCTCGCGCATCGTTGCGAGGTCGACGATGCAGGGCACCCCGGTGAAGTCCTGCATGACGACGCGTGCCGGCGTGAACTGGATCTCCGTGCCGGGCTGCGCGGTGGGGTCCCAGCTCGCCAGCGCGTGCACGTCGTCGGCGGTGATGTTCGCGCCGTCCTGCGTCCGAAGGAGGTTCTCGGCGAGGATCTTCAGGCTGAACGGGAGCCGCTCCAGACCTGGCACCGCAGCGAGGCGGTAGATCTCGTAAGAAGCCTCACCGACCTGCAGCGTCCCCTTCGACCCGAACGTGTCGACCTTGCTCACGCGTGACTCCTTCACCGGTCCAGATATCTCGACGTCAAGATACATCGTCGCGTGCACGACGTCCACGTGCGCGTGCTCCAGCCACACGATCCGGACGTGCCGTACAACGCGCCGCGGGCCGGCGGGTCGACCTAGTTCTCGGCCTGCGCCTTCGCCAGCTCCTCGGCCATCTTGCGCTCGTGCTCGACGGCGCGCTCGTGCGCCCGCGAGTCGTACTCCGGCGTGCCGGACTTGCGCGCCTCCGCGGCAGCGACACGCCCCGCCTCGATGTACCGCCGGGCTGCCTCACTCTCTTGCTCACCTGTCACCGTGCACCTCTTCCGTTCCGTGTGCGGACCCCCTCGGACCGCCGCACTCCTGACGCTATGCCGCCCGGCCGGTCGCGGCCAGTGGCCGCCGGTTCAGCGCTCCAGGACCGCGACGCACTCCACGTGGTGCGTCATCGGGAACAGGTCGAAAGCCCGTAGCCCGGTCAGCCCGTAGCCCGTTTCGGCGAGGTAGGAGATGTCGCGCGCCAGCGCCGCGGGATCACACGCCACATACACGATCCGCTCAGGGCGCAGTTCCGCGATCGAGGCGATCACCTTGCGACCCGCACCGGATCGGGGCGGGTCGAGCACGACGACGTCGGCGTGGATCACGTCCGAGTCCGCGTCGAGGGTCCCGGTCAGCACGCGCGCGACCTCCCCATGATGCAGCTCGATGTTCGTCCGGTCGTGCGCGTTGCGCCGTGCGTCGTGGACCGCACGTGCGTCACCCTCGACCGAGACGACCTCACCCGTTGGCCCGACCGCGTCCGCGAGCGGCAGCGTGAACAGCCCGGCGCCGGCGTACAGGTCGAGCACCGTGGCACCGTCGACGTCTCCCAGCCCCGCCAGGACTGCGCCCGTGAGCACGGTCGGGGCCGCACGGTGCACCTGCCAGAAGCCGTCCGCGGTGACGCGATATGCGTACTCGCGACCCGCCACGACGACGGTCTCCCGCACGCTCGTGCGGGCGTTGGGGCGCTTGTCCGCGCTACCGCCCACGAACGGCACGCCGTCGACGAGCACGAGCGGGGTCTGGCCGTCGGCGGGCGCTACGGCCTCAAGATGCGATCCGGGGCGCCACTTCCGCGCGAAGAGGCCGAGACCGGCAATCGCCTCGCTCGCGAGCGGCATGTCCGTCAGGGCGTGCACGTCGTGCGAGCGGATGCCCCGCATGCCCGCTCGACCCGCGCCGTCGACCACGAGGTCGATCCGGGTTCGCCAACCCAGCCCCCCCCGCGCCTCGTCCCCGGGTGCGGCCTCGACGAAGACCTCGCGATCGACCTTTGCCAGCCGCTGGAGCTGTTCGGCGATCACGGTCGCCTTCCAGGCGCGCTGTGCGGGCAGCGCGACGTGCGCGAGCTCACCGCCGCCGACGCCGCCGGGGCCGGCGGCCGGCCACGCCGACGGCACGCGGTCCGGCGACGCGTCCAGGATCTCGATCGCGTCCGCGCGCCAGAAGGTGGCATCGGCGCCCGAGTCGGTCAGCCGCGCGCGCACACGCTCCCCGGGCAGCGTGTGCCGGACGAACACGACGCGCCCGCCGACCCGCTCGCCAGCCCCGGCACCGGTCGGTCCGTCGCCCGCGAGGCGGGCGACGCAGTGCCCGCCGTGGGCGACCGGACCGATCTCGAGCTCCACCAGCGGACCGGACTCACCAGCGGCGGGAGCGCCGGAATGCGGGGCGCGATCGGGGGTAACGAAGTCAGTAGCCACGCGGTACGTTACCCCGGACCGGGTCCTCCACCCCGGTCTGCCCCTGGCTCGAGGCAAGTTGCCACGGCACCGACGCCACGACCACCCCCGGCGTGAAGAGCAGCCTCCCCTTGAGCCGCAGCGCGCTCTGGTTGTGCAGCAGCTGCTCCCACCAGTGCCCGACGACGTACTC
>Ga0209745_1000593_pt1 | contig 22100 bp, 16 predicted proteins | sample BarGraNGADG00312_FD_184495 | JGI IMG/M metagenome (GOLD analysis project Ga0209745, IMG submission 184495) | Arctic peat soil microbial communities from Barrow, Alaska - Barrow Graham LP Ref core NGADG0004-312 (SPAdes) (version 2) | ecosystem: Environmental > Terrestrial > Soil > Wetlands > Peat...
AAAATCAATAAGCAGAAGCTTTGAACCTACTTTAGAATAGAGGGATACCGGGTTCCCTTCCGGATCATTCAACGTAAAGTCAGGGGCTTTCTGACCGATAGCCACTGTTTTCATTACTTCAACCATTTCCTTCAGGCTCCTTATGGTTTCAGTGTTGGCAACAGCAGTATCCATTGCATTGATGTATGTTTCAATCTCCGAGCCTTCCATATCATAGGTAATTCCTGCCAGAATTTGAGGAGCTGCAAATGAAGAAGGATTGTTCTTAACAAAATCTTTCTGTATCTGGGTCAGTTCTTTCTGACCAGCTTCAATTTCTTTCTTAAGCTGTACCACTTTTGCAGTATCTCCACTCTGCTCCGCAAGCTGATAATCATTATCGATCTTTGTGAACTTTTCATCAATGACATTAAGGGATTTAACGAATCCGTTGTATTCATCCATTGTCTTCGAACCTGTTATTTTTGCACCGTAAAGAGAATCGAGTTTCCCTGTAATGGTTATCTCAGCATTTTCAAGGTAAAATTGTGTTCTCATTCTCGGATCGCGAGGAGTAACCTGGGCACTTAGCAGCACTAAATCGGGATATTTAACTGCGCCACCCTTCATCTTAAAAGATCCCTTGTAAGCAACAGCTGAATCCATCGTAACTACCTTTCCGGCTTCTCTTATCTGAAGAAGAAATTTGACACTATCGGCACCTTCAATTTTACCGTTTATGACATAATGTGGTCCAGAGGAGCATGCGGCTATAATAATTGTAATAACAGACAAATAGAAAAGTTTCTTCATTTTTATTGATTTTGAATATTAATTAATAATCCTGATTGATAATCCTGATAAAATCGCGCAAAGATATGAATTATTGTTAATTCCGCTTATTTTTTGAAATATTTATTGAGGAGGCTAAGTGCAGCCTTATAGGAAGTGATCGTCCCTTTAAAGAGTTCCATTTCAAGTTCAGGAATAAGGGATTTTACTTCTTCATGATTATAAAATGAGGCGTTCAGGTACTCAGAAACCATATCATGCATCCGGATGACCGCCTGCTTTTTTCTCAAGTCTTCAAAATAACCGGTCTTTTTGGTGTACCAGACATAATCCTCAATGATTTTCCAGATTTCACTTATGCCGGTATCCCGTTGAGCAGAACATGTAAGTGCCAATGGTTTCCATCCCGACTGGGTTCCCGGAAAAAGAGTTAGTGCATTCTGAAACATTACCCTTGAGTTTTCAGCTGATATTTTATTTCCACCGTCAGCTTTTGTAATAGCAATTGCATCTGCCATCTCAATTATGCCTCTCTTGATCCCCTGAATTTCATCGCCTGTACCGGTCAGCATAAGAAGGAGGAAAAAATCAACCATCGTACGGACAGCAGTCTCCGACTGCCCTACTCCTACGGTTTCCACCAGTATTGTATCAAACCCTGCTGCTTCACAGAGTATTATCGATTCCCATGTCTTCCTGGCTACTCCTCCCAGGGTTCCTGCAGAAGGAGATGGTCTGACGAATGCATCAGGATGGATACTTAGTTTTTCCATTCTTGTTTTATCCCCAAGGATGCTTCCTTTTGTATTCTTGCTGCTTGGGTCAATAGCCAGAACAGCAATCTTCTTCCCCATGCCTGCTGCATGCAATCCAAAAGACTCTATGAAAGTACTTTTACCTGCACCCGGTACGCCCGTTATTCCTATTCTTACCGACCGGGAACTGAACGGGAGGCATCTTTCTATTATTGACTGTGCAGTCTTAAAATGCTCCGGAAGCGAGCTTTCAACCAGCGTTATTGCCTGGCTTAGTATGGTCCTGTTCCCCGATAATATTCCTGTGACAAACTCATTGACAGAATACCTCTTCCATTTTTTCCTTGAATTATTTGCCAGAACATCAGGGTTGATATTGGGAGGCTGAGACACACCCTCCTGAATCCTTAGGGAGACTCTTTTTCCGTCTTTTTCCTCCATCGTTTAATTAATTCTTCACAGCTTCCTGATCAACATCTGCATTCAGCATAAGTACAACTTCGGAGTTCTTAGGATCGTTTGTATAAACATAAATTGCCTTTGTAACCTTCCCCTTATAGCTGCCTGAATTGAATACGGCTTTTATTGAACTTGATTCTCCGGGCTTAATCCCCTGTCCCTGTATCCCCTGCTGTACTGCAGTACATCCGCAGGATGCTTTTATATACCTGATAATGAGATCACTTTTCCCAGCATTTGTAAACTTGAATTCAACATCCTTTGGGGTTGATCCCGGGATTGTTCCTAATTCAACAGTTTTTGATTCAACATTGAATACCGGCGCGTTGGCCAGTTCATCCTTCGACAGTCCTGAGAAATCTTCAACCAGGTTGGCACTAACAGCATAATAAACATTCTGATCCACGACATCATTTATTTTTAGCCTTACAATGTCTGTAGTATATCCCCATGCCTGGTTTTTTGTTGCATCATATGTTCCCTCGATAATGCCTTTCTGACCAGGCTTTAATGTTGTCGGATTAGCCTTCATTGTAAGATGCGGCGGAACATTGTCAAATTCTATTTTTGCCGGCTGAGCAGAAGTATTGATTACCTGCATCGTCCTTATTTTCTTTTCATTCTTGTAAATATTGGTGAATGCCAGGTGATTGCTCTCGAACCGGACAGGGCCGACAGGGAAAATATAAAGTTCCTCAGTTGTTTTTTCATGAGGTATGACTTCGCCCTTTATGACCAGGACAATAACTTCTGGTTTTGAATTGGTGTAAACCGACAGTGTCTTGTTAAAGGGACCGGGCCTGTCCTTGGGATCATAGATAGCTGTTATTTTACCAGTGCCTTTCGGAGGTATCGGGCTTTTTGTCCATTCCGGAGTGGTGCATCCACATGATGCAACAATATTCTGAATTACAAGAGGCTGATTTCCTGTATTCTGAACAACAAAATCGTATTTCTGACTTCCGGCTTCTTCCTTGAATTTTCCAAAATCATGCTCAGCTGAGGTGACTTTAAGTATCGGTTGGGCCCAGATGGCTGCTCCGCTAAATGCCAGTATTGTAAACAAAAAGAACTTTTTCATATTAAAATCTTTTTTATTAATTTGTTTAACAGATCTCTACCTGATTTTTTTGATACAAATTAAAACGATTAAACGATAAGTTTATTTGAATTTAAGGTATAATCTTCTAAACAAAGATCAGACCAAAACAAATATCCTCCGTCAATGCCGCAAAAATAATAAAGTTTGATCTTCTTATTAATTTTATTAAAGAATATCTTTAGTTTTGTTCCCTGACCAGGTTTATTTGGAACAAAATTTGAGGATACTAAATCCGTTCTGTAAAGTGGAAGTATTGAAAATGAGAAATACTTACAGGCTTTTTATTACTGTAATCTTAAGCATGATCTTTCTTAATGCTGAGGGTCAGTTCTATAATGGCCATCAGATGTCGTTTGGGAAGAACAGGGTTCAGTATTTCAACTATTACTGGTCGTACTACAGATTTGATAATTTTGACTGTTACTTCAACGAATACGGACGTGATCTTGCCTTGTTCACTGCGGATTATGCCAAGAAGAAGCTGGATGAGATTGAAGATTACTTTGATTATACTCTGGAAAAGAGGATGATCTTCGTGATCTACAACAAGAATAACGAATACAGGCAGTCTAATATTGGTCTGGTTACCTTCGATGAAGATACCTATAACACGGGGGGATTCAGCAGAATAATCAAGAACAAGGTTATGCTCTATTATGAGGGGGACCATGTTGCTTACCAGAAACAAATTGCAGCATCGATCACTGAATCAATAATCAACGAGATGCTCTACAATGCGGATTTCAAGGACAGGATTTCCAGCTCTTCTGTTATTTATATGCCGGACTGGTATCTTAAAGGCCTTATAAACTATGTCTCTTTCGGATGGGATTATGATGTTGAGAACAGGGTCAAAGATGGTATCAAATCGGGAAAATACAAGAATATCAATCAACTGGAATTTGATGATGCAATTTATGCAGGCCAGTCATTCTGGAGATTTATCGGAAGAAAATATGGTGATGCAATTATTCCCAATATAATTTACCTCACCAAGGTGTATAAGAACGTAGACGACGGATTATTCTATGTCCTGGGGGTAAAGTTGAAGGACCTGCTTGTGGAGTGGAAACAGTATTACAATGAGGAGTTTTCTGCCGACCGCGATCTTCCGGCTAACGATGAGAATACTTTTAGGAAATCGCGCAAGGAGCAGATCTACCAGCAGGTAAAAATAAGTCCTGATAAAAAGTATATCTCATATGTTACAAACGACTGGGGCAGGAAAAGGATATGGCTGTATAATCAGTCAACCGGGAAGACGAAGAATATATTCAGGGCGGAACCGAAGTACGAGCATAAGACCGATAATAAATATCCTGTAATTGCATGGCACCCGAGCAGCAGGATCCTGACATATATAAATGAAGAGAAGGCAGGAATGGTTATATATTTCTACAGGACCGAGGAGAAGAAGACTGAGCATAAAAATTTCCTCTACTTTGACAAGGTACTTGATTTTTCATATTCCCCTGAAGGTTCAAGGATAGTTATGTCGGCTGTTAAGGATGGCGTGACAGATATATATATACATACTGTAGCTTCGGGCACCAATGAGCAAATCACCCGCGATGTTGCCGATGATCTGAATCCCACATTTCTGAGCGGTCCCGGCAGCGAAATAATGTTTTCTTCGAACAGATTATCCGATACTCTCACAAACACGGGTGATCCATTTGAAAAACTCTCCCCTACTTTTAATCTTTTCACTTATGATACCGAAAAAAAGAATAATTTGCTTGTAAGGCTTTCTGAAGGCCAGTATTCAAGCAGATACCAGTCATCGGAGATGGCAGGAAAAAGCATTTCATATATCGGAGACGGAAACGGGGTCCTCAACAGGTATTCCGCAGTGTTTGACAGCTCCATAAGTTATATTGACACTGCAATGCATTACCGTTACTTTATCAATTCAACTCCAGTGACAAATTATGACAGGAATATACTGAACCAGTCACTCCCTGACGGTTCGAATCTGTATGGTGAGGTTATCTTTAAGGACGGCAAATACAGGGTCAGAAGAGGCACATCTGATAGTCAGGGAAAAGTTTCCCCGAATGAGATGATCAAAAGCAATTTCAGAAAAGAGCAGGATAAATTGTTTCACAAGGCTGACAGCATTGAGGAGATAAGGAAATGGCTGATCGCAGAAGACAAGAAAAGAAGGGATACCCTTACAAAACCTCTTTATGAATATTACATTAAGAATGAACCTATCAATATCAACCATTATATTTTCGAAAAAGAGAAGCAGAATTTTTATGAACAGCAATGGCGGAAAAAATATATGAATATTGACCTTGATACCGGCAAGATAAATATTCCGCTTATAAGGATCTATGAAACATCCTTCTACAATAATTATATAGCTAATCAGATAGATTTTACATTCCTGAACAATGCATATCAGGTATTTAACGGGGGTGCCGCCTATTTCAATCCGGGGATCAATATGCTTACCAGGTTCGGGATACTTGATCTCTTCGAAGACTACAGGCTTACTGCAGGATTCAGGTTTTCAGGAAACTTCGACAGCAATGAGTACCTCCTGAGCTTCGAGAACCTGAAGGGGAAATTCGATAAGCAGTTTATCTTTCACAGGCAGGCTTATTTCAGCTCAGATGGCGTCGACCTTTTTAAAACACATACACACAACGTATACATTACTTTGGCAAAGCCTATAACACCGGTTCTTGCACTCAGAGGAACACTCTCGTACAGATACGACCGTCATGTAACTCTTGCCCAGGACCTGACTTCCCTTACTTCTAAAACCTTGTCAAAACACTGGGGCGGACTTAAGGCTGAAGTAATTTTCGATAATACCCGCAAGAGAAGCGTCAATATTTATTTTGGCACCAGGTTTAAAGTTTTCGGGGAGTACTACAGGCAGATAACCACTAATAAATCTGACATGTTTGTTATCGGCGGCGATTTCAGGCATTACACCCGCATACACAGGGAACTTATCTGGGCCAACCGCTTTGCAGCAAGTACCTCATTCGGCCCGACCAAGCTTGTTTATTACCTTGGGGGAGTTGATAACTGGATGGGATATCTCTTTAACAAATACGAGATGTTCAACACTTCTATTCCGGTCAGTCCCACACAGAATTACGGATTTCAGGCCCTTGCCACAAATATGAGAGGGTTTACCCAGAACGTCAGGAATGGCAATAATTTTGCCCTGATAAACAGTGAAATAAGATGGCCGTTTGTCAGATATTTTGCAGGGCATCCTTTAAGATCCAACTTCCTCAACAGCCTGCAGGTGGTAGGTTTCGGAGACATTGGAACCGCCTGGACAGGATCAAGCCCATGGTCGGGTGAGAATGCCTATGATACTCAAATTTACAAGAACGGACCGGTTACTGTCACCCTTGATTCCAACAGGAAACCTATCGTGGCCGGTTTCGGTGCAGGTCTTCGTGCACAACTTATGGGCTATTTTATAAGAGCCGACTGGGCCTGGGGTATAGAAGACGGGTATATTCTGCCGAGGATATTTTACCTGTCCTTCAGCCTCGACTTTTAGCATTTACCGTTAGTCCGTGGTTTGGCATCATCTTTGTAATTCGAAACCGAATAAAAAAGTAAGGAAATAACAAAGATTCTTTTTCATTTGAAAAATTTAGAATATGTTTGCAGGATTGATGTTATAATTAACCAAAAAAAGTATAAAAATGGCTTATAAAATTAGTGAAGATTGTACTGCTTGCGGAACATGCATTGATGAATGTCCGGTTGAAGCAATATCTGAAGGCGACATCTATAAAATTGATCCAGACGTATGCACTGATTGTGGTGCTTGCTCTGATGTTTGTCCTGTTGAGGCAATTCATCCGGCTGAATAGTATTGATCTTAAAAAATCAAGGGGCTTAAAAAGCTCCTTTTTTATTGTGGATTATACCTGGCCTTCTCAAGAATTTCCTGGACATTAATATCTTTCATAATCGATTCAAGACTTGTTCCCTTGTTTTTGTTCATGTATGACTCAATGATCCTGAACCCGAGCCAGACAGCTGCTCTTCCGGGAGACTCATTTGTAAAATAGCTGGTAAAGGGACCATCTCCCACAAGCTTACGTATTGTAAACTGATCTGTCTTGAAAAACAGATCGTTCTCAACCATATACTGCCACATCTGCCCTTCATTATTCCTGCAGAATTTCATCTGGTCGGGGGTGAAGCCAAAAATAATCTCATCCTCAGCTTCAGGCAGCATGCACCTTACAAAGTACCTCAGCTTTCCCTCATGTATCATTTCTGCAAGAACATTATCGGCAGAATAATTCATTGAGGAAAAATCCCACTGAGCGGCACCCCACCCATACATGCAGTCGGGCACAATATATTCGGGTTTCATTCTTGCCGACATATAAGTGTATATTCCCAGGCCGGGGTAATACTCACAATCAGCACCCAGGTACTTGTCGAGGCCAATTCCGAGAGCCGGTTCGCCCGACATGGTTATAATACTTGCATTAAATCCGGTGATACACGAAAAAACTTCTGGCACAACCTTATCCGGGAAATAATATTTGTAATGGCAGAAGGCATCTTCAAGATTCCGTTCAACTGACTTAAGTTCAGGGAAGTGTTTCATTGTAAGGCTAAAAACATCGTTATTTTGCTTGTCTGTGCAGAATCTTGCAAGAAAATCCCCGAAGGAGGGATCATTGACATCTCCGGTATTAATGGCATAGCTGAAAAGCTGAAGAATATTGCCATATTTATCTTTCAGCTCAGGCAGCTTAATTGTTATCTCTTCAGGATTAATTGTGAAAAGATCTTTCTCAAGCCGTTTTATTTCTATATCTGCTTTTATGGATGAAACGCTGACCTTATAAGGATTTTTCCTGCAGGAGACAAAACACAGCGATAGAAGTAAAATGGAAAATAAGAATTTATGCCTGATTTTCATATGATTCAGTTAATACGGCTAAAATAGATACTTTTGAATTAATAACAACAGATAAAACGTATCTGTTTCTTCAGTTATTATTTGCTATTTTTGGGATTGTTTTAATCCGGGAAAATTAAACAGACAGTCAGGATTTAGATATTAATGCCATGCAAACAATAATTAAATCAATTGACAAAAAGAAAATTGTTTTCTTCCTCATAGTTGCTTTGATCCCTGGAAGAATACTGATCGCCCAGGATTACAGGTACGGTGTATATGCTGCTCCTGTGATATCATGGTTCAGGACTGACGTTGAGGATGTTCGCAATAAAGGCGCCAGGGCAGGTTTTGTCTTCAGCATTTCAGCCGAGAGGCGCCTCACCGATAACTGGCACTTTAGTTCCGGACTTGCTTTTTCTACTGCCAGTGCCAGGCTTGTCAATGCTGATGCTTCATTTTTCAGATTTCCCGATTATACTGCCACTGTTGCAGCAGGAAAACCTGTCATCTACAGACTCCAATATATCTCTATGCCTGTAGGTGTTAAGATAAAGACCTCTGAAACAGGATATTTTACATATTTTGCTGAATTCGGCCTTGACCCTAAAGTTGTCATAAACGGGAAAGTCGATATCCCTTCAAACGATATTATAGGAAAGGGCGCAATGACGGAAATAAGAAGATTCAACGCAGGGTATCATCTTACTGGGGGTGCTGAATATTCACTTGACGGAAATACGTCTCTCGTTCTTGGTCTCGGCTACGAAGCCAATATATTTGACATTACAAAGGATTTTGAAAGCCAGGAAACTGATCGCACAATTCATAAAATGCTGAAATTTATATTCGGTATTAATTTCTGACCGGAACACCATGAAAATCTCTGTCGCGCAACTCAACTATCAAATCGGTAATTTTGCAGGGAATAAGGATTTGATATGCAAAGCCATTTACAAGGCAAAAAATGAAGGATCAGATCTTGTAATATTTTCGGAACTCTGTATTCCGGGATATCCTCCTCTTGATCTGCTTGACCGGGTAGATTTCATTGAAAAATGCGACCAGACAGTTAATGAAATTGCCACCTATTGCACTGGTATAACTGCAATAGTGGGTTCACCTACTTTCAATACCGACCCGGAAGGTAAAAAACTATATAACTCTGCCCTTGTACTTTCAGAAGGGAAAATCATTTTTAAAACAAACAAAGCGCTTCTGCCTACTTATGACATCTTTGATGAAAACCGCTATTTTGAACCTGAAACAAACTTCTCAATATTTACAGTCAAAGGGATAAAAATTGCTCTGACTATCTGTGAGGATCTCTGGGATGAACAACCTTTCGATAATAAGTTTGAAAAATCGAGACTATATACAGTTTCTCCCATGGATGAGCTCTCAAGATATAATCCGGATCTGATAATTAATATATCGGCTTCTCCATTTTCATATTCAAAAGTGGAAGCGAAAAAGAACATATTTATTTCAAAGGCAATTAAATACAGGATCCCGGTAGTTACAGCGAACCAGACAGGCGCGAACACTGAGCTGATTTTTGACGGTGCATCATTGATAATCAACGCTGAAGGCAAAATATTCCGCCAGCTTGGGTACTTTGAAGAGACTGTGGAGACATTTTCACTCGAAGAAGTCATGTCGGGAGTTACTACTTACCAGAAACCGGCTTACGAAATTGTTTCCCTGGTTCATAAAGCCCTTGTTACAGGAATACGCGATTATTTCGCAAAAACAGGTTTTAAAAAATGCATTATAGGATTATCCGGAGGGATTGACTCAGCTGTCGTTATCTGCCTGGCAAGTGAGGCACTCGGACCTGAGAACGTAAAAGCACTTTTAATGCCTTCACGATATTCATCCGAACATTCCGTATCCGATTCAGTTACCCTGGCAGATAATATCAGGTGTAGTTACGAAATTCTCAGTATTGAAAAACCATTTTCTGCATTCCTCGATACACTGACTCCTTTCTTTAAGGAAAGAAAAAGTGATATCACAGAAGAGAATATACAAGCCCGCATAAGAGCGATTCTGCTGATGGCATTCGGAAATAAATTCGGATATATCCTCCTGAATACTTCAAACAAAAGCGAAGCTGCCGTAGGTTATGGCACTCTTTACGGCGACATGGCAGGTGGTTTGTCAGTTATAGGAGATGTTTACAAAACAGATGTTTATAAACTCGCCAGATACATCAACAGGGATAGTGAAATTATCCCCGAAAATATAATATTTAAACCGCCATCAGCTGAATTAAAACCCGGTCAGTTCGATACTGATTCACTTCCGGAATATAAAATACTCGATTCAATACTTTTCCAGTATATAGAATTGCAAAAACCGGCAGATGAGATTGAACTGGAAGGATTTAACAGGTCAGTTGTTGATAAGGTGCTCAGACTCATTAATTATAATGAATACAAACGATACCAGGCTCCGCCGGTTTTGAGAATATCTTCAAAAGCATTCGGCGAAGGAAGGAAAATGCCTATTGTTGCTAAATATTAATCTTTTGTCGTGCAGTATAAGGATCCTTATATAGAAATATGCATCGAAGGAGCATCCTCAGTCTTCAGGGGGTTAAGCCAGGCCGACAAGGAGGTGCTTGATCAGCATCATCAGTCAGTTAATTACGGGAAAAGGGAAACAATAATAACCGGAGGCACAAAACCGAAAGGACTGATCTGTCTCGTTTCGGGAAAAGCGAAATTATTCAGGGTTGGAGCAGGAAACAGGGAACAGATCATAAAAATGCTGCGGCCTCATAGTTACCTGGCTTACAGGTCACTCTTTTCAGATAATTCATTTCCCTTTGATGTGGTTGCAATTGAAAAATCTGCTGTGGTTATTTTCGAAAAGCACACCATGTCGAGAATCCTTAAGCAGAATGCTGATCTGGCAATCAAGTTCATGAAAATTATTTCGGAAGACCTTCTCTCATCAGATAACAGATTGATATCCCTTACTCAGAAACATGTAAGGGGACGGATAGCCGAGTCAATTCTACTGCTAAGAGATACTTATGGAATAGAAGCAGATGGCAGGACGCTCCGGGTTCTTCTTTCAAGAGAAGATATAGCTCACCTTTCAAGTATGACAACTTCAAATGCAATCCGGACGCTCTCCGGGCTGGTCTCTGAAAAGATACTTGATATTGAGGGTAGAAAAATAATGATCATTAATTTATCAAAGCTGGAAGGTATAAGCGAATCGGGTCAATGACCCGGGTCTATTCCCTGAAGAAGACCCTTTTTACCCTGTGCGGAACTGATGTAAGTATCTCATAAGGTATTGTTTCACATTGCCTGGCAAGTTCATTAATTGATATATTTTGTCCGAATATTTCTGCCTCATCTCCTTCAGAGGCATTGATCCCCGTTATATCAGCCATACATGTATCCATACATATATTGCCTGTCAGCGGTGCTCTCTTTCCTTTGATAAAAAGGCTCCCCTTCCGGTTTCCAAGCCTCCTGTCCAATCCGTCAGCATAACCTACCGGAAGGATAGCTATTATCCGTTCACTATCCGACACATCTGCACAACCATATCCGACAGGTTCTCCGGCAGGAATCTTCTTCACCTGCGAAATGCGTGTCTTGAACCGGCTGGCTGGCCTGAGGGAAACCCCTTTAAATGATCCTGCACCGTATATTCCGATACCTGGTCTTACCATGTCAAACTGATATTGCGGGAACCGGACTATTCCTGAAGTATTAAGAATGTGACGAATAAAAGAATATCCTATGGTCTCTTTTATCCTGGTGACTGCTGCAGAAAACAGCTCAACCTGGTGGTGTGTAAATTTGTCAAATGCCGGATCTTCACTGCTGGCCAGATGAGAAAAGACCGACATTATCCTGACGCATGAGAACCCTTTTATCCTGGAAGCAAGCTTATCAATTTCATCCGGTATAAATCCAAGCCGATGCATCCCGGTATCAAGCTTTATGTGAACGGGATAATCATAAAGCCCGTTTTTTGAAGCGGCTTCAGTAAAACGTTCCAGGGATGAAAAGCTGTAAATTTCCGGTTCAAGATTATTTTGTATGATAATGTCAGCTGATGCAATATCAGGATTCATAACAATAACCGGAATGGTTACACCAGCTTTACGGAGTTCTGCTCCCTCATCAGAGTAAGCCACTCCGAGATAGCTTACTCTATGGTATTCCATTAACCCGGCTATTTCCGCAGCACCTGCTCCGTAACCAAAAGCTTTTACCATTGCCATAATGCGTGTCTCCGGATTGAGATACTTCCTGAACTCATTGAGATTATGAGAAATAGCATCAAGATTTATTTCGAGTACTGTAATATGGACTTGTTGCTCAAGTAGTCTCCCGATCTTTTCAAGCTCAAATACCCTTGCACCCTTTAGCAGTATAACCTCGTTCAAGTACTCATTGCCGTTGAAGTGGTTAATGAAATCATCAGTAGAATAGAAGAATCTGGCCTCATCTTCAAACGATGAACTGTTCCTCATCAGTGCATTACCTATACCTATGAATTTATCTATTCCGGTCTTTCTTACAAGATCCGCAACTTCACTGTAAAGTTCTTTTTCTTCACGTCCGCTCTGGACAAAATCGGAAAGTATGAGAGTTGTTTTACGATTGTTTTGTGATCTGAGATATTCCAAAGCCATTCCCAGCGAACCCGGATCAGAATTATAATAATCTTCAATGAGATGACAATTGTTAATGCCGCTCTTCAACTCCATCCTCATGGCAACTGAGATAAGTTCCGCAAGGCCATCCTTTATATCAGCCTGATTCATTCCAATTGCAAGGCACGCAGATGTAGCAGTAATTGCATTCTCGACTGAAGCACGATCGCTGAACGGGATCTCAAAATCGCTGAGAGTATTCTTGTAGTTAATCTCAAGACCTGTATGTCCATTGTCCAGCTGCCGTTTTTTTACGAATATTTTCGCATCAGGATTCTGGAACGACCAGTCAACCAGGTTTTTCTCCCTTAGATTCTGATCACTGAATATAAGTTTGCTTACCAGAGAATAGTCCCTGCAAAATATTATAATTGAGGCATTTAAAAACAATTTAAGCTTTTCTCTGGCTTTAGTTTCATGATCGGGGAAATTTTCATTATGAGCATCGCCTATATTGGTAATGATCCCGATATCGGGATCAATGACTCTCTGAAGTTTTTCCATTTCACCAGGAAAGGAGATACCGGCTTCAAAAATCCCGAATTTGAATTTGTCATCCAGTTTCCATACTGAAAGAGGCACGCCGACCTGGGAATTATAACTCTTAGGGCTCCTGATCACTGGTGAGGTCCTTCCCAGCAGATCGGCAAGCCACTCTTTGACAATTGTTTTTCCAGCACTGCCGGTGACAGCTATGACCGTCGACTTAAAAAAAATTCTTTTTGCAGCAGCAAGAAGCTGCAAAGCGTCAATAGTATTTTCGGTCACAATAAATGCCACATCAGGATAATAATCAACTTTCGCAGGAAGTCTTTCAACGATGAATACCCTTAATCCTCTTTTGAAAAGGGCATCTATAAACTTATGCCCATCATGATTAATTCCCCTGATCGCTATAAAGGCTGCATTTTCTGTAAAGTTTACCTGCCTGCTGTCGGTAACCAGATCCGACACGATAATATCTCCAGGACCGGTAAGAGTTCCGCCAGTTATTCTGGCAATATCTGAAGCTGTAAAATTCACTTTAGCTTTTCTTTATTGCTTTATTGTAACATTCTCTGCAAAGTGGCTCATACTTGTCCTTTTCACCAAGAAGAACTACCTGTTCCTCTTCTGATTTTCGAAATGAGTACTGGGCCAGGCTTCCGCATCGCATGCAGATCGCATGAACCTTAGTAATGTATTCGGATATTGAAAGAATTGCAGGCATGGGGCCAAAGGGATTTCCCATAAAATCCATATCCAGACCGGCAACCAAAACCCTCACCCCATTGTCGGCCAGGTTATTGCAGACCTCAACTATAGAATTGTCAAAAAACTGTGCCTCATCAATCCCCACAACGTCAACCTCTCCTGCCAGAAGGAGAATTGATGATGCATTATCGACAGGTGTCGAAACAATCGACTTATCATCATGCGAAACAACCCTGTCTTCAGAGTACCGTTTATCGAGAGAAGGTTTGAAGATCTCTACTTTCAGACCGGCAAATTGAGCCCTGCGTAGTCTTCTTATAAGTTCTTCGGTCTTGCCGGAAAACATAGATCCTGTTATGACCTCGATTGATCCACGTCTTCCGCTCACCCTTCCCGAATTCTCAAGAAAATCCATACTCAATTAATGTCCGTATGCAAACGCTAAATGTAACCTAATTCCGTTAAGACTTGTGTAATAATACTTACTTTTGCAAAATAAAGAAAATGGTTTGTTATTAATATACAAGATGGCATGGATTTAAACTCAACTATTGATATTATTATAAAAGATCTCAATGAAGCTAGGGAAATCATTGATGACCTGAAAAAATACCCGGGTGTTCCTGAACTGCAGGTTGAGCTGGCAAAATCGAAATGCAAAAGTGCTGCAGAGCTTATTGCCCTGTTCAAAAATCTGCAGTCTAAAATTAATTCTCCGGTGCAAGAAAAACCCCCGGTTAAAGAGGAAATAATTCAGGAAAAACTCCCTGAAAAACCTGATAAAGTTATTGTTGTCGCTGAAAAAGAGGTTAAGGAAGTTGCCATGACGGTGATTAGTGAAGCACCTCCAATGGCAAAGGAAGAACCAGTCCAGACTAAAAAAAAACCTGCCGAATCAGCAATAATTGCGGACCGGTTCTCAAACAGGCCTGAAAGCTTTAATGAAAAACTTGGAAACCTCAAGCATGAAGATGATGTTCTGGAAATATTGAAAACCAAACCTCTGTCGAGTCTTGATGAAGCTATTGGAATCAATGATAAGTTCCTTTTTATAAGGGAGATATTTGACGGAGACTTTCAATCCTATAATCAGGCGATCCAGAAACTGGAGTCTGTCGGAAGTCTTTCCGATGCCATGGCAGTGATAATGAGCTACACTGGAGAAAATACAGGAAATGAAGCTGTTAAGCAGCTTCTTGACCTGATAAAACGTAAGTTCCTTGCTCATGAGTAAACTTTTCCTGGTTCCCACACCAATCGGAAACCTAAGGGATATTACCTTCAGGGCTGTGGAAGTCCTTGGAAGTGTTGATCTTATCCTTGCCGAGGATACCAGGCAGGCCAGGAAGCTTTTAAACCATTACAATATTTTAACTCCAGTCCAGTCTCACCATATGTTCAATGAACATAAAAGTGTGGAAGCAGTCTGTTCAAAGATCCTTTCAGGAACTACCGTTGCCCTGATCTCGGATGCAGGTACCCCGGGAATATCCGATCCTGGATTCCTGCTGGTAAGAACATGCCTTGAAAAAGAAATTGCTGTTGAGACTCTTCCGGGCCCCTCAGCACTTATACCCGCACTCGTCAATTCGGGTCTTCCCTGCGAAAGATTTTGTTTTGAGGGATTCCTTCCTCCCAAAAAAGGAAGAAATAAAAGACTCTCAGGCTTATCGGATGAACAAAGAACAATGATATTTTATGAATCACCCTACCGGCTTATCAGAACCCTTGACGACATGAGTGCTTATTTTGGTCCGGAACGGGAAGCATGTGTTTCAAGGGAATTGACTAAAGTCTTTGAGGAAAATATCAGGGGCACTTTATCATTTCTTTCCGACCATTATAAAAAACATGCCCCAAAAGGGGAAATAGTAATTGTAGTTGCCGGTAAAAGATCATGACCAGGTCTGACACAGGATCATATTTAAACAGGATGAAGCTGGGAATTCAGCTTTTAATGCTTATTTCTTTCTCTGGCCAGCTGGCTGATGCCCAGGTGCTTAAAGGCAAAATAATCGATAAATCCGGACAGCCGGTGCAGTATGCAACAGTTTATATCCAGGAACTAAAGCAGGGAACAACATCAAATACAAAGGGCGATTATGAAATAAGGCTCCTGCCAGGTAATTATATGGTTATCTACCAGAGCCTCGGGTATGAACCCATATTTGAGAGCATAAATATTTCAGACACTGTTGTTTTAAGGAATATTACATTGCCTGAACAGGTCTATGAGATACCCGAGGTAAGGATCTCTCCTTCAGGTGAAGATCCTGCACTGTCCATAATGAGGAAGGTTATCGGACTTGCTCCCTACTATCTCAATTATATAAATTATTATAAAGCAGAGGTTTACCTTAAAGGGAACCTTCTAATAAACAGGATCCCGAAACTTATTGAGAGGTCCATGCGAATGGGACGGTCGGGTGAAAATATTAATGTTTCAGCTGGCGGAAAGCCTGAAAAGGATTCCCGTATTCTGAAAGAAGGTGATTCATTTCTCATGGAATCATTTAATGAAATAGAATTTACTGCTCCTGATAAGTATGTTCAGAGGGTTATTTCATTCAACAGCACCTTCCCGGAACAGGGGAATGATGTTTCACCTATGGATTATATTCAGGCAAGCTTTTATCAGCCAATTCTTGCTCACATGGCTATTTCTCCTCTTTCTCCCCAGGCTTTCAGCTATTATGACTTCAAATATATCGGGACAACATTTCAGGGGAATTATACAATTAATAAAATTGAGGTTATACCCAAACACAAAAGCCAGCAGCTTTTTGCAGGAACAATTTTTATAATCGAGGATCTCTGGTGCCTCCATAGTGTTGACCTGACAAATGAAAACCTTGCAGCAAAAATCAGGGTCAGGGAGTTATATATTCCTGTTCAGGAGGAGATCTGGATGCCGGTCAGTCACGAGTTTGACATTGATCTGAAGATCATTGGGATAAGGGCTGATGTCGGGTATGTCAGTTCTGTAAAATATCTTGATGTAAAACCCAACGATAAGCTTCAGAAACCCCAGGATCTGACAACTGGATTTGCAGGAAGGTACCTTCCTGATACGGCAGTGACAAAAACAAACAGGGAGATAAACAAGATCCTTCAGAAGGAAGATCTGACAAACCGCGAAATGGTAAAGCTTGGAAGGCTGATGGAAAAAGAATCGAAAAATACAAGGAATGACAGCGCTGCAAAAAGCCTTGAAATAAAAGACAATATAACTCATATCGTTGAAAAGGATGCAGGGAAAAAGGACAGCACTTACTGGGCTGAAATAAGACCTATCCCTCTTTCAGATATTGAACTTCGCAGCATTGAAAAAAGTGACAGTCTCAAGGCTGAACTTTCAGGGATACGAGAATCAGCTTCAGATACTGCTTCAACAGGTGGAAGGAAGAAGCCAAGCCGTTTGGGAAGGGCACTAAACCATCTGATAATGGGTCATACCTGGTCAGACACAACGGGGTTCAGTTTTACAAACGACGGTCTCATCGACCTTAAAAACTTAAGCTTCAATACTGTTGATGGTTTTGCTTACGGGATCAATTTCAGGATAAATAAAAGATTCAAGGACCAGAAATCCCTGGCGCTTTACCCGGACTTCCGTTATGCTTTCAGCAGAGAGAAAATCATGTGGAGGTTAAATGCCAACTATTCCATTGGAGGGATGAAGCCAAAACAACTCTTCATCCGAACCGGAATGACAAGCAAGGATATCAATACGGGAGGAGGAATAAATCCGCTGATAAACAGCATAACTTCCCTGCTGATGGAAAAAAATTACATGAAACTTTTTGAAAGCCGGTATTTAACCCTTGGGTACGAAACAGAAATTATTAACGGTCTGAAACTGGAGCTAAACGGCGGATTTGAAAACAGAAAAGTGCTTGAGAATAATACATCATTTTCACTTATAAAAACGAGCCGGGAATACACCTCCAACTTACCGGAAAATGAATACCTGGTATCTGGTTCAAATATCATCAATTTCGTGGCTGATCAGAAACACCTTGAATTTGTAACAAATGTTACATTTACTCCGTACCAGAAATACAGGATCTATGGAGGGAACAAAGTACCCCAGGGATCCGACTGGCCCACATTCAAATTTACATGGAAACATGGAGCAAATAAGGTTCCTGCATTATCCAGTGAATACCGGCATTTCGACATGTTCAGGCTCGAAATATCACAAAGGCGCGAAACCGGAGCATTCAGCGAACTGAAATGGAGAGTAGGAACAGGAGGATTTGCCGACAACAGAAACTTATCATATTTTGACTTCTTCCATTTTAACTCCCAGCCAATCAGATTACTGATTGATGATTATGATGATGCTTTTATGCTCCCTGCATTCTATTCATTAAGCACGCCTGAATTCTATGGTGAGGCTCATATGAAATATACTACTCCTTACCTGCTGCTGAAACTTTTACCTGGATTAAGCAATACCCTGATCCGCGAAAACCTCTCCTTTTCATATCTCGGATCGCGGTTCCACAAAAACTATTCAGAGATAGGATACAGTCTCAGTGAGATATTCTTCCTGGGGGAAGCCGGAGTATTTGTGGGATTCGATGATCTTAAATACAAAAGCTTTGGAGTAAAAATTACTTTGCGGCTGAATTAAAATAAAAGTAGTGTCACCATCCTAGTGGCTGTATTAATCTTCAGATTTCTTGAATTATCTATTTTAGATTGTTCGATGGTTCATTGAGGAGATTCCTCATTTCGCTACGCTCCATTCGGAATGACAATTCAAAATGGGAATAGGAAGGGAGAGGAGCAGGTTCGCCTGGCGAACCTGCTCCTCTCCCTTCTCCTTTACCCTAGGTCAGCATGTCATTCCGAACGCAGTGAGGAATCTCTCTGTCTCAAATGGAATTAAGCAAAAGGCGGTTCGTTAAGCAGATCCGATTCCTGATCAAATTTATCCCCCATCTGTCTCAGCTTGTCGTGGTTCATTTTTGAACCCAGAGTTATGCTCTGGGAGCTCTCTTTGATCTCAGGATTGCTGTCTATATCAAAATCATCAATATCTACGAACTGGGCCCTCTCTTCACGGAACCTCAATCGGATATCATCAACAGGACCGTTACGGTTTTTAGCCAGGATTATTTCTGCTATCCCTTTGGTAGAACTGCCATCCTCAAAAGTGAGTATCCCGAATTTATCCTGGCGATGAATGAATACAACCATATCGGCATCCTGCTCAATGGCGCCAGACTCCCTGAGATCCGAAAGAAGGGGTCTTTTCATACCTCCTCTCATTTCAACCGACCTGTTAAGCTGGGAGAGAGCAAGTATCGGAACATTGAGCTCCTTGGCGATACTTTTGAGTGATCTTGAAATATTGCTTACTTCCTGCTCCCGGCTTCCGGCATTTTCAGGACCTGACATCAGTTGAAGATAGTCAACTATCACAATATCAAGTTTGTGCTGAGCCATAAGGCGCCGGCATTTTGCCCTGAGCTCAAAAATCGAAATTGCAGGAGTATCGTCGATGAAGATCGGCGCCTGAACCAGTTTTTTTATCCTGGTATCAAGCTGTTTCCACTCTTCTTCAGAGAGACGTCCGTTCTTTATTTTCTCGCCAGGGATATCTGTTTCGGCAATTATCAATCTGTTTACAAGCTGGATTGATGACATTTCACACGAGAAGATGGCAACCCGCTTTCCATGATCAATAGCCATGTTGCGTGCCATTGAAAGTGCGAAGGCCGTTTTCCCCATTGACGGACGGGCAGCTATAATTATCAGTTCCGATTTCTGCCAGCCTGAAGTAAGGCGGTCAAGCTTGGTAAAACCTGAAGGTATACCTACAAGAGCGTCCTCTCTCTTGCCGGCTTCCTCAATCTCCTTTATAGCCTCCTTAATGACCATATTGATTGGAGAAACCTCCCTCTTTATATTTCCCTCAGCGATCTGGAAAAGCTCATTCTCTGAAAAGTCGAGAAGCTCTGTAACATCAATTGAATCATCAAACGACTTGTTCTGTATCTCGGTCGAGACCCTGATCAGCTCACGCTGTATATACTTCTGAGCCACTATTCTTGCATGGTAGTCGACGTTGGCCGCAGATACAACTTTTGATGTGAGCTGGGTCAGATACACAGGCCCTCCTACACTCTCAAGTTCATTGTGGGCTCTTAGTTCTTCAGTAACTGTATAAAGGTCGACAGGATACTCTCTCAGTGAAAGGTCCGAAACAGCTTTGAAAATCTTTTGATGAGCCTCTTTATAGAAACTGGCCGGTTTGAGGATATCCAGGATAGTGATCACAGCTTCTTTTTCGAGCATTATTGCTCCAAGAACTGCCTCCTCCATATCGATCGCCTGAGGTGGTACTTTTCCGAAATCCGGTATTTGAGTGATTATTGGTCTTGCACCCGGTTTTTGTCTTGCCATCTATATTATAGTGCTGATTTATTGATATTTACAAGACGGAAATTACTTTCAGTCAGGGCTGACCAAAGGTAAAAATAACCATATTGAATAATCAAAAATGGTTTTTATTATTACAAACATTCTTATGTTAAAAACTTGTTGAAAAACCAAATCATTCTTTTTCAGTACCAATATCCGATTCATATGGTATTTTTGTACCAAATACCCTGAGATGCTGGTTTTTCCAAAAGCAAAAATCAACCTGGGACTAAGGATAACAGGTAAACGGCCCGACGGATACCATGACATTGAAACTGTCTTTTATCCTGTCAGCCTGTGCGATGCGCTGGAGATGGTAGCAGATTCGAAAGGGTTAGAAAGGGATACACTGACCTTAACCGGATTTGAATTACCGGGCAGGAAGGAAGATAATATTGTTCTCAGGGCAGTCAGTAGTCTAAGGGAAGTCCTCCCTATTCCGTTTCTGAGGATCCATCTTCACAAAAATATACCAGCGGGTGCCGGTCTTGGTGGCGGATCATCAGATGCGGCATCCATGCTCAGGGCTATAAACAGGACGTTCGGTCTGTCACTAAGTGTTGATGAACTGAAAGTCATTGCAGCCAACATTGGAAGCGACTGTCCGTTTTTCATCGATTGTCAGCCTGCATTTGCCTCGGGAAAAGGTGAAATCCTTTCACCGGTGGGCGATGTACTTGACGGTTTTTATGCAGTGCTTGTAAATCCGGGAATATTAGTCAGCACAAAGGAAGCTTTTGAAAATTGCACTCCATCAAAGCCTGAAAGATCTCTGAAAGAGCTTATTGACAGTCCGGTTTCAGAATGGAAAGATCTGATAGTAAATGATTTTGAAAAGACAATTTTTGTAATTCACCCGCAAATAAAATCGATAAAGCAGACTTTATACAGATCGGGAGCAATTTTCAGTTCAATGTCGGGGAGCGGATCTACTGTCTACGGGATCTTTTATGAAAAACCTTTAATTCCGGATAATCTGAGGAAATATGTCATCTGTGAGGGTATTCTCCAGCCTATTTTAACTCAAGCAAAATAGTCCCCTTAGAAACTTTATCACCCTTATTTACCAGTATCTTTTTAATTGTGCCATCGATATTGCTTTTCATGGTGTTTTGCATTTTCATGGCATCAAGGATCACAAGATCCTCACCTTTTTTTACATCCTGACCCTTTTTCACAAGAATATCCAGGACAGTCCCGGGAATAAAGCTCATTAACATTTTCGGGTTGGAAGGCTTATATGGTTTTCTGTTTATAAACTTCGGGCTAAGCCTGGTTTTATAAAGGGTTGAATCTATATTTAAAACTCCCAGATTTTCAGTTTTTTTCATAGCTCACTTTTCAGTTTACCGGGTATTTTATCATAACGGAAGAAGCCCGTGCTTTTTCTCCAGCAATTTAACCACTTTGTTTTCTGACGCTTCAATAGCATGCAAAAGGAATCGTCTTGTCTCTTTAGGTTCAATCACAGCATCAACATATCCGCGCGCAGCTGCAACATAAGGATTGGCGAACTTGGCTTTATACTCCTCAACTTTTTGTTTCCTGGTTTCGTCAGGGTCATCAGAAGACATGATTTCTTTTCTGAAGATAATATTTGCAGCCCCTTCTGGTCCCATAACCGCAATTTCAGCAGTTGGCCATGCAAATACAAAATCTGCCCTAAGGTGGCGTGAACTCATTGCTATATATCCTCCACCATATGCTTTCCTGATTATTACTGTGATTTTCGGAACTGTTGCTTCACTGTATGCATAGAGCACCTTGGCCCCGTGGCGTATCACTCCCGCA
>Ga0209745_1000594_pt1 | contig 22090 bp, 19 predicted proteins | sample BarGraNGADG00312_FD_184495 | JGI IMG/M metagenome (GOLD analysis project Ga0209745, IMG submission 184495) | Arctic peat soil microbial communities from Barrow, Alaska - Barrow Graham LP Ref core NGADG0004-312 (SPAdes) (version 2) | ecosystem: Environmental > Terrestrial > Soil > Wetlands > Peat...
ACCTTGATCGTCACCACGTCGATCCGGCTCAGGTCGCCGACGCCCAGCCCCTTCTCGGCTGCCGTCTCGATGTGCCGCGACTGGCGCATCTTGTCGCTCAGGCCCGCGGCTTTTCGCTTGTCGAGGATCACCTGGCGGCACACGACGTCGAGCGCCACCGGGTCGGTCGCGATGTAAATCGCGTTGTCGCGCCAGATGACGTCCGGGTTCCGCGGTTGCGGCCCGTCGTCGAAGCAGCACTTTGTGGCGTCGAGGATGATTAACGGGATCTTCGTCTGCGTCAGATAGTGCTGGTACGCCTCTGCGATGTAGGGGTCGCAGTTGCCGCCGTGCGCCTGGCGGTGGTGACTGTAGCACCCGAACGCGATGTTCTTGAGCGCCAGCGTCACGCCGGCGCCGCCGTGATCTTTCAGCACCGGCAGGTTGACCGTCACGTCCGTCTCGGCCACGGTCGTGTCGAGCGGACACGGTCCACCCGACGCATGCAGCATCTTCGCGGCGTCGTAACGTCCGCCCGTCTGAATTCGTTCGCCCAACCGGCCCGTGCCCGGCTTGTAGTCGGTCGGCCCGAAGTGATCCGCGTGGCGATCCCACACGATGACGTCCGCCGGCTTCACGCCCGCGGCCATCACGCCCGTCGCCACCGCCTCGGTCAACTCCCGCGCGGTGTAGAGGAGCGGGCGGCCGAGCAGGTTGATCTTGAGGCCAACGCGCATGCCGGGCTTGAAGTACTGCCGCCAGGCGTCCTCGGCCTTCTTCTGGCCGGTGAACGCGGTCATGCCGCGCTCCAGCATCGCCGCGATGACCTTGGGATCGCGCGCCTCGCCGTTCCACACCCTGGGCGACTCGACGCGGACGACGCGAACCTTCGCGTCCGCCGTGCCTTCAGCCCGCTTCCCGGCAAGCGTGGCCGCCGCGGCCGCGCCGAATATCCCTGTCAACAAGCCCCGTCGGGTCACACCCGTATCCGCGAGAGACATGTCTCACTCCTTGAAAAGAAGCCCTCACTATACCCGGACCTCGTCCCTGGTCCAAACGGGAGGAGTGTTCCCCAGAGGGGTGTTCCGAGGAGGAGTTGACGAATCGTTCCGCTATCTGCGATACTCCAGTTCGATGCTGACCAGCCGCACCTTCATGATGTCGATGCCGATGCCCATGGGAATGGGCATGAGTGTCGGCGTGGTGCGCGCGATCGGCTAGAACCAGACACAACCGGACGCACCTGCACCCGCCGACCTGGACGCTCCAGCCGGCGGGTGTTGTTTTGTACGGACCAGATCATGACGCTCTCGTCTCTGACTGCTGCTGTCGCCTTCGCTGTCATGTCGATGCCCATGTCGATGCGCATGCGGACCGTGTCCGCCATGTCCATGCGGAGCCGCAGCAGCGGATGACCTGACAGCGCCACCAGGCGAGGTTCCACCAGGGGCCGTCATCCGCAAGCGACTGCGGGTGACGGCCCCTTTTTCTTTGGGCGGCCGGCGGAGAGGGAGATCACGAAGATGCCAGTGCGAGTAGGTCTCATCGGGTTTGGAACGGTCGGACGGGCGGTGGCTCGGCTCCTGGCGAGCGGCCGGGATGCGCGTGCGCGTCTCGTGCGCGTGTGCACGCGGCGGGACGGGCCTGCGCGACCCGACTGGCTACCCGCGACGGTCGACTGGAGCGACCGGTTCGAGTCGCTCCTCCAACCGGACATCGACGTCGTCGTGGAACTGGTTGGCGGGATCGAGCCGGCGCGCGAGTGGAGTCACCGGGCGTTCCTGGCGGGCAAATCGGTGGTCACCGCGAACAAGCAACTGGTGGCCGAGTTCGGCCCCGAGCTCGTGTCGCTCGCCGCGCGCCAGCGCCGGTCGTTCCGCTTCGAAGGCGCCGTCGCCGGCGGCGTGCCGGTCATCCGGGCGGTGCAGGACGGCCTTGCCGGCGACCGGCTGGTCCGCATCACCGGCATCCTGAACGGCACCTGCAACTACATCCTCACGCGAATGGAGAGCGATCGGCTGTCGTTCCACGACGCGCTCGAAGAGGCGCAGGCCCTCGGCTACGCCGAGTCGGACCCGACCGCGGACATCGAAGGGCTGGACGCGCGCGCGAAGCTCGCCATTCTCTGCGGTGTCGGTTTCGGAATCCACGTGCGCCCATCGGACATCCCGTGCGCCTCGGTCGCCGGCGTCACGGCCGACGACCTGGCCCACGCCCGCGCGAACGGCTGCACGATCCGACAGGTCTCGAGCGCCGAGCGCGTTGAAGGCACGCCGCACGTGGTGAAGGCCTCTGTGGGCCCAGCCGTCGTGGCGCTCGACGGCCCGTTTGCCCACGCGCACGGCTGCCAGAACGTGATCGTCGTCGATGGCGAAGTTGGCGGCGAGACGGTGTTCGCGGGGCAGGGCGCGGGCGGGAACCCCACCGCCGTTGCCGTCGTCTCGGACTTGATCGCGATTGCGGAACAACGCCACCGCCCTCTTTCTCCGTCGTGCTCGTCGAACGTCGAGGCCAACTGGCCTTCCCTTCAACCCTCGTCATCGAAAGGATCGGACTCCCATGCCTGAGCCGAACACGTTCCGCCCCGCCACTATCGCGCTTCACGGCGGTCATGTGCCCGACGCGGCCAGCAAGGCGCGAGCGGTGCCCATCTACCAGACCACGTCGTACGTGTTCGAGTCGGCCGACCACGCGGCCAGGGTCTTCGCGCTCGAAACCCCCGGGAACATCTACACGCGCATCACCAACCCGACGACCGCCGTGCTCGAGGCACGGCTGGCTCAGCTCGACGGAGGGGTGGGCGCGCTCGCCGTGTCGTCCGGGCAGGCGGCCATCACGCTGGCCGTGCTGAACATCGCGCGAGCGGGCCAGAACGTCGTGTCCACCCGCGCCCTCTACGGCGGCACCTACAACCTGTTCCGCCACACGCTGCCACGATTCGGGATCGAAACCCGGTTTGTCGATTCGTCGCAGCCGGACGAGGTGGACCGTGCGATCGACGGGAACACGCGCCTGGTCTACACCGAGTCGATCGGCAATCCGAAGAACAACGTCGACGACTTCGAGGCGATCGCCGATGCCGCGCATCGCCACGGTATCCCGTTCGTCGTGGACAACACGGTGTCGCCGTTCATCTTCCGCCCCTTCGACCACGGCGCGGATATCATCGTCTACTCGCTGACGAAGTTCATCGGCGGCCACGGGACGTCGATCGGCGGGGCGATCGTCGATTCCGGCCGGTTCAACTGGGCGAACGGCCGATTTCCCGAGTTCACCGAGCCCGACCCGTCGTATCACGGCCTCGTGTTCTGGGATCAGTTCGGCCTGCACTCGAAGGCGGCCAGCCCGGGAGCCGGGTACATCACGAAGGCGCGGGTGCAACTGCTGCGCGACATCGGCCCGTGCCTGTCGCCGTTCAATGCCTTCCAGTTCCTGCAGGGACTCGAGACGCTCCCCCTCCGGATCAACGCACATTGCCGCAACGCGCTGGCCGTCGCGGAGTGGCTGCATGGAAACCCGAACGTCGCCTGGGTGAACTACCCACTGCTGCCCGATCATCCCGACTGCGAACGCGCGAAACGGTACTTGCCGGACGGGGCTGGCGCGATCGTCGGGTTCGGGATCCGGGGGGGATGGGATGCCGGGAAGCGTGTCATCGACTCGGTGCGGTTGTTCAGTCACCTCGCGAACATCGGCGACGCGAAGAGCCTCATCATCCACCCGGCGTCCACGACCCATCAGCAACTGTCGCCGGAAGAGCGGGTGGCGTGCGGCGTGACCGACGATTACATCCGGCTGTCGGTCGGCATCGAGGACATCGTGGACATCCTGGACGACCTCGAACAGGCCATCGTCGCATCGCAGCGGCCGGCCGTGAACCGGAAACCTCTCCTGCTGGTGGGATGATGACGATCGCGGACGCTTCGACAACGGTGGACCGGGTGACCACCCGGTTCACGACGCTGTTCGACCACGGGATCACGCTCGACTGCGGCCGCCGGCTCGGCGCGATCACCGTCGCCTGGGAGCAGTACGGCACGCCGAATCGCGATCGGACCAACGTGATCCTGGTGTGCCATGCGCTCTCGGGTGGCGCGCACGCCGCCGGCTGGCACGAGGACGGCGCAAGGCCAGGTTGGTGGAACGAGCTCATCGGCCCTGGGCGTGCGTTCGATACCTCCCGGTTCTGCATCGTGAGCACGAACGTGCTGGGCGGCTGCTACGGCACCACCGGCCCCGCGTCGATCGATCCGGCCACCGGCCTCCCACATGGCCCGGACTTTCCTGTCGTCACGATCTGGGACATGGTGCGCGTCCAGCGCGCGCTGCTCGAACACCTTGGCGTGACGTCGCTCGCCTGCGTCGCGGGCGGGTCCATGGGCGGGATGCAGGCGCTCGCCTGGAGTGTGATCCATCCCGAGTGGGTCCGGTCGGTTGTCGCGGTCGCCGCAACCGACCGTCACTCGCCGCAGCAGATCGCGTTCAACGAGGTGGCGAGGCGGGCGATTACCGCCGACCCCGCCTGGCGAGAGGGCCGATACGAAGCGGGCGCCGGGCCCGAATCGGGCCTGGCCGTGGCCCGGATGCTCGGCCACATCACCTACCTGTCCGACGCCGGGATGGAACGGAAGTTCGGGCGCCGGGCGCGTGGCCCTCTCGGGTTTGTCGTTGGACAGCCCGAGTTCGAGGTGGAACGCTATCTCGATCACCAGGGCGCCAGTTTCGTGAAACGCTTCGACGCAAATTCGCTGCTCTACCTCACGAAGGCGATCGACTACTTCGACCTGGCGGAGCGGGAAGGGTCGCTCGAGTCGGCGCTTGCGCGCACGCGGGCCAGGTTCCTGCTGCTGACCTTCTCATCCGACTGGCTGTATCCGCCATCGCAACTCGAACGCGTGGCCCGCGCGCTCGACGCGGTCGGCCGGTCAGTCACGTATCGCTGCATTCGCAGCGACTCCGGCCACGACGCGTTCCTGCTCGAACACGACCGGCAGGCGCCCCTTATCCGGCGCTTCCTGGGATCGGGCATCACTTCACCGTGAGGGTGCCCTTCATCCCCTCACGAAGTACTTCGACTCGCAATTACGGCCACGATCGGTTCTCGGCGCTCGGGGCCAGTTGTGCTCGCTCAGCACTGAGTCCTGAGGGCACAAATACGTCGCCGTATTTGTGCATCGAAGGACGAAGGCATGCGCCGGGATCACCCGGCAAACATGCTCTTCGCGACGAACAACACGTTGGCCGGGCGCTCGGCCAGCCGCCGCATGTACCACGGGAACCAGAATTCCCCGTAGCTGATCAGGATGCGCAACGGCGCCCGCTCGGCGACCAGCCGCGCCTGAAGGGGGCGCTGGATGCCATAGAGCATCTCGAACTCGTGCGAGGCCGGCCCAGCCGGCCGCGACGCCATCACCGACCGCAACCGCTCCACCAGGTGTTCGTCGTGCGTGCCGATGCCGAGGAAGGTGCCCTGCGGCACGTCGGGCTGGAGCATCCGCGCTGCCAACTGGAAGTAGTTCTCGTCCACGTCGGCCTTCTTCGGGAACGCCAAGTCCGGCGGTTCGCGGTAGGCTCCCTTGACGAGCCGGATGGCGGGGCCGAGCGGCAGCAGCGCCTCGAGGTCCGCCTGCGTGCGGTAAAGGTACGCCTGCAGGCACAGGCCGACGCGCGGCGAACGCGCCCGCGCGCGACGGAACAACTCGATGGTGGGATCGACGTACTTGGTGCTCTCCATGTCGATCCAGACGGTGTTCCCGTGTGACTCGGCGCGACCGACGATCTGCCAGAGGTTCTGGTGGCAGGCGTCGAGTCCGAGGTCGAGGCCCAACTGGGTGAGCTTCACCGACACCTGGACATCGAGCCCCATCGCCGCAACCCGGTCGACCAACTCCAGGTAATGGCGCGTCACCGCCTCGGCTTCGGACAGGCTCGAGAGATTCTCTCCAAGGTGCGTGAGAATCGTCCCGGTCCCGTGCTGCTCCTGCTGACGCCGGCACGCGTCGAGCGCCTCGTCCACCGATTCGCCCGGCATGAATCGAGACACGGACCGGCGAACGAACGGATAGCGCATGGCCTTCTCGCGCAGCCACACGCTTTCGGCTCCAGCCAACAGCACGCTCCTCATGATTGACATCGGCGCGCTCCCCCCTGAATCCCGAATCCCGGTCCTGAATCCCTGTCGTCGATTCTACTTCGTCGGGACTGCGGAGTCTCGCATCCGTGGATGTGGTACTCTCCTGCCGGTAAGGCGTCTACCGCCAGACATCTTCCAGGGCTGAGATCGTGACGATTGAAGCAAATTTCCGTGGGTCCCTGGAATCTGTCGGCGGAGCTTCGCCAGGCTGCCCGCAGAGAGAAGAGGCGACACGCGATGCCCAGGTACCGCCTGGCCATTGAATATGCCGGCACGCGCTACAGCGGCTGGCAAGTCCAGAAGAACGCCCGCACGGTCCAGGGTGAACTGCTGCGGGCCGTGCGAGAGGCGACCGGGGTGGCGGCGCCCGACCTCCAGGGATCGGGGCGCACCGACGCCGGCGTGCACGCCTTGCTGCAGGTGGCGCACCTCGATGTGCCGAAGACGATCGCGCCCGAGGTTTTGCGGCGGCTGGTGAACGACGTCCTTCCCGCCGACATCAACGTGCTCCGCATCGAGCCGGTCCCCCACCGGTTCCACGCCCGCCACGATGCCGTGTCGCGCAGCTACCTCTATCAGGTGACGCGGCGGCGCACGGCGTTTGCGAAGCCGTTCGTCTGGTGGGTGAAGGACGACCTCGACGTGCGCGCGATGCGAGAGGCCGCGGGCGCACTGGTCGGAATGCACGACTTCCGGTCGTTCACCGACAGCGATCCCGACGAGATATCCACGCTCGTACAGCTCGGGTCGCTCGAACTCAAAGAGGACGGCGACCTGATCCTCGTTCGCGTGACCGGGTCGCACTTCGTGTGGAAGATGGTGCGACGGATTGTCGGCGTCCTGGTGGAGGTGGGGCGCGGGAGGTTGACGGTCGACGATGTGGAGGGATTCCTGGAAGCGGCGTCGCCCATCCCGGCAAAGGTCACCGCACCGGCGTCCGGCCTGTTCCTGGAGCGCGTCGTCTATCCGGGCGAGCAAGCGGTGGGACCGCTCGTGGCGATCACACCGCTTGCCCGCGGCCCTTACTTCTTGTAGCGAACCTTGCCGCCGACAATTGTGTAGAGCACTTCTGCCTTCTGGATGTCCTCCTCGGGGACCTTGGTGATGTCAGCCGAGAGGACGGTCATGTCGGCGAACTTCCCGGGGGCGAGCGAGCCCCTGGTCTTCTCCTCGAAGGCCGCGTAGGCGCCGTTGAGGGTGTAGGCCTTGAGGGCTTCCTCGCGCGTCATCCGCTGGTCGCCGTAGAAGACCTCGCCGTTTTTCTGCTTGCGTGTGACGAGCGCGTAGTAACCGGGCAGCGGGTCGGTTTCTTCCACGGGCGCATCGGTGCCGTTGGCGATCACGGCGCCCGATTTCATCAGCTTCTGCCACGCATAGGCGCCTTCCTCGGCGCGCGCCGCGCCGAGTCGCGCGAGCACGTAGGGCGCGTCCGAGGTGCAGTGAATCCCCTGCATGGCCGCGATGACGCCGAGCGACCCGAACCGCGGGATGTCGGCCGCGTTGATGTGCTGCGCGTGCTCGATGCGCCAGCGCACATCCTTCTTGTCAGGGTGCGCCTTGAACGTCTCCTCGTAGACGTTCAGCGTCTCGCGGTTGGCGCGGTCGCCAATCGCGTGGGTGCTGACCTGGAAGCCGTTCTCGATCGCGAAGCGCACGGTGTCCTGCATCTCCTCGGGAGCGACAGTGTTCAGGCCGGTGCTCGTCGGCATGTCGGCGTACGGCTCGAGCAGCCACGCGCCGCGCGACCCGAGCGCGCCGTCCATCAGCCGCTTGATGGTCCGCACCGTCAGGTGATTGTTTGCCACGTCGATCATCCGGTACTTCGACCCGCTCTCGGCCAGCTTCGCGGCGCTCTCGCTGAGCATCACGTAGAGCCGGACGTTCAGCTTTCCCTGCTCGGCGAGCTTCTTGTAGAGGTCCACCGTCTCGAAACCGACGCCAGCGTCGTGCACCGATACGATGCCCTTCGAGATGTACTCGCGGTCGGCCATCTCGACCTCCCGGACGGCGTCAGCTTCCACCCGTTCGGGTGCGCGCTTCGCCCGGGCCTCGGCCAGCGCCTTGCCGACCAGCCCGGACGCCCGCTCCCGGAAGACGCCGATCGGGTTGCCCGCGCGGTCCTTGATGATCTCGCCGCCCGGCGGGTTCGGGGTCTTCCTGGTCACGCCGGCCAATTCCATCGCCTTGGCGTTGGCGATGGTCGCGTGCCCGCTCGCGTGGGTCAGAAACACCGGATTGTTCGGCGCGGCCTTGCTCAGCAGCTCGTGCGTTGGGAAGCCCTCGACCGCTCCGACCGGCCGTTTGTCCCACTTCTCCTGATGCCACCCGCGCCCGAGAATCCACTCCCCGGGCTGAGCCTTCTTCGCGGCATCGGCCACCTTGGCGACGATCTCGTCCCAGTTCCGTACCTTCATCAGCTCGAGGTTCAGCTTCGCCTCGCCGACGCCCATGAAGTGCGCGTGCGACTCGGTGAAGGCGGGCATGGCAAACCGGCCGGCCAGGTCGATGACCTCGGTCTTCTGGCCGATATAGGGCTTGATCTCGGCGACCGTGCCGAGGGCGACCACCCGGTCGCCGCGCACGGCGATGGCTTCCGCCGTCGGCCTGGCCGAATCGACGGTGGCGATATGACCGTTGGTCAGGACGAGGTCGGCAGGTTCGACATGGGGACCGCAGCCGGATGCGGCCAGCACGAGCAGCGCCAGGACGCAGATGAGGGCTCGACACGATCGGGCAGAACCACGCATGACGTTCTCCTTCGTCAAAGTGAAAGGCGGGCCAATTCTACTCCCTCTTGCCGTCGCGGTGCGCCACCCTGGTGCCGCTATCCCCGGTCCCGCGGGCGACCGGCCGGTCGCCCCTACGGTGTCTCTGCCCGCTGCCCCTGTCCGCTGCCTGCTGTCCGCTGTTATGATCCCGGTATCGAAAGGACGTGCGTGGGCCTGTTCACATCGTTCCAGTTGAAGTCGCGTGACGCGGACACCCGGAAGCGTGCCGCACGGTCGATGGGTGTGCGGGGACGAGCATCGGCGATCGCGTCGCTCGAGCCGCTGCTGGACGACCCGGAATGGTCGGTCCGCCAGGCGGCGGTCGAGGCACTCGGAGTCGTGGCTGATGCGGCAGCGGTGCCGCTGCTCGTCGCTGCGGTCAAGCAGGCCGACCAGGTCCAGGACCAGGCGGGCGCGGCCGCGCTGCGGGCGTCGGCCGTCGAGGCGTTCGGCCGGATTGGCGCGGCCAGCGTGGGGCCCTTGCTCGAGGCGCTGAGGGATCGCCACGCGAAGCTGCGCGAGACGGCCATCGAAGCGCTGGGGGCGATTGGCGGCCGGGACGCGGAGTCGGCCTTTGCCTCCATGCTGGCTGACGATCGGTCGAGCGTGAGGCAGGCGGCCGCAGCCGCACTGGCTCGCGCCGCCGGACCTGCCGCGGTTCCCGCGCTCAGGACGGCACTCGGCCACAAGGATCCGGTGACGCGACGATGCGCCGCCGACGCGCTCGCCACGGTGCGCCACGCCACGGCGGTTGACGCCGTGCGCGCGGCCCTGAACGACCGCGACCGGCAGGTCCGCGACGCGGCCGTCCGCGCGCTGGCGACGATCGGCACCCCGGACGCGGTGTCGGCGCTCATCGCCACTTTCCTGGCCGCCGACCGCGAACTGAAGGCGGCCCTCTCGGCCGCCCTGAAGTCGTTCGAATGGGTCCCGACCGACGCCTCGCAGCGCGCGGTGCACGCGGCGCTGCACGGCCGCTTCGACGAGGCTGCCGCCGAAGGCGCGGCGGCGGTCGACCCGCTGATCGCCGCGCTCGCCGACCGCGACCCCTCGGCCCGCCTCGGCGCGGTCACCTCGCTCGGCCGCCTCGGCGATCCACGGGCGTCGGCAGATATCGCCGCCCTCTTCAAAGACAGCGAGGCCAGCGTGAGGGAGGCGGCCGCCGACGCGCTCGTGGCCATCGGGCCGGCCTCGTCGCACGCCCTGGTGGACACACTGAGCGAGCGCGCGGCGACGGTCCGCACGGCGGCGGAACGGGCGTTGTCGGGGATCGGCGAGGGGCGGGTCGCTGCCGCGCTGATCGCCGAGGTCGAAGTGGGCCAGCGGACGCAGCACGGCGCGATTGACCTTCGCGTGGTCGGGAGCCGCACGGACCTCGACGCCGCCCGGCAGGCGGCCGACGCGCTCGAGTCGCTCCTCGCTCACGCCCGCAGGAAGATGCCGGTCGATGCCCTGCGCCACGTCGCCGCGCTCACGGACGTGATCCTGCTGGAGCCGGGCGAAGTCCCGGGCAGGAGCGACACGCTCGACGCCGACGCGTTGAGGAGTGCCGGCAAGGAAGAGCTGAAACGACGGGGCCTCTGACGGACGACAACCACAGAGGCCGCGGAGAGCACAGAGGAAAGGCTCGCCAGAGTGGCCTCGCGTGTCCGCCCCGTCTGTTCTTTGTGTTCTTTGTGTTCTTTGTGGTTCGATCGTGGACGTGCCTCAGGCGCGCTTGACGAGATCAAGAAACGCGTTAGCCGCGTGGCTGAGGGCGCGGCGCGCCGGGTAGACCAGTCGGATCTGGCGCGCGAGCTTCAACTCCTTCACCGCCACCTCGCACAGCGTTCGCCGTTCGATCTCCTGCTCGACGCACATCCGCGGCAGGAACGCCACCCCCTCGTTCGCCTGGACCAGCTTGCGAATCGTCTCCACGGTGGGCATCTCGACGTCCATGTGCAGCGGCACCTTGTACTTCTCGAACGCGCGCAGCACCAGGTTCCGGTACGGTGACACGACGTTGTGGGCGATGAACGTCTCCATCCCTAGGTCGCGAATCGACACGGTCTTGCGCGAGGCGAGCCGATGGCGCGGCGACACGACGAAGGCCAGGTGATCGGTGTAGATCACCGTGGACGCCACGCGCGGGTCCTGCGGGTCGTAGCTGATGACACCAAGCTCGAGGTCGCCGTCCACCACCTGCAACGGCATCTTGCTCGACAGGCTGCGCCGCACCTGCACGTGGATGCGCGGGTAGGTGCGCCGGTACGCGGCGATGTGGGGCAGCAGGTAGAGCGTGGTGGACTCGTTGGCGCCCACCGTCAGCCGCCCGGCGGAGTTGTCTCGCAACTCGGCGAGCGCGTTCTCCATCTCGGCCCGCAGGTTGTCGAAGCGACGGGCGTAGTCGAGTACCAACTTCCCGGCATCGGTGAGCAGCAGGTCCTTCCCGGCCCGATCGATCAGCCGCTCGCCGAGGTCGGCCTCGAGGCGCTGGATCGCCAGCGAGACGGCCGGCTGCGTCCGGAACAACTTCTCGGCCGCGCGGGAGAAACTCCGCTCCGTCGCGACCGCGCGGAACACCTGCAGCAAGTACCACTCCATGGCACACTCCTTTGATGGCCGGCCCCGGGACTGCGCACCCGCGTATCAGCAAACGTTATGTCATTATGCAATATTATCCATCTGCCACACATTATCAATTTGCAAAATGCCTCAGCCGCGCGCCATAGTGGCCCAGGTTTCAGGAGGGAGTCTATGGCTGAACGCGTGCTGATCTTCGACACGACGCTGCGCGACGGCGAGCAGTCGCCCGGCTGCAGCATGAACGTTCGCGAGAAGCGCCGCATGGCGGCGAAGCTGGTCGATCTCGGCGTGGACATCATCGAGGCCGGGTTTCCCGTCGCCTCGGACGGCGATTTCGAGTCGGTGCGCATCATCGCCCGCGACACTCGTCGCGTCTCGGTCGCCGCGCTCGCGCGGGCCTGCCCTGCTGACATCGGCCGGGCGGCGGCCGCACTCGAGGAAGCCGAGCACCCGCGTATCCACACGTTCATCGCCACCAGCGACAATCACCTGAAGTACAAGCTCCGGAAGACGCGCGCCCAGGTGCTGGACGAGGCCGTCGACGCGGTACGCCTCGCGCGCCGCTACGTGGACGACGTGGAGTTCTCCGCCGAGGACGCGACGCGGACCGACATCGACTTCCTACGGGAGGTGACGAGGGCCACGGTGGCGGCGGGCGCCAGCACGGTCAACATCCCCGACACCGTCGGCTACTGCACGCCCGACGAATTCGGCGAGACCATCGCGCGCCTGGTCGCCGACGTCGGTGACGCGGCGGCGATCAGCGTCCACTGCCACAACGATCTGGGCTTAGCGGTCGCGAACTCCCTGGCCGCCGTGCAGGCCGGGGCGCGGCAAGTAGAGTGCACCGTCAACGGCATCGGCGAACGCGCCGGCAATTGCGCGCTCGAGGAGATCGTCATGGTGCTCCAGGTCCGGCGCGACCGTCTGCCCCATTCCACGCGCATCAACACCCCGCAGCTCTACCCGGCCAGTCAGCTCCTGAGCAGCCTGATCGCCTTCGGGCCGCAGCCGAACAAGGCCATCGTCGGCCGCAACGCGTTCGCCCACGAGGCCGGCATCCACCAGGACGGCGTGTTGAAGGAGCGCACCACCTACGAGATCATCGACCCGGCCAGCGTGGGCGTCCCCGAGAGCCGGCTGGTTCTCGGCAAGCACAGCGGCCGCCACGCCCTCCGCGTGCGCTGCGAGGGGCTGGGGTTCACGCTCACGCCCGCGCAGATCGACGCGGTCTACCGGCAGTTCATCGCGCTGGCCGACCGCAAGAAGGGCGTCACCGACGACGAGATCGCGGCGATGGCGTCTGCGTCTCGACTCGAGGCGGCGAGCTAGCCCATGGAGCTTCGGGTTCTCGTTCTTCCCGGTGATGGCATCGGGCCGGAAGTCACCGCGGAGGCCGTGGCAGTCCTCCGCCGGGTGGCCGACGTGTTCGGCCACTCTGTGCACGCGGTGGACGGGCTCATCGGCGGCGCGGCGATCGACGTCGCCGGCGTGCCGCTGCCGCCCGAGTCCCTGCAGGCCGCAAGGGACGCCGACGCCGTTCTGCTGGGCGCCGTCGGCGCGCCGCGGTTCGACAGCCTCCCGCCCGACCAGCGGCCCGAGCGAGGCTTGCTCGCGCTGCGGCAGGCGCTCGGCACGTTTGCCAACCTCCGCCCCTCACGCGCGTGGCCGACCCTGCTCGACGCCTCCCCGCTCAAGAACGAGGTCGTCGAGGGCACAGATCTGCTGATCGTGCGGGAATTGACGTCCGGCTTGTACTACGGAACGCCGCGAGGCATTACCGGCAGCGGTCCCGGCGAGCGCGCGGTGAACACGCTGAGCTACACCAGAGGGGAGATCGAGCGCGTCGCGAGGGTCGCGTTCGACCTGGCGGGGGGACGCCGGCGGCACGTGACGAGCGTGGACAAGTCGAACGTCCTCGAGAACTCGCAACTCTGGCGGCGCGTGGTGACTGAGGTGGCGTCCGACTATCCGGACGTGACCCTCGACCACCTGCTGGTGGACAATTGCGCAATGCAGTTGATTGTGAACCCACGGCAATTCGATGTCGTGCTCACCGAGAACCTCTTCGGCGACATTCTGAGCGACGAGGCGGCCGTCCTGAGCGGCTCGATTGGCATGCTGGCATCGGCGTCCATCGGCGAGCGTCGCTCCTCGGGGCTTCGCGCCGGGCTGTACGAGCCGGTGCACGGGTCCGCGCCGGACATCGCCGGCCGCAACATCGCGAATCCGCTTGGCGCCATCGGGTCGGTGGCCGCCATGCTGGCCTATACCTTCGAGCTGCACGCCGAGGCGAGCGCCATCGAGGCAGCCATCGATCAGGTGGTCGCGTCGGGCCGGCTCCCGGCGGACCTGAAGCCCGCGGATCGAGCCGCGACGACGAGCGAGGTGGGGCAGGCGGTCCGCGACGCGATCGCCGCCCCGTGTTCCATGCTCCCCGCCCCCCGACCCCTGATCCCTGGTCCCCGATCCCTGATCCCTGATCCCTGACCCCTTTTTTCCATGCCCACCATCATCGACAAGATCTGGGACGCTCACGTGGTCTCATCCGCCGCGGATGCGCCATCGCTGCTCTATATCGACCTGCACCTGGTCCACGAGGTGACGTCACCCCAGGCCTTCGACGGTCTCCGCGCGAGAGGCATCCGTGTCCGGCGGCCGGACCTCACCTTCGCGACGGTCGATCACAGCATCCCGACGACTCCGCCGGAGTGGCCGGTCCAGGACGAGGTTGCGGCGCGCCAGGTGGCGACGCTCGAGGCCAACTGCGCGGAGTACGGCATCCCGTGCGCGGGCCGCGGGCATCCGAATCAGGGGATCGTCCACGTCATCGGGCCCGAGCTGGGGCTGACGCGGCCGGGCATGACCATCGTGTGCGGTGATAGCCACACCGCCACCCACGGCGCCTTCGCCGCGCTGGCGTTCGGCATCGGCACCAGCGAGGTCGAGATGGTGCTCGCCAGCCAGTGCCTGCTCCAGCGGAGGCCGAAGGCGCTGCGCGTCGAAGTGGCCGGCCGCTTGCCGGCCGCCGTCTCCGCGAAAGACCTGGTGTTGGCGATCATCGCGCGCATCGGCGTGGACGGCGGGACCGGCCACGTCATCGAGTATGCGGGCAACGGCGTCCGGGCGCTGTCGATGGAGCAGAGGATGACGCTCTGCAACATGTCGATCGAGGCCGGCGCGCGAGGAGGGCTCGTCGCTCCCGACGAGGCCACCTTCGACTACCTGGCCGGGCGCCTGTCGGCGCCGACGGATGCGGAGTGGGACCAGTCGGTCGCCCGGTGGCGGGCGCTGGCGACGGATGAGGGGGCGACGTTCGATCGACACGTCTCGATCGACGGACGCTCGCTCTCGCCCATGATCACATTTGGCACCAACCCGGGCATGGGCGTGGCGATCGATGCCCCTGTCCCCGACCCGGCATCGATCGAAGATTCGGTCGCCCGGCAGGCGCTTCGGCGGGCGCTCGACTACATGAAGGTCGAGGCGGGCAAGCCGCTGCTCGGACTCCATGTGGACGTGGTGTTCATCGGCAGCTGCACGAACGGGCGCCTGTCGGATCTCCGCGAGGCGGCCGCGATCTTCCGCGGGCGCCGCGTCGCGCCCGGGGTCAGGGCGCTGATCGTCCCTGGCTCACAGCAGGTCAAGCGGGAGGCCGAAGCCGAGGGGATCGACCGCGCCTTCCTCGAGGCGGGCGCCGAGTGGCGCGAACCGGGTTGCTCGATGTGCATCGCGATGAACGGCGACCAACTGCAGCCGGGCCAGTGCGCCGTCTCGACCAGCAATCGGAACTTCGAGGGGCGCCAGGGCCCGGGCGGACGCACGCTCCTGGCCAGCCCGGCGACGGCCGCCGCCGCAGCCGTCACCGGGGTCGTCACCGACCCGAGGAGGTTGTCATGACGCAAACGCGCGACCCGATCATCCGGTTCGAGGGACCCGCTGTCGCACTGGCCCGGGACAACATCGACACCGATCAGATCATCCCCGCGCGGTTCCTCAAGACGACCAGCCGCACCGGCCTCGGGGCCAGCCTCTTCGCCGACTGGCGCATGGAGGCCGACCTCACCCCGCGACCGGGGTTCATCCTCAACTCGCCCGCAGCCGCTGGTGCCGCGGTTCTGGTGGCCGGGTGGAATTTCGGCTGCGGCAGCTCGCGCGAGCACGCGCCGTGGGCCCTGGCCGATTTCGGATTCCGCGCCGTCATCGCGGCGTCGTTCGCCGACATCTTCCGGCAGAACGCGCTCAAGAACGGCCTGCTGCCCATTCAACTGTCGCCCTCGATTCACGCGGGCCTGCTCTCACGCGTCGAGGCCGAGCCGGGCGCGATCGTCGCCGTCGATCTCGAGAAACAGGTGGTCACGCTCCCTGGCGGCGAGACGTCGGCCTTCACGATCGACCCCTTCGCGCGCGCCTGCCTCCTCGCCGGCGTGGACGAGATTGGCTACGTGCTTCGGCAGTCGGACGCGATCGCCCGCTTCGAAACGGCCCGGGGCTCGGCGGCACCCCATAGGCGTGAACCTACGGGCACGCCAGGATGTTGAGAGCGTACGAGCTTCTCAGACGCGGCCCGGCTCCCCGGGCCGGGAGATCGCGTCGGCCCGGCCAGGTCGGGATTCGAAAGTCGTCATGACACCGGGGACGCGGCCGACATGCTCATCCGGTCGGTGCCCAGGATGCTCCCGAGCAGGACGTCGGCGCCGCGGGTGCAATCCTCCCAGGACGTTCGCTCGCGCGGTGAATGGCTGACCCCGCCGATGCTCGGGACGAAGATCATGCCCATGGGCCCGATGCGGGCCAGCATCTGAGCGTCGTGACCCGCGCCGCTCGGCAGCGAAGCGTAGGCGATGCCGAGATCGTCGGCGCTTTTCGCAACTGCCTCCCGCACTGCGGGGGCCGCAAGCGCCGCCTCGTGATGGCTGCTCGGAGTCAGCTCGATTGTCGTCCGCGTGGCGGCCGCGATCTGGCCGGCGCGGGCACGCACCAGGCCGGCCAGCCGCGCGATTTTCTCCGCCGACAGGTCCCGGAGTTCCACCGTGAGGCGCACGAGGCCCGGAACGACGTTCGGCGCATTCGGCGTGACCTCGAGGCGACCCACGGTTCCGACCTGCCGGCCAGGTTCGCCCGTGACGATCTCGTTGACAGCCTGCACCAGCCGCGACGCGGCCAGCAGCGCGTCCCGGCGATCCGGCATCGGCGTCGTGCCCGCATGGTTGGCAGTCCCGCGCACGACGCACTCGTACCGATCGATGGCCACGATCCCCTCGACGATGCCGATCGGGATGCCCGCGCGATCCAGCACGCCGCCCTGCTCAACGTGCAATTCCAGGTAAGCGTGAATCGAGCCCGGCGCGCGGCGGGCATCGGTGATGTGATCCGGGTCGCCACCAAGCTTCCGGATGGCGTCAGCCTTGCGCACGCCGTTCCAGACCTGGTCCAGCTCGCCGGCCACCAGCTCGTCCGCGGCTGCGCGGCTGCCGCAGAGCCCGTTGCCATAGGCCACGCCCTCCTCGTTCGTCCAGGCCACGACTTCGAGCGGGTGCGCGGTGACGATGCCGTGCTCTGACAACGTATGGGCGACCTCGATGGCCGCCAGCGTCCCGAGCGGCCCGTCGAAGTTGCCGCCGGAAGGAACCGAGTCCACGTGCGACCCGAAGACGATGGGCTTCGATGCCGCGTCGCGCCCCGCCCGCCGCCCGATGATGTTCGCCGCCGCGTCGAAGCGCGGTTCGAGCCCGGCGGCCTTCATGAGTCGCACGACGTAGCCGCGCCCGGCCAGGTCGGCGTCCGAGTAGCCGACCCGGGTCACGCCGTCGGCGAACGTACCGCCGGGTGGCCGGCCGAACTCGCTGAGCTTCTCGATGTGCTGACGCAACCGCGCGGCGTTGACGCGAACGAGGTCAGGCGTGGCGGCCGGCCACGCCCACACCCCGGGGACCGAAGAGACGGCCAGGCTGGCCGTCGAGAGCAGGAACGCGCGGCGACTGAGTGGCATATGATCCGGCCCATTCTACGGCAGTCCGTCCGCGAACGCGGTCTGCACTCGTCCGATGGCAGGACGATCACGTTCGCGCTGCCGAACGACCTGGCCGTGTGCAGCCCATTCGCCAGCGGACCCTGCGTGCAGATGGTCATGCTGGTGGCCCCCGGCGAGTACCAGTTGAGCGTGCTCACCAAGTCCGCCGCGAGCAACACGGTCACGCTCGTCGTTCGCACGCCATAACGGGCGTCCGGCACGCCGCCGCGGTTGACATCGTGCCATATCATGGGTATGGTTTTCCATATGAAGACCACGCTCAACATCGATGACACGGTCATGAGCCGGCTGAAGCAGGAATCGGCGCGACAGCGACGCACGATGTCTGAGCTGGTCGAAGCCGCGCTCCGCCTGCTGTTCCAGTCGAAATCGCCGCGGGCGAAGCTGGCCGCCCTGCCGAGGATGCGGGGCGGGGGCACGCTGGTGGATATCGCGGATCGGGATGCCCTCTACCAGGCCATGGAGGGCCGCTGATGTTCGTCGTCGATACCAACGTGCTGGTCTACGCGGCGGACGCGGACTCGCCGCACCACGCGCGCTGCCGCAGCGGCCTCGAAGCGTGGCGCCGTCAACCGGCTGCCTGGTACCTCACGTGGGGCATCGTCTACGAGTTCCTCCGCGTCACGACCCACCCGCGGGTGATGCGACACCCTTGGAGCGGTCGCCAGGCCTGGCAGTTCGTCTCCGTGCTCCTGGCATCCCCGGGCCTCGCCGTGCTGGCGCCGACGGATCGGCATGCCGATGTCGCCGCGCAGGTGTTCCATGAGATTCCGGCCCTGGCCGGAAACCTCGTCCACGACGCGCACACGGCGGTCCTCATGCGCGAGCACGGTGTCCGGCGGATCTACACGAGAGATGCCGACTTCCACCGGTTCCCGTTCCTGGAGCCGATCGACCCGCTCTCGTAACCGGGCCCGCCCGTGACGGTGACGGCCGTGCCGTTGGCCGTCGCGCAGCACCGAGACCGCGCCGCCCAAGTCGAGACGAGGCTGATCGCGGCGGTCACCGGATCGACGCTCCGGATCGACGCTCACGACGGTCGTCGTGTTCGTGCCCCTCGGCCTGCTGCAGGGCGTGGTCGAGGTAGGGCCGGCTCGCCGCACGCCCCGAGCGGAGTCGAGGGAAGCCTGCCCTGATTCCCGTCTGCCTGTTATGCGTCGCCCAGGCACACGCCCAGGGCTCGGGCGGTGTCGGCCATGTCGCCGTCGGGCGGCACCGTCTTCAGCTTGCTGACGGCCTGGGCGAGGCTGATCGCGCCCACGTGGGTGCCGAGGTAAGCCACCATCTTGCCGAACTGGCCGTTCACGACCAGTTCCATCGCCTCGGTCCCGAACATCGAGCACAGCGCGCGATCGAAGGGTGACGGCGTTCCGCCCCGCTGCAGGTGCCCGAGCACGCACACACGCGACTCCTTGCCCGTCCGGCGTTCGAGTTCGGCGCACACCACCGCGCCGATCCCGCCGAGCCGCGCCTCGCGGTTCTCAGGCTGGGCAGCCGATTCCACGAACCCGCGGTCCTTCTCGTGCGCGCCTTCGGCGACGACGACGAGCGTGAAGTGCTTTCCCTTCGCCTCGCGCCTCTGGATCTTCGCGACGATCGGCTCGTAGGTGAAGGGGATTTCCGGGATGAGGATCACGTCCGCGCCGCCGGCGATGCCGCCGAACAGCGCGAGCCAGCCGGCGTAGCGTCCCATCACCTCGAGCACCATCACGCGACCGTGGCTCTCGGCGGTCGTGTGCAGCTTGTCGATCGCCTGCGTCACGCAATCCACCGCCGACGCGAAGCCGAAAGTGAGGACCGTGCCGCTCACGTCGTTGTCGATCGTCTTCGGCACGCCGACAATCGGAATCCCGTATACGTGCATCTGCTGCGCGATGGAGAGCGAGCCGTCGCCGCCGATGGCGACGAGCGCGTCGAGTCCGAGCTTCTCCATCCCGCGCTTCGTGTCCTCGAGCAGATCAGCGGGAAGCTGACGCTCCTCGCCGTGGCCGGTCTTCGCGGCGAATCTCCCGCGGTTGGCCGTGCCGAGGATGGTCCCGCCGCGGACCAGCAGGCCGTCGAGCGCGCGGTAGTCGAGCGGCATCACACACTGCGGTTCCAGCAGTCCCTGGTATCCCCCTATGATGCCGACGGCCTCCCACCCCCGCCTGTCCGCCGCCTTGGCCACGGCACGAATCACGGCGTTGAGGCCTGGGCAGTCTCCACCGCCCGTGACGATGCCGACCTTCCTGTTCATGTGGAGCCTCGCTCGGCATCTCCCCTTTCTGAAGCGACTCGTTCTCCGTTCAAGACTGGCCGCGCGCAGACGATTGCCGGTTGGGCGGCGGTGCCCGTAGCGTCGAAAACCACAGCGCCGAAAACCACTCCCGGAGTGGTGTCACGGACCTGCCACATCACGGACACTTGGCGGGGCCGAACGAGATGGCGGTGTCGACGGTGAATTTTCGGTAGTCGCCGTAGTCGCTGATGATCTCGGCGTCGAAGCGCTTGAAGAGCGCGATCCGCGCCTTCGGATGCGCTGCCATTCTCGCCGGCAGCCACACTTCGCCGTTCACCTTCTGGCGCTCGAACGACAGGGTTGTCCCTTTCTGAACACGCGCCAGAAGCCCCCAGCCTATCGAGATCGTGTCGATCAATTGCAGCTCCACGCGCACCACTTCGAAGTCCAGTTCGTCCACCCAGGCGCGCCCCTGGAGTTTGATCATCTGGGCCGTCTCCGACATCAGGGGCTTGACGCCCGGTCGAGGTACGAGCGTCATCACGATCGCCGGGCGGCCGCGGATCGACTCGCGCCCCACCAGGCGGATGTCGTAGACGCGGACGATCTCATCGATGACGCGCTCCTCCTTTTGCTGTTCGGCGCGCTTCTTCTGCTCCCGCTTCGCGCGGTCGCTCGCTGTCTCCCGCCCTCGATCCCGAATCCAGGCCTGCAGACGCCCGCGATGTTTGCGGTCTGCCTCCTCGAGTGTCTTCGGCGGGACGGGCGCGCCGTTGATGGCCACGAGCCGACGGTACGAAGGGCTGCCTTCCAGTGACGGGTACACTTCGAAGGTCCGCGCTGTCCTCTTGTCCTGGCGGGCCTTGCCGTCGAAATCGACCCGCACCTGCCGCTCGGTGTAGGTGTACTGGCTTTGCAGGCGATCGTCACTTTTGAGCCGCTTGCGGGCCTCGGCAAGGAAGGTGTCCCGGTCGGGCAGCGGGGGATCCTGGCCGCGGCCCGCCAGCGCCCACGCGTGGACCTGCACGCCTGCGCACCACGCGCACGTCGCACCGGACACGGCGTTGATCCACCATCGCGCACGTGGCGTCACCACACACCTCCAGAGACAACATCCAAAGCCAGCGTCGTGCCGAGTGCGGCAAGTCTCCGCCTTGCGTCTTGAAATTTGTCCGCCTGAGTGGATAGTGTAACGCCTCCGCTCTACAAATCTTTACCATCCCGATTCTCGCGCGCGACCGGCTCGGCACGAAGAAGGGCGCGCGCTTCAAGCCGGTCCGCGCCAGCTCTTCGAGGACCTTCCCATCGCGAGGATCATCGTCTCGTTGAACGGTGTGCCGTTGACCCTGTAGTCCACCGCCACCCCGCTGTAGGTGTGCGACTGGAAGCCCATCCATGAAGCAGATCCTTCAGACTGCATCTGTGCCGAGAACCCCAGGTTACGCCGCCGCCAAGTCGTGCCCGCTCGCGCTCTGCTGCCAGACGAAGTCGTACACGCGACCGGCGACTGCCTCGGTCTCTTCGTCCGTGAAGGGCGGCCTTGGCAACGCCCGCCAGAGGCTGTCGAGAATGAACACCTTCACTTCGGCTTGGGTGGTCGTGTTCTGCGTCCAGTCGTGCATGGGCCGGAGCAAGTCTCGTAGCGACGCAAGCAGGCCCTTGCTCGCCTGCTTCAGCCGCTCCCGGTCGGCCTTGCCAATGCTGTCCATGAACAGAAGATCGAACAGCGCAAGCTCGGCATCGCTGAGGCCTTCATCGGCAGCACGCCGCTGTTCGGCATCGAGGGTGGATGCAAGTTCGACCAGCTGCGCGAAAGTCGCCTCGACCGTCACCCGGTCCTTCTCGCGGTTGTAGTCCGCGACGATCTCCTGGTACCTCTTGTAGTAGTCCATCCGCATCGGGTTCCGGGCGAGCATCTGCGCCAGCTTCTTCTCGACGACTTCGCGGATGTCCTGCAGGGCGGCGTGCTTCCGCTTGACCTTGCTGGCGAACTCATCTCGCAGCTTCGCGAAGTCGATCAGGCTCAAATCCACCGTGAGCCCCTCCGCGTGGTCGTCCCCGGACGCCGCCGCGCGGATCGCCTCGTTGACGATTCTCTGCAGCTCCTTGAGCACCTCCGTCACGTCCGCCGTGTCGCGCTTCTCCTGGAGCTTCTTGTAGATGGCCTCGATGTTATCGTGGCGCTCCGCGCAGGCGAGGGCGCTCGGCTCCATCAGCAGCGCCTTGAAGCGGATGAAGACTTGGCGCGCGATGATTTCGAATCGGCGCTTGGCCTCGTCCGAGGTGTAGAGCGCGTCCACACCGTCTCTCAGCGCTTCGATCCGCGCAAACCCCCGTCGCGCCGAGCAGCCGGTCCGGATCGAACCCGAGACCCCGGAGGTGCGTTTCGGCCG
>Ga0209745_1000595_pt1 | contig 22087 bp, 21 predicted proteins | sample BarGraNGADG00312_FD_184495 | JGI IMG/M metagenome (GOLD analysis project Ga0209745, IMG submission 184495) | Arctic peat soil microbial communities from Barrow, Alaska - Barrow Graham LP Ref core NGADG0004-312 (SPAdes) (version 2) | ecosystem: Environmental > Terrestrial > Soil > Wetlands > Peat...
CGAAGCCGGCGCCGGCTGCCGCGCCCGCGCCCGCGCCGTCGGACCCGGTCGGCCTGGGCACCGGACGCTCCCGCGGCTCGGTGGTTCAGGGCGCTGCCGCCGTGACCTGGGCCGGTACGCAGCTGGGCCTGCCGTACGTGTGGGGCGCGACGGGGCCGGACTCCTACGACTGCTCCGGTTTCACGATGCGGGCGTGGCAGAACGCGGGGGTGGGCCTCGGCCGCACGGCCAGCAGCCAGTACGTGCAGGTCCTCAAGATCAGCTACAACGACCTGCGTCCAGGCGATCTCATCTTCTGGGGCGACGACCCCGCCGACGCCAGCACCGTCTACCACGTGGCGATGTGGGTCGGCGGCGGCCAGATAGTCGAGGCCTCGAGGCCCGACGTGCCGACCAGGATCACGTCGATGGGCTCCCGCTGGGCGAACACCATGTCCTACGCAGGGCGTCCCTAGCACCTCTCGGTGACGGATGAGGTGAGGTGCTAGTGGTCGTGGGCGTAGTAGCCCGCGTCGATGGCGCGCTGGCGGGAGCGCTGGATCTCCGCCTCGGCCGCGGCGCGATCGACCCAGTGCGCACCCTCGACGGACTTGCCGGGCTCGAGGTCCTTGTAGACCTCGAAGAAGTGCTGGATCTCCAGCCGGTGGAAGTCCGAGACGTCGTCGATGTCCTGGCGCCAGCTGGCGCGCTGGTCGCCTGACGGAACGCACAGCACTTTGTCGTCGCCGCCCGCCTCGTCGCGCATGCGGAACATCCCGAGCGCGCGGCAGCGGATCAGGCAGCCGGGGAACGTCGGCTCCTCGAGCAGCACCAGCGCGTCCAGCGGGTCGCCGTCCTCGCCGAGGGTGCCATCGACGAAGCCGTAGTCGTCGGGGTAGCGCGTCGAGGTGAACAGCATGCGGTCGAGGCGGATCCGCCCGGTCGCGTGGTCCATCTCGTACTTGTTGCGCTGACCCTTCGGGATCTCGATCGTGACGTCGAACTCCACTGTGCTCCTCCGCAAGGTGTGTCCCCGGTGCGCCCGCAAAGAGCCGCGGTCCGACGACGAGAGTGACGGTGGCGACCGGCAGTCCTGCGGGCCCCCCATTGGTGCTGGGAACTAGTGTGGCGCACCGACGGGTCGAAACGCGCCCGCTGGGCTGTTTCTCGGAGGCGGACATGGGCAGGGCGACGCGGATGATCGGCGTCGGCGCCATCGTCCTGCTGCTCGGCGGTGCCGGCTATCTCACCGCTGACGCCTACGACGTCGTCCCCGGTCCTCTCACGCTCGCCCCGATCCCGGCTCCGCCCGCGCCGTTCCCGACGGCGCCCGGCGCGGTACCGGCTCCCGCACTCACCCCGGTGCTGCCGGCCCTCCCGGCCGACGCTCCCGTTCCCGCGGTCGACCACGTCCGCGCGCTGCTCGACGATCTCGTGGCCGACCCGCGGCTGGGCCCGTCGGTCGGCGCCGTGGTCGCCGACCGGCTGACGGGCGACGTGCTCGCCGAGCACGACCCGGCGACCCCGCACACCCCCGCATCCACCGCCAAGCTGGTCACCGCCGTCGCCGCACTCAGTGCCGTCGGCCCGGATCGGACCTTCGCTACCCGGGTCGTGCACGGCCGGAACGGGCAGATCGTGCTCGTGGGCGGCGGCGACATGATGCTGGCGGCCGGCGCCGGCGATCCCACCAAGGTCAACGGTCGCGCGGGGCTCGCGGACCTCGCGCGCGAGACCGCCCGCGAGCTCGCGCTGGCTGGCACGACGACGGTCACCCTCGGCGTGGACGACACCCTCTTCGTCGGCCCTGCGCTGAGCCCGAGCTGGGACCCGAGCCACCTCGCCAACGGCTTCACCGCCCCTGTCACCTCCCTCGCCGTCGACATCGGTGCGCTCCGCCCCGATGTCGAGTACCCGCGGCGGCAGGCCGACCCGTCGATGGCCGCCGCTGGCGAGTTCGCCACCGCGCTCACGGCCGCGGGTGTCACCGTCACGGGCCCGCCCACCCGGGCCACCGCGCCGGCAGGCGCCCTGCAGCTCGGCGTGGTGCGGTCCGCACCGATGGGCGAGCTCGTCGACTACTTCCTCGACACCTCCGACAACGTGATCACCGAGGTCGTCGGCCGTCTCGTCGCGATCGACGCGGGCCTGCCCGGCAGCTTCGACGGCGCCACCCAGGCAATCCTCGCCCGGGCTCAACGGCTCGGCGTGGACACGACGGGCGCGCGTCTGGTCGACGCCAGCGGGCTCGGTGACGGGTCCGCTCTGCCGGCGCGGACCCTGCTCGGTCTGCTCCGCCTGATCACCGATCCCAGGCACCCGGAGCTGCGCCCGATCGCGGTCGGCCTACCGATCGCAGGCCTGCGTGGGACGCTCAGCGATCGTTTCGTCGCGTCGCCCGCGCGGGGGCTCGTGCGAGCGAAGACCGGCAGCCTGGTCGGGGTCACCTCGCTCGCTGGGACCGTCGTCGACGCCGACGGCCGCCAGCTGCTCTTCGTGCTCGTCGCCGACCGGACGCCCGGGGGCGGGCAGGGGGCACCGCGGGTGGCGATCGACAGATTCGTCGAGAAGCTCGTCGGTTGCGGCTGTAGCTGATCCGACGGCTACCGTGGCCCGATGAAAGAGAACGCCCCGGTCGACTGGCCCGTGGCCGCGCAGCTCGCGGACCGGCTCGCACGCCCCGGCCCCGCGACCGACCGCGCCGAGGCGACCGCCCTGGTCGACGGCTTGCGCCGCGCGGCGGGCTTCGCTGCCGGGCACGCGGCTCGGATCACCGGGTTGGCCCCCGCCGACGGCTCCGACCCGGCCCTGGTCCCTGTCTCGCACGTGCTGGTGGTCGACCGCGCCGGGTGGGCTCGCGCGAACACCGAGCTTCTCGCCACCCTGACCGCGGGCCTCGGCGAGAAGCCGGGTGGCAAGACCCCGTCCCGCGCCTCGCGCCTCGCGGGGGCCGCCCAGACCGGTGCGGTCCTCGCCGTGCTCGCCGGCAAGGTGCTGGGCCAGTTCGACCCGTTCATGCAGGTCACCGGTCCGGGCGACGTGGTGCGCGGCCGGCTGCTGCTGGTCGCCCCGAACGTGCTCCAGGTCGAGCGCGACCTCGGGGTCGACCCGACTGACTTCCGGCTGTGGGTCGCCCTGCACGAGCAGACCCACGCGCTCCAGTTCGCCGTCGCGCCATGGCTCGTGGAGTACCTCCGCGCGCGCTCCGGTGCCTTGCTCGCCGACCTCACGCGCGAGGACGCCGACTCCCGTCGGCGGGCGCGCGCCCTTGCGGTCACGGTCGTCCGCGTGCTGCGCGGGGACGAGGACGCGCCGGGTCTCGAGGACCTGTTGCGACCCGAGGAGCGCCGGGTCTTCGAGGAGATGGGTGCGGTGATGGCCCTGCTCGAAGGACATGCCGACGTTGCGATGGACGCCGTGGGCCCCGCCGTCGTGCCGACCGTGCGCCGGATCCGTGCGCGCTTCGAGGCGCGGCGCTCGGGGGCGGGTCGTCAGGGCCCGACCGACCGCGTGGTGCGGCGCCTGCTCGGGCTCGACCTCAAGCTGGCCCAGTACCGCGACGGCGCCGCGTTCGTGCGGACCGTGACCGGCGCCGTCGGGCAGGACGGCCTGAACGCCGTGTGGGCCGAGCCCGCGAACCTGCCCGGACCACGGGAGATCGCAGACCCGCGCGCCTGGGTACGCCGGGTCCATGGCTGAGCCGCTGATGGCCGAGCTGTTGTGAGCGGGCCGGCGCCGGCCGTCGCGGCGGCGCGGACGGCGGTGCGCACCGAGCTCGCCGATCTGCCGGCGGGCGCCCTTGTGCTCGTCGCGTGCTCGGGTGGGCCGGACTCGCTTGCTCTCGCGGCCGCGGTCGCGTTCGTCGCCCCGCGCGCGGGACTGCGCGCGGGGGCGGTCGTCGTCGACCACGGGCTTCAGCCGGGGAGCGCGGTGGCGGCCGACGACGCCGGGATCGCGTGCCGGCACCTCGGTCTGGACCCTGTGCGGGTCGTGCGGGTGGCGGTCGGTGGCGACGGCGGCCCGGAGGCCGCGGCCCGCGGGGCCCGGTACGCCGCGCTCGACGCGGTCGGTGCGGAGCTCGACGCCGCAGCCGTGCTGCTCGGTCATACGCTCGACGACCAGGCCGAGACGGTGCTGCTCGGGCTGGCGCGCGGTTCGGGCGCCCGCTCGCTGGCCGGGATGCCCGCCCGCCGCGGGCGGTTGCGGCGACCGCTGCTCGGGCTGCGCCGGGCCGACACGCTCGCGGTCTGTGCGGCGCTCGGGCTCGAGCCGTGGCACGACCCGACCAACGGGAGATCGCCCGGTGCCGCCGGCGTCGCGTCGGGTCGGTCGGCAGATCCGGCGTCGGATCCCGCCCCGCTCCGCAGCGCGGTCCGGCACCATGTCCTCCCGGTGCTCGAGGACGTGCTCGGTCCCGGTGTTGCGGCCGCACTCGCTCGCACGGCCGACCAGTTGCGCGAAGATGCCGACACCCTCGACGCGCTCGCCGCCGATCTGCTTGCGGCCGTACGTACCACCCCAACCAGCGCGCCCGGTGCGTCGACCCCGCCCGGCGGGCTCGACGTGAGCGCGCTCGCGGGTGCTCCGGACGCGCTGCGCCGGCGGGCCCTGCGTGCCGCGGCGCTCGACGCCGGCTGTCCCCCGGGCGCCCTCAACCGCACGCACGTGCTCGCGCTCGACGCGCTCGTGACGGCCTGGCACGGACAGGGCCCGGTAGACCTTCCAGGACGGGTCCGGGCGGTGCGGGTATGTGACAGGCTGGCCTTCCAATCCCCCCGCGACTGAGGAGCAGGACGGTGGACGCTGCGGACATGGGTGACGACCTCGAGCGGGTCATGATCTCGGAGGAGCAGCTCGGTGCCCGCCTCGATGAGATCGCGGCCCAGATCGACGCCGACTACGCGGGCAAGGACCTGCTCCTCGTGGGGGTGCTCAAGGGCGCGGTCATGGTCATGGCGGACCTTGCCCGGCGTCTGCACGGCCAGGTGGAGATGGACTGGATGGCTGTGTCGTCCTACGGCTCGGGCACGAAGTCCTCGGGCGTCGTGCGGATCCTCAAAGACCTCGACGCGGACATCACTGGCCGGCACGTGCTGATCGTCGAGGACATCATCGATTCGGGCCTGACCCTGTCGTGGCTCTTGTCGAACTTGCGTAGCCGCGGCCCTGCGAGCGTCGAGATCGCGACCGTGCTGCGCAAGTCCGATGCCGCCAAGGTCGAGGTCGACGTCCGCTACGTGGGATTCGAGATCCTGAACGAGTTCGTGGTCGGCTACGGCCTGGACTACGGCGAGCGGTTCCGCAACCTGCCCTTCGTGGGGACGCTTGCTCCGCACGTGTACAGCCACTGACCCGCGTACTTCAGCGGAGGTCGGTGAGGTCGTCGCCTGAGCCCTGGGCGAACAATAGCCGGATCATCAGGTTGAACGTGTAACTTCGACGTTCGACCTGCCCTTAGCGACCTGGAGGGATGAGGGGGCCTGCCCCCGTCGCCCATGAATCTCAAGCGCCTCACGCGCGGCCCCGTCTTGTGGATCGTCCTGGCGGTGCTGATCCTGTGGATCGGTGCCTCGACCATGCTGACCCCGAGCGTGCAGCGCATCGACACCTCGGCCGGCCTGCAGCTCCTGAGCGAGGGCAAGGTCGTGCAGGCCAAGATCGTCGACGGCGAGCAGCGGGTCGATCTCACGCTCAGCGAGGACTTCTCCTCCGGGGGTTCGAGCAAGGGCAAGAACGTCGAGTTCTTCTACGTCGTGCCGCAGGGTCAGTCGGTCGTCGAGGCGATCGCGAAGGCCGACCCGAAGGGTGGCTACAACTCCGAGGTGCCGCACCAGTCGTGGTGGTCCAGCCTGCTCGGCCTGATGCTGCCGTTCGTCATCATCCTGGGCATCTTCTGGTTCCTCATGTCCAACATGCAGGGCGGCGGCTCGCGTGTGATGAGCTTCGGCAAGTCGAAAGCGAAGCTCGTCAACAAGGAGTCCCCTCAGGTCAGCTTCTCCGACGTCGCAGGCGTGGACGAGGCGGTCGAGGAGCTCATGGAGATCAAGGACTTCCTCGCGGAACCGGCCAAGTTCCAGGCGGTGGGCGCGAAGATCCCCAAGGGTGTGCTGCTCTACGGCCAGCCTGGAACCGGCAAGACGCTGCTGGCCCGCGCGGTCGCCGGCGAGGCGGGGGTGCCGTTCTACTCGATCTCGGGCTCGGACTTCGTCGAGATGTTCGTCGGTGTCGGCGCCTCGCGCGTGCGTGACCTGTTCGACCAGGCCAAGCAGAACGCGCCGGCCATCATCTTCATCGACGAGATCGACGCCGTCGGTCGCCACCGCGGGGCCGGCATGGGCGGCGGCCACGACGAGCGCGAGCAGACGCTCAACCAGATGCTGGTCGAGATGGACGGTTTCGACGTCAACGCGGGCGTGATCCTCATCGCGGCGACCAACCGGCCGGACATCCTCGACCCTGCGCTCCTCCGTCCTGGTCGGTTCGACCGCCAGATCTCCGTCGACCCGCCGGACCTCAAGGGCCGCCTGCAGATCCTGACCGTGCACGCGCAGGGCAAGCCGATGGCCCCCGCCGTCGACCTGGCGGCCGTCGCGCGCCGCACGCCCGGCTTCACCGGCGCGGACCTGGCCAACGTCCTCAACGAGGCGGCCCTGCTGACGGCGCGCACCGGCGGTCAGCTGATCGGGAACCACGAGCTGGACGAGGCGATCGACCGCGTCGTCGCCGGGCCCCAGAAGCGCACCCGGATCATGAAGCTCGACCAGCAGAAGATCACCGCGTACCACGAGGGCGGGCACGCCGTCGTCGCAGCCGCGCTCCGGTACACCGATCCCGTGACGAAGGTGACGATCTTGCCGCGCGGCCGCGCGCTCGGCTACACGATGGTCATGCCGCTCGAGGACAAGTACTCGACGACCCGCAACGAGCTGCTCGACCAGCTCGCCTACGCCATCGGCGGCCGCGTCGCCGAGGAGCTCGTCTTCCACGACCCGACGACCGGTGCCTCCAACGACATCGAGAAGGCCACCGAGGTGGCCCGCAAGATGGTCACCCAGTACGGCATGAGCGAGAAGATCGGCGCGATCAAGCTCGGCCAGGACTCCGGTGAGGTCTTCATGGGTCGTGACATGGGGCACGGCCGGGAGTACTCCGAGACGGTCGCCGCCATCGTCGACGTCGAGGTGCGGCGCCTGATCGAGGCCGCCCACGACGAAGCCTGGTCGATCCTGGTCGAGTACCGCGACGTGCTGGACCACCTCGTGCTGGAGCTCCTCGAGCACGAGACGCTCAACCAGGCCGAGCTCGCCACGATCTTCGCCCCCATGGTCAAGAACGCCCCGCGCGACGTCTGGCTGTCCTCGGAGGAACGTGCGGTCTCCCAGCGCCCGCCCGTCCTCACCCCGGCTGAGATGGCGAAGCTCAACGGGGGCTCCGAGGTCCCGGCGTTCTTGACGCCCGACGTCGGTGCACAGGCCTGAGCGGTGACTGCGATCGAGTTTCCGCTCGGGGGGTTACCCGTGCTCCCGCCGGTCGGGTACGACGCCCCGCGGGTCGAGGCGGCCATCCGCGAGCTGCTCATCGCGGTCGGGGAGGACCCCGAGCGCGCGGGCCTGCAGGACACCCCCGCCCGGGTCGCCCGGGCGTACGCCGAGGTGTTCGCCGGGCTGCGGCAGAACGCGAACGATGCCCTGGGCGCAACGTTCGACATCGGCCACAACGAGATGGTGCTGGTCAAGGACATCGAGGTCTACTCGACCTGCGAGCACCACCTCGTGCCGTTCCACGGCGTGGCGCACGTCGGCTACATCCCCGGCGCCGACGGCCGGGTCGCCGGGCTGAGCAAGCTCGCTCGTCTGGTCGACGTCTTCGCGCGGCGCCCGCAGGTGCAGGAACGGCTCACCTCCCAGATCGCCGACGCCCTCGTCGAGAACCTCGAGCCGGCGGGTGCGATCGTCGTGATCGAGTGCGAGCACCTGTGCATGTCGATGCGCGGGGTGCGCAAGCCTGGTTCGCGCACCGTCACGTCGGCCGTGCGCGGGCAGATGCGCAACATTGCCACCCGGGCCGAGGCCATGAGCCTCATCCTGGGTCGGTGACCCCGGCCTGGAGCCCTAGGCTGTCGCGCGTGCCCTTCCCCGTCGCACCGCACCTGCCACATCTGGTGGGTCTCCCGGACCGGCTGCGCTGTGCGGAGCGGACCCTGGTCATGGGCGTGGTCAACGTGACCCCGGACTCGTTCTCCGACGGTGGGCGCTGGGTCGAGCCGGCCGACGCCGTGCGGCACGGACTGGACCTGCTGGCTGACGGTGCGGACCTGCTCGACATCGGCGGGGAGTCCACCCGGCCGAACGCCGCGCGCGTGCCGGTCGACACCGAGCTGGCACGGGTGCTGCCCGTCATCGAGGGGCTGGTGGCGCGCGGCGCGGTCGTCAGCATCGACACGACCAGGGCGTTCGTGGCGCGCGAGGCCATCGCGCGTGGCGCCTTGATCATCAACGACGTCTCCGGTGGCCTGGCCGATCCCGACATGCACCGGACCGCTGCCGAGACGGGCGCGGTCTACGTGGCGATGCACTGGCGCGGGCCCGCAGACGTGATGGATTCCTTCGACGTCTACGACGACGTCGTCGCGGACGTGCGCCGTGAGCTCGCGGACCGGCTGGCCGCGCTGCGCGCCGCCGGGGTCCGCGCCGAGCAGATCGTGCTCGATCCCGGTCTCGGTTTCGCCAAGTCGGGACTGAGCAACTGGCCGCTGCTCGCACATCTTGACGCGCTGATCTCGCTGGGTCGGCCCGTCCTGGTCGGTGCGTCCCGGAAACGGTTCCTCGGCCAACTCCTCGCCGATCCTGACGGGCGACCCACCGATCCCCTCGAGCGGGACCACGCGACCGCCGCGGTCAGCGCGCTCGCGGCTGCCGCGGGCGCATGGTGCGTGCGGGTGCACGAAGTGAGAGGCTCGGCCGACGCCGTCCGGGTCGCGGCCGCCTGGAACGCGGCGGCGCACGGGCGCGCGAGCGGCGCAGACGATCAACACAGCACTAAGGGCGTGAGGACGTGAGCATGCAGTCCAGTGGGGCAGGACCCGCGTTCGACGCGGCGGGCCGACCGTACGACCAGATCAGGTTGGTCGGCATCTTGGCCACCGGCTTCCACGGGGTCTTCAACTACGAGCGGCGCGAGGGCCAGACCTTCCGCGCCGACGTCGTCGTGCACCTGGACACCCGACCTGCGGCGGCGAACGACGACCTTGCGCTGACCGTGGACTACGGCGAGCTTGCGGCCCAGGTCGCGGCGGTGCTCGGCGGCGCCCCTGCGGACCTCATCGAGACCGTCGCCGAGCGGATCGCGGCCACCGCGCTCGCGCACCCGGCCGTGGCCGTCGTCGACGTGGTGGTGCACAAGTCCCACGCGCCGGTCACCGTCGAGCTGGAGGACATCGTCGTGGCCATCCGCCGGGACCGCAACAAGCTGCCCGCGGCCGAGCCCTGGACATCGTCGAGCGACCAGACCGCGTTGACCGCACCGCTGGCACCGCTGGCACCGCTCCCCGTCACCGCCCCGATCGAGCTGGTCGAGCCCGCTGAACCCCCGGAGCTCTCTGAACCCCCGGAGCTCTCTGAACCCCCGGAGCTCTCAGAACCCGCCCTGAACACCGCGAGTGCGGCGCTCGCGGTGGAGGCGGTGGCCGCCGCTGTCGCTGCGGCCGTGCCGGTGGGAGCGCCCGCACCTTTGCCAACCGCCGAGCCCGCGGGTGCGCTGGCGTTCCATCCGGCGACGGTCCCGGCCGACGTCGAGTCGGACCGGCTCGAGCAGGCCCCGTCGGCACCCGTGGAGGTCGTCCTCGCCCTCGGCTCCAACGTGGGCGCCGCCCAGGACACCCTCCGCGCCGCGGTGGTTGCGCTGGCGGAGACTGACGGCATCGAGGTCCTTGCCGTCTCACCGCTCGCCCGCACCGCGCCGGTCGGCGACCCGGACCAGCCCGACTTCCTCAACGCCGTCCTCATCGCGAGCACCACGCTCTCTCCGCGCGCGCTGCTCCGCGTGAGCCAGGCGCTCGAGGACGCGCACGGCCGCGAGCGGGTGGAGCGCTGGGGCCCGCGCACGCTCGACATCGACCTGATCGTCTACGGCACCACGCTGGCCGTGACGGACGATCTCGAGCTGCCGCACCCGCGCGCCCACGAGCGCGCATTCGTCCTGCAGCCGTGGGCCGAGCTCGCGCCCGACGCCGTGCTCCCGGGCCTGGGCGGAGGACCGGTGGCCGCGCTCGCGGCGACCGCGCCCGACCGCGACGGCATCCGGTGGCTCGCACTCGACTGGCTGACCGCACCGCCCCTGGCGCCCGCGCCGGCGACCGCGGACCAGGATCCGCCGTACGAGCTGGTTCGAGAGGACCCGCGGTCCTGATGCAACGCACCCGGTGGCAGAACCTGCTGCTCATCACGGTTGTCACGGGGCTGCTCGGGTGGCTCTTGCTGCGCGGGCTCGAGGGGCGGAGCGTGAGCGTGCCGGCGGTCCCGTGGCTCGTGGTCGCCGTGCTCCTCATGATCTCCGGGATCGTGCTCGCGATGGGCTGGGCCGTCCGGCAGTTCCTGCGCGGCGAGCGGCCGACCCTCGACCCCATCCGAGCCGCCCGGACGGCCGTGCTCGCCAAGGCGTCCTGCTACACGGGCGCCCTCCTCGCCGGCTGGTACGCGGCCCAGGTGCTTCTCGTCGTCGGCGACCTCGACGTCGCCTCCCGACGAGCGCGTGCGATCGCCGCCGCCCTCGCGGTGGGGGGCGCCGTGCTGCTGGCCGTCGTCGGGCTCGTGGTGGAGTGGTTCTGCCGCGTCCCGCCGGCGGACGACGGTTCGGTGCGGGACGGCGCGGAGCCCGCCGACCCCGCCGCCGCCTGAAAGATCGGCGTCGCCCCACGTCGCCCGGCCGGACTGGCCTGAGCGGAGCGTCCGCGATGGAAGGATGCAGCCATGACATCGCAGCTGATCCCGGCCGGACCGTTCGACCCCCCGGGCGTGGTCTGGGCGCCCGTCTCGCCGCGGCTCGCTGCCGTCCGTCTGTCCATCGCCGGGATCGTCCTCGGTGTTCCGCTCGTGGGCGGCGTGGTCGCCGCTCTCCTCAGCGGCGTCACGTGGCTCTGGGTGATCCCGGGGGTGTTCGTCGTGCTCGGGCTCTGGGCGGCCTGGCTGATCCCGCGGCAGGTGCGTGCGGTCGGCTACGCCGAGCGTGCGGATGACCTGCTGATCCGCCGGGGCATCCTGTTCCGCTCGATGGTCGTCGTGCCGTACGGCCGCATGCAGTACGTGGACGTGCAGGCCGGACCCCTCGCGCGGTGGTTCGGGATCGCGGCCGTCCAGCTGCACACCGCTTCGACGGGCACGGACGCGGTGATCGACGGCCTGCCGCCCACCGAGGCGACGCGGCTGCGCGACAAGCTCGCCTCGCGCGGCGAGGCGCGGCTGGCCGGGCTGTGACCGGGCCGGAGCTGACCTGGCGCCGGATGCACCCGGTCACGCCGGCGGTGAAGGGCTGGAAGGTCGTCGCCGTACTGCTCGCGATCGCGGTCCAGCAGGTCGGCAACAACGTCCAGCAGGCCGGTGCGCTCCTCGTCGGGCGCGCGTGGCTCATCGCTCTGGGCGTGATCGTCGCGGGTGGGCTCCTCGGCTTCGGCTACGCCGCGGTCGCCTGGCGCATGACGCGCTTCGCGATCGATGACGAGGCGGTCTACCTGCACAGCGGGGTCCTGTTCCGGCAGCAGCGCAAGGCGCGCCTCGACCGGTTGCAGGCCGTCGACGTCGTGCAGCCGGTGCTCGCGCGCATCCTGGGTCTCGCGGAGCTCAAGCTCGAGGTCGCCGGTGGTACCGGTTCGGCGGTCTCGCTGGCGTTCCTCAAGGAGGGCGATGCCGCGGCGCTGCGGACCGAGCTGCTCGCACGAGCCGCGGGGGTCCGCGGGGTCGAGGGCGCGCCGTTGCGCGCGCCGTCGGCCGAGCAGAACGTCCTCGAGGTCCCGCCGACGCGGCTCGTGGCGGCGATGGCGCGCTCAGGGGCAACGCTCGCGGCCGGGCTGGGCCTGATCGGGCTGATCATCGTGGTCGTGCTCTCCGGGCAGATCGGCACGGTGTTCGTGGTGATCCCGGCCGCGTTCGGTTTCTTCGCCTTCTACTGGGGCCGGTTCACGCGCGAGTTCAACTTCCGCGCCGCCATCTCGCCGGAGGGCATCGGCCTGCGCCACGGGCTGCTCGAGTCCCGCTCGCAGTCGGTGCCGCCGGGGCGGGTGCAGGCGCTGCGCCTGACCCAGGGGCCGTTCTGGCGCGGACCCGGGTGGTGGCGCGTCGAGATCAATGTGGCTGGCTACTCCGGTGCCAACGCCCAGGCGACCGAGAACGTGCTGCTCCCGGTTGGTGACCGCGACCAGGCGCTCGTCGCCATCTGGCTCGTCCTGCCCGACCTCGGCGTCGCCGACCCGCGGGCGTTGCTCGCCGCGGCGATGGACGGCACCGGAGCCGAGCGTGGCTTTACCACGATGCCGCGCCAGGCCCGCTGGCTCGACCCGCTCGCGTGGCGCCGTACCGGGTATGTCGTCACCGACCGCGCGTTGCTGATCCGCAGCGGCCGGTTCATCCGCCGGCTCGTGCTCGTGCCGCACGAGCGGACCCAGTCCCTCTCGGTCGAGCAGGGTCCGCTGCAGCGTCGGCTCGGGGTGGCTTCGCTCGTCGTGCACTCGACACCTGGTCCCGTGAACCCGAAAGTCCCGCACCTGGCGGCCGCCGTCGCCGGCGCGCTGATGACCGAGCAGGCGGCCCGCGCCCGCACCGCGAGGGCCGGCGCGGGGCCCGAGCTCTGGATGCGCCTGGCGGGCGATTCGTGACGGATGACCTGAACCCGATCGCCCGCGGGTCCGCGCGCCCAGGCCGCCTCGGGGTCGGTATCGTCGGCGCGGGCCGGGTGGGTGCCGTGCTCGGCAGCGCGCTGCGCGCCGTCGGGCACCCTGTCGTGGCCGTCAGCGGGATCTCCGCGGCCTCGCGCGACCGCGTCGACGCGCTGCTTCCGGGCGTTCCGCTGCTTGAGGTTCCCCAGGTCGTGGAGCGCGCGGAGCTCGTGCTGCTCACCGTGCCGGACGACGCGCTCGGGCCCCTGGTCGCCGGCCTCGCCGAGCTGGGGGTCTGGCAGCCGGGGCAGATCGTGCTGCACACGTCCGGGCGGTACGGCACCGACGTGCTCGCTCCGGCCCGCGCCGCAGGTGCGATCCCGCTCGCGGTGCACCCTGCGATGACGTTCACCGGCACCTCGCTCGACCTCGTGCGGCTTGTGGGCTGCTGCTTCGCGGTCACCGGGCCGGGTCCCGTGCTGCCGATCGGACAGGCGCTCGTCGTCGAGCTCGGCGGGGAGCCGGTGGTGCTGGCCGAGGCTGCCCGGCCGCTCTACCACGCGGCTCTCGCGCACGGCGCGAACCACCTCGTCGTGCTGATCGCCCAGGCCGCCCAGGCGCTCGCCGCGGCGGGCGTCGAGGAACCCGGACGTATGCTTGCCCCCCTGCTCGGTGCCGCGTTGGACGGTGCGCTGCGCGCGGAGTCAGGTCAGGCCGCGCAAGCGGGGCAGGGTGCGATCGCCACCATGACGGGGCCGGTCGCGCGTGGGGACGTGGGTACTGTGCGCGACCATCTCGCAGTGCTGGCCGATCTGGCGGCGCGCGAGGGCGCTGTCGACATCCCGGTCGCCTACCGGGTGCTCGCTCGCGCAGGCACCCAGCGCGCGCTGGCCGCTGGGCGGCTGCACGAGGGCGCCGCGCAAGACCTGCTCGACGCGCTCGCCGAACCACCGAACACCCAGGAGGACACCGCATGACGCCGCCCGATCCGCCGGTCGCAGCGCGTCCGGTCCTGGTGCGCACGCGCGCCGAGCTGGCTGCTGCGCTTGCCGAACGACCCGCGGCGACGGGCAAGGGCTACGGTCGGTGCGTCGTGATGACCATGGGCGCGCTGCACGCCGGGCACCTGTCGCTGGTCACCCGGGCCCGTGAGCTCGCCGCGCAGGTGGTCGTCACCATCTTCGTCAACCCGCTGCAGTTCGGTGCCGACGAGGACCTCGACCGCTACCCGCGCAACCTCGCGGGAGACGTGACAGCACTCGCGGGCGTGGGCGCCGACATCGTCTTCGCGCCCGCCCGTGACGTCGTGTTCCCGGCCGGCGACCCGGTCGTCCGGGTGAGCGCCGGGCGGCTCGGTGAGGTTCTCGAAGGTGTCGCACGGCCTGGTCACCTCGACGGGGTGCTGACGATCGTCCTGAAGCTCATGCACCTCACCCGGCCCGATGTGTCGGTGTTCGGCCAGAAGGACGCGCAGCAGGTCATGGCCGTCGAGCGGATGGTGGCCGACCTCGATCTGCCGGTGGTGATCGACGCGGCCCCTACCGTGCGCGACCCGGACGGCCTGGCGCTGTCCTCCCGCAACGCGTACCTCTCGCTCGCCGAGCGTGAGCGGGCCCTCGTGCTGTTCCGCGCGCTGCGCGCCGGGGAAGGCGCGGCGCGCAGCGCCGGGGGCGGGCGCGCCGACGCCGTACGTGCTGCGGCCCGAGCGGCCCTGGCCGGGTCGGACCTAGCGCTCGACTATCTGGCGCTGGTCGACCCCCGGACGGCGCAGGAGGTGCCCGCCGGGTACCGCGGACCGGCCGTGCTCGCGATCGCCGGCCGCGTAGGGGCGACCCGCCTGATCGACAACGTCCCGCTTCGGCTGGACGCGGAGGCGGGCGCATGACTTCTCAGCAGCGTCCGGCGTCCCTGCGGCGCACGATCATGATCTCGAAGATCCACCGGGCCACCGTGACCCAGGCCGACCTGCACTACGTCGGGTCCGTCACGGTTGACGCGGACCTGCTCGTCGCCGCGGACCTGCTCCCCGGGGAGCGGGTGGACATCGTCGACGTGACGAACGGGGCCCGCCTGAGCACCTACGTCATCCCCGGCGAGCCCGGGGCAGGGCAGATCTGCATCAACGGCGCGGCCGCGCACCTCATGCACCCCGGCGACCTCGTGATCCTCATCGCCTACGGGACGTTGGCCGACGCCGAGGCGCGGACCTTCGCCCCACGGGTGGTGTTCGTGGACGGCGCGAACCACATCGTCGAGAAGTCGGGCGACCCCGGTCCCGCCGTCGGTCGTGGGATGCACGGCGGGCTTGAACCCGGCGGGCCGGTCTTCGACCGGGAAGATCGGCGATGACGCGGCTCGCCACCCGCCTGGCCGCCCCGGCGGCCGGTTGGAGCACCCGGGCGGATGTCATCGTCGTCGGGTCGGGCATCGCCGGGCTGACGGCCGCGCTGGAGCTGCGCACCCGGGTGCCGCGCGTGCTGCTCGTCACCAAGGGGGTGCTGGCGGCCGGGTCGACCGTGTGGGCGCAGGGCGGCATCGCCGCGGCGCTGGACCCCCAGGACTCTCCGGCCGCGCACTTCGCCGACACGCTGACAGCAGGCGCGGGGCTGTGCGACCCCCGGGCCGTCGAGGTGCTGGTCACCGAGGGGCCGAACCGGGTGCGCGAGCTTGCCGGGCGCGGCACCAGGTTCGACCTCGACCTTGCCGGGGAGCTGGCGCTCACGCGCGAGGGCGGGCACCACGCGGACCGGATCGTGCACGCGGGCGGTGACGCGACGGGGGCGGAGGTCTCCCGCGCGCTGCTCGCCCGGCTCGAGGCGGTGTGCGCCGATCCGGGGATCGAGGTCATCGAGCATGCGCTCGTCCTGGATGTGCTGACGGCCGCAGCGGGCCCGAGCGGGCGTCCCGGCCCGGTCTGCGGCGTGACCTTGCACGTCATCGGCGAGGGCTCGCGGGACGGGGTGGGTGCCGCGCTCGGGCGTGCCGTCGTGCTCGCGACCGGTGGCATCGGGCAGGTCTTCCGATCCTCGACAAACCCGGTGCAGGCGACGGGGGACGGGATCGCCGCCGCACTCCGGGCCGGCGCCGAGGTAGGCGACGTCGAGTTCGTGCAGTTCCACCCGACGGTGCTCTGGCTCGGCTCGGGCGTGCGCGGGCAGCTCACGCTCATCTCCGAGGCGGTCCGGGGCGAGGGGGCGCTGCTGCTCGACACCGACGGGGTGCGGTTCATGCCGGCCGTGCACCCGATGGCCGAGCTCGCGCCGCGGGACGTCGTGGCGCACGCCATGGTGCGGCGGATGGCGGCCACGGGCGCCGAGCACGTGCTGCTCGACGCGCGGCACCTCGGGGCGGACTTCCTGCGGGCGCGCTTCCCGACGATCAACGAGCGGCTGCTCGAGCACGGCATCGACTTCACGACCGACCTCGTGCCGGTCGCACCCGCCCAGCACTACCACTCGGGCGGCGTGGTGTCCGACCTGTCCGGGCGAGCCACGCTGCGCGGGCTGTACGCCGCCGGTGAGGTCGCCTGCACCGGGGTGCACGGTGCGAACCGGCTCGCCTCCAACTCGCTGGTCGAGGGCCTCGTGTTCGCCCACCGGGCCGTGCTGGACATCGCCGCGCGGGTCACGGCGGGCGGGCTGCCGCAGCTCGACCCGGTCGAGCGGCCCGGCCCGGATGCGCTCGTCGCAGCCGCCGCGCGCTCGCGGATCCAGCGGGCGGCGTCGGCCGGGCCCGGCGTGATCCGCTCGGCGGACGGACTCGGTGCGGCAGCGGCTGACCTCGCGGCGGTGCGCACCGATGCCCACCTCGTCGCCGAGGTCCTGGCGGCTCCCCAGGTCGCGGAGTGGGAGACGACGAACGTGCACCAGGTCGCGACGCTCCTCACCGAGACGGCGCTGCTCCGGACCGAGAGCCGCGGCGGGCACTTCCGCGCCGACTTCCCTGCGCCCGACGACGCGTGGCGGGTCCGGCTCACCTCGCACCTCGATCCCGACGGCGAGCTTCGCGTCGCCCGCGCCGACATCGAGTAGCGCGGCCCCGATCGTCAGCAGGTCGTCGTCATCACCCGTGCGTTCGCTAGACCGGTCGGACCCGGCCGGAGGCGGCGGATTGATACCCGTCGGATTGATACCCGTCGGATCGATACCCGTCGGATTGATACCCGGCCGATCGGTACCCGGTGGATCGGTACCCGGCCGATTGATACCCGGCCGATCGGTACCCGTCGGATTGATACCCGTCGGATCGGTACCCGCAGTCGTCGGTCAGAACGGTGGCGGGCCGAGGTCGGGCGCCGGGACGCGCGGGTGGGGCGGTGCGGGGTCCGCAGGCTCCGCGGGGACGCTGGGCCGCCGATAGCGATGCCCGGTGGGCGCGGTCCAGTCGGTGGCGCCGGTCGGGGTGTCGCGCGTGATGGTCCAGCCGGTGTGGGTCTTCAGGCGGTGATGATGGCGGCACAGTGCGTGCAGGTTCTCGCGGGTGGTCTGATCCTCGCCAGGCGTCGACTCACCGAACGGCTCGATGTGGTCGAGGTCGCATCGCCAGGCCGCGATCCGGCAGCCGGGAAACGTGCAGGTGACGTCCCGGGCGATGACGGTGCGGGTCAGGTCCGCACCAGGGCGGTAGGTGCGGGATCCGATCCCGGCGAACTCCCCGGTTTCGGGGTCGGTGAAGATCCGCCGCCAGGTGGCGTCCGCAGCGATGGCCCGCACCATGGTCGCGGGGATCGGCCCGAACCCGGCCAGCTCCCCGGGCTTCTCGTCCAGGCCGAGCAAGGTCGTGGCGGCGACGGTGACCTGCAGGTGCGGGCGCCGGCGGTGGGACGAAACCAGTGGTCCGGCCGGGCCGACGCCCGTGTTCAGAATCTGCGCGCAGATGTCGGTGAGGGCATCGGCGCGGCGGGCGTCGATCGGACGCGGGTCGTCGGGATCGGCGCTGGCCGCGATCGCGTCGATCGCCGCGAAGGCGGCCGTGGCGTCGTCGGCGGGCAGCAGCGCCGTCAACCACGCCATCGCATCGGGGGCCGGGGTCAGGCGTACGTGCCGGTCCGCGCGGGCCCGTACGTGGCGCGCCTCGCCGGCGGCGGGGTCGAGGGTGAGCTCGATGGTGCGCAGCCGGGCCCGGATCTGCGGGACGGTCAGGTCGGGGGCGTCGGGCAAGACCTGCACCTGGACCGCCCGCGCGGTCTCCACTGGCAGGTGCGCCAGGTCGTTGGTGAGCGCGGTCGCCTTGCGGACGTCGATGTCCCCACTCGCGAGCGCGACGCGGACCTCGGGCATCAGGTCCAGGCACACCGCCAGCTCGACCTTTGCCTCCGCGACGGCGCGCGTCGTGCCCAGCCGGGCGGCCACCTCGTCGCCCACGAACTCCTCGGTCCGCGTCGCGGTGCGCCGCCGGGTCAGCTCCGCGATCAGGTCACCCTGGCGGGCAGCGGCCAGGGACATGACGCGGTCCCAGGCGGCGATTGCTTCCACGAGCGCTGCATCGGACACGTCGGCGGGCTCCAGGCCGGCCAGCAGAGCGACCAGGGCTGCGCCGGGAGCGTGCGCGTCCAGCACCGCCGCGAGCCCGCCGGCATCCCAGTCGCGCGGCGCGGACCGGGACGGCCCCCCGGCCGATGCCGACCCCGGCCGCGCGTGCCGCACCGCGGACCGCTCGGCGATCAGCTCGGCGACCATCACGGCGAACACCAGGTCGACCAGCGGCGCACGCTCGGCCGGTGACGGGGGCACAACTCCCTCCGGCACCCCGCCGTGAGCACTCGATTCGAACATGTGTACAGACTAGACCGAGCTACCCACACGCCAGGCGCGGTCCGCGCCCCGGCCGTCTCCGTCGCGACTAGCGTGGCCCGGTGACCGTCCAGCCGATGCCCCACGCACCCGACCCGACTCCCGGCGTCCTCGACCCCACCTGGATCCACGACGCCGTCGCGCGTGCCCTGGACGAGGACCTCGGGGCCGCGCCGGGCCGGGACGTGACCACCCAGGCCACCGTGCGGCCGGAGACGACGGGCGTTGCGCACCTCGTCGCGCGCGCGGCCGGTGTGGTCGCCGGGCTGGTCGTCGTCGCGCCGGTGCTCGGCCAGGTCGCGGACCGGCTGGCCCTGCCTGACGTCGTCGTCGACCTCCGGGTGCCCGACGGCGCCGCGGTCGTCGCCGGGGAGGTTCTCGCCGTGCTGACCGGCCCGGTCCAGGTGCTGCTCGTGGCCGAGCGGACCCTGCTGAACCTGGCCAGCCGCGCGTCGGGCGTCGCGACCCACACGCGGCGCTGGGCGGACGCGCTCGCTAGCTCAGGCGCCCAGGTGCTGGACACCCGCAAGACCACGCCGGGGCTGCGGGCGCTCGAGAAGTACGCGGTCCGCTGCGGCGGCGGTGCCAACAAGCGGATGGGCCTGTACGACGTCGCGATGATCAAGGACAACCACGTGGTTGCGGCCGGATCGGTCGCGGCGGCGGTCGCAGCGGTGCGCGCGCGATTCCCAGACGTCGTCGTGCAGGTCGAGGCGGACACCCTCGACCAGGCGATCGAGGCCGTCGCGGCGGGCGCCCGGTTCTTGCTGCTGGACAACATGTCGACGGCACTGCTGGCGCGGGTGGTCGACGCCGTGCGTGCCGTCGAGAGCACGACCGGTCGCGTCGAGCTCGAGGCAACGGGCAACCTCACGCTGGACCGCGCCGCCGAGGTCGCGGCGACCGGTGTCGACTACCTCTCGGTGGGCGCGCTGACGCACTCCTCCCCGATCCTCGACCTAGCCCTCGACCTCATCCCCACCCAGTGACCGCGTCCAAGACCTCCGCTCGACCCCGACCTCTGCACGAGGGGTGGTCGGGGGTCGGTAGGATTCGGCGGTGACTCTGGAACCTGCGGTTGATCCACCCGAGCTTCCCGAGCAGCTTCGGGTCCGCCTCGAGAAGCGGTCGCGGATGCTCGCCGCCGGCCAGCAGGTCTACCCGGTCTCCGTGCCGCGTACCCACACCATCGCGCAGGTGCGCGCCGACCACTTAGACCTCGAGGTCGGACAGGAGACGGACGACGTCGTCGGCGTCGCGGGCCGGGTCGTGTTCCTGCGAAGCACCGGCAAGCTGTGCTTCGTGTCTCTCCAGGACGGCCAGGGCGAGCGTCTGCAGGTGATGCTCAGCCAGGCGGTGGTCGGCCCGGAGTCGCTCGCTGCGTTCAAGTCCGACGTCGACCTGGGCGACCACCTCTTTGCCCACGGTCGCGTGATCAGCTCCCGCCGCGGCGAGCTCTCCGTGCTCGCCGACGCGTGGCAGCTGGCGGCCAAGGCGCTGCGCCCCCTGCCGGTGCTGCACAAGGACCTCTCCGAGGAGGCTCGCGTCCGCCAGCGGTACGTCGACCTCATCGCCCGGCCGGCCGCGCGCGACATGGTCCGCCTGCGGTCGGGCGTCGTACGGTCGCTGCGCGAGAACCTGTACGCGCGCGAGTTTCTCGAGGTCGAGACGCCGATGCTGCAGACGATCCACGGCGGCGCCTCGGCGCGCCCGTTCACGACCCACATGAATGCGTTCGACCTCGAGCTGTACCTGCGGATCGCCCCCGAGCTGTTCCTCAAGCGTGCGGTCGTGGGCGGGGTCGAGCGGGTCTTCGAGATCAACCGCAACTTCCGCAACGAGGGCGTGGACTCGACGCACTCGCCCGAGTTCTCCTCGCTCGAGGTGTACGAGGCCTACGGTGACTACAACACGATGGCCAGCCTCACGCAGGATCTCGTGCAGCACGCCGTCCAGGACGTGCTCGGCACGACGACGATCGCGCTGCCGAGCGGTGCGGGCTACGAGCTCGGTGGTGAGTGGACGCAGCTGCGGCTGTACGAGTCGCTCTCCGGCGCCCTCGGCGAAGAGATCACCACGTCGACCTCGGTCGAGGACCTGCAGAAGTTCGCGGATCGGTTCGCCCTTGCGGTCGACCCGAAGAAGGCGAACCACGGAAAGCTCGTCGAAACGATCTGGGAGCACCTGGTGGGGGACCACCTGTACGCGCCCACGTTCGTGCGTGACTTCCCGGTGGAGACGTCGCCGTTGACGCGCGATCATCGCACGGAAGTCGGGCAGGTCGAGAAGTGGGACCTGTACGTACGTGGCGTCGAGCTGGCGACCGCCTATTCCGAACTGGTGGACCCGGTGATCCAGCGGAAGCGTTTCGAAGCGCAGCAGTTGCTCGCGGCGGCCGGTGACGACGAGGCGATGGCGGTTGACGAGGACTTCCTTGCCGCAATGGAGTATGCCCTGCCCCCCACGGGTGGCATGGGTATGGGGATCGACCGCCTTCTGATGGCGCTGACAGGTCTCGGCATACGCGAGACGATCCTGTTTCCGTTCGTCAAGCCCCTCTGACCAGGACGTAAGGTGGTCGGGTGAGCCCGTTCTTCGCCTCAGTCGCCGCGCTCGTCCCGTCAGCCGGGGTCGGCTTCCTGTTCTACCTCGCGATTCGCGCGCTCGTGAATGCCGATCGGACCGAGCGGGCTGCGCTCGCGCGCCTGGACGCCGCCGAACGCGCCGCGGACAAGCCCCCGCAGGTTTGAATCGTCAGACGACGCTCCGGGAATGCTCCCGGGCAGTTGCGCCCGGACTGCGCGCGGACTTATCCACGCTCGTCTGAGCGTTGCCTTTGACGCGGGATTGATGAAGTGCCATGCTTTTCCTACGACGTATCTTGCAACCACGAATCAAGGGGTAATCCGATGGCTCAGAAGGTCCAAGTTCTTCTTGTTGACGATATCGATGGCGGAACGGCCGACGAGACCGTCACTTTTGCGCTCGATGGTGTCTCCTACGAGATCGACCTGACCGCCGACCATGCCAGGGAATTGCGTGACGGGTTCGGCCACTGGGTCGGGCACGCACGCAAGGTGAGCGGTCGTTCTGTCGGGCGTCCGGCGCGCGGCGGGGCGGCGCGGCGGTCGGGCGGGTCCGGCGACGCGACGGCAATCCGCGAGTGGGCCCGGGCGAACGGTCGCAGCGTTTCCGAGCGCGGTCGTATCTCGGCTGAGATCAAGGCTGCGTACGGGGCTGCCCACTGAGCAACCACTCGGCTGTGAGCCCGACCAGCGGTGCAGGGTTAGCCCTGACGTAGGTCCCGAACGCTGACGTCCGCACCGGACGTCAGCGCTCGGACGTTGTCGGGGTGGTCAGGCGGGGCGGGTTGCGGTCAGTTCGCGCACGGCGGCGTACTGCTCGCGCACCAGGGGGGTCGGCTCGGCGGTGTAGTACACCATGCCGTCCG
>Ga0209745_1000596_pt1 | contig 22086 bp, 20 predicted proteins | sample BarGraNGADG00312_FD_184495 | JGI IMG/M metagenome (GOLD analysis project Ga0209745, IMG submission 184495) | Arctic peat soil microbial communities from Barrow, Alaska - Barrow Graham LP Ref core NGADG0004-312 (SPAdes) (version 2) | ecosystem: Environmental > Terrestrial > Soil > Wetlands > Peat...
GAAGGAAAGCGGTTCTCGAAGACGACCACGTCATAGTCCTCGGCGGGGATCTCCGACGGCACCGTCCCGCGGCCGGTCGGGCACAGGGGGCACTCGTTCGCCGGGGGCAGGAACGTGCGGTTCTGGCGGTGGCCGGCGATGGAGACCCAGTCGCCGGTCAGGGCGTCCAGACGTATCGTCCCGGACGGCGTGCGAGCACCCAGCGGGCGCTCGTCGGCCACGTCGCGGCGCTTGGCGCCGCTTCGATAGGGCTCGGAGTCGTCGAAGTAGATCAGCTCGCGGCCGTCGGCCAAGGTGGTGGAGGTGCGTCGAACCCTCGGCAAGGTATCGAGGCCCGAGGTTCCGGGGTGATCGGTCACTGGTGTCATGAGCCCTCGACGGTCCGCGGCCCGCTGTCCTCCTCCTCGAACGGCTCGGCCAGGATGAGCTGGCCCACCTGCTCGCTGACCAGTCGTTGCGACATGGCGTCGAGCCCAGCGTCGGTCACCAGCACATCGACCTGGTTCAGGGCGGCCATCGTCGCCAGCCCGATGATGCCCCACTTGCTGTGGTCGGCCACCACGATGACGCGCCGGGCAGTCGCGATGAGCGCCCGGTTGGTGGCGGCCTCGATGAGGTTCGGGGTGGTCAGGCCCGCCATCTGGTCGATGCCGTGCACGCCCAGGATGAGCGTGTCGACGTGCAGTGAACGCAACGTGGCGTCTGCCACGGGGCCGGCCAACGCGTCCGAGGGAGTGCGGACACCACCGGTCAGGACGACGGTCAGGTCGTCGCGCTGGGCGTTGTGCATCAGGTCGGCCACCCGGGGCGAGTTCGTCAGGACGGTCAAGCTGGGGACGTTGAGCAGCGCCTGTGCGACGGCGTACGTCGTGGTCCCGGCCGAGATGGCGATCGATGCGCCGGGGGAGATCAGGCCGGCCGCCACGCGCGCGATGGCGGACTTCTGCGCGGGGTTCAACCCGGCCTTCACGTGGAAGCCGGGCTCGTCAGCGCTACGTCCACCAATGGCAGTGGCGCCGCCATGGACCTTCACGACCATGCCCTTCGCGGCCAGTGCCTCGATGTCGCGGCGCACGGTCATATCGGATACGCCCAGGATGTCGACCAGCTCGGACACCCGCGCACCGCCTTTGCGGTCGACCTCGTGCAGGATGGCCTCTTGTCGTTGTTGAGCCAGCACGGCGTTCCCCTTGTCTGTCGGCCCGGGTCTACGGTGCATTCTGCCATGACTTTGTTGACTTACGTTGGGAACATGGCAGGCATCAGCCGATATACCACAGAAGGAAACAGCAACCATGGCGATTGGCCGTGCCAACAGCCTCGGAGGTGACCTGACAGAATGACGCACATGCCCCCGCACGAAACCTCGCACACCGCCGGCAAGCCGCGCTTGCTGTCCGGCATGCAGCCGACCCACGACTCGTTGCACCTGGGCAACTACCTCGGCGCGCTCGTCAACTGGGTGCAGATGCAGCAGACGCACGACGCGTTCTACGTCGTGGTGGACCTGCACGCGATCACGGTCGAGGTCGCGCCGGCCGCGTTGCGTGAGCGGACCCGTCGTACCGCCGCGCAGTACCTCGCAGGTGGCGTGGATCCCGCCCGTTCCACCGTCTTCGTGCAAAGCCACATCAGTGAGCACGCCGAGCTGGCATGGGTTCTGTCCTGCATCACCGGCTTTGGTGAGGCCAGTCGGATGACTCAGTTCAAGGACAAGTCCGGCAAGAACGGCACTGAGGGCGCGACCGTGGGGCTGTTCGGCTATCCGGTGCTCATGGCTGCGGACATCCTGCTGTATGACGCGGACCAGGTCCCGGTCGGCGAGGACCAGCGTCAGCACCTCGAGCTGACCCGCGACCTCGCCGGGCGGTTCAACAGTCGTTATGGCAAGACCTTCACCGTCCCCGAGCCGTACATCATCAAGGCGACCGCCAAGATCCACGACCTGCAGGACCCGACGTCCAAGATGAGCAAGTCCGCGGCCAGCCAGAGCGGCGTGATCGATCTGCTCGAGGACCCCAGCATCATCGCCAAACGGATCAGGTCCGCGGTGACGGACACGGGACGCGAGATCCGTTTCGACCAGGACCAGAAGCCCGGTGTCTCCAATCTGCTGTGCATTCTGGGCGCGCTGTCGGGGCGGTCGATCGAGGCCCTCGAGGCCGACTACAGCTCCAGACCGGGTTCGGGCTACGGAGACCTCAAGAAGGACGTCACCGAGATCGTCCTCGACACCGCCACGCCGTATCGCGACCGCGCCCTTGCCTTTCTGGCTGACCCCGCCGAGCTCGACCGGATACTCGCCGAAGGCGCCGAACGGGCCAGGGATGTTGCCAGCGCCACCCTGGCCAGGGTCTATGACCGAGTCGGCTTCCTGCCGAGCAAGCGATAGCCGCGCACGTGAACGTCATCGGCGTGTCCATAGCCATCCCTTCGCCGTATGCCGGTGAGCTTCAGCGGTTGCGCGCCACCTTTGGTGATCCGTCGGCCGAGTCGATCCCGTCCCACGTCACGCTGTTGTCGCCGACCGAGATCACAGATGACGAGGTTCCCGAGATCCACGAGCATCTCGAACGCGTGGCCGCCGCGCAGCAGCCGTTCACCATGCGTTTGCGCAGCACCGGCACCTTCCGCCCGGTCTCCCCGGTGGTTTTCGTCCAGGTGGCAGGCGGCATCAGTGAGTGTGAGCGGATCGAACAGGAGATCCGCACCGGCCCCTTGAAGCGGAGTGCGCGGTTCTACTACCACCCGCACGTCACGATCGCCCACCACGTCGACGACACGGCGATGGACCGTGCCTTCAATGAGCTGGCTTCCTACGAATGCTCATTCGAGGTCGGAGCCTTTCACCTGTATGAGCATGGCGACGATCTTGTGTGGCGTTCGGTGCGCAGCTTCGACTTTAATGCGGGGTTGAATAGCCAACCTGGTCGTCTGCCGTGAAGCCGCTTTTCGCACGGTTTCGGGCGAGCAAGCCCTGGCGGGCGTGGAAGCGCTACGGCGACGCACGGGGCAATATTCTGGCCGGGGGTGTCGGGTATTTCGCCTTCTTCTCGATCTTCCCCGCCGTCGCGCTCGCGTTCACGGTGTTCGGGTTCGTCCTGCGGGGGCACCCCGAGGTGTTGCACTCGATCGCTGACAACCTGAACGCGAACCTGCCAGGCTTCGTGCAGGATGCGCAGCACCCCGACGGACTCATCCCGATCCGGGCCCCGCGGGCTGCGGCGTTGACGATCACCGGTGTCATCGCCTTCATCAGCCTGGTGCTGGCCGGGATGGGTTGGCTGGGGGCTGTCCGCGAGGGGATACGTGCAGTCTTCGGCGTCCGGGGGCCCGTGGGCAACCTGATCACCACCAAGCTTCGCGACCTCGGTGTGCTCTTCACCCTGGGGCTGGGCGTCGCGCTCTCAGCGGTTCTGACCAGCGTGGTCGGCGCCACTGCCGGCAACATCGCCGAGCGGATCGGAATGGCCGGTCAGGGCTGGGTCCTCATACTGGCGGGGCTCGCGGTCAGCGTCCTGGCCGACACGTGCCTGATGATGCTCCTGCTGCGGGTGCTCTCCGGCGTGCCGATGCCCTGGCGCGACCTGTCCCAGGGAGCTTTGGTAGGTGGGGTCGGGTTCAGCCTGCTGAAGCTCTCGGCCAGCACGTTGCTGCCGCGGGTGACCGCCAACCCGTTGTTCGCCTCGATCGAGATCGTGGTCGGTTTGTTGTTCTGGCTCAACCTGATTGCGCGGCTCACCCTGATCTCGGCGGCGTGGGCAGCCAACGACGTCGATCAGATCCACGGGCACGGGCCGCACGCTCTGGCCCAGGGGCCTGACACCGTTGCCGTAGCCGGGACTAAGGCCGCCCGTGGCGCCCAGCCGCCAACGTTCGGCGCGCGGTCCGGCGACTCCACGACGCTGGCGGCCGGCGCAGTTCTCGGGGCCGTGGCGGTGGTGGCCGCGGGGGTGCTGACTCGCGGAATACGCTCTGTCGTGAGCCTTGCGCGGAGTGACAGGGGGCGTTGAGACGGGGTGACAGGCCCAGCGAAGCAGGCTCAGCTTCGCCTGCGGGTGGTCCGGCGCGCCGCATAGGCGCCGACCAGTACCACCCCGCCGACCAGGCCGGCCACGCCGATCCACGGGCGGCGCCCGGTCATCCGAGCCGATTCGGTCGCCTTGGCTGAGGTGAGGCCACCGGCCGCTGAGGTGAGGCCACCGGCCGCCGAGGTCAGCCCGGGCCTGGTCGCGGCGCCGGGCTCGACCAGCTCGCCGATCGGGGTCAGCGTGGCTCCGTGGGCGAAGGCCCAGTCCAGCAGCGCCGCGGTCGGACGCCAGCTGCCGTTGGGGCTGGCCATCTCGGTCACGATGTAGGTCTTGCTCCCGCGTGTGGCCGCGCCCATGAAGGTCTGCTTGGCGGCGACCGTGTAGCCGTTCTTGATGCCGATCGCGCCGTCGTAGTTGTAGAGCAGCGTGTTGTGATTGTTGATCTTGAAGCCCGGCAGCGTCTTGCCCTCGAGGGACCTGCCGCCGGGGACGGATGCCTGCTTGGTGCTGACATAGGTGCGGAAGTTCGGGAGCTTCATGGCCGCGCGACCGATCAACGCCAGGTCGTAGGCGCTGCTCGTCTGGCCGGGCTTGTCCAGGCCGCTGGGGTCCTTCGCTACGGTGTCGAAAGCGCCGAGGCCGGTCGCGGTCGCGTTCATCTCACCCAAGGTCACCGCGACGCTTTGGTTGGCACGGGCGAGGGTGTACGCCGCATCGTTTCCCGAGGCCATCAGCAGCCCCTGAAAGAGCGTGGGGACGCCGTATGCCGTTCCGGGAAGGATGCCGAGGCGGCTCCCTTCGACGCGAACGTCCTCTGGTTTCACCATGATCTTTGCGCTCGCATCGAGACGGGGAATCAGCGTCAGCGCCGTGAGCGTCTTGAGGGTGCTGGCCGGCAGGCGGGGTGTGTGTGGCGCCTTGGCCGCCAGAATCTGGCCCGTTTCCATGTCCGCGATCAGGAAGGACTCGCCAGGCATGGCGGGCGGGGCCGGAACGCCGGCTTTGAGGTTCACGATGATGCCGGCCTGGCCGAGCTGAGCTCCGCCGACGGGAGCACTGCCGGCAGCCTGAACGGGAGATGGGGCGCCGACAACGCAGAACGCGCCCACGGCGGTGAGCGAGAGGCTCAGCGCGAGGGCGCGGACGGCATACCGAAGAGCGGTCATCGAAGCAGCAGCCTAACTGCTCCCGGTCGGGGCGTCGGCTGGCACGCCTGTACCGTCAGCGCCATGGCAGAGGTCGCGGAAGAGGTGGACGGTATGGCGATAGACGGGTTCTGGGCGGTGATCCCGGCGGGGGGCGCGGGAACGCGACTGTGGCCCCTGTCGCGGTCGTCCTCGCCGAAGTTCCTGCACGATCTGACGGGCGCCGGGCGCTCGCTGCTGCAGGCGACGTGGGACCGGCTCGAGCCCCTGTGCGGCGACCACATCATGGTGGTGACCGGCGTCCTGCACGAGGCAGCGGTGCGCGCCCAGCTCCCTGGGCTGGCGCTGGCCAACCTCGTGACGGAGCCCTCGCCGCGGGACTCGATGGCGGCGATCGGGCTGGCCGCGGCAATGCTCGAACGCCGTGAACGCGATGCCGTCATCGGCTCGTTTGCCGCGGACCACGTCATCGGCGAGCCCGAGATGTTCGCTGACTGCGTACGTGAGGCGGTCGCGGTCGCCCGGACCGGCTACGTCGTCACCATCGGCATCGAACCGACCCATCCCGCAACGGGTTTCGGTTACATCCACGTCGGTGACCGCTTGACGATCCCCGGTGCCCCGAATGGCCGGGCGGTCCGGTCCTTCGTGGAGAAGCCGGACGAGATGACGGCGCGGGGATACCTGGACACCGGCGAATACCGTTGGAACGCAGGGATGTTCGTCGTCAAGGCGTCGGTCCTGCTCGATCTGCTGGCCGAGTTCCATCCTGCAATGGCTTCCGGTCTTCGCGACATCGCCTCGGAGCCAACCCGCCTCGCGGAGCTGTGGCCGGGGTTGACCAGGGTGGCCATCGACCACGCAGTGGCCGAACCTGCCGCGGCCGAAGGGCGTGTGGCTGTGGTGCCGGGGCGGTTCACCTGGGACGACGTTGGCGACTTCGCCTCTCTCGGCTCGTTGCTGCCCGACACCGCAGAGGTTCCCCGGCTGAAGGTCCTGGGTGACTTCGACCTGGTGCTGGCCAAGGACACGACGGGCGTGGTCATCCCCGGCTCCGGCCGGACGGTCGCCGTGATCGGTCTGGACGAGATCGTGGTGGTCGACACGCCGGATGCCCTGCTCGTCACCACCCGCGAGCGCGCCCAGGACGTCAAGGCCCTGGTCGACCTGCTCAAGGCAACCGGGCGCGCCGACCTGACGTAAGAGGATCAGAGCGGACCGCGAAACCGGCGGGTATCTCTCGGGTCCGCGTTCGGAGGGTGCGTCCAGCCGCAGCCGGCCAGGAGGCAGGATCAGCGGGTAGCCGGTGGCAAGCGGCGGTCGAAGGCGAGTCATCTTCACGTGGTCGCAGCGTCATGGCCTAGGCGTGGATGTTGTCGGCGGCGTTCAGGATGCGGGTCGGGTCTTCCATGCGCCCGCAGCCCAACAGACCAACGACGAGCACCTCTTCATGACGTCGGCGAGAGGAATTCGGAGAACACCCGCATGCTGGGGCGTGACGCACTCGGTACGTCGGTTGGTAGGTTCACGATGACCTCCAGGGCGCCATACGTGTAGGTCGAGCTCGCGGGCAGGGCGACCGCCCCGGCGGCGGTGGGAGGGGTCTTTGCCGGCGGGCTGGTGGCGGTCGTCGAGGGGCTCGACCCGGCGGTGTGGCTCGGCAGCGCGGCCGTGTTGTCCCCACCGCCGGATGCGGCCAGGCTCGCGCCCAACGCGGTGGCGCAGGCCACGGCACCGATTGTGTGCTTCACGCCGGTCTCATCCACCTCGTCCCCGTTCAACCCCCGAGCCGGCAGGATGTCAAGAGGCTCTCTCGATCCTGCCGGTGACTTGGGACACGGAGCCCACTTGGCTCGGGGTCGAGTGCGTTCATTAGGCTCAGCACATGGCTGAATCTTCCGTTGCGCGCAGCGAGTCCGACCTGCCGATCGCCCCGGTCTATGACCAGTCGGCACTTGACGGCTTCGACGCGCCAGAGCGCCTCGGTTCGCCGGGGAGGTTCCCGTTCACCCGAGGTGTGTATCCGAGCATGTACACAGGGCGGCCGTGGACGATGCGGCAGTACGCCGGGTTCGGCACGGCCAGGGAGTCCAACGAGCGCTACCTCCAGCTGGTCAAGGCCGGCACGGGTGGCCTCTCCGTGGCCTTCGACCTGCCCACGCAGATGGGGTATGACTCCGACGAGGCGATCGCCCATGGGGAGGTCGGCAAGGTCGGGGTCGCGATCGACTCCCTGGAGGACATGCGCACGCTGTTCCGCGGGCTGCCCCTGGACAAGGTCAGCACGTCGATGACGATCAACGCGCCGGCCGCGACGCTGCTGCTGATGTACCAGCTGGCGGCAGCGGAGGAGGGCATCGCCGGCAAGCAGCTCACCGGCACGATCCAGAACGACGTCCTCAAGGAGTACATCGCCCGCGGCACCTACATCTACCCGCCGAAGGAGTCGCTGCGCCTGATCAGCGACATCTTCTCCTACTGCCACGAGGAGCTGCCCCACTGGAACACCATCTCGATCTCCGGCTACCACATGGCCGAGGCCGGAGCCACGCCCGTACAGGAGATCGCGTTCACCCTGGCCAATGCCAAGGAGTACGTGCGCACCGCGCTGGCCGCGGGCCTGGAGGTCGACGAGTTCGCCCCGCGCCTCTCCTTCTTCTTCGTAGCCCGCACGACGTTGCTGGAGGAGGTCGCCAAGTTCCGCGCCGCGCGCCGAATCTGGGCGCACATCATGAGAGATGAGTTCGGCGCCAAGAACCCCAAGTCCCAGATGCTGCGCTTCCACACCCAGACTGCCGGGGTGCAGCTGACCGCCCAGCAGCCCGAGGTCAACATGGTGCGCGTCGCGCTTCAGGGCCTGGGAGCGGTCCTGGGCGGCACCCAGTCGCTGCACACCAACTCCTTCGACGAGGCCATCGCCCTGCCGAGCCAGAAGGCCGCGCGTCTGGCGCTGCGCACCCAGCAGGTGATCGCCTACGAGACGGACGTGACCAAGACCGTCGACCCCTTCGCCGGGTCCTACGTGATGGAGTCCATGACCGATGACATCGAGGATGCAGCGCTGGAGCTGATGCAGGCCGTCGAGGACCGCGGCGGCGCCGTGGCCGCGATCGAGCAGGGCTTCCAGAAGTCCGAGATCGAACGCTCGGCCTACCGCATCGCGCTGGAGATCGACCGGAGCGAGCGCACCGTGGTCGGCCTGAACAAGTTCACCGTCGACGAGGAGGAGCCGTACGAGCCGGTGCGCGTCAACCCCCGGATCGAGGACGACCAGTGCGAGGGCCTCGCGGTGCTGCGCAAGGAACGCGACAACGACGCCGTATCGCGTGCGCTGGACTCCCTGCGCACCGCCGCCGAAGGCACCGACAACGTGCTCCTGCCCATGAAGCAAGCCCTGGCCGCAAGCGCCACAGGCGGCGAGGTCGCCCACGCGCTGCGCGACGTCTGGGGCACGTACGTCCCCAACGACACGTTCTGAGGCCGACGGGTGTCCAGTGGGACGGGCGGTAGCGTTGACGCTCGTGAAACCTGAGAGCGACCTTCCCTCGACGACCGCTGCCCTGCGTGCGACGCTGGCCCAGCTGGAGGACGAGCTCATCGCGTTCCGCCGTGACCTGCATGCTCATCCCGAGCTGGCGCTCAGCGAAGGGCGTACCGCCACCGCCCTCGCGGCAAGGCTGACCGCCGCGGGCATCCGGGTGCGGCCCATGGCCGGCACCGGACTGGTCGCGGACATCGGGCCGGCCGACCCGGCATACCGCGTGGCTCTGCGGGCCGACCTGGATGCGTTGCCGGTGACCGAACGCACCGGCCTGGCGTTTGCCTCGCAGACCGACGGTGTCTGCCACGCCTGCGGTCACGACGTCCACATCGCGGCGGTCCTGGGTGCGGGTCTGGCGTTGCAGCAGCACGCTGATGCCCTGGCAGCACAAGGGACTGGCGTGCGGCTGATCTTTCAGCCGGCCGAGGAGGTCCTGCCCGGTGGCGCGAAGGCGGTCATCGACCAGGGCGGCATCCAGGGAGTCGACCAGATCTTCAGCGTCCATTGCGACCCCACCTTGGATGTGGGTCACGTTGGCCTACGCGAGGGCGCGATCACCGCGGCTGCCGATGGCGTCACAGTCACCCTCAGCGGGCGTGGCGGACACACGGCACGGCCCTATCTGACCCAGGACCTGACGTACGCGCTGGCCAAGGTCATCACCGACGTCCCGGCGGTGCTCTCGCGCCGGGTCGACCCACGGGCCGGTCTCGCGCTGGTCTGGGGGAGCGTCCACTCCGGCAGCGCACAGAACGTCATCCCGTCGACGGGCACCGTCGATGGCACCCTGCGGATGCTCGACGCGAAGGTGTGGGAGGACATCGGGCCGCTCCTGGAGGAGGTCGTGCACGCGGTGATCAGCCCGTATGCCGTGTCGGCGAAGGTCGAGCACGTGCGTGGGGTGCCGCCTGTCGTCAACGACCCGGATTCGGTGGCGAGGCTCCGGGCCGCCGCGGAGTCGATGCTGGGTCCCCATGCTCCGACGCTCACCGCGCAGTCCCTGGGCGGTGAGGACTTCGCCTGGTACCTGCAGGAGGTGTCGGGGGCCATGGGGCGGTTGGGGACGCGCACCCCGGGCGGTCCGACCTATGACCTGCACCAGGGCGACCTCATCGTCGACGAGCGGGCAATTGCCTCGGGAGCCATGCTCCTGGCTGCGACGGCGCTCGGCGGGAAGTACTCACAAGTAGCGGATGGGTAACAGTTGGCCACCCAAGCCGTCAGGTGCCCACTTTGGTGACCCGTTGGGGCTAGAGTCTGGGCCGTTCGGCGCCGTTTCGTGGCGCCTCTTGTGCGGGAGAGAAATGGAGAGCGCCTTGCGTTCATCGATGAAGATTGCAGCCGTGATGTCGGTCGCCGCGCTGGCACTGGCTGCCTGCGGCACCAGCACGCCTACCACGCCTGGTTCCAGTGGCGCGACCACTGCAGCCAAGGTCTTCAAGGTCGGCATGGCCTACGACGTGGGTGGGCGCGGAGACCAGTCGTTCAACGACGCCGCCGCCGTCGGCCTGGACAAGGCCAAGGTAGAGCTCAAAGCCGACACCAAGGAGGCCACTGCGGTCGCGGGTGAGCCGGAGTCCGCGCGTGAGGAGCGTCTGCAGCAGCTCATCGACGCCGGCTACACCACCGTGGTTGCCGTCGGCTTCGCCTACGCACCGGCGGTCAAGAAGGTTGCCGCGGCAAACCCGGAGGTCAAGTTCGCCCTCATCGACTCCACCGATGCGGCCGGACCCAACATCGAGAGCCTCACGTTCGCCGAGCAGGAGGGGTCGTTCCTCGTGGGTGCGGCGGCCGCCCTGAAGTCCAAGACGGGCAACATCGGGTTCATCGGCGGCGTCAACGTCGACCTCATCAAGAAGTTCGAGGCCGGCTACATCGCAGGCGCCAAGGCGGTCAACCCAGCGATCAAGGTCCAGACCAAGTACCTCACCCAGCCGCCGGACTTCACCGGCTTCAATGACCCCGCCAAGGGCAAGACCGCTGGCGAGGGCATGTTCCAGCAGGGTGCCGATGTGGTCTACGCCGCCGCCGGTGGCTCTGGTGGAGGCATGTTCACCGCCGCTGCGGCCGCGGGCAAGATGGCGATCGGCGTCGACTCCGACCAGGCGCTGACCGCCCCGGCGGCCGTCAAGGACGTCATCATCACCTCGATGATCAAGAAGGTCGATGTTGCGACGTTCGACTTCATCAAGGCCGAGTCAGAGGGCAAGTTCACTGCCGGCACCAAGGTCTATGACCTGAAGGCGGGCGGCGTCGGCTACAGCACCACCGGCGGCAAGATGGACGACATCAAGACCAAGCTCGACGACTTCAAGACGCAGATCATCGACGGCAAGATCGTGGTTCCGACCAAGCCGTAGTTTTTTCCTGCTACGTGTCTCGTGGCTTCACGTGGGGCCCGGGCCGGCGCGGTAACGTGCCACCCGGGCCCTTGCTCGTTCATCTCCAGGCTCGAAGATCAACGCCCGCAACGGAGCGGGCCCCGTACGAGGAGTGTGCGCCATCACCGACTCTGCCCAGAGCGTCGTGGACGCGGGATCGACTGTGGCGCCGGCCGTCGAGCTGCGGGGCATCACCAAACGTTTTCCCGGGGTGGTCGCCAACAAGGACGTGACGTTCTCGGTGCGCCGGGGGACTGTGCACGCCATCGTGGGAGAAAACGGTGCGGGCAAGTCCACCCTGATGAAGATCCTGTATGGCGTGCTGCGAGCCGACGAGGGCACGATCAGCGTCGATGGAGCAGAGGTGTCGCTGCACAGCCCGTCGGATGCGATCGAGGCAGGCATCGGCATGGTCTTCCAGCACTTCATGCTGGCCGACAACCTGACCGTCCTGGAGAACGTCGCGCTCGGCGCGGAGAAGCGTTACGGCATTGCCGAGCGCGCCAGAGCCGAGATCGAGCGGATCTCCCGTGAGTACGGCCTCAACGTTCACGCCGACGACCTGGTGGCTGACCTCGGTGTCGGCAAGCGCCAGCGGGTCGAGATCCTCAAGGTCCTCTTTCGCGGCGCCAAAATCCTGATTCTCGACGAGCCCACGGCGGTGCTCGTGCCCCAGGAGGTCGACGAGCTCTTCGACAACCTGCGCGAGCTCAAGAGCGAGGGGCTGACCGTCATCTTCATCTCCCACAAGCTCGACGAGGTGCTGTCGGTCGCGGACTCGATCACCGTGATCCGTCGTGGCACCACGGTCTCCACCGTCGACCCGAAGTCGGTTACGGCCCGCCAGCTCGCCGAGCTCATGGTCGGCTCCGAGCTGCCTTCTCCCAGCACGGAGGAGTCCACAGTCACGGACCGCCCCGTGCTGACCATCACCGACCTGACCTTCGCCGGCGCTGACGGTCCCGACGTCCTGAAGGACATCTCCTTGACAATCCGGGCCGGCGAGGTGCTGGGTATTGCCGGCGTCGAGGGCAACGGCCAGGCCGAGCTGGTCGAGGCCATCATGGGCATGCGTGATCCCTCGGCTGGACGAATCATGTTGGAGGACACGGACATCAGCGAGTGGCACACGCGCGAGATCCGTGAGGCCGGCGTGGGCTACATCCCCGAGGACCGTCAGCGGCACGCCCTGTTGCTCGACGCTCCGCTGTGGGAGAACGTCATGCTGGGCCACCAGACGCAGACGCCGAACGTCAGGGGGATCTGGGTCGACGCCGCAGGCGCCAAGGCCGACACGGAGCGAATCGCCGCCGAGTACGACGTGCGCACCCCCTCGATCTACGTCACCGCCAACTCGTTGTCCGGCGGCAACCAGCAGAAGCTGATCGTGGGCCGCGAGATGAGCCACACCCCGAGGGTTCTGATTGCAGCCCATCCGACCCGTGGGGTGGACGTGGGCGCCCAGGCGGCGATCTGGGAACAGATCAAGAAGGCCCGCCGCGAGGGCCTCGCGGTGTTGCTCATCTCAGCCGACCTCGATGAGCTGATTGGCTTGTCCGACACCATCCGGGTGATCCTCCGCGGTCAGCTCTCCGGTGACTTCGACCCCGATGTCGTGACCGCAGAGGACCTCGGCGTGGCGATGACCGGCGCCGGTGAGCGAGCGGGGGAGGCGCGATGAAGGCAACCCTGGATCTGCGCAAGATCGGTCTGGCGCTGGCGGCGCCTGTGCTCGCCATCCTCGTGGCGTTCCTGGTCACGTCGGTCGTGCTGCTGTTGGCGGGGGACCCCGTCGTCGCGGTCTGGACACAGCTGTTGACCGCTCCTCGGCCCCGGCTGATCGTCGCGATCATCAACGGCGCCTCGGTCTACTACCTGTCCGCCGTCGCCGTCGCGATCGGCTTCCGGATGAACCTGTTCAATATCGGGGTCGACGGGCAGTACCGCGTCGCTGCGTTCGCGTCGGCGGTCTTCGCCGGTCAGGGCTGGCTGCCGGGTTGGCTCAACATCATCGTGGCGTTGCTGATCGCGGTGGTCACCGGTGGGTTGTGGGCTGGCATCGCCGGCTGGCTCAAGGTCACCCGAGGGGTCTCGGAGGTGATCTCCACGATCATGCTCAACGCCATAGCCACCGGTCTGGTGTCCTTCCTGTTGTCCAAGGTCGCCGACTCGACCGTGGGGAGCAACGTCACCAACACCAAGACCATCCCGGTCTCCTCGCAGGTGCCCGGCTTCGCCCTGATCGCGGGTACGCCGAACAAGGTCTATGGCTTCATCTTCCTGGCACTGCTGGTCGGTGTCGCCTACTGGGTGGTCCTGAACAAGACCCGGTTCGGGTTCGACCTGCGCGCCACCGGCCGGTCGGAGACGGCGGCCGTGGCCAGCGGCGTCAACGTCAAGCGCATGGTCCTGACCGCGATGCTGCTTTCTGGCGCGGCGGCAGGTCTGGTCGGCATGCCGCTGCTGTTCGGCCAGGACTTCAGCTATGGCACGACCTTCCAGCCGGGCCTGGGCTTCGCCGGCATCGCCATCGCACTTCTGGGGCGCAACCATCCGGTCGGCATCGCCTTTGGCGCCCTGCTCTGGTCCTACCTCGAGCAGCAGAGCAATGGTCTGCAGATCACCGTCGGCGTGAGCTCGGAGCTCGTCTTCATCATCCAGGGGGTCATCGTCCTGGCCGTGGTCATCGCCTACGAGGTGGTGCGCCGGGCTGGACTGCGGATGGAGCAGCGCCGCGTCGCAAGAGCGCTTTCGGACCGACCTGGCGCCTCGACCCCCCAAGGAGCCACAGCATGAGTACCGCGGGACTGAAGGCCGGGGCCAAGGTCGTCACCGGCGCCGTGGGCAAGTCGCGCCTGAGCCCCGCACGGATCGCGGTCATCGCCGTTGTCGCAGTGTTCCTGATCGCGGTCCTTCGCGTGGTGACCGGCGCCAACGACCTCGCCTCCTCGGGAGCCCTGGCCGCAGCAATCGGACTCGCGGTGCCGATCGGCATGGCGGGTCTGGGTGGGCTGTGGAGCGAGCGCGCCGGTGTCGTCAACATCGGACTCGAGGGGATGATGATCCTGGGCACGTGGGGAGCCGGGTACTTCGGATACCACTACGGCCCATGGGCCGGACTCCTCGGTGCCATGTTCTGCGGCATGGTCGGCGGCGCGATCCACGCCCTGGCGACGGTCGTCTTCGGCGTCGACCACATCGTGTCCGGCGTGGCTATCAACATCATCGGCGCGGGGGCAGCGAAGTACCTCGGGGCCCGGACGTTCACCGGCACTCCCGGCGGTGGGCCCACCAACTCGCCGCCCCTGCGACCCCTGCCCACCCTCACGGTTCCCGGCGTCTCGTCGTGGTTGGGAACGCTGGAGCAGAAGCGGATCTTCTTCGTCTCAGATCTGGCCGCCATCTTGCGTGCCATGGTGACGAACCTGTCGATCGTGACGCTGATCGCCCTGGCGCTGGTGGCACTGACCTGGTGGGTCCTGTGGCGTACGACGTTCGGGCTGCGACTGCGTTCCTGTGGTGAGAGTCCGGTCGCGGCGGAGACCTTGGGTGTCAACGTCTACAAGTACAAGTTCATCGGCGTGCTGGTCTCCGGGGCTCTGGCCGGCCTCGGCGGCGGCTACCTGGCCCTTGTCGCTGCCAACGTCTATCGGGACGGGCAGACCGGAGGGCGTGGCTACATCGGCCTGGCCGCGATGATCTTCGGCAACTGGCGTCCCGGCGGCCTGGTGGGCGGTGCGGCCTTGTTCGGCTACACCGACGCCGTGCAGCTGCGCGGTGGTGGCATTACCGTCCACGCCATGCTGCTGCTGCTCGCCGTCCTCATCGTCGGCATCGGACTGTGGCAGATCCTGCGCAAGCATCGCCTTGTCCAGGGCGTCGTGGCGATCGCCGCCGGCGTTACTGTCGCCGCCTGGTACTTCGTCTCCGACACCGTCCCGGACGAGTTCACCGGCATGACGCCGTATGTCGCCACGCTGCTCGTTCTCGCCTTTGCCTCCCAACGCCTGCGGATGCCGGCGGCAGACGGCCTGCCGTATCGAAAGGGTGAGGGGCACTAGTGGCCGAGGAGGGGACTGTCGACTGGGATCTGTTGCGCGTCAAGGCAGCCGAAGCGATGCAACGGGCCTACGCGCCATACAGCAAGTTCCCGGTCGGTGCGGCCGGTCTGGTCGACGATGGGCGCATCGTGTCCGGGTGCAACGTCGAGAACGCGGCCTACGGTGTGGCGCTGTGCGCGGAGTGCGGCATGGTCTCGGCGCTGCACCTGAGCGGCGGTGGGCGACTGGTGGCGGTGTCGTGCGTCAATGGCAACGGCGACGCGCTGATGCCCTGTGGGCGGTGCCGGCAGCTGTTGTGGGAGAACGGTGGACCCGGCTGCCAGGTGATGACAGCCGCGGGCGTGCGCACGATGGCCGAGGTGCTGCCCGCTGCCTTCGATGGCAACGATCTCGACGACTTCACCCCACCCCCGCGGATCTAGGCAGTTTGCACGGGCCAGACCGGCGGATCTAGGCAGTTTGCACGGGCCAGACCGGCGGATCTAGGCAGTTTGCACGGGTCAGCCGCGTCCCGGCATGCCGAATGAGAGAGGATCCTTGCGTGACCGATTCCTTTGATGCGGTTGATGTCATCGTTGCCAAGCGCAACAAGCAAGAGCTGTCCGACGGGCAGATCGACTGGATGATCGACGCCTACACGCGCGGAGTCGTGGCCGACGAGCAGATGTCGTCCCTGGCCATGGCGATCCTGCTCAACGGCATGAACCGTCGCGAGATCTCCCGCTGGACTGCGGCGATGATCGCGTCCGGCGAGCGGATGGACTTCTCGTCGTTGTCGCGCCCGACTGCGGACAAGCACTCGACCGGTGGGGTCGGCGACAAGATCACCCTCCCACTGGCACCTCTTGTGGCGGCGTGCGGCGTTGCGGTTCCTCAGCTTTCGGGCCGGGGGCTGGGCCACACAGGCGGCACCCTGGACAAGCTCGAGTCGATCCCGGGCTGGCGCGCGGCCCTGTCCAAGGATGAGATGCTGCGCCAGCTCGAGGACGTCGGTGCCGTGATCTGCGCGGCGGGCGACCGGCTTGCGCCTGCCGACAAGAAGCTCTACGCCCTGCGCGACGTCACCGGGACCGTCGAGGCCATCCCGCTCATCGCGAGCTCGATCATGAGCAAGAAGATCGCGGAGGGCACCCGTGCATTGGTGCTCGACGTCAAGGTGGGCTCCGGTGCGTTCATGAAGGACGTCGACTCCGCTCGTGAGCTGGCACGCACGATGGTCGGCCTCGGCACGGACGCCGGGGTGAACACCGTGGCCTTGCTGACGAACATGCAGACCCCGCTCGGTCTGACGGCTGGCAACGCTCTCGAGGTTCGTGAGTCGCTTGAGGTCCTGGCCGGTGATGGCCCGCCAGACGTCGTGGAGCTGACCCTGGTCCTGGCCCGCGAGATGCTTGCCGCCGCGGGCCGCGGTGACGTCGACCCGGCCGATGCGCTCAAAGACGGGCGAGCCATGGACGTATGGCGCCGCATGGTCACCGCCCAGGGCGGCGACCCGTCCGCGACTCTGCCCGTCGCGAGGGAGACCCACCAGATCCTGGCTCCCGGCTCCGGTGTGCTGACCCAGCTCGACGCGCTGAACGTCGGCATCGCGGCGTGGCGGCTTGGCGCTGGTCGGGCGCGCAAGGAGGACAAGGTCCAGGCCGGCGCGGGCATCGAGATGCACGCCAAACCAGGCGCGCTCCTGCGGTCCGGGGACCCGCTGATGACGCTGCACACCGACACCCCCGAGCGGTTCGAGCGGGCCATCGAGGCGTTGGACGGTGCGTACTTCATTGCGCCAGAAGGCTCCCGGCCTGACCTGCTGCCGGTGGTGATCGACCGGATCAGCTGAACCGGCCGACGTTCAAGGGGGCTTGCCCCGATCCTGCGGCTAGGGTGAGCGGATGCCCCGACTTATCAGCGAGCCCACGCGCATCCCCGTCCCGGGCGGCAAGATCATCAGCGAGCACGTCGGTCGGGTCAGCACCGGCAGCGAGGCCGTTTCGGTCGCTCACATGATCGCCCCCGCCAACTGGGATGAGCCTTTCCAGACGCCGGACTTCGACGAGATCACGCTGGTCCTCAAGGGCTCGGTGATCGTCGATCACGAGGGCGGACCGATCACGGCCAAGGCTGGGCAGTCGATCCTCACCGGCGCCGGGGAGCGCGTCCGATACTCCAGCGGCCCGGACGGTGCCGAGTATGTCGCCGTCTGTCTGCCCGCGTTTGGCCCCGATACTGTGAACCGCGAGGACTGATTGCTCACCGACGACACTCTGCTCCGCGCTCCGAAGGCGCTTCTGCACGACCATCTCGACGGCGGGCTGCGCCCGCAGACGATCACTGAGCTCGCCGAAACCGTTGGCTATCAAGGACTTCCGGCACGCGATGCAGTCGCGCTAGGAGCCTGGTTCCGCGACAGCGCCGACTCGGGGTCGCTCGAGCGTTACCTCGAGACGTTCGAACACACGCTGGCCGTCATGCAGACCATCGACGGGCTGCATCGGGTTGCCAGCGAATGCGTGCAGGATCTCGCCGCCGACGGGGTGGTCTATGCCGAGGTTCGTTATGCCCCGGAGCAACACCTGGTCAACGGGTTGTCCCTCGAGGAGGTGGTCGAGGCAGTGAACGCCGGCTTCCGCGACGGCGAGCGGGCCGCCGCCGAGTCGGGTCACCCGATCCGCGTGAGCGCGCTCTTGACGGCGATGCGCCACGCTGCCAAGGGGACCGAGATCGCACGGCTCGTGGTGCGTTATCGCGATGAGGGCGTCGCGGGCTTCGACATCGCAGGCGCTGAGGCTGGGTTCCCGCCCACCCGGCACCTCGACGCGTTCGAGTACCTCCGCCGCGAGAACGCCCACTTCACCATCCACGCGGGCGAGGCCTTCGGGCTCCCCAGCATCTGGGAGGCGATCCAGTGGTGCGGCGCCGACCGTCTCGGTCACGGCGTGCGCATCGTCGACGACGTTCGGGTTGCCGCCAGGCCGTATTCGGCGGACGTCGCCTACGCGGCCACCGCGGACCCGTCCGAGGTCGTCCTCGGCGGGCTCGCGTCATACGTGCGCGACCGGCGGATCCCGCTGGAGATGTGCCCGAGCAGCAACGTGCAGACCGGCGCGGTCGTATCCATCGCACTGCACCCGATCTCCCTGTTGAAGCGGCTCAAGTTCCGGGTCACCGTCAACACCGACAACCGGCTGATGAGCGGCACGTCCATGACCCGGGAGATGTCGCTGCTCGTCAACGACGCCGGATGGACGTTGGAGGACCTGCGCTGGGCGACGATCAACGCGATGAAGTCGGCCTTCATCCCGTTCGACGAACGCCTGGCGATCATCGACGGCGTGGTCAAGCCGGGATACGCGGCGCTGATCCAGGCCTGACCGGTCTGGTACATCTGACAGATCCGGCGTCGATGACGGCTCATGCTCGACAACCGGACGGGTTCAGGCGTGAGATGGAGCCATGCGCATAGGACTGCAGGTACCCGACTTCACCTGGCCCGGCTCGCCGGACTCCCTCGGCCCGACGTTGCGGCGGATCGCCGTCGACGCGGAGCAGGCGGGCATGTCCAGTTTCTGGGTCATGGACCACTTCTTCCAGATCAGCATGGTGGGACCGCCCGAGCATGAGATGCTCGAGGGCTACGCCGTCCTGAGCCACGTCGCCGCCGTGACCGAGCGGATGATGCTCGGCACCATGGTGACGGGGGTGACCTATCGGCACCCCGGGTTGCTGGTGAAGACGGTCACGACCCTGGACGTGCTCTCCGCCGGACGTGCCTACCTGGGCATCGGTGCGGCCTGGAACGAGGAGGAGCACAGGGGCCTCGGCGTGCAGTACCCGCCGGTGGCCGAGCGTTTCGAGCGGCTCGAGGAGACCCTTCGTATCGCCGGGCAGATGTGGTCGGGGGATGAGACGCCGTTCACCGGCACGCACTACAGTCTCGAGCGCCCGCTCAACTCCCCGCAGGCGCTTCGTCGGCCGCACCCACCGATCCTCATCGGCGGCACGGGCGAGAGGAAGACCCTGCGGATGGTGGCGCAGTACGCCGACGCGTGCAACATCTTCGACATAGGCAGCGAGGGCATTTCCCACAAGCTGGAGGTCCTGCGTGGCCACTGCGAGCGGCTGGGCAGGGACTACGACACCATCGCCAGGACGACGCTGGGGTCGATCCACGTGACGGCCCACGGCCGGGACGGCACCCAGAGCGTCGACCAGGCCGTCGACCACCTCGGTGACCTGGCGGCCATCGGCATCGACGAGGCGATCGTCTCGCTGCGCAACGTCTCCGAGCCCGACGCCTTCGCACCCTTGTCTGAGGTCGTGCGCCAGGCCGCGATCATCACGCCGGCCGGACGGTGATCGGGGGGACCCGACCGGCGCCTCCGCCATGAACGCCTACGGTCGCGGCGCGAGCGGGTCCCGGGGGATGAGACGACGGCGCAAGGTGGCGTCTCGCTGAAGCCGGATCGCGTCGCGTCGGCGCCGGTCGGCGATGACCGCGGCGAGCACGAACTCGGGATGCGTGCCAACCGGTGGCTGCGGAGCCAGATAGGTGACCACCTCGTCGTGCAGCTGGACGCCGAGGGTTGCGCGCGACTGTGGGCTCAGCAGTGGCGCGCGCATGAGGAACTGCCGCACGGCCATGGCCAGGCCGTCAGGCAGCCGGGCGATGTCTGCGCCTGCGGCCCAGGCGGCCAGGTGGGGAGGCATCATCGGAGGCGGGGGCAACGTCATGTGCACCCGCTCTCGCACCACGTAGGTGCCGGCGGCGTAGTCGCCGAGTCGTTTGCCCTTGCCGCTCACCAGCCCGCTGACCAGGGCGGGCACCCCGGCCAGGCCCCAGATCTCCACGAATCCGACAAGAGCGCGGGTCAGGGCATGGCGGAACCCGATCGGCCCGGCATCGTCGCGGACAGTGCGCAGGCCCGTGGCGAGCTTGCCCACCGAACGACCGCGGGTCAGGGTCTCCATCGTGGTCGGCAGGACTACGGAGACCATCGCCAGGAGCACCGTCATGGCGACGGTGATGATGGCTTCATCCGCGTTCTGGGTCATCGCCATGGCCACGAACAGGCCGATCCAAAGCACGACACCCGCGATCAACAGGTCCAGGAAGCCGGAGAGTGCACGGATCGCGATGCCGGCTGCGGGGAGCTCCAGAGCGACGGCCTCGCCGGTGACGAGGTCGTCGACACCGACGCCCACTGTGCTGCTGCTCATGCTGTGCTTCTCATGACACGGTCAGCGTAACCGGCCAGCCCTGTCGCCGCGGTGGCCGCGAATACAGTGTGGGCGTGGATCTCGACGCGTTCGTTGCAGCGCATCAAGGCGAGTGGAGCCGCCTTGAGTACCTGGCGCGCCACGGTTCGGGCAGTGGCGCCGAGGCCGACGAGATCCTCGACCTGTATCAACGTGTGGCCACTCACCTGTCCGTGGTCCGCTCGGCGGCTCCCGACCCTAGCCTGGTGACCTACCTGTCGTCGCTGCTCGCGCGAGCCCGAACTCGTTCTGCCGGAACGAGATCGGTGGCATGGTCTGATCTGCGGGGTTTCTTCACCGACACCTTTCCCGCGGCGCTGTACCGGACCCGGCGGTGGTGGATCCTCACCGCTGTTACCAACATCGGGGCATCGCTGGTCATCGGGTGGTGGTTCCTCTCGCACCCGCAGTTCGAGTCCACGCTGATGTCCCCCTCAGAGATCGACAAGCTCGTCAACACGGACTTCGAGCACTACTACACCGAGTTCGCCGCATCCCACTTCGCCGCGGAGGTCTGGACTCACAACGCCTGGCTCACGGCCATCTGTATCGCGCTCGGCATCCTGGGCGTCCCGGTCGTCTATCTGCTCTATCAGAACGTCCTCAACCTGGGGTTCATGGGCGCCATCATGATCAACCACAACCGCGGCGCGCTCTTCTTCGGACTGATCCTGCCGCATGGGCTGCTCGAGCTGACCGCGGTCTTCGTGGGTGGCGCCACCGGCCTGCGGTTGTTCTGGGCCTGGATCGACCCAGGTCCGCGAACTCGCGCCCGGGCGGTTGCCGAAGAGGGCCGCTCGGCCATGGCGGTGGCCCTCGGCCTCGTGGTCGTGTTGGCCATCTCGGGAGTCATCGAGGCGTTCGTGACCCCCTCGCCGTTGCCCACGTGGGCCCGCATCAGCATCGGCGTGCTGGCAGAGGCAGCCTTTCTCGCCTACGTGTTCACGGTCGGTCGCTGGGCGTGGCAACGCGGTGCGACCGGCGACGTGAAAGCGCGCGACGCCGGCGACGTGGCACCCGTTGTGGGCTAGGAGCGGGCGCAGATTGGCCGGTCGAGGGCCAGTGTGCGCCTGCGGGTCGCCGGCTGGCAGGTGGCCTGTCGGATCTGGGGTGGTCAGGTCGCCCAGGTGACGCCGAAGGCGGTGACCGTGGCGGTGAGGTCGCGCTGGTGGACATAGGCGTGGTGGAAGGCGCAGAGCAGGGTGAGGTTCAACAGGGCGGTGGGTCCGCCGTCGATCCAGTGTTTGACGTGGTGGGCGTCGCACCATTGGGGTGGGCGCCCGCAGCCGGGGAAGGTGCAGCCCTTGTCCCTGGCCCAGAGCGCGGCCAGCAGGGCTGGGGTGACCAGTCTGGGGGCACCACCCGCTTGCGGGGGATTGGTGCGCCCGACGTCTAGGGGTTGGGACTGGGAGCCCAGGACCATGGGGATGATGGCGGCGTCGCAGCCGATCTTGCGGACGGTTTGAGGGGAGATGACTTGGCCGCTCAGGGTGTGTCCGGCGCCGTGGATGGCGCCGGTGAGGGTGTCGTGGTCGATGGTGATGACGATCTGGGCTTTGGTGGTGGCGGGGGCGGCGCCGCCGGCTGCTGCCGCGCGCCGGCAGATCTCGATGAGGGCTTCGGCGCGGCGCCGCTCGGCCGGGCGCGGGTCACGGCCCCCAGGTGTGTCGGACGGGGTTG
>Ga0209745_1000599_pt1 | contig 22012 bp, 20 predicted proteins | sample BarGraNGADG00312_FD_184495 | JGI IMG/M metagenome (GOLD analysis project Ga0209745, IMG submission 184495) | Arctic peat soil microbial communities from Barrow, Alaska - Barrow Graham LP Ref core NGADG0004-312 (SPAdes) (version 2) | ecosystem: Environmental > Terrestrial > Soil > Wetlands > Peat...
CGGGCCTCCCCTTCTTGAAAAGGCCACCCTTGCCCACGAGCTCCGCCAGCTGGGGAACATAGCTTCCATCGTGCAGGTCTCCCAGCGCGAGGCAGGCCGCCTCCATCACGGCATGGTCCTCCTCCTTGCCACGCACCCCCTGCCCGTGGATTATGTCGAGCAGGAACGGGGCGACGCTCACGTCGCCGAACAGCCCGAGCACCCTCACCGCCGTCCGGCGCACCGCCAGGCTGGCGTCGTTGGCCGCGTTCATGACCACCCCGAGCGAGTCCCTTGAGCCTACGCGCGCGAGCGTGCGTATGGCCTCCCTGCGGATGCGCTCGTCGGGGCTTGCGGCCAGTGCCGACACCTGGGGCAGTCCCTGCTCCAGGCGAAGGTCGGCGACCACGTTCAGCATGTTCCGGTATATGTACCAGGGATTCTCTTTGTCGAGCTCGTGGACTATCGCGGCGACACCGGGCTCACCGGCGGATTGCAGCGCCTCGAGCGCCCGGTCCCGGAACTCGACCGCTCCCCTGTCCTTGACCATGTCCACCAGCGGGGCCAGCGCGTCAGGCCCCATAGCGGCGAGCGCCCTGATCGTCTTCAGCCGCTTGTCCGGGTCCGGCTCCAGCAGCAGCGCCTCGGGATCTATCATGCCATCGGGACCCATCAGCCCCGATACGATCTCCCCGGCGAACTTCCTCAGCTCTTCACCCTTGCCGGACTCCTCCGAGCTCGCGGTCATCAGCATGTCCAGGATCGAGCCGGCCTGCTCCGCGCGCCCCGTCTTCATGTAGAGCTGCGCCATGTTCGACGCCGCCTCGGCCATGTTGCAGAAGCTCTCGTAGTCGTCCTCGCGGACGAAGGCGCCGACCAGCTCGTTGTAGAGGGCGTCGACGGCCAGGGCGCCGTGCTCCTCGTCAAGGCCCTCCAGGGTCTCGTCGACCAGCTGCGACGCGAACCGGCGGACTGTGGGCGAATCGCTCTTGAAGTTCTCCACCAGCTTCAGCAGCATGCCCGCCGCCAGGTCCGACTCCTCCATCGCGTACAGCTGCCGGATCTGCTTGGGCACGGTCTGGTCGACACTGTCCGAGAGCTGGACGTCCCCTTCCTCGATCGCGCCCCCCAGCATCTGGTAGGCGGACAGCACGCGAGTACCGGTGTGCGGGTCGCGCTCCTCGGCGATGCCGGCCTCGTCCAGCTTCTTGTCGATGGCCGCGCCGATCTCGGTGCCGCGGTCACCGCGCACCTCGGTCAGCAGCTCGTTGAGGTCGTTCAGTCGCTCTTTGGTCCAGTGGGGCTGGAGCTCACCAACTTCCTCCTTCATCTCGACGTACTCGTCGATGAGGGAGTCGATCATGTCCAGCAACTGGTTGTCCGACAGCATCGTGAGGACGTTCTCACGGATGTGCTTGATGTTGAGTGTCTCGGGCGCGTGGCCGGTCAGGACGCTGGTCATCTCGCGCGGGCTCATCTCGGCCACAACGCTGGTTATCTGCGCGGCCATGGTCTCGCGCAGGCCCTCGTCCTCGATCTGGTCCACCATCTCCGCCAGGGAGCCCAGGGCCTCCTCGGCCTTCTGGCTCTTCATGAGGACGCTGCCTTCGCTTCCTTCCTCGCTGAGGAAGGTCGAGAGCAGCCCGCCCACCTTGCCCGGGTCGGAGAGGACATCGATGAGCTCCTTGTCCTCTACGCTGCCCAGGTCGATCTTGCCCATCAGGTAGCGCATCAGCAGCTCGTCCTTGAGGGCGTCCAGCGGAGCGGATGGGCCCGACATCGTCCCGATTATCTCGCCGGTATCACTGGTCGCGACGGCGACGTAGACCCTCTGGTTCACGCTGACGTTGCGGATGTCCTTCTCGGTCAGCTCGTCCGTCAGCTTGCCGCGGTCAGCCATGTCGGTGACGGTCGCCAGTATTGAGAAGAGGTTCTGGAGCTCCTCGGCGCTGACGCCTCTCTTGAACTCGATGTTGGAAAGGCCCCTCTCGTTCATCCAGGCGATGAAAGACCTGACTGGTGCTTTCTGCTGGTCGATGTCGTCGAGCCTGGTGTCGTTGATGATGAGGTTGTTCTCGACGGTGGCGATGCTGATCTTCTCGGCGGACTCGAAGATCTTGCCCAGTGCTTCGTTGGCCTTTTCGAATGTCTCGACCACCATCGAGCTGCTGAGCGGATACAGGCGCATGTTGACCGTCGCGGCATGCGCGTTCACGACGAACACGAGCGCGGCGCGCCCTTCCTCGGGGGTCAGCGTCCCCCCCGGTCCAGCCTGGCTGTCCTCAGCGTCGTTCAAGGTCACTCCATCGTGGCTTTCGTCCGCCGTGCCCGCGTCCGATAGGTGTACGCGACCCTTCTTGGAGAAGTGGTTACGGACTTACATTATAGCGTAATTGTACGCAGACTCTATACGGAGGCGCCAGGCTTCGAAGGCACTGTCCCGAGTTGTCTCAGCTTTACAAGCAGTACGCGCGCGACCGGCTGCCGCGGTTCATCGCTCCGCTTCTCCCAGAAGGTAGAGCAGGCGGATCAGCCTGGCCGTGCCGGCCACCAGCAGCAGGCGCGCCTCGGCCATGGCCTGGCTCCGCGACGCCGGTCCGGGCAGGATGCAGAACGCCGGGTAGTCATGGTCGTGCCCTGTGACCATTCCGGCAAGGACCACCGCCGGCACCCCGCACTGCTCGGCTATCCCGGCCACCCCCGCCGGCGCCTTGCCGTGAGCCGTCTGGCTGTCGTAGTTGCCCTCGCCGGTGAGCACGAGGTCGGCTCCCTCCACCTTGCCGTGCAGGCCGGTCAATGCGGCGACGAGGCGCACCCCGCTGACGATCGAGGCGCCGCAGAACGCCGCCAGCCCCGCGCCCAGTCCGCCGGCCGCACCGGCTCCCGGCAGGTCGAGCACGTCGATGCCCCGAGCCGAGATCAGTCTGCCCAGGTTCTTGAGCCCCCGCTCCAGCTCCTCGACCTGTTCGGGCGTGGCGCCTTTCTGGGGACCGAACACCCGCGCGGCGCCGTCGCTCCCGATGAGAGGGTTGTCCACGTCTGTCGCCGCGATGAAGTGAGCGGAGACCAGCCGCTCGTCGCGGCCGGAGGCGTCTATCTCGCGCACCTTCGACAGCGAGCCGCCTGTCGGGGGCAGCTCGCGGCCGTCCGAGTCGGTGAACCTGAACCCCAGTGCGGTCGCCATGCCCATGCCGCCGTCTACAGTAGCGCTGCCGCCCATCCCCACTACGACCTGGCGGCAGCCCGCCTCGAGCGCCTCGAGGATGAGCTGGCCGGTTCCATAGGTGCTGGTCGCGAACGGGTCGCGCTTCTTTGGCGGCACCAGCTCGTAACCCGAAGCCTGTGCCATCTCGATGACCGCGGTCGGCTCACCGGGCGCCAGCAGCGAGCCAGGCTCTCCGTCGGAGTCCATCGCGGGAGGGGCGCCCGCGGGAAGGTAGGCCCAACTCGCGCGGACCTTGCGGCCCGGCAGCGGCCCCGCAACGGAAGCGTGCCTCTCCTGGGCGGTTTCGACCGACTCAATGATCGCCGCCACCGTGCCCTCGCCTCCGTCGGCTATCGGGGAGGTGACGATCTCCGCGTCAGGGTCGGCCAGCTCGACACCTTCGGCCATCGCGAGCGCGGCCTCGACCGCGCTGAGGCTGCCCTTGAAGCTGTCCGGTGCGATAACGATGCGCATGTATATATACTATCCGATTCCTGTTGGGATCCCTGCCGCGTGTGCCGGCGCCGAGAGTCGTTTCACTACGTCCCGCGCGAGCGTCACGCCAGGCGCCGCTCGGCCATATCCACCGCTTCCAACGGGCTCGATGCCTTGAGCAATCCCGGGGGTCCCGCGCGCCGGCAGTCCAGCTCCCAGGTGTCCAGCCCGATCACCGGCCTGCCGAGCTTCAACGCGAACCCGATCTCTGAAAGCGTCCCATAGCCTCCGCCCACCGCGATGACCGCGTCGCCTGCTCCCGCGACCAGTGCGTTGCGCGCCTGTCCCATTCCCGTCGGGATGGAGACGGTGAGCCACCTGCTCGCCCGCCTGCGGTCCTCGTCGGGAAGTATGCCCATCACGGTGCCGCCTTCGCCGTGCGCGCCGTGCGCCGCCGCGTCCATCACGCCGCCCAGCCCGCCGCATACCAGCACGTGCCCGCGCTTCGCGATCAGAGCGCCTACTTGAGCCGCTTTATCGGCAAGATCGGACGCGCACTCGCCCGCGCCAATCACTGATATGTACATGAGCACCTCCAGCTCGAGGCGGCAGATCCAACTGGATTATAAGCCAGGCTGTGACGGCGCCGGCAACCGCTGTCGCGAACCCGGGCGGCGATCGCGAGTATTAAGCGCCACGTCCAGTTTGACATCCTTGCGAGCACCAGTAGAGAATCAGCCTGGAACCGGGGGGTCAGCGGTTGATCGAGGAGATGGTGACTGTTGGTGGGGCGGTTCGCAAAAAGCCCGTAAAAGGGCCGGCGAAAGCCGCTGCACCCCCCTTCCTTTTCACCACCTTTGACATGCGGCTGGCTGCTGCCCGCACGCGCGGCCGCCGCTGACACACTTGAGGAGTGATCCATGTCTGACACCGTTCTCGTTACAGGAGCATGCGGATTCATCGCGCCCTACATCGTCGAAGAGCTGGCGCGAAAGGGTTACAGCGTGCGGGCCACAGACCTGCCCGACGCGAACTTCTGCGACGTCGAGGGGCTGCCGTGCGACATCGCCACGGCCGACCTGTTGCGCAGGGACCAGGCCGCCGCCGTCATGGAGGGCGTCGACATGGTCGTGCACACCGCCGCCAGGATGAACTACTTCCTCGACAGGGCCTCCTACGAGCTCGCCAACTACCACGTGACAGTCAACACCTGCGAGGCCGCGCTCGCGGCTGGCGTGAAGCGCTTCGTGCACTTCTCCACCTGCGACACCTACGGCCCGCCGTCTTACTCCCCCGTCGACGAGAGACACCCCCAGCACCCGCTGAACCTGTACGCCATCACCAAGCTCTACGGCGAGCAGGCCGCGCTTCGCTTCCACAAGGACAGGGGCCTGCCGGTCTCCGTCATCAGGCCGACCGCGGTGTACGGCCCGCGCTGCGTCTACATCATGGGTCTCTTCCTGGCGCTTCCGGTGATGATCCGCGAGCTGGGCATAAAGTTCGTGCCGCTCCCCAGGGCGGGCTTCAAGGGCAACATGGTTCACGTCGAGGACATCGCCGGTGCGACAGTCTTCGTAATGGAGCAGGAGGCGGCGATCGGCGAAGCGTACAACGTCTCCGACGACACCACCATGCCGGCCGGCGAGCTGATCGAGGTCGTGCTGGACTCGATCGGTGTGGCCTCCAGGCGCGTCCTCCCGTTCCCGGACCTGCTGGTGTCCCTCGCCTCCAGGCTGGGGAGCCACCTGCCCCACGCCTTCTTCAACATGCTCACCGACTACCTGCAGCGCGGCTGGGACCGCGTGGTTGTCGAGCACGCGCTGGTGCCGATGCTGAAGCCGCGCTTCGACCCCGGCTTCACCGCGTTCGGGCGCGGGGACTACGACTTCGAGAACGCCAAGCTCAAGGCGCTCGGCTACCAGCTCAGGCACCCGGACTTCAAGGCCGGCTGGAACGAGTCGGTTCGATGGTTCGAGGAGCAGCGGTGGATACCACCGCGTATTGGGCAGGCTTCAGCCTGACCACACGTGCCCTTGGGCACTCAAGTCTTGCGCCGGTGGTGCGTCGTAGTTTGATGCACCTCCGGCGGGTTAAGCGGGTCGGTGCGCTTTGCATAGCTGCAAAGCGCGCCTAACGCGCGCAGCGCCCTCTCCGGCGAGGTGTACGCGGGTACTCCCGCCGACTCGAGCGCCTCCTTCCACTCCACGTGCATCGTGGCCTCCCCCGCCATCAGCGCCGCGACCGCTGGCTTCTCCGGGTGCGCGCTCCTGATCTCATCGAAAAGAGCGGCGACATCGAGGCGGGACTCGGGGATCAGCGTGAAGATCAGCAGCAGCGAGTCCACCGAAGGGTCGTCCGCTATCGCGCTTGCAACCGCCCGGTAGGTCGCCTCGGCACCGGATGACTCGATCCCGGCCCAGATGTCCGCGGGGTTCGAGACAGGTGCCCACTCCGGGAGAGCGCCGCGCATCGCTTCGACCGTAGAGTCCGCGATCGGCGGCATGACCAACCCGTGGACCGCGGATGCGTCGGCCGACAGGACGCAGCCGACCCCGGTGATGGAGATCACGCCCACCCGGTTGCCCCGGGGCGCCGGAAGCCACTCGAACGCCTTGGCGCAGTCGAACATCTCCTCGAAGTCGTCCACCCGTATCGCGCCCGACTGTTCGATGACGCCCGCGTACACCGCCTCGCTGCCGGCCAGGGCGCCTGTATGGCTCTCTATGGCACGGCGTCCAGTCTCGGTGCGCCCGCTCTTCATCACCAGGACGGGTTTCGCCGCGGCGGCGCGGGCCAGCGCCCGGGCGAATCGCGCGCCGTCGCGCACTCCCTCGGTGTAGGCTCCGATGACCCGGGTGCCGGGGTCGTCCGCCAGGTGCTCCAGCAGGTCGTTCTCGTCGATATCCGCCTTGTTGCCCAGGCAGGCTATCTTGCGTATCCCGAAATGCTCGGACGTGTTTATCCACCTGGCGATGCCGCTGGCGAACATCCCCGTCTGGCCGAAGATCGAGACCCCGCCCTCCTTCAAGCGCTCCAGGGTGACGATGGAGGTGGCCAGGCCCGCTCCCGTGTTAACCGTGCCGATGCTGTTCGGCCCCATCACCCGGATGCCCGCGCTGGAGGCGATCGCCATCACGTCGTCCTGGAGCCGCCGGCCCTCGACTCCCGCGTCGGAGAAGCCGGCCGCCGTGATTATCACGCTCCTGACGTGAGCCGACGCGCACTCCTTCATCAAGTCGGCGGTCTGCAGGCGCGGCAGCACAGCCACCACCAGGTCGGGCGCCCGCGGCAGCTCGGACAGCGACGGGTAGGCCTCTAGCCCGAGTATCTCGCCGGCCGATGGGTTCACCGGGTAGATGCGCCCGCCGAAGCCGAACTCCAGCATGTTGGCCACGATGGTGTTGCCGCCCTTGCCTCCAGTGCGCGAAGCTCCCACCACCGCCACGGAGGAAGGGTCGAAGAAATCTCTCATTGCATCGCTGGTGTCCACTGTCTGCTGCCTCCCCGACTTTTCCTGGTGGGGCAGTCTATATATTACAGGGCGTCTTGCCAAATCGCTTTTATCCGCTCCGGGGCGGAGCAAAGGATAGCTCTTATGGTCTATGGCGCCTTCGGCCCCTGGTACTTGTATAATCCATTTGGGACCTCGAGGGGCCGCTCGCGCCGCACACACAGCAGGTGAATATGAAAAGAGAAGTACGAATACTGATGGTCGAGGACAGCCCCGACGACTTCGAGCTGATCACCCACGCCCTTTCCAGTGGCGGCATCAAGTTCGTCCCCAAGCGCGTGGAGACCAAAGAGGACTTCAACAAGGAGCTCGAGCAGTTCCGCCCCGACCTGATACTCTCCGACTACCAGCTCCCTACGTTCGACGGCATCTCGGCGCTGGCTGTCGCGGTGATCGATGCGCCAGACGTCCCGTTCATCTTCGTGTCGGGCGCCATCGGCGAGGAGCTCGCGATAGAGACCCTCAAGGGCGGCGCGACCGACTACGTCTTCAAGGGCCAGCTGAACCAGTTGGTGCCCGCCGTCACCCGCGCGCTGGAGGAAGCGCGCGAGAAGCGCGCGCGCCGCAGGGCCGAGGACGGGCTGCGCCAGACCCTGGTGAAGCTGCAGCGGACTCTGAACCAGACGGTCGAGGCGCTCTCCTCGATCACCGAGATACGCGACCCCTACACCGCCGGCCACCAGCAGCGCGTCGCCAGGATCGCCTCGGCGATCGGCGCGGAGTTCGGGCTGCCGCGAGACATGGTCGAGGGGATAAGGGTGGCGGGCACGCTTCACGACATCGGCAAGATCGCGGTCCCGGCGGAGATCCTGACCAAGCCCTCCAAGCTTCTGGAGATGGAGTTCGGCCTGGTCAAGACGCATCCGCAGGTCGGCCACCAGATCCTTGGAGGCATCGAGTTCCCCTGGCCGATCGCCGAGGCGGTGCTGCAGCACCACGAGAGGCTGGACGGCTCCGGCTACCCCAGGGGGCTGCTCGCGGCCGAGATAATCCCCGAGGCGCGCATACTCGCCGTCTCCGACGTGGTCGAGGCGATGGCGTCGCACAGGCCTTACCGGCCCGCGTTCGGCATCGACACCGCGCTCGACGAGATCCTGCGGGGCAGGGGCAGCGTCTTCGACCCCGAGGTGTGCGATGCGTGCATCCGGCTGTTCGAGGAGAAAGGGTTCGACCCCTTCAAGGAGTGACCGCCGCGCGCCGCCTCCGGCTCCAGGGCGCCCGGGCCCGCGAGCGCATTCACAAATCCGCACCCTACATACATAATTAGGGATACACGACGCCGGCAAGGTCACCATGGACAAGAAACTGCGCATCCTCATGCTCGACGATAACGCTGCTGATGCGGCGTCGATCGAGCGCGAGCTGAGAAAGGCGGGGATCAGCTTCGAGGCCCGGCGGGTCTCCAGCAAGCCGGACTACGAGGAGAGCCTGCAGGAATTCTCTCCCGGGTTGATCCTCTCCGACTACTGGCTGCCTTCCTTCGACGGCGTGTCCGCGCTGGCCATGGCGCAACAGGGCCTGCCCGACGTCCCTTTCATCTTCGTGTCGAGCGCGCTGGGCGAGGAGCTGGCCATCGACGCGATGAAGAACGGGGCGACCGACTACGTACTCAAGGTCGGGCTGTCGCGGCTGGTGCCGGCCGTCCGGCGTGCGCTGCGCGAGGCCGAGGACCGGACCGTCCGCGAGCGCGCCGAGGAGAAGCTGCGCGAGAGCGAGGAGCGGCTGAAGTCCATCCTCGCCGCGGTCGCAACCGGCGTTGTCATCATCGACCCCGAGACCCACAAGATCGTCGACGCCAACCCGGCAGCGGTGGACATGATCGGTTTTCCTCGCAAGGGAGTCGTCGGCCAGGTCTGCCAGAAGTTCATCTGCGATGCGGGCAGGGATCATTGCCCGGTTACCGACCTGGGCGAGGAAGTCGACCGCAAGGAGACCATCCTGCTCTCGGCGGGCAAGACGCCGCTCCCGGTCCTGAAGACCGTCACGCGCGTGGTGCTCGATGGCCGGGAGCACCTGCTGGAGAGCTTCGTCGACCTGAGCGCCTCCAAGGAGATGGAGCGCGCGCTGCGCGAGTCCGAGGGGGCCTCGCGAACGCTGCTCAACGTCCCCATCGGCGTGGTCGCCATGATCGACGCGCAGGGGCAGATACTGGCCATCAACGAGACCGGCGCCAAGAGGTTGGGCGCCCCGGCCGCCGACCTGATCGGGGAGATCGCCTTTGACCAGATGTCGCCCGACGTCTCGGCCGCCAGGCGTAAGGAGCTCGAGAAAGTCGTCCGCACCGGCAAGCCGGCGCGCTTCGAGGACGTGCACAACGGCACTTACTACGACAACAACTTCTTCCCGCTCTTCGACGACCGCGGCAAGGTGTCCCGGGTGGTCATCTTCGCCCAGGACATAACCGATCGCAAGATGGTCGAGTTCGCCCAGAAGAAAGACCGCGACTTCATATCCAAGGTGCTCGACACCGCCGGCGCGCTGGTGGTGGTGCTGGAGAGGCAGTCCCGAATAGTGCTCTTCAACAAGACGGCGGAGACCGTCACCGGTTTCTCTTTCGCCGACGTCAGGGGCAAGCGTCCCTGGGATATCCTGCTGGGGCCGGCCGCGGGCAAGCTGGGCCGCTCGATCGCCAAAAGGCTCGCCGCGGGCGAGGAGGTCGAGCCTTACGAGACCGTGTGGCGCACGCGTGAAGGCCAGGAACGCAACATGGCGGTCCACCACGCGCTGCTGCTGGGCCCGGAGGCCGAGGTCGAATACATCATCACCACCGCCACCGACGTCACCGAGTCGAGGCTGGCGGAGGAGGCGCTCAAGGAATCCGAGGAGAGGTACCGTTCGGTTTTCGAGTCGACCGGCACCGCGATGTGCATAGTCGACGCGGGCGCCGCCATAACGTTCGCCAACGAGGAGTTCGAGCACATATCGGGGATGGCCCCCTCCGAGGTGACCGGCCGCAAGTTCACGGCGTTCCTCGACGACTCGCAGGCGGAGGAGTTCAAGGGGTACTGCCGGGACCTGGGGCGCGCCGGCTCCCGCGCCGGCGAGCCCCCGGTCCATTTCGAGTGCACGTTCTATCCCAGGGACGGCGACGCGCTCAAGATGTTCGCCAACATGGGCCGCCTGCCGGGCTCCGGCTCCGGCGCCGCGACCAGCGCGGTTTCGCTGATAGACGTCACCCGGGAGAAGGCGTACGAGGAGGACTTGCGGGAGCGGGCCGAGAGGCTGCGCGATTTTCTGGTCGTCGCCTCGCACGAGCTGAGGCACCCCATCGCGGTGGTCAAGGGCTACGCCAACACGTTGACCGAGTACATGGACCGGCTGCCCCCCGAGCTGGTCAAGGAGATACTGGTTGACATCGACCTCTCGACCGAGCGCCTCACCCGTTACGTCGAGCAGCTGCTGGACGTGTCGCGGGTCGAGCAGGGCAGGCTCTTCATCAACCGTGAGGGTGTGGATCCGGAGGTCCTCCTGAGGATGGCGCTCGACGACACCCTGGCGATGGGCTTCGGCAACCAGTTCGTGACCTCCGTCGCCGCCGGGACGGGGCCGGTCGCGGTGGACTCCGAGAAGTTCATCCAGCTGATCCACATCCTGGTCGACAACGCTGTCAAGTTCTCCCCTGAGGGCTCTCCGGTGGATATCGACATCGAGCGCGACGACGACGGGGTGGTCGTGGCGGTGAAAGACCGCGGCAAGGGGATACCCGATGAGGCGCGCGAGAAGATCTTCGACCGCTTCTACCAGGTCGAGGACGCCCTGCACCACTCCAAGCCCGGCATGGGGCTGGGGCTCTATATCGCGAGCCAGATCGCCGAGGCGCACGGCGGGCGCATCTGGGTGGAACCCCGCGACGGTGGCGGCTCCGTCTTCAAGTTCACTATCAGGTAACCTCTACTATCATGAGACACTCCGCGCGGGTCGAAGTGCCGCGCGCGGGACCGACCGCAGAGCAGGCGAGGAGGGCGGGAGCAGGATGACAGACCTGTCCGACAACTTGAGGGCGCTGGTGGTCGAAGATACGCCGGAGATGGCCGCGCAGCTCAAGAGGATCCTGGAGAAGCGCTTCACCATCGAGGCGGACATCGCGCCCGACTGCGCCACGGCCAGGAGCAAGCTCGCGGGCGGCGGCTACCACCTGGTCACGCTCGATTTCATGCTTCCCGACGGCCGCGGCCTGGAGATCCTCGAGGAGATAACCGCTCGCGGTGAGCTGCCCCGGGTCATCATGATAACTGGCCACGGTGACGAGGAGTCCGCGGTCAGGTCGTTCCGTTCCGCCGCGTCCGGCTACGTCATCAAGGACGCCCACCTCGCGGCCAGGCTGGCGGAGTCAGTGGAAAAAGCCATCACCGAGATGCGCCTCAAGGAAGCTCAGGACGAGCTCGCCAGCCGGGAGGCGCATTTCCGCACCCTCACCGATCAGTCATCCGACATCGTGGCGGTCCTGGGCTCCGACGGTATGATCCAGTACCAGAGCCGCTCTATCGAGCGGTTCCTCGGCTACACCCCCGACGAGCTCATCGGCCGGGACGTTTTCGAGCTGATCCACCCCGACGACGTCAAGCGCACCAGGACACAGCTCGACGATGCGCTGGAGACCCCCGGCGACGTCGTGGTCATGGAGTACCGCGTAAGGCACAAGGACGGCGATTGGCACTACCTGGAGAGCGTGGGTCGCAACCTTGTCTTCGACCCCGCGGTCGCAGGCATTGTGGTCAACTCCCGGGACGTGTCCCGTCGCAAGCTCGCGGAGCGGGAGCTCGACAAGTACCGGCGCAGGCTGGAGAACCTGGTGCAGGAGCGCACCGCCGAGCTCGCCGAGACCAACGTGAGGCTGCGCGAGGAGATCGGCGAACGCATGCAGGCCGTGGAGGAGCTCAAGGAGCGCGCCGAGAGCCTGGCGAACTTCCTCACCGTCGCGTCGCACGAGCTCCGCCACCCCATAAGCGTGGTCAAGGGTTACACCACCATGCTGCAGGGCTACCTGCAGAGGATGGAGCCGGAGATGCTCCCCGAGATACTGGACGCGCTGGGGATCGCGGTCGACCGCCTGACCGGCCACGTGGACGAGCTGCTGCAGGCGTCCCTGGTCGAGGAGGGACGGTTCACGTTCGACAAGAGCATGACCGACCTCGCGCCCCTGATCGACGAAGCGGTCATGGACCGCCGCGGGCTGGAGGAGGCCAATCAGATATCGGTGGTCATCGGTCCCGGCGCGGGGACCGCCCTCGCCGATCCCGGCAAGATCAAGCAGCTCCTGGACATCCTGCTCGACAACGCCATCAAGTTCGCCGAGCCGGACTCCCCCGTGGATATCGAGGTGGCCAAAGACGGTAGGGTGACCACCGTGCGGGTGTTGGACCGGGGCATCGGAATCCCTATTGATGCGCGCGAGCAGGTGTTCGACCGGTTTTTCCAGGTCGAGGAGCTCCAGCACCACTCCAGTGTGGGGCTGGGCCTCGGTCTTTACCTCGCGCGCGAGATAACCAGCGCGCACGGTGGCTCGATCTGGACCGAACCCCGGCCCGGCGGCGGCACCATCTTCTCGTTCGAGATAACCGACGACGCCTGAACCCCCCTCCGCAGGACTTCCCCCGGCCGCATTGAAAGAGGCCTCTGCCAGGCAGATACCTACGGGGAGGTTGTCATGCCCGTGACCACGGATATCAAATGGCTCACCGCGGAGGACGAGGTCATGCGCAAGGCCCGCGAGTACGAGCGCGACATCCTGGCCGATTTCTTCAACCCCAAATGAAAGGGTTGCCAGGCCATGGATGCCGTGACGTATCCAACGGAAACCGTGGAAGCTTTCATCAACCAGCGGCTGGTGCCCTGGCGCATCGCCTATCGCAAGGAGAAGGGCCTGCGTGAGAGGTTCGGCGTCAACTGGACACCGACGGTACTCTTCCTGGATACCATGGGGCGGCAGCTCTACCGGATAATGGGCTACCTCCCTCCGGAGACGTTCGAAGCACACCTGCACCTCGGCAAAGCGCACGCCGCTTTCGGTGGCGAGCGCTACCTGGAGGCCCGGGAGTACTTCGAGGCGGTGCTGGACAAGTTCCCCGACTCGGAGCAGGCGCCCCAGGCGATGTATTTCAGGGGCGTCTGCGACTACAAGATGTCGGACGTCGGCAAAGACCTGGTGAAGACCCGCCTGGAACTGCAGAAGGCGTTCCCCCAGAGCGAGTGGGCGCAGAGAGCGGCCATATGGGGCAGGTCGTGACCGGTCGGTATACAATCGTGACGGGGTGATGGGGTTGCTTAAGGAGATCCGCATCCACGGGCGGGGCGGACAGGGTAACGTGACCGCGAGCGAGTTCCTGGCCGAGGCGGCTTTCGCCGACGGCCTCTACGCGCAGGCCTTTCCCATGTTCGGGTCGGAGCGGCACGGCGCTCCGGTCACCGCCTACACCCGCATAAGCGACAAGCCGATCCGCCTCCGCAGCCAGATCTACCAGCCCGACTACCTCATCATCCAGGACGCCAGCCTCTTCGCCGGCAACGACCTCCTGGAAGGTTTGAAGGACGGCGGGCTGGTAGTGATCAACAGCCCCAGGCCGGCGCCTGACTTCGACATCCCCGATACCTTCGAGGTCGTCACCATCCCGGCGACCGAGCTCGCGCTCGATATCGTCGGCAAGCCGATAATCAACACGATCATGGTGGGGGCATTCGCCGCCGCCTCCGGCGAGATACACATGGAGGCGCTGGCCAGGAGCGTCCGCGAGCGCTACCCCGGAGAGCTGGGAGAGAAAGAGGTTGTGGCCATGAAAGATGCCTTCGATCGGGTGAAAGGCGTCCGGACATGAAGAGCAAGTTCGGAGTGGTGGTGCAGCCGGGGACGACCCGCCAGGAGAAGATGTCCGGGTGGCGCGTGTACAGGCCGCGCTTCCTGCAGGAGAACTGCATCGGCGACCGCGCCTGCGAGCTCTGCTGCCCCGACGGGGCGGTCTACCGGATCGAGAAGCGCAAGTACGACGTCGACCTCGACGCCTGCAAGGGCTGCGGGATCTGTGCGGAGATGTGCCCGGTCGAGGACATCGTGATGGAGCTCGAGGAGACACCCGACCAGGAGAAGGGCCGCCACGTGAGCGAGGAGTACACCAGCAGGATATCGACCGAGGAGCAGCAGGAAAAGCCGCCCGGCAAGAAGGCCGGGCACGGCCCTGGAAAGGCTTCGGTCGGACCCGGGGGCGATGACGGGGGCGAGACTCAATGAGGCGGATAATGGAGGGGTCGCGGGCTGTCGCCGAGACCGTGGCGCTCTGCCGTCCCAGGGTCGTGTGCGCCTACCCCATCACCCCGCAGACACACATCGTCGAGGACCTGGCGCGGATCATTACCGACGGGCGGCTGGAAGCGGGATACGTCCTGGCAGACAGCGAGTTCACCGCGGCGTCGATAGTGCTGGGCTCGTCGGCCACCGGCGCGCGCTCCTACACCGCCACGTCGAGCCAGGGGCTGCTGCTGATGACCGAGGTCATGTTCAACATAGCCGGCATGCGCCTTCCGGTGGTGATGACGTGCGCAAACCGTGCGGTTTCGGCACCCATCAACATATGGAACGACCAGCAGGATTCCATGTCGCTGCGCGATTGCGGCTGGATCCAGATGTACGCCGAGGACGTGCAGGAGGCGTGCGACATGCACGTCCAGGCGTTCGCCGTCGCCGAGAAGCTGAACATCCCGGTGATGGTCTGCATGGACGGCTTCATCCTGACCCACGCCACCGAGCCGGTTGACCTGCCGACCGCCGAGGAGGTGGATGCCTGGCTGCCGCCTTTCGAGCCCAAGTTCTACCTCACCACCTCGGACCCGATCACGCTGGGCTCGATGGCCGGGCCTGACGCTTATATGGAGATAAGGCTCCTGCTCCACCAGTCGATGCAGGAGGCGGCCGCGACCATCGAGTCGGAGGCCGAGAGGTTCGAGAAGCAGTTCTCGCGCATGCAGGGAGGGATGCTCGACGTGTACCAGGCGAAGGACGCCGAAGTCCTGCTGGTCTCGATGGGCTCGCTCCTGGGGACGATGAAGGACGTGGTAGACGAACTGAGGGAAGAGGGGCACCGCGTGGGCATCGTGAAGGTCAGGACCGTGCGGCCCTTCCCCCGGACGGAGCTGCACGACGCGCTGTCCGGCGCCCGGGCCGTCGGGGTGGTCGAGAAGGACATCTCGCTGGGCCTGGAGGGCATCCTCTGCTCGGAGATCCGGTCGGCGTTCTGCGGCGCCGCCGTCACGCCCAACATCTCCAGCTTCGTGGTTGGCCTGGGCGGGCGCGACGTGCGCAAGGGGCAGATACGGGAGATCGCGCTGGGCCTGTTGAAGGACGACACCTGCCGGGTGGAGATACCGGGCGTCGACCACGAGGTGCTTTGGTCGGCGCACGAAGTGGAAGAGGTTTGACTCTGTGGCGCCGGCGTCCCGCCGGCAATTTTGAAGAGAGGTGAACGATGTCGGTCGAGCAGGTCGAATCGAGGCTGCTGTCCTACGGCTACACGTCGTGAGCTGGGTGCGGCGAGGCGCTTGCCGCCCGCACGGTAGCCGAAGCGGCCGGGCGTGACGTCATCATGACGAACGCGACGGGATGTCTGGAGGTCTTCACCACCAGGTACCCCCGCTCGTCGTGGAACGTCCCCTGGATCCACTCCCTTTTCGAGAACGCGGCCAGCGTCGCCTCGGGCGTCGAGGTCGCGCTCAAGGCGCTGGGGCGCGGCGGCGAGGCTAAGGTCATCGCGCAGGCCGGCGACGGCGGCACCGCTGACATCGGCATGGGGGCGCTCTCGGGAATGCTCGAGCGCGGGCACGACATCCTCTACATCTGCTACGACACCGAGGTCTACTCCAACACCGGGTTCCAGCGCTCCGGTCTCACCCCCACTGACGCGCTCACCACCACCAGCCCGACCGGCAAGCTCTCCTGGGGCAACATCACGCGCAAGAAAGACCTGCCCGGGATCGTCGCCGCGCACGGCGCGCCGTACGTTGCCACGACATCGGCCGCGTACCCCATCGACATAGACAGGAAGATAAAGAAGGCCCTCACCGTCACCGGCCCCAAGTACGTGCAGATACATTGCCCCTGCGTGCCGGGCTGGGGGGTCGACAGCAACATGGGCGTCAAGGTCGCGCGCCTGGCTATCAACAGCGGCCTCTATCCCATCTTTGAGATGGAGGACGGCGCCGTCGTGCGCGTGCGCAAGATCAAGGACGACGACTACGTCCCGGTCGACGAGTACCTCAAGCAGCAGAAGAGGTTCGCGCACCTGTTCAAGTACCCCGGCGGCGCGGAGCATGTCGCCGAGATCCAGGCGATCGCCGACGCCAACATCGCGAAGTACGGCCTCCGCTGATCCACTATATCAAGCACCGCCTTTCTGGTTCGCGCTACAGTTTCGCATTGGTGCCTGACCCCTTTGCGAAAAACGCAACAAAGTCGTCTATCCCCTTTTTGCGTTTTCTCGATTGCACGCCACACTCCATTCCTACTGGTCAGTCAGTCTTTTTATATTCAGTATTTATATAGGGGGGATCTGGGGGGCTTCAGATATGCATACTTATTAGAGCGAGCGGGTGCCTTCTCCGTAGCGACCTTGAGTCCGCGAACAGAGCGAGGAGAAGGTACCCCGAGCACTCACAGCCACGCCAACCAGTTACGCCTCCCCCGCAGGGAAGAGCTTGCACTTGTTTAAGTCTGAGCATTGACGACACGCGATTGTTTCGACTACTGCGTGTCAGTTTGTTATTCTTACCGTTGTCTACTAAACGAGGCAAGGAGGTTTGGGCATGTCCGAGAAGGAAGACCGGGAGAAGATCCTCGAGGAGGAGATCGCCAAGCTCGACGAGCAGATGAAGGTGCTCGCGGTGAAGATGGAAGAAATCGCCGGAACCGATTGCGATTTCGGAGCCTGTGTACTGGACCCGGCTCTGCAGTCGGTCGAGGAGAAGATCGCGGAAGTGCAGCGGCGCAAGAAGGCCATCCAGGACACCATCGCCAGGCTCGAGGCGTGCGAGGCTTAAGGGCTCAATACGCGGTCTCGCGCGTGGGGGGATGACCGTTATCAATGCCGAATCACCCTGCTCGGGCCTACAATCATCATGCTAGATCTTTGGGCGCGGGCAAGGCCTTCAGATTCGATTGCAGGTTTGCGCTTGTTTGCACTATAATCACGTTCATTACTTTGCCGACGACCCAATTTCCTTACCACAAAAAGGTATGACTATTGCCGAAAGTTAGCCCGGGTTTCGCGGAAAGCTTGAGCAAAGTAGAAGGAGCGGGGGAGCTCGATTACTGCTACCAGTGCAGCGCGTGCGTCGGCGAGTGTCCGGCGGCGCAACACTGCGCGGGATTCAACCCGCGCGAGATCGTCCTCGCTTCGATCCTCGGGGTCGCCGACCACCTCACGGGAAAGGACTCCGTGATCTGGCAGTGCACCACCTGCTACAAGTGCTACGAGCGATGCCCCCAGGGCACTCATCCGATCGAGGTCGTCACAGCGCTCAAGAACATCGCCTTCGAAAAGGGCAACGCGCCCGAGGGCGTCGTCGCCGTGCGCGACACGGTCAAGGAGGCCGGTGTCATCATCGTGGCATCCGACGCGCTCGCCAAGCGCCGCGCCGAGTTGGGGCTCGAGAGCCCCAAGGCCGCGCCGGCCGCCGACATCAAGAAACTACTGGAGTGACTATTGGCCAAGGCTGAAGCCAGCGAATACACGCTCTTCCTGGGATGCATGATCCCGCTGCGCTACCCGCAGATAGAGGCCGCGGCCCGAAAGGCCCTGCCCGGGGTCGGCATCAAGGTCTTCGACATCGAAGGCTTCTCCTGCTGCCCCGAGCCCTGGAGCGTCAAGGGCGCGGGCCTCTCCGAGTGGCTGGCGATAGCGATGCGCAACCTCGCGGTGGGAGAGAAGGCCGGGCGCGACATGCTGGTGCTGTGCAACGGCTGCTACGCCACCCTGACCGAGGCGGCCCACATCGCGTCCAACGGCGGCGAGGCGAAGGAAGAGGCGGCGAAGAGGCTCAAGTCGCTCAAGCTTTCCTACGCCGGCAAGAGCCACGCGCGCCACGTGGCCGGCGTCCTCTCCGACATGGGGCCGGAGAAGGTGGCCTCGTCGGTGAAGAAGCCACTGGCGGGCCTAAAGGTCGCGGTACACCATGGATGCCACCTGCTGCGGCCGGCGGAGATAATGGGCTTCGACGATCCCTTCGAGCCGGCCAGGCTCGAGGCGCTGGTCGAGGCGCTCGGCGCCGAGGTCGTGCGCTACGAGGGCTACACCGATTGCTGCGGCAAGGCCACCCAGGACGCGGAGGCGTCGCTCACCATGGCCAGCGACAAGATCGAGGCCATGCGCGCCGCCGGCGCCGACTGTCTGGTGACTGTCTGCCCCGCCTGCTTCGAGCAGTTCGACCTGGGGCAGGTGGAGATCAAGCGCAAGCTGGGCAAGGACCACAAGCTGCCGACGTTCCACTACCTTCAGCTGCTGGCGCTGGCGCAGGGCTTCGACGCGTCTGAACTGGGCTTCGCCCGACACCACGTCGACGTGTCCGGCGCGCTGGCGAAGGCGAAGATAAAGAAATAAAGAGGATCTATTGGCTGAGATGACAGAGGTCAGATGGCACGGCCGCGGTGGCCAGGGGGCGGTGGCGTCCGCCGAGATGCTGGCGCTCGCCGCAATCGAGGAGGGCAAGGCCGCCCAGGCGTTCCCTTCCTTCGGCCCCGAGCGGCGTGGCGCGCCGGTCATGGCTTTCACCAGGGTGGCCGACGATTTCATCTGGCTGCGCACCGGGATAACCGAGCCCGACGTGGTCGTGGTTCTCGACCCGACGGTGATGGGAGCCGTCGACGTCACGTCCGGACTCAAGGAAGACGGCATCATCATCGCCAACACATCCTACGACGCGGCCGCCCTCACCAAGAAGTACGGGCTCAAGAACAAGCTCTGTATAGTGAACGCCAACAAGATCGCCGTCGAGGAGATCGGCCGCCCGATCACCAACACCACGATGATGGGCGCTCTGGTGAAGGCCACCGGGCTGGTCGACCTGGCTTCCCTCGAGAAGCAGATCGAGCACCGGTTCCCCGCCATCGCCGAGAAGAATATCAAGGCGCTGAGGCGGGCTTACGAGGAGACTGTGGTCTAGCGGGCAGTATTTATACTGCCCAGACAGTGCATTGGCACTTGTAGCTTTGCACTGGTGGTGCGTGACGAAGTCATGAACGGCCGGTGAGTACAAACAGGGAGAAGGAATTGGCCGACATGCCGACCTGGAAAGAGTACCCGATAGCCGCGACCATACACGAGCCGGGCAGCGCCACCGGTCAGAACACCGGCGACTGGCGCTCCGAGCGCCCCCAGAGGGACAACGAGAAGTGCGACAAGTGCGGCATCTGCTGGATATTCTGCCCGGACGCCGCGCTCTTCATGAACGAGGACGGCTTCTACGAGGTCGACCTTTACCACTGCAAGGGCTGCGGGATCTGCGCCCGTGAGTGCGGCAAGGAAGCGATAATCATGGTCGAGGAGAGTGAGTGATGGGTGAGAGGATAGGCCTCGAGGTATCGCTCGCCGTCTCGGAGGCGGTCAAGCTCGCCCGCGTCGACGCGGTCGCCGCCTACCCGATAACGCCGCAGACGCACATCGTCGAGGAGCTGGCACAGATGGTCGCCGATGGCGAACTCGACGCGTACTACATCATGGTAGAGTCCGAGCACTCCGCCATGAGCGCCTGCTGCGGCACCGCCGCCGTCGGGGCGCGTACGTTCACCGCGACCGCCAGCCAGGGCCTCGCGCTGATGCACGAGATGCTCTTCATCGCCTCCGGGCTGAGGCTCCCGATAGTGATGGCGATCGCCAACCGAGCGCTCTCCGCTCCGCTCTCCATCTGGGGAGACCAGAGCGACGTGATGGCCGAGCGCGACATCGGCTGGGTGCAGATGTTCGCCGAGACCGGGCAGGAGGCGTTCGACCTGACGCTGTGCTGCTTCAAGATCGCGGAGGACCCGCGTGTCATCCTCCCCACCATCATCAACATAGACGGCTTCACGCTCTCCCACGTGGTCGAGCCTCTGGAGCTGGAGAGCCAGGAGGACGTCGACGCCTGGCTGCCGACGTACGTGCCCGTGCACGTGCTCGACCCGGCGAAGCCGACCACGGTAGGTCCGGTGGGCTTCCCCGAGATCTATACCGAGATCAGGAAGCAGCAGGACATGGCCCTGATCGGGTCCTACGACGTTGTTCTCGAGGTCTGGGAGAGCTTCGAGAAGAAGTTCGGCCGCGCCTATAAGCCTGTGGAGTCTTACCGGGCCGATGACGCGGAGATAATCATCAACCTGATCGGTGCCATCGCCGGCACCGCGCGCATCGCCGTCGACAGGATGCGGGAAGAGGGCAAGAAGGTCGGGCTGGTGAGGACCCGCCTGTGGCGGCCCTACCCGTTCGAGGAGATGCGCAAGGCGCTTGGCGGGGCGAAGGCCGTCGCGGTGGTCGACCGCGCGCTGTCGTTCGGCGGTCCGGGCGGGCCGATCGCCAGCGAGCTGCGCTCCTGCCTCTATCCACTGGATAAGAAGCCCGTGGTGGCAAGCTACATCGCCGGGCTTGGCGGCCGGGACGTCACCATCGAAGATTTCTACACCATCGTCGCCGAGACCGAGAAGGTCCTGGAGACGGGTTACACCGACGAGTACAAGATGATCGGAGTGAGAGAGTAGATGGCCGAGAAGAGCACCGACTTCATACCGCGGCTGCTGCCACCCCGCGAGCTGTTCGCGGAGGGCCATCGCGGGTGCCAGGGCTGCGGCGAGGCGCTGGCGTTGCGGCAGGTCATCAAGGTGGCCGGGCCCAACACGATAGTGTGCAGCGCGACCGGCTGCATGGAGATCATCTCCAGCCCCTACCCCGAGACGGCCTGGCGCATCCCCTGGATCCACGTGGCGTTCGAGAACGCGGCCGCCGTGGCATCGGGAGTGGAGGCGGGCATCAAGGTACTGCAGAAGAAGGGCCGCTATCCCGAGGGGAAGATCAACGTCATCGCCATCGGCGGCGACGGAGGCACGGCGGACATCGGGCTGCAGGCGCTCTCGGGCGCGCTGGAGCGGCGCCACAACTTCACCTACGTCTGCACCGACAACGAGGCGTACATGAACACGGGCATCCAGCGCTCTTCGTCGACGCCCTGGGGGGCGAGCACCACGACCAGCCCCAGCGGCAAGGAGTCGATCGGCCAGAACGTGCCCAAGAAGAACCTCCCCAAGATAGTGGCGGCGCACGACATCCCCTACCTGGCGACGGCGTGCCCCAGCTACCCGCTGGACCTGATGAACAAGACGCGCAAGGCGCTCGAGGTCGAAGGGCCCACCTACCTGCACGTGCTGTCGCCCTGCCCCACCGGCTGGCGGCACCCGATAGACATGGCCGTGGAGATGGGACGGCTGGCGGTGGAGACCGGGGTGTTCCCGCTCTACGAGATAGTGAACGGCAGGCTCAAGCTCGACATGGTGATGGAGAAGCGCGAGCCCGTGATCGATTACCTCAAGCCCCAGGGGCGCTTCCGCCACCTGAAGCCCGAGCAGATAGAAGAGATACAGAAGGTCGTCGACGAGTACTACGAGTCGCTCGTCTACAGGGCCGAGTGCGACGCGAAAGCGCCCGAGGCCAACGCCGACGAATGGTAACGCAAAAAGGGGACAGGCCCCCTTTTGCGTTTTTTGACAAGGAGATAGCAGTAGATGGCTGAGAGAGGCTCGGTCCTCATAATAGGAGGAGGCATCGGCGGGATCCAGGCCGCCCTGGACCTGGCTGAGTCGGGCATGCGCGCCTACCTGCTGGAGAGCGGGCCCGCGATCGGCGGGGTCATGGCGCAGCTCGACAAGACCTTCCCCACCA
>Ga0209745_1000602_pt1 | contig 21951 bp, 19 predicted proteins | sample BarGraNGADG00312_FD_184495 | JGI IMG/M metagenome (GOLD analysis project Ga0209745, IMG submission 184495) | Arctic peat soil microbial communities from Barrow, Alaska - Barrow Graham LP Ref core NGADG0004-312 (SPAdes) (version 2) | ecosystem: Environmental > Terrestrial > Soil > Wetlands > Peat...
CCGGCATTCTCGGGGTCAATGAATTTGCAGGCAGCGCGTGGTGAGGGTTTCTCAAAGACCAGTATACCGGTAAGGGGTTCTGCCGCTTCAGGCTCATAGAGTCTTACTGGCTTAGTCCTTGCGGTCATTATACCGCGCATGGAAGCTATTCTGGGTTCTTTGGCAATTCCTTTCTGAACAATAGCCACAAATGGTATCGGGACAGAGATAATTTCACGTCCTCCGTCAATCTCACGGGTAAGGACCGGAGAGCCGTTTTCAATCTTAATGTCTGATACGGCAGAGACAGAGGGTATCCCGAGAAACTCAGCTATCATACCGCCTGTCATCGATCCGTTATAGTCGCTTGATTCGATACCGCACATAATGATATCAAACTGCTCTTTCCTGATTACCGCAGCCAGCTGGGCAGCAACAAAATATGAATCAGCAGGAACGGCATTGACACGGAAAGCATCGTCCGCTCCTATCGCCAAAGCTTTGCGTATTGTCGGCTCGGATGTGGCAGGTCCGACATGTGCCACTGTTACCGACTTGACTCCGGCTGATGCATCATCCTTTAACTCAAGGGCACGTGTCAGCGAAAGCTCATCCCATGGGTTGATAACCCACTGGATACCTGCAGTGTCAAGCCTGGTATCACTCTCCACGAATTTGACTTTCGTGGTTGTGTCAGGAACATTGCTTATGCAAACTAAGATCTTCATTGATGGTCTCTGTTTTTTACTGATTAAAGTTCAATATAATTCATTAGCCGTAAAAACTGCTTTCAGCGTGGCAAATATAAGAATAAAACATAACCACAAAAATGGCCTGTGCTGATGTCAAAATATTAGACTAACTTCGCCCGCCGTTGAATAAGCGTTTTCGGCTTAAATGAAAGGAAGACAATACACAGCTCTCGTATTTTCAATGATCTTCTGGTCATTCTCATTTATATGGTTCAAGATCGCAAACAAGAGCTATGATCCGATCACGATTGTCTTTATACGATTATGCATCGCGACGGTTTTACTTTCGGCATTTCTCTGGATAACACATGGCTTCAAAGGCGTAAGGAAAGCAGACAGGAAATACTTTCTTCTGCTGGCATTTTTTGAACCGTTTCTGTACTTCCTGGGGGAGAGTTTCGGACTGACATACGTCTCATCTACTTTAGGGTCTGTGATAATTTCAACCATTCCCGTATTTGCAGTGATTTTTGCCTGGATCTTTTACAGGGAGAGGCTTAAGCTTATCAATTATGCCGGCGTGGTTGTATCCTTTATCGGGGTCATTATTTTCATCACCAGCGGATCAGGGACAACAGCGATGAGCCTCAAAGGACTGGTGCTGCTGTTCCTGGCAGTTGCTGCAGCGGTCGGGTACAACATGGTGCTTGTCAGGCTGGCGAGTGTTTATAACCCCGTCAGTATTGTGAACATACAGAATGCTATAGGTGTCATCCTCTTCCTTCCCCTTTTCCTGATTTTTGACCTGAAAAAAGTTATTGCCACCGGCATCATCGCGGAGAGTTTCAGCTCCATCGTGCTTCTGGCTATCTTCGCCTCCAGCGGTGCTTTTGTGCTATTTGCTTATTCTGTCAGGCACCTGGGCATCTCCCGTGCTAACATTTTCAGTAATCTGATACCCGTTTTTACAGCAATTTTTGCCTTCTTTATTGTTGGAGACAAGCTGACTTTTCGAAATGCAGCAGGCATGGCTGTGGTCATCGCCGGGCTGTTCCTTTCACAGATCGGGAAAAAGGAAGCTGCAGTGACGGATATCGATTTTGCCGGAAGAAGTGCGTAGGGCCTCATGAAATAACCTCTCCGGCCCTCCCGTTTTACTGATAGTATTATCTTTGCTTTCAAGTTTTCAGGATATGAAGCGACCGCTCCTTGCATACCTCTTTCTTATTGCACTTCTGCCGGTAAGCGGTCAGACCGGTGGTGATAACACCTATGAGTTTCTAAATCTGAGCCACTCTGCCTTTGCAACAGCCACAGGCGGAATGACCGTCTCACAAAGCAGAAACGACCTCAGCCTGCCTTATTTTAACCCTGCCCTGCTAAAAGCCTCAATGAATAATGACATATCACTGAGCTTCTCAACATACTTTGCCGGGATAAATTACGGATACGCCGCGTGGGCACGCGACATGGATAAAAGAGGTACCATGGCGGCAGGCCTGAGCTTCATCAGCTACGGCAGCTTCACCGAAGCGGATGCTGAAGGGAACATAAACGGCACATTCACTGCCGCTGAATATGCTTTCAATGTGATCTGGTCACTGCAGATTGACTCGTCTTTTACCGTCGGTATAAATCTGAAACCGGTCTTGTCACATCTTGAACGGTATTTCTCGGCAGGGATTTGTGCGGATATAGGAGCAACATACCAGAACCAAAAACTGCTCCTTGATGCAGGCCTGGTTATCAGGAATGCCGGGTTTCAAATAAAAAGTTATACCCGGGCAGGAGGCGAGCCTCTTCCTTTTGAGATAATTGCCGGTGCCACCAAGAGACTGGAGCATGCTCCCTTCAGTTTCTCTCTCACATTCAGACACATAGAAAAACCTGACCTCACTTATGATTATAACCCGGACGATGAGATCCCTGCGGGCAGCTTCGGAGAAAATCTGTTGAAGCATTTCATCTTTGGCATCGAGATCATACCTGCAGACGTATTCTGGCTGGGAGCCGGACTGAACTACCAGAGGAGATCTGAGATGCGTATCGAGCAAAGAGCAGGCATGACAGGCTTCACGGCTGGATTTGGGATCAGGACAAAGGCTTTTGAGCTTGCTTACGGACGTGACGCTTTCCATCTTGCAGGTGCATCCAATCACTTGACGATCACCATCAGACCTGAGGTGATTTTCAAAAATACCACTCCATGAACCTTATGCCTTCCTTTTCGTTTTAACTTTGCAGCCTGAATGAAGAAGAGAAAAAAAATAATCATCACCGTCGACGGATACTCATCATGCGGGAAAAGTACATTCGCAAAAGCGATTGCTGCTGACCTCGGTTATCTCTATATTGACTCCGGTGCAATGTACAGGGCTGTGACCCTTTACTGCCACCGGCAAGGATACGTTTCAGGCGGTGTAGCAGATATACCCGCAATCATAAGTGTATTGCCGGAGATAAGGATAACCTTCAGAATTAATCCCGATACCGGGTTTAATGAGACCCTCCTCAACGGTGAACAGGTTGAAATGGAGCTCCGTGACAGGGCTGTGTCAGACAATGTAAGTGCAGTCAGCACAATAGCAGAGGTCAGGAAAAAGCTGGTGGAGCTGCAGCGTGCAATAGGAGCCCGCGGAGGGATAGTAATGGACGGCCGTGACATAGGAACCGTCGTCTTTCCTCATGCAGAACTGAAGATTTTCATGACCGCTTCATCGGCAGTGAGAGCCAAACGCCGTTATATGGAGCTTGTGGAAAAAGGCCTCCAGGCAGACATCGCTGCCGTTGAAAAAAATATCAATGAGCGTGACAGGATAGATTCCTCCCGCGAAATCAGTCCCCTGAAGAAAGCAGACGATGCAGTGTTTCTCGACAACAGTGACATGACTGTAGGTGAACAGATGGTATGGTTCAGAAAACTGTTTAAACAGAAGATGAATGAAGGTTGATATCGAACCCGGTTCCGGCTTCTGTTTCGGGGTGGAGAATGCCATAAGGATTGCCGAGGAGGAGCTCAGGGCAGGGGAAAAAGTATTTTGCCTCGGCGAAATAGTGCATAACGATACCGAAGTCGCGCGTCTGAAGGATCTCGGGCTGATCTCTATCAGCCATGAAGAATTCGCAAAGCTGAAAGACTGTAAGGTGCTAATAAGGGCACATGGTGAGCCTCCTTCAACCTATGAAACAGCAAGACAGAACAGTATAACAGTGATCGAGGCCACATGCCCCATCGTTCACTCACTCCAGGGAAAAATCAAGCACGTCCTTGCCAGCGTACGTGAAAAAAACGGCCAGGTAGTGATCTTTGGTAAGGAGAGTCATGCAGAAGTGATCGGCCTCCTCGGAGCTGCAAGCGAGAAGGGTTTGCTGGTCACCGGATTGCATGATCTCAATAAAATTGACTTTACAAAACCGGTATGGCTCTTCTCGCAGACGACCAAAAGCAAGACTGAGTATGCCCTGATAATTGAGGCAATTCAGAAGAAGCAGGAGAGTATGCACGCTGAGAACCCGGGCATTTTCCTGAAGGTCTTTAACACTATATGCGGCCAGGTTTCCGGCCGTGAGCCCAAACTTAAGATCTTTGCGGGAAAGAATGATGTGATAATCTTTGTCAGCGGGAAGAACAGTTCCAACGGACAGATGCTGTATGAGGTTTGTCTTGAAGAAAACAAGCGTTCGCATTTTATCTCCGCACCGGAAGAGATCAATACGGAGTGGTTCACCAATGCCGGAAGTGCAGGAGTCTGCGGAGCAACATCAACACCGCGATGGCTTATCCATAAGGTTGCAGAGGCTGTTGAGAAGATGTGACGGTGGCCAGCAATTTCCTCTTGATAATGTAAAAATAGTAGTACCTTTGTGCCTGAAAAATCTGATGTCCCATGGGGAAAATTAATAAGATAGGTGTACTCACTTCCGGCGGTGACGCTCCGGGTATGAATGCAGCCATCCGGGCTGTGACACGTACGGCAATATATAACGGACTGGAGGTAATAGGCATAAGGCATGGTTATCTCGGGATGATAAATGCCAATTTCAAGCCGCTCCAGGCCCACAGCGTTTCTGACATGATCCAGCGTGGAGGCACTATGCTTAAGACTGCCCGTTGCGAGGCCTTCAAGACACCCGAAGGCAGAAAAAAAGCATATGAGAATCTTAAGGCGGCAGAGATTGATGGTGTGGTCGTCATCGGCGGTGACGGCTCCTTTATGGGAGCAAACATCTTCAATGAGGAGTATAACATACCGTTTGTAGGAGTACCTGGGACGATAGACAATGACATTTACGGCACTGACTATACCATTGGATATGACACGGCACTTAATACTGTCGTGCAGTGCGTTGACAAGATACGTGATACGGCCAGCGCGCTGAACCGCCTGTTCTTCGTTGAGGTGATGGGCGCAGAAGCCGGGCATATAGCCCTGTACAGCGGCATCGCCAGCGGCGCCGAAGCAATAATAATGCCTGAAATCAAAGGTGATGCGCGCGACATACGCAAGATGCTTGAGACAGGTAACAAGAGAAAGAAATCAAGTAATATCATTATTGTTGCCGAAGGTGACGAAGGAGGAGGAGCAATGGCTATCGCCGAAAGACTCAAGGATGAGCTGAAGGATTATGAGGTCAGGGTCTCTATCCTGGGCCATCTGCAGAGAGGAGGCTCACCATCCGCTCTCGACCGCGTAAACGCCAGCCGGCTGGGCAACGCTGCCATTGAGGCACTCCTTGACGGACAACAGAGTGTGATGGTAGGACTGCAGAATGACGAGATAGTGCTCGTTCCGTTCCGTAAAGCGGTGAAACTGCATAAAAAACTGAACCAGGGTCTGATTGATATTATTGACGTACTGAACATCTGATCTCTGATATACAAACTATTCATGGGACCGTCTGAGGTATTCTTCACAGATATGCACAGTACGCCTTCGGTTAACCTGTTGAAGAAACTGGAAAGACTGGTCAGGGCGGCGGGTTTTGACGAGATAGATTTCGACCGTAAAATGACGGCGCTGAAGGTGCACTTCGGCGAGCCAGGTAACCTGGCATACCTTCGCCCCAACTTCGCCTCCAGGATAGCAGAAATGGTCAGGGCAAAAGGCGGTAAGCCTTATCTGACTGACTGCAACACCCTCTATTATGGCATGCGTTCCAACGCGCCCGATCACCTCGAAGCAGCTTTCTCCAACGGGTATAACCCTTTGAGCGCAGGCTGCCATGTGGTTATCGGTGACGGCATCAAAGGCACTGATTACCGTGAGATAGAGGTAAACCTTGACTATACAGACAAGGCTATGATCGGCACAGCCATTGTTGACGCTGATATTCTTATCTCTCTTAACCACTTCAAGGGGCATGAGCAGGCAGGGTTTGGCGGCGCCCTTAAGAATCTCGGGATGGGATGTGCTTCGGTGGGCGGCAAGCTCTTTCTTCATTCCGGCAATCCGCCCGTGATATATGAGAAAAACTGCACGGCATGCAACATGTGCGTTATAAACTGCGCTCATGATGCCGTTCACCTGCAGGAGAACAGGAAGGCACACATAGATAACGATAAATGCACCGGATGCGGACAGTGTGTAGCCGTATGCCAATATGATGCCGCCAGGGTCGAATGGGGCGACGGCAGCGACACTCTCAGCAAAAAGATTGCCGAATATGCCTATGCCGTCATTAAAGACAAGCCTTCACTTCATATAAACTTCATCATGGACGTGTCGCCTGACTGCGATTGCTGGGGGCATAATGACATGCCGCTGGTGGCCGACATAGGCATCGCCGCATCAAAGGACCCCGTTGCCCTTGACAAGGCATGTGCCGACATGGTCGTCGCTGCGCCGGCATCACCACACCTAAGGGGAGAGGGGGGAGACCTTTCCGGGGTGGACAAGTTCAGGATTGTCCATAAGAATGCCGACTGGAATACAGTCCTGGTACATGCCGAGAAAATAAAAGCCGGAACAATTTCATATAAACTGACAAGGATATGAAAGAACCACTCTCCTCAAAACGGATTGCAGTACTGATAGTTGAAGACGACCCGCACAGCCAGCTGTATTTCAGGAAGCTGCTGTCGGGGATGTATGACACTGCTGTGGCCTCCTCCGGCCGGGAGGCGTGGGATTTGATCCATAAGCAGTCTTTTGACATGGTACTGATGGATATCTCCCTTAAAGGAGATGAGGACGGTCTCGCGCTGACGCGTCGTCTGCGAACCGAAGATGCTTTTAAGACGCTGCCCATTGTGGCAGTGACGGCGTATGCCTTTCCCGATGATAAGCGAAGGGCTCTCGATGCAGGCTGCACTGATTATTTGTCGAAGCCCGTCAGCGGCAATGATCTTCATCTGAAAATTGCTGAGCTTACAAAAAAATAGTTATTTTTGCGAACCATATTTTAAGACTGCCCTGTCCGCCAGCCGGCGGATACGGTTGTTGATACGGGGTGTAGCGCAGTTGGTAGCGTACTACGTTCGGGACGTAGGGGTCGTGTGTTCGAGTCACATCACCCCGACAAAAGAAAAAGCCTGTCCGCTAAAAGCGACGGGCTTTATTTTTTTTGTCCGATGAAAGCTTGCTTTCAGAGAGATAAGAAAAAATGAAGACCGCAGTGAGCGAAACAAACGTGTTTGTGGTAGATAAAGTGGTAGTTAATCAAGTTAACTGATTATTCAAAAGTTCAATATCAGGTGCTTGAATTATATTGTTTATATTTGGTTAAGTGATTATCTTTTATCAAATGTTTTGAATAAAAGTTGAAGAAAAGTCAAATTCAACACTCCGGAAAACCCTTATGTTGGAACAAAATATTACTTTCTGGCCATTTATAGTATTTGCTTTTTCCGTTATTACCCTCATCGGAATAATGATTGGCCTTTCCTATATTCTTGGAGAGCGTCACAAAGGAAAAGCTACCGATGAACCTTATGAATCCGGTATTCCGCCAACAGGTGATGCCAGGCTCCGTTTTTCTTCCGGCTTTTATATCATTGCCATGTTCTTTGTTATTTTCGACCTGGATGCTGCATTCATCATGCTATGGGCTGTATCTTTCCGAGAGCTTGGACTTCCCGGGTACATTGGGATTTTAGTATTTATCGGCTTATTGATCGTTCTTTTGATCTACGAACTAAGCATTGGTGCTCTTGACTTTGGTCCGGATGGTAAAAAAATTCTTAAATATAAAAACAAGATCAAATGAATTCTTCCGGGATTAAGATTGTCAGCGGGAACGATGATATAATAAATGATCTGACTGCTGATACCTTATATAAATCAGTCTTGTTCGGCAAGCTTGACGAAATGGTATCATGGGGAAGGAAGAACTCTATCTGGCCATTCGGATTTGGACTCTCCTGCTGTTTCGTTGAGATGGCAACAGCGCTTACAAGCAGATATGATATAGCACGTTTCGGCGGTGAGGTAATCCGTGGCACACCCCGTGAAGCTGATATGATGGTTATCGCGGGTACGGTGTTTATGAAAATGGCACCTATAATAAAAAGATTGTATGAACAAATGATGGAACCTAGATGGGTTGTCTCAATGGGATCATGTGCAAACTCCGGTGGCATGTATGATATTTACAGTGTTGTCCAGGGTGTCGATAAAATATTACCGGTCGATGTTTACGTATCGGGTTGCCCACCACGTCCGGATGCTTTTCTTGAGGGCTTGCTGCTGCTTCGTGAATCAATAGGTAATGAACAACGTCCATTAAGCTGGGTTATCGGACCTCAGGGTATTCGCAAGATGGAAAAGAAAAGTATGAGAGACATCAAACAGGAAGAGAGATGTAAAATGGGAACTATCCGGCCGATGAATGAAGTATGATAAAGGTATGAAGTCCCACTGGTATGAGTAGTGACAACCATAATGTAATCACTGATCTGGAGTCTGAATTTGGCAGCCAGGCAATATTGCGTCAACAGATTACAAAAGATGGCACTACGACCATCTGGACAGATAATAATAACCTGATTCCTTTATTAAAATACCTGAAGAACGATGTCGCACAACCGTTCAGAATGTTATATGATCTCACGGCTATTGATGAACGGACAAGAACAAACCGGTTTGATCAACCCGAAAGTGATTTCACTGTAGTATACCATTTGACCTCTTTCGGGCGTAATGAAGATATCCGCATAAAGGTACCCCTCAGTGACAGGGATGTCACAATACCTAGCATAACAAGTATCTGGGAATCAGCTAACTGGTATGAACGCGAGGTATATGACATGTTTGGCATAAACTTTACCGGTCATCCACGCCTGACAAGGATACTTATGCCTGAGACCTGGCATGGGCACCCTTTAAGAAAGGAACACCCTGCAAGAGCCACTGAGCTTGATCCTTTTGTTTTGACTGAACAGATAAGGGATGAAGAAGATACTAATCTAAAGTTTAATCCTGAAGAGTATGGACTGGACAGGAAAAGTGAAGATACTGATTACATGTTTCTGAACATTGGTCCACAGCATCCCGGGACACATGGTTTGTTAAGACTTATTGTTCAGTTGAATGGTGAAGATATTGTAAACATTATACCGGATATAGGATTTCATCACCGTGGAGCTGAAAAGATGGGTGAACGGCAATCGTGGCATACTTTTATCCCATATACTGACCGTATTGATTACCTGGGAGGTGTAATGAATAACCTGGCCTATCTTCTTTCTGTTGAAAAACTGGCCGGTATTGAAGTTCCTGACAGGGCCTGTGTTATTCGAATAATGATGAGCGAATTGTTTCGGATTGCCAGTCATCTTGTGTGGCTGGGTACATTTGCTCAGGATATGGGTCAGATGTCTCCTGTTTTCTATGCTTTCAATGACAGGGAACGGATATTTGATATAGTATCTGCCATCACCGGAGCCCGTATGCATCCATCATGGTTCAGGATTGGAGGTGTTGCGCATGACCTTCCGGAAGGATGGGAAAGACTGATGCAGGAATTTGTGGATTATTTCCCCAGGCGCCTGAAAGAATTTGAAAATATTGTAATAAAAAACAGCATTTTCAAAGCAAGAACCGTGGGAATAGGTGTATTTACCGCCGATGAAGCAATTGAAGCGGGAGTTACCGGCCCGGGTCTCAGAGCTACCGGGTATAACTGGGATTATCGCAAGAAAAGACCTTATTCCGGTATTGAAAGATTTGAATTTGATGTACCTCTGGGAAAGAATGGCGATTGTTACGACCGGTCACTTGTCCGTATGGAAGAGATGCGTCAAAGTCTGAGGATCATAGAGCAATGTATTAAAAATATGCCAGCGGGTCATTACAAATCTGATCATCCTCTTGCTATACCTCCCAGGAAAGATAAAACCATGACGGATATTGAGACACTCATCACTCATTTTGTCGGTGTTTCATGGGGGCCTGTTATTCCTGCCGGGGAGGCAATGGTACCAATAGAAGCAGCCAAAGGGAGCAATGGGTATTACCTCATAAGTGATGGCAGCTCATCGTCATACAGATCACGGATACGAACCCCCTCTTTCCCTCATATGCAGATGCTGCCATTTATAAGCAAAGGTTACACTATCCCAGATCTGCTTGCTATACTGGGTGCAATGGATTTTGTACTGGCAGATCTTGACAGATGACAAATTGAATAAAAATATAACAGCAATGCTTACTGACGAAGAAAAAAAAGAGATACTTGAAGAGGTCAAACATTATCCTTCTCCTTCGGTGGCATGTATTGATGCACTGAAAATTGTGCAGCATCATCGAGGATGGGTATCAGATGAGTCTGTCAAAGATATTTCAGAAATGCTGGCGATGTCAAATGAAGAGGCAGACAGTGTTGCAACATTTTATAGCCGTATATATCGTCAACCGGTAGGCAGGAATGTAATATTAATCTGTGACAGCATTAGTTGCATGATAATGGGATACGGGTTACTGTATGACTATTTATCAGAAAAGCTTGGGATAAGGTTTGGGGAGACAACCTCTGACGGACAGTTCACACTTCTTCCTGTTTCATGTCTGGGCGATTGTGATCATGCACCGGTTATGATGATTAACAATGATCATTTTAATAATCTGACAATAGATAAGGTTGAAGGTATCCTGAACAGTTACAAATAGCCGGAGATGGAAAAACCATTGTCCAAACATATCAGGCCGGGTTCTCCCCCGCTTAACCTGACAGAATACCTTCAGGCCGGCGGATATAACGGTATACACAAGGTGCTTAAGGAAATGGCACCTGCTGAAGTGACAGCACTGGTCAAGGCATCAAACCTTCTCGGAAGAGGAGGTGCCGGATTTCCTACAGGGGTGAAATGGAGTCTTGTTCCGATGGATAAAGAATTTCTGAAATCAAAGTACCTGATCTGTAATGCTGACGAGATGGAACCTGGTGCTTTTAAGGACAGATATCTTCTCGAGGGTGATCCTCATCAGCTTATAGCAGGGATAATCATTGCAGCTTATGCCATACAGGCTGAAAAGGCCTATGTTTTTCTCCGTTGGGCTTATAAGAAAGCTGAAGCTTTACTTCGCAAAGCAATTGATGAAGCCTATGAGGCAGGATATCTTGGGAAAAACATTCTGGGATCCGGTTTTAATCTTGATTTGCACATTCACTCAAGCGCCGGCAGGTATATCTGCGGTGAAGAAACGGCATTGCTCAGTGCGCTTGAAGGAAAACGGGGAATACCCCGTGCAAAACCGCCATTTCCCGCAAGCAGCGGGTTATTCGGTAATCCCACTGTAGTCAATAATGTTGAGACTCTGTCATGGATTTCTCATATTGTTGAAAACGGAGCTGAATGGTTTAAGAGTTTAAGTCTGACTGGCACCGGAGGAACAAAACTTTATGGTGTCAGTGGTAGGGTGAAAAATCCGGGGATATGGGAATTACCACTTGGGATTACTATTCGTGAGTTGCTCGAAGAACATGCCGGGGGTATGATTGACGGATACAGATTCAGGGGATTATTACCCGGAGGAGCATCTACTGATTTCCTGACAGAAATGCACCTGGATGTAAAAATGGACTTCTCAACGGTTGGGGCCGTCGGAAGCAGAATGGGAACCGGAACGATGATCATTCTTGATGACAGGACATGTCCTGTTGCATTCATACATAATATTGAAAGATTCTTTGCCCTAGAAAGCTGTGGGTGGTGTACTCCATGCCGCGAAGGTCTACCATGGGTTGAAAAGATACTTGCATCTGTTGAGGAAGGTACAGGTAAAATGGAATATCTTGATATACTGAAGTTTCATACAAAATATCTTGGTCCCGGTAATACATTTTGTGCTCATGCTCCCGGTGCTGCAGAGCCATTGCAGAGCGGGCTGAACTATTTTTATGATGACTTTGTAAAGCATATTACTGAGAAAAAATGTCCCTGGAGGTAACAATGACAAAGATCCGGATAGACGGAATAGATTATGAGGTAAAACCGAAGAAGAATCTTCTGGAAACCTGCCTTTCGCTTGGTTTGTACATTCCTCATTTCTGCTTTCATCCGGCTCTTGGTTCAGTAGGAGCATGCAGGCTATGTGCCATAAAAAAATTCAAGGATCAGGATGACAGGAAAGGTCGTATAGTAATGTCATGCATGGAACCTGTTACCGAGGGGCTTATCATTTCCATTGAAGATACTGAAGCAAAAGCATTCCGTGCTGCGGTTATTGAAAGCCTGATGACCAATCACCCTCACGATTGTCCGGTATGTGATGAAGGAGGTGAATGTCATTTACAGGATATGACCGTAATGACTGGTCATAATTACAGAAGATTTGATTTCAAAAAGAGAACATATAAAGATCAGAACCTGGGTCCATTCATTAACCATGAAATGAACCGATGCATTCAATGTTACAGGTGTGTCAGGTTTTACCGTGATTATTCAGGTGGCAGGGACCTGAATGTTCTCGGGTCTCATAATCATGTTTATTTTGGCAGGCATGAAGACGGAACACTTGAAAATGAATTCAGTGGTAACCTTGTGGAGGTATGTCCTACCGGCGTTTTTACAGATAAAACTTTAAAGAAGCATTTTACACGTAAATGGGATTTGTCTAATGGACCTTCTGTTTGTGTACACTGCAGTGTAGGCTGCAATACCATTGCCAGTGAACAATATGGTTCGCTGAGACGTATTATGAGCAGATACAATGGAGCGGTAAACGGATATTTTATATGTGACCGGGGCCGGTTTGGGTACGAATTTGTAAATGATGAAAAACGGATAAGAAAGGTCAAAGCCCGTTTTACTAAGAATGACACATTGGAGGAAGTTGAAAATGAGCAGCTTTTATCGCTATTTGACTTTTCGTTTTCAAAAAATGCAAAAATCATCGGGATAGGCTCTCCGAGAGCTTCACTCGAATCGAACTATGCACTGTCAGTACTTGTCGGAAAAGGAAATTTTTATCAGGGAGTCTCAAAAAAGGAACAGCATCTGACCGCGACAGTGTTAGGCTTTATGCAGAACAGTGGCGTTCAGATTCCTTCATTAAAACAGATGGAAAAGGCCGATGCGGTTTTTATTCTTGGTGAGGATCTGACAAATACTGCCCCAATGATTGCTCTCGCTTTACTTCAGGTATCACGGAATAAGGCAGATGCCCAGGCTGAGGAAAAAGGAATACCACTATGGAATGATGCTGCGGTAAGAGAACTGGCGCAGAATACGAAAAGTCCTCTGTTTATTGCAACACCATTTAAAGATAACCTTGACGAAATTGCAGAAGAGACTTTAAGAGCCTCCTATGAAGAAATTGCTGACCTTGGTTCGGCTGTTGCATCATTACTGAATAATAAAGCTCCGGCGCCAAAAAAGATAAATAAGGATAATCAGAAACTCGCTGAAAAAATATCAGTTACATTAAAGAAAGCAAAGAATCCCCTGATCATTTCAGGAATAACATCTGGTGATGAGGGGACATTGAATGCAGGGATGAATATTGCAACTGCGCTGTTATCTCTTGAGGTGAATGTTATGTTCAGTGCGGTTTTACCGGAATGCAACAGTATGGGATTGTCCTTTATTCCTGGTAAACCATTGGATGATGTATTTTTTTTAGCAGAAAGTGAAGAAATAGACGCACTTGTAGTACTCGAGAACGATCTTTACAGAAGAGCTGATAAAGAGGTGCTTGATCATCTTTTTGCCAGGAGCAAACGAATAATTGTTCTTGATCATCTTTTAAATAGAACCTCCCTTAAGGCAGACATTTTATTTCCTGCATCAACATTTGCCGAATCGGAAGGAACAATTGTGAATAATGAAGGCCGTGCCCAGCGTTATTATAAGGCGATCACAAACAGGGATCAGGTAAAAGAGAGCTGGCGCTGGATAACCGAACTTTTACAAATCATTAATAAAAGTGAGTCAGTAACATGGAATCGGTTTGACGATATTGTTGCGTCATTAATTATTCATTTGCCTGTTTTTTCAAAGATGACACAATATATGCCCGGTGCGGATTTCAGGATGCTGAATGCAAAGATCCCAAGACAAACCATGCGTTACAGCGGCCGGACATCAATGAATGCACAATCTGCAGTCAGTGAGACAAGAGTTCCACAGGATATTGATTCTCCCCTGGCATTCTCTATGGAAGGTCTGCAGGAAAACCCTCCCTCCTCCCTGGTCCCGTTCTACTGGACGCCTGGATGGAACTCAGTTCAAGCGATATATAATTATCTTGACGAACCAAATGGTTCAATGAAGGGTGGTGACCCTGGTTTAAGACTGATTGAAGCAGCAGAAGAACGAAATAATTCATATTTCGAGATCAACAGGCAAACATATGAATATCAAAAAGGGGAACTAATTATTGTGCCTGTTTATAGAATCTTCGGAAGTGAGGAACTAAGCTCTGTTGCCTCCACCTTATCTCAAAGAATACAGGAGCCGTTTTTATCTCTTAATCAGAAAGATGCAGACATATCGGGAGTTAAGGATGGAGACCTGATCCAGCTTGAGATAATGAAAAATAAATTAAAAATAAAAGCACGCATTGAAAACAGCCTGCCGGAGGGTATAGCTGGCTTGACTGTAAATCTGCCTGGTATGCCATTTATTGATCTGCCTGGACGAGGGAAGGTACTTAAACAATAATTAACAGTTAATGAAATATTTGCTTATCATAGCCGGAGTACTATTAATAGTTTTATCCATTGCCGCGGGGCTGATATGGGTTGAGCGAAGGCTGCTTTCTGTATGGCAGGACAGGCTCGGGCCAAACCGTGTTGGTCCGTTTGGCCTGGCCCAGGTAATTGCCGACACACTAAAATTGTTATTCAAGGAAGACTGGGTACCCTCATTTTCTGACAGACCGGTGTTTATTATGGCTCCGGGAATACTTATGATAACCATCCTGCTGACTTTTGCAGTCATACCTTTTGGCCCGAATTTTTATGTATTTGATTCCAATATCGGGATATTGTTTTTCCTTGGCAACTCATCTCTGGGCGTTTACAGTATTGTTCTGGGAGGCTGGGCATCCAACAACAAATACTCATTGATCGGTGCTATGAGAGCTTCAGCCCAGATGCTCACATATGAAGTGTTCATGGGTTTATCTCTCATGGGTGTTGTAATGATGGCCGATAGCTTCAGTTTTTGCGCGATTGTGGAAGCACAGAAAGGGGGATGGTTCTTTATACCCCAGTTTTTTGGTTTCATTGTTTTCTTCATAGCAGGAATAGCAGAGACTCACAGGCTTCCATTTGATATACCAGAAGCTGAAGGTGAACTTGTTGCCGGCTATCATTCGGAATACTCCGGCATGAAATTCGGTATGTTTTTCGTGGGCGAATACCTTGGTATAACTCTGATATCTGCGATCATAGCGACATTGTTTTTTGGCGGGTGGCTGGGACCTTCATTTCTTCCGCCGGTATTCTGGTTCTTGCTGAAAACATTCTTTTTTATCGGTCTGTTTATTCTGCTCAGAGCATCATTACCCCGACCCAGGTATGACCAGTTAATGAAACTTGGCTGGAAAGTATTATTACCTCTTGCATTGCTTAACCTTCTTGTCACAGGAGCAGTCCTGTTGTATATGAAATGAAATTAATATATCAGAAATAACCACAGTATGTTCAGTATACTTCGCAGTATATGGTTGACCTTCCTTCATGTCTTTCACAAGACCGAAACGGTGGAATACCCTGAGGTAAAACCTTACCTGGCTCCACGGTACAGGGGCAGGATTGTTCTGACGCGCGATGAGGAAAAGAATGAAAGATGTGTAGCCTGTTATCTTTGCGCAGCGGTATGTCCTGTGGATTGTATTTCACTCCAGGCAACTGCTGATGAATCAGGCAGAAGGTATCCGGAGTTTTTCAGGATTAATTTCTCGAGATGTATCTATTGCGGCTTCTGTGAAGAAGCCTGCCCTACTTATGCCATTCAACTGATACCTGATTTTGAAATGGCAGAATATGACAGGCAAAATATGGTATATGAAAAGCAACATTTACTGATAAGCGGTGAAGGAAAATATCCCGGTTATAATTTTTATATGAATGCGGGGGTCGATATGGGTGTAAAAGGGAAAGGTGAAGGTAAATTTGAAGAAGTACCTGTTGATGTTAAAGAACTAATGCCTTAATAAAAGTATTAAAGATGAACCTGTTCTTCTATATAGCTGCTGTTGTTGCACTGATCTCAACAATTATGGCCATTTCCGGCAGGAACGCTATCCACTCATTGCTATACCTTATTTTATCACTCCTGGCTGTTTCGGTAGTTTATTACCTGCTCGATGCACCATTTATTGCAGCTCTGGAAGTAATAATTTACGCCGGTGCAATAATGGTCCTTTTCATTTTTGTAACAATGATGCTTAACATTGGAATTGAGAAAAGTACGGAAAAGAAATGGCTCAATCCGCGTATGTGGATAATACCCTCAATTTTAACTGCAATACTTCTTATTGATTTTATACTTGCAATAAAAAATATTCATGTTTCACCAGCTGATCATAAGGTTATTTTACCCAAACAGGTAGGTATTTCATTGTTCTCAACTTATTTACTGGCTGTTGAAATTGCTGCGATTTTATTGATGGCAGGAGTAATCGGGGCATATCATTTAGGAAGCCAGAAGAAAAAAGTAACTCATCGTTTTTTGGAAAAAAAGTAAAGATATGCTGACTGTACCTATTGAAATTCAGATATTATTTGCAGGGCTACTCTTTCTTCTCGGACTGATTGGATTGCTTGTACGCAGGAACATGATCTTCATGCTCATGTCAATTGAAATTATGTTCAACAGTGCCGGGCTGGTATTCATTATAGCCGGCAATCACTGGAAACAGCCCGACGGACAGGTCATGTTTATTTTTATACTGGCGGTTACAGCTGTTGAGGTTGCAATCGGACTGGCATTATTACTACAGGTTTATCATCATTATAAAACCCTTGACGCTGACGCAATCAATAAATTAAAGGATTAAAATTATAGTCAACTGATGACGATATATATAGCCCTCATACCTGCGATACCGCTTCTTGGCTTTCTGGTGCTGGCTCTTTTCGGGTCAACATTTAACAGGAAAGTTATCGGATATATAGGTGCCGGTTCAGTTGGTTTAGCTGCGCTGCTAACATTTATTGCCGGTGCATATTTCATTAAATCACTGCCTCTGGTCAGATCATATTCAGTTTTCTTATGGGGATGGATAAAAGCCGGTAACCTGCAGGCTGATGTTTCTTTCAGCCTTGATTCCCTTTCATTGGTATTCTGCTTTGTTATCACTTTCGTTGGCTTTCTTATACATGTTTACTCAATAGAGTTCATGGCAAAGGATGATGGATTCTCAAGGTTTTTCGCCTATATGAATCTCTTTGTCGGGTCGATGCTCATACTTGTGCTGGCAGACAATATCCTGTTACTATACCTTGGATGGGAAGGTGTCGGGTTATGCAGTTACCTGTTGATCGGCTTCTGGTATAAGAAGCCTGAAAACGGATATGCTGCAAGAAAAGCCTTCATTATTACCCGCATAGGCGACACTGCAATGATCATAGGCATCTTTATTCTGTTTTTAAGTTTCGGAACTCTTAATATAAATGAACTGATGCAGCAGACATCAGAACAATGGGCTGAGGGTTCGTCAATAGCAGTATTAACAGCTGCCTTATTACTCGCCGGGGCATTGGGCAAGTCGGCACAGTTGCCTTTACAAACATGGCTTCCTGATGCAATGGCCGGGCCATCACCTGTAAGCGCATTGATACATGCAGCGACCATGGTTACTGCAGGAGTTTATCTTATTGCCCGCACCCATGTATTGTTCAGCCTCGCTCCCATTGTTATGACTGTAATAGCCATCATTGGAGCATTGACTTTGCTGATATCAGGATTCAGTGCATTGGCACAGCACGATCTGAAAAGAATTCTTGCTTACTCCACCATAAGTCAGATAGGGTATATGTTTCTGGCCCTGGGTATAGGTGCATGGTCAGCAGCAGTATTTCATTTCATGATACATGCATTTTTTAAGGCACTTCTTTTCCTCGCAGCAGGCCTGGTGATAATAGTTTTAAATGAAGAACACGATATCTTCAGGATGGGCGGACTTAGAAAAAAAATGCCGATTGTTTTCTGGACCTTTCTCATTGGCTCAGCCTCTCTTTCTGCTCTTCCACTGATAACTGCAGGCTTTTACAGCAAGGACCAGATCTTATGGTACTCCTTTTCATCAGAGACCGGAAGTAGCTTATTATGGATTGCAGGAATGATCGGAGCCTTTCTGACTGCGCTTTATTCTTTCAGAATGGTATTCATAGTCTTTTTTGGTGAAACCAAAACAAATCCTTCTTTCATGCCAGGCAAACAAATGACAGTTCCATTAATCATACTCGCAGTTTTATCGGTTGTGGGGGGCTTTGTGGAAATACCTGAATCAATTGGAAATTTTCACCTGTTCTCCAATCTGGTTGACAACACATTACCCTCGGTTGTTGTCAGAGAAACAGGTCATTCTGAAATTCTGTTCATGTCATTTTCATCCATAATTGTACTTGCAGGCATGTATCTTGCTTATATAGTTTACTTCAGAAAATCCGGTTTGTCTGAGTCTTTTAATCATAGCAGAATCAATAAATTCTTTGAAAAAGGATGGGGCTTTGACAGACTATATGATACGGTTTTTGTGAAACCGGTTGTCTGGCTTTCTGAGATGGATAAAAATGATATTTTTGACTGGCTGAACATCGGAATCTCCAGGCTGGCTCTTCTGACCAATAACATTCTCCGCATAACTCAGAACGGAAAGCTGAGATGGTACTTAATGTCATTTACCATTGGTATTGTATTGATTTTAACATATATGATCTGCCGATGATACTGGTTTATCTTATAGTGATTTTAATAACAGGATCAGTGCTTGCATTAATTGCCGGCAAACGGAGCCATGTCTGGCCCCGTATAATATCTCTGGTTTCATTGAGCATCGACCTTATTCTGATCATGATTTGTGTAACAAATCCCTCCACCCCTGACAATAAATGGCTTGTTGATTATAAGCTTCCATGGATACCTGAATTTGGTATCAGTCTTCATCTTGCCCTTGACGGATTAAGCCTGGTGCTTATATTACTGACCCTTTTTCTTGGGATTATTTCAGTTATTATTTCCTGGAAGGAGATTAATTCAAAAGTCGGGTTCTTTCATTTCAATCTTCTCCTGATACTTGCAGGTATTATTGGCGTATTTCTTTCGCTTGATCTTTTCCTGTTCTATTTCTTCTGGGAGCTTATGCTGGTTCCTATGTACTTTTTGATCGGCATCTGGGGACATGAAAACAGAACAAGAGCCTCTAATAAATTCTTTCTTTATACCCAGGCAAGCGGACTGTTAATGTTCATCTCCATACTTGCATTATTTTTTGTGCATGGAAGTACTACCGGTTCGTATACTTTTGATTATATGCAATTGCTTGGCACTGAGTTGCCTGCAGCAACAGGATTATTGATAATGTCAGGATTTCTGGCTGCATTTCTTGTTAAGCTTCCGGTAGTGCCTTTGCACAACTGGTTGCCAGACGCCCATACTGAAGCTCCTACCGCAGGAAGCCTGATTCTGGCTGCCTTACTATTAAAAACAGGAGCTTATGGTTTACTACGATTTATTGTTCCATTATTCCCTTCAGCATCCATAACTTTTGCACCCATAGGTATGTTGCTGGGAGTTATTGGTATTTTATATGGTGCCAAACTCGCATTTGCACAGACGGACCTTAAGCGGCTTGTTGCATACACAAGCGTGAGCCATATGGGATTTGTTATACTAGGCGTTTTTTCCTTTAATGAGTTAGCATACCAGGGAGTTGTAATGCAGATGGTTGCTCATGGGATAAGCACAGGTGCCCTTTTTATCCTTGTAGGGCAGTTGTATGAACGCATTCATACCAGGGATTTGAACAAAATGGGAGGGCTTTGGGAAAAAGCTCCTTTTATGGGAGCTATGGGACTTATCTTTTCAATGGCTTCGCTGGGATTACCCGGATTGGGGAATTTTATTGCTGAACTCCTTATACTTATCGGTGCATTTAAAACCAACGTACTAATGTCTTGCCTTGCAACTATGGGACTTATAGCTGCTACAATTTACTCTCTGAGAATAGTGCAAAAGGTGTTTTTTGGAAATAAAAACCACAACTGGGATATGAAGGATCTTAATGTCCGTGAGAAAATAGTGTTTGCTTCATTAGTTATCCTGATTGTTGGTTTGGGTCTTTTTCCAAAACCTCTCTTTAATATTACCAAACCAGCCATATTAAAAACACTGGATTCACATAAAGAGGAGATTTCCCGGGATATGGGCAACAGCAAAAACAATGCTGAAGAGAAAAATATGTACTTTTTTAAGATATCGAAATAATAGAGTTGACAATAATATATGACAGCAACAGATTTTTTAAGTCTAGCGCCGCTTCTCCTAATTGCTATCGCACCTGTTGTGATTATGATTGTAATTTCTGTTTTAAGAAATTATGAAGTTGTTTACGGTTTTTCCATTCTGTCATTCTTATCCGCTTTTTCATTAATCTTTCTTATTATTCCAGTGATACCCCATTCAATTGAACCATTATTTATTATAGACATTTACAGCCTGTTTTTTATTGGGATAATTATTCTTTCGGCATTGCTTGTTACATTAATTTCCTATGATTATATAAAGAACCTTGAAGGGGTCAGGGAAGAATATTATATAATTCTTTTTACTTCTACCCTTGGAGCTTTATTACTTGCTGTTGCAAAACATTTCATATTATTTTTTATGGGTATCGAAACGTTAAGCATATCCTTATATATACTCATAGCATTCCAGAGATCAAAAGACAGATCAATTGAAGCCGGGATAAAATATCTTATTCTTGCCTCAGTATCTTCAGCATTTTTATTATTTGGTATGGCATTGATATATACTGCATCGGGTACAATGCAGTTTGCAGGAATATTCTCAGCTATAAGTAATAATGATCAGCTGTCTCCGCTGGTAATTTCCGGATTCGGTATGATGATGGTAGGTATAGGGTTTAAGCTTGCTTTGGTTCCTTTTCATATGTGGACACCTGATGTCTACCAGGGAGCACCTGCCCCGGTTGCTGCATATATTGCCACAGCTTCAAAAGGTGCTGTAATGGCTGTCCTGATAAGATTCTTTTTCAGTATCAGAGGATTTGATAATCATTATTTTTTCATTGTAATATCCGGAATTGCAATACTTTCCATGTTTATCGGGAATCTCCTTGCGATACGGCAGCAAAACATAAAAAGACTGTTAGCCTATTCCTCAATCGCGAATATGGGGTACCTGATAATCATCTTGCTTACAGGCAGCAATAAAGGAATACAGGCTTCAATCTTTTATATCATTTCATATTTTATTACTACGCTGGGGGCATTTGGAGTGGTATCACTTCTTTCGACATGCAAATATGAGGCTGAGAAGATAGAAGATTACAAGGGACTTTTCTGGAAAAGGCCATGGATTGCAATAGTGTTTACGCTATCACTGCTATCATTAGCGGGGATACCGGTAACAGCAGGATTTATTGCAAAATTCTATTTAATCTTTGAAGGGATGAAAGCAGGTCTTATGGTGCTTATATTTTCAATGATAATTAACAGTGTTATTGGGTTATACTATTACCTCAGAGTTATTGCCACCATGTTCTCAGCTGCAAACGGGACTAAACTGCCAACGCTATCACTGACCGGAAATATTACGCTTTTTCTGATTGCGTTAAGTATATTAATATTAGGGGTCTATCCGGGATGG
>Ga0209745_1000605_pt1 | contig 21897 bp, 19 predicted proteins | sample BarGraNGADG00312_FD_184495 | JGI IMG/M metagenome (GOLD analysis project Ga0209745, IMG submission 184495) | Arctic peat soil microbial communities from Barrow, Alaska - Barrow Graham LP Ref core NGADG0004-312 (SPAdes) (version 2) | ecosystem: Environmental > Terrestrial > Soil > Wetlands > Peat...
CGGTGCCGACCTCGTCTGAAAGGTGTCGTCCGTCACCACTGCAACCGCCGTCATCGACGTCGACCTGCCTGGCCCCGTGATCAGCAGGCACCTGTACTGGGCAGTTCGCCGAGCATCTCGGGCGGTGCATCTACGGCGGGCTCTGGGTGGGTCCCGACTCGGAGCTGCCCCACGTGGACGGCATCCGGTCAGATGTGGTCGACGCTTTGCGCGCCCTGCGGATCCCGAACCTGCGCTGGCCCGGCGGCTGCTTCGCGGACGAGCACCACTGGCGTGACGGCATCGGGCCGCGCGAGGACCGCCCCCGTACGGTCAACACCCACTGGGGCGACGTCGAGGAGAACAACCACTTCGGCACGCACGAGTTCATGGCGCTGCGCGAGATGCGCGGTGCCGAGCCGTACGTCGCGGGCAACGTCGGGTCCGGCACGGTCCGCGAGATGAGCGAGTGGGTCGAGTACCTCACCCGGCCGGGGACCTCGCCGATGGCGGACCTGCGGCGCGCGAACGGGCGGGACGCGCCGTGGCGGGTGCCGTTCTGGGGGATCGGGAACGAGCCGTGGGGCTGTGGCGGCCGGATGCGCGCCGATGCCTATGCGGACCTGGCGCGTCAGTACGCGACGTACTGCCGGGACCACGGCGACAACGTCCTGTACCGGATCGCCGCCGGCGCCAACTCCGACGAATACGCCTGGACCGCGGCCCTGATGCGCGCCGTGGGCGACCTGGACCAGGTCACCGTCCCCAGCCTGCCCTTCCAGGGGATCTCGGTTCGTTACTACACGCTCGCCGGCCCGTGGGGCGCCAAGGGCCTGGCCACCGAGTTCGACGACGACGCGTACTGGGCGCCCGTGGTCTCGGCCCGACGCGTCGAGACGATCCTGCGCCGGCACGCGACGGTGATGGACCGGTACGACCCCGACCGGCGGGTCGGCCTGGTCCTGGACGAGTGGGGGACCTGGTGGGACGTCGAGCCGGGAACGAACCCGGGCTTCCTGTACCAGCAGGACACCATGCTGGACGCGATCGTCGCTAGCCTGCACTTCGACGTCTTCCACCGGCTCGCGGACCGGCTCGTGATGGCGAACATCGCCCAGACGGTCAACGTGCTGCAGGCGATGCTGCTCACGGACGAGGGGACCGGGGCTCTGGTTCGCACCCCGACGTACCACGTGTTCGAGATGAACGCCGTGCACCACGACGCGGCATCCCTGGCCGTGCACCTGCGCGCCCCCGAGGCGGTCGCACCCGTACCGCTCACCGACCTGGTCGAGATCCCGGCCGGTCTGCGCGTGACGCTCCCACCGCGCTCCTTCGCCGTGCTCGGCGGCACGGTTGCCTGATCTCCGGCCGACTGCCGACATGGCGGTCATGATCGACTGCGTACGATGCCTTCATGGCCCGAGTCACGCTTAGCGACGTCGCACGTGAGGCCGGAGTCTCGCTCGCGACCGCGTCCCGGGCGGTCAATGGCAGCGTCAATCGGATCGTCGGAGCCGACCTGCGCGAGCGGGTCCTGGCGGCGACCGATCTGATGGCCATCGGCGTGCTGGCGGGCATCCGGGACGCCGGTCCTGGCAGGCGTGGTCAGGGTGAGTGGCCGCCACCGGTGGCTGCTCGATCGCGATGCGGCGGTTGCCGGGCCCCAGGTCGAGCAGCACGCGACGGGCGGACCGGACGTCACGGGACGGGCGCTGCCCGGGCAGGAGGTCGCACAACCGGCGGCGGTCCGTCCGGAGGAGCCCGACCGTCACCACCGCGCAGGCCCCGAGCGCCCCCAGTCCCGTCAGCGCCAGGGCGTGCCGAACGCCGGGCTGATTGGTCAACCAGCCCTGGAGCAGGCCGCCCAGGGGCGTGCCCACCGAGCAGCATCGGGCTGTAGAGCGCCCGTACGCGGCCGCGGACGGCCGGCTCGGCCGCGAGCTGGACGACGGTGATCGCAGTGGTGAGGAAGGACAGCGTCGCGAACCCGACAGCGACCACCGCGACCAGGAACATCTCGTGCGTGGGTGCGAACGAGGCCGCGCTCTCCACCACGCCGAACGTCGCGACCGCTACGCAGAGCACGGCGTTGGCCGCGTACGCCCAGCCCTGCCCGAACGCGTCGATGACCACCCCGGCCGTGGCCGGCCCGATCAGCCCGCCGACCTGGCCGAGCACGTTCGTCTGGCTGATCGCCGGACGTAGCGCCTGCTTGCCGACGATCTCGCCGACCATCGCCTGCCGGGCGGGCCGTTCCACCGCGGCCAGCACGCCGAGCGCGGACGCGGCGGCGAACACCTGCCAGACCTGCACGGCGCCGCCTGTCGTGCCGGTCGGCCAGGACGCCGCCCCACGGCCCGACCAGCATCAGCGGCAGGAACAGCGCCGCCACGACGGCGAGGCCCATGGTGTGGGCATCCGCGGTCCGGGGGTGGTCATGCGGCGGCTCCGGCTTCGGGATCGGCCTCGTTCACAGGGCCAGGTTTGTAACGATTCATCGACTTCGTTGACAGCGCACTGGCGCGCACCTACTTTAGGAATGCGCTTTCAGACGCTGAGCAAGGAGGCTCCGAATGAAGAAGTTCAGGTTCGCCCTGGTGGGCATGGTCGCGGTCGTCGCCCTCAGCCTGAGCGCGTGCAGTGGGGGAGGTAGCTCGGGCTCCGCAGCGTCGGGGCAGGCCACCTTCAACCCCAACGAGAAGGTCACCCTGAACATGACCTGGTGGGGCAACGCCGACCGGGCATCACGGTACGCGGAGGCGATCAAGGCGTTCAACGTGAAGTACCCGAACGTCACGGTCCAGACGTCGTTCGCCGCATGGGCCGACTACTGGCCGGCCCGCTCGACCGAGGCGGCCAGCCACAGCCTCCCGGACGTCATGCAGTTCGACCTGTCGTACATCCGCGAGTACTCGCAGAACGGCCAGCTGCTAGACCTGCAGTCGTACGTCGACAACCACACGATCGACCTGTCCACGTTCGACCCGAACCTGGTCAAGTCGGGCTCGCTGAGCGGCAAGCAGGTCGGTATCCCGACCTCGACGAACACGCTCGCGATGTTCATCAACGAGCCGGTGCTGAAGCAGCTCGGCATCTCCCTGCCTGACACGTCGACCTACACGTGGGCCGACTACAACACGTTCCTCGCCAAGGCTGCTGCGGCCGGCGCGAAGAGTTCCGACGGGCACCAGCTCTACGGCGGCAACGACTACACCGGGACCTTCTGGTTCTTCATCCAGTGGCTGCTGCAGAAGGGCATCACCCCGTTCAAGGATGACGGCACGCTCGGCTTCACCAAGTCCGACGTGGTCGACTTCCTCAACCTGACCGGCAACCTGCGCTCGGCCAAGCAGCTGTACCCGATCGACCGGCAGGTCGCGCTGACGCCCAAGGATGGCTTCACCACCAATGAGGCGGCCAGCGAGATGAGCTGGGACAACTTCCTGGCCCAGTTCAGCACCGACTCGGGCAGCACCATCAAGATCGTGCCGCTGCCGTCGGTCGACACCGGCAAGAAGGACCTCTTCTACAAGCCGTCGATGCTGCTCGCCTCGGGCGCCAACACCAAGCATGCCGCGGCGGCGGCCACCCTGATCAACTTCCTGCTCAACGACCCGCAGGTGGGCTCCATCTTCGGCACCTCCAAGGGCGTGCCGGCGGCGAAGGCGCAGCGGGACGCGATCAAGGCCGACCCGTCGAGCATCGACGGTCAGGTGATCGCCTACGAGGAGCAGGTGGCCAAGCAGGTCACCAAGCCGACCCCTCTCCCGGTCAAGGGCTTCGGCACGATCGAGGCCAAGTGGCTGAGCCTCGCCCAGGACCTCGACTACGGCAAGACCACGCCGTCGGACCTCGCCGACCAGTGGTTCGCCGAGGCAGCCATCGACATGAAGTGACCGTGTGGTGCCCGCCCGGCCGCGCGACACACCTCATGGGAACGGGTCGATGATGACCACTCACTTGGAGCGCTCGGCGGGCCCGGCAGTGCGCTCTTCCTCCTCCTCCGCCACCGTGCGGAGGAGGAGGAAGAGGGCCGAGCTCCTCGCCGGGTACGGCTTCCTCACGCCGTGGCTGCTCGGCTTCGTCCTGCTGACGCTGGGCCCGATGATCGCCTCGCTGTATCTGGCGTTCACCGACTACAACCTGTTCAGCAACCCGACCTGGGCCGGCCTGGCGAACTTCACCCGACTGTTTCACGACCCGGACTACATCCAGTCGTGGAAGGTCACCGCCGGGTATGTCCTGATCGGCACTCCGCTCAAGCTCGCCGCTGCGCTGGTCGTCGCGATGCTGCTGAACGCCAAACGTCGTGGTCAGGGCTTCTACCGCTCGGCCTTCTACGCGCCGTCGCTGATCGGGGCGAGCGTGTCCGTCGCCATCGTGTGGAAGGCGATGTTCATCGACGGCGGCATCGTCGACCAGGTCGGCCAGTTCTTCGGAGCGGCGCCGGGCGGCTGGGTCGGCAACCCCTCCAAGACCCTGCCGATGCTGATCCTGCTCACCGTGTGGCAGTTCGGTGCCCCCATGGTGATCTTCCTCGCCGGGCTGAAGCAGATCCCCAGGGAGCTGTACGAGGCCGCCTCGATCGACGGAGCCGGGCCGCTGCGCAAGTTCCGCAGCATCACCGTGCCGATGCTCTCGCCGGTGCTGTTCTTCAACCTGCTGCTCGAGACGATCCACGCCTTCCAGATCTTCGCCTCGGCGTTCATCATCTCCAACGGCACGGGCGGCCCGGCGCGCTCAACCCTCTTCTACACGCTGTACCTGTACCAGCGGGGCTTCGTCTCGTTCCAGATGGGCTACGCCGCGGCGATGGCCTGGGTGCTCGTGCTGGTCGTCGGCGTGATCACGGCGATCCTGTTCCGCAGCTCGCGGACGTGGGTCCACTACTCCGGGGAGATGAGATGACAACGGTGTCAGCGCCGCCCGCCGACGCCCCGAACTCGGTGGACAGCGCGCGCCTGCGCAGGGTCGGCCGGGCCCGCCGTGGTGGCCGCAGCCTGATCTTCCACCTCGTGGCACTGGGCCTGACGGTCGTCGTGCTCTACCCGGGGGTCTGGATGATCGTCTCGATGTTCAAGCCGAGCCACAGCATCGTGGGCGACCCGAGCCTCGTGCCGCACCAGGCGTCCCTGGACAACGTCGTGGCGGCGCTGTCCGGGATCGGCGGCATCTCGTTCTGGACCTTCGTCCGCAACTCGGTGCTCCTCGGCGTGGCGTCGGTCGTCGGGGTGGTCTTCTCGTGCTCGCTCGCCGCCTACGCGTTCGCCAGGGTCTCGTTCCGGGGCCGCGGGGTGCTCTTCAGCCTGATGATCGGCACGCTCCTGCTGCCGTTCCACGTCGTGATCATCCCGCAGTACATCCTGTTCAACCAGCTCGGCCTGGTGAACACCTTCGTACCGCTGCTGCTCGGCAAGTTCCTCGCGGTCGACGCGTTCTTCGTCTTCCTCATGGTGCAGTTCATGCGGAACCTGCCGCGCCAGCTGGACGAAGCCGCGCGGATCGACGGAGCCGGGCACATCCGGATCTTCTTCTCGATCATGGTGCCGTTGATGAAGCCGGCCTTCATCACCTCCTCGATCTTCGCGTTCATCTGGAGCTGGAACGACTTCCTCGGGCCGTTGATCTACCTCAAGCGCCCTGACCTGTACACCCTGCCGATCGCGTTGCGGCTCTACGTGGACCAGACCACCGTCTCGGACTACGGCGCGCAGATGGCGATGGCCGTGCTCGCCCTGGTGCCGGTGCTGCTGTTCTTCCTCGTGTTCCAGCGCTACCTGGTCGAAGGGGTTGCGACCCAGGGGCTCAAGGGATGAGCGTGGTGGACGTGACCGCCGACCGCGAAGCCCCGCAGGGAGTCAGCCGGATCGGGCTGTTCTCCGAGGTGCTGCTGGCCGGAGCGCTGGCAGCCGTGCTCAGCCTCGGGGTGGTCACCGCCCTGCCGGCCTGCGCCGCGGCCGTCGCGCACCTGCGACGCTACGTCGAGGGTCGCAGCGACGCGGTGCGCGACCTGCTGGCGGGATTCCGTTCAGCGTGGCGCGACCTGTGGCTGGTGTCCGTGCTCGGGCTGGCGGGGTTCGCGCTGCTGGGGCTCGACGCCGCGCTGGCAGCCGGTGGCGACCTGCCGGGGGGCCGTGCCGTGCTGGTGGTCGTCGGGCTCCTGGCCGTCGCGTTGCTGGTCGTGCTGCTGCGGACCGCCGGCTGCTGGCAGGCGGGGGCAACGGGCCTGTCTGCGGTGCGCACCGCGGCCGGGCGCGCTGCCGGCGACCTGGCAGGGGACGTGCTGCTGGTCGTGGCCGTCGCGGTGTGCGCGGTCCTGGTGTGGATGCTGCCACCGCTGGCTGTGGTCGCGCCGGGGCTGCTCGCCCTGGCGGTGGGGGGTGTCGAGCAACGGTACGCACGACGGACCGAGGCCGCCGACGCCTGAGTCGCTCACCGCCCGTGTCCAGGTCGTCATCGAAGGGAAGGCAGGAGGGCGTGGCAGAGCTCGGTGCGTTGCACGACGTCGGCCGCTCGCTCGACGTGACCGCGGCCGGGGTCGTGCTGGCCCGGTATGTCTACGTGCCCGACGACCCGCCGCTGGAGAGCCCACGGCCGTACCTGCACCCGGTGCGCACCCGCGCGGGGCGCACGGTGACCTGCTACCGGCCGCACGACCACGTGTGGCACAAGGGCATCGCCTGGTCCCTGCCGTGCGTCGGCCCGCACAACTTCTGGGGCGGACCCACCTACGTGCACGGCCAGGGGTACGTCCAGCTCGAGAACAACGGATCGATGGACCACGAGGAGCTGCTCGACCTCGCCGTCGGTGCCGACCGGGTCGGCCTGACCCACCAGCTGGGCTGGCGCACGGAGCAGGGCGAGCGCGTCGTGACGGAGATCCGCACCCTGAGCGCCGTGCTGCCGGACCGGCCCGATGCGTGGGTGCTGACGTTCGAGACCGCGATGACCAACGTCTCCGCCTCGCCCCTGCCGATCGGCAGCCCGACCACCCGCGGGCGGGAGAACGCCGGCTACGGCGGACTCTTCTGGCGTGGGCCGAGGTCCTTCACGGGCGGCACCCTGCACACCCCGGCCGGCTCCGGTGGGGAGGAGCTGCGGGGCGAGCGAGGGCCGTGGATGGGCTTCACCGGCCGGCACGACGAGGTCGACGCGGCCTCGACGGTGGTCATGGTGGACCATGCGGACAACCCGGCCCACCCGCCCCAGTGGTTCGCCCGCACCGAGCAGTTCGGCGGTCTCAACCCGGCGCCGTTCTTCAGCGAGGAGATCGACTTCGACCCGGGCGAGACGCTGCGGTTCCGCTACGCCGTCGTGGTCGCCGACGGCGACGCCGACGCCTCCCGGGCGGGCGACCTCGCGGCCCTCGGCACGGCGGTCCTCGGGGGCGACGGATGAGCCGACCGACGTTCCCCGGCGGGGTCTCCACGACCCTGCTGAGCGTGTACGACTGGCCAGCGCCCGACGGGGTGGGCGCCGCCGGGAGCGGATCCCCACACCTGCACACCGTCGCGAGCGAGGGCTACGTCGTGCTGGGTGGCAGGGGAAGCGTGCACACGGTGACCCCGGCGGGGACTGAGGTGTACGAGTTGCGGCGAGGGATCGCCGTGTGGTTCTCGCCGGGGACCGTCCACCGGGCGGTCAACGACGGCGACCTGCAGGTCCTGGTCGTCATGTCGGACGCGGGACTCCCTGAGGCTGGCGACGCGGTGCTCACCTTCCCCCGGGACGTGCTGGCCGACCCCGAGCGATATCGCGCCGCGGCGACGCTTCCTGACGGCGGCGACGCGCGAGTTGCTCTCGCCGCGCGTCGGCGCCGCGACCTGGCGGTGGAGGGGATGGCGGAGTTGCTCGAGGAGGTGGGTCGGCTCGGTGCGCCCGAGGCGATGGCCCGTCTGCACGAGGCTGCCGTGGGGCTGGTGCTGGCGTCGGTCCCAGGTTGGCGGCGGTCCTGGAAGGCCACCGTGCGGCCGGCGGTCGAGATGACCGATTCTGCGTTGACGGGGCTCGCGCGCGGTGACGCGACCCACCTGGCCGGTGCAGCGGTCGCCTCCGCCGACGCGTGGTCGGGTGCACCGCGGTACGGGATGTGCGGGCGGCTGCGACCGTGGCCGCCGGAAGGGACGGGGCAGGAGTGACAGAGATGACAGAGCTGGTACTGGTGGGCGCGGGGGCGATCGCCGATGCGCACGCGACCGCGGCCACCGAGACAGGCCGCGCGCAGGTCGGCTGGGTGATCGACGTCGACCCAGCGCGGGCCGCGGCGTTCGCGGAGCGCCACGGCGTCCCGCACTGGTCGACCGACCTGGCCGACGCGCTCGCCGCCGCTCACCGTCCGGACCTCGCCGTGATCTGCACCCCGCCGGGCGTGCACGTCCCGCTCGCCGAGCAGTGCCTGGAGGCCGGAGTCCCGGTACTCACCGAGAAGCCACCGGCGCTGAGCCTGGCCCAGATCGACGACCTGATCGCCGCCGAGCAGCGCACCGGCGGGCGGGTCGGGGTGGTCTTCCAGCACCGGTTCGGCGGCGCGGGGCTGCGCGCAGCGCGGCTGCTCGCGCCGGCGGCCGACGGCACGCCCGGCCCGCTCGGACGGCCCCTGGTGGCTACCTGCCACACCCTCTGGTACCGGGACGCGACCTACTTCGAGGTGCCCTGGCGTGGGCGGTGGGACGTCGAGGGCGGCGGCCCGACGATGGGGCACGGGATCCACCAGTTCGACCTGCTGCTCGCGCTGCTCGGCCCGTGGGCCGAGGTCCGGGCCATGGCCTCGCGGCTGGCCCGGGACACCGACACCGAGGACGTCTCGACGGCCCTGGTCAGGTTCGAGTCCGGGGCACTCGCCGCCGTGGTGAACTCGGTGGTCTCGCCCCGGCAGGTCTCCTCGGTGCGGATCGACACCGACCGGGCCACTCTCGAGCTGGATCACCTGTACGGGTACGCGGACGCCGACTGGCGGCTCACGCCCGCGCCCGGTCAGGAGGACGTCGCGGCGGCCTGGGCCGGAGACACCGGGGTACCGAGCTCGCACACCGCGCAGCTGACGGCCGTGCTGGACGCGCTGGAGTCCGGGGCTCCGCTGCCCGTGCCGGTCACCGAGGCGCGGCGGACCATGGAGCTCGCAGCGGCGATCTACGCGTCGGCGTTCACCGGGGCGGTCGTGCGCAGCGGCGACATCGGACCCGAGCACCCCTTCTACGGCCGGATGGACGGCACCGGCGCGCCGTGGTCGGCCGTGCGTCCGGCCCGGACATGACCACCGCCCTGGTCTGGGTGCCGATCACTGACCCGCGGCTGGACCTGCGCGGCGCGGCGTGGTCGGAGCCCGTGGACGGCGGGCTGCGGCCGCACCGGCTGCCGGCGTGGTGCCGGGACCGGATGCCGGACGGCTTCGCCCGGCTGTGCGACGAGCAGGCGGCGGGCGTCCGGGTGCGGCTGCGCACAGCCGCGCGGCAGGTCGTGCTGCGTGCCTCGACCACGCAGCAGGTGGTCGAGGGTTCTGGACGGCCCGCGGCCGGGGTCTGGGACCTGGTGGTCGACGGGGTGCCTGCCGGCTCTGTTGCGGTGGTGACGACGGGGACCGACCTGCTCGAGCCGGCCTCCGGCGCCGTGGTGCGCGCGCCCGGCGACCCGGTTGAGGTCCGGTTCGTGGTCCCCGGCCCGCCCGCCGAGCGAGACCTGGAGATCTGGCTGCCCTACGGCGAGCAGGTCGTCCTGCACGAGCTGGGCGCCGACGCCCCGGTGCTGGCCGCGACCGCCGTGCACCTGCCGCGGTGGGTGCACCACGGGTCGTCGATAAGCCAGGGGGCCAACGCCGCCTCGCCGACCGGGACCTGGCCGGTGGTCGCGGCACGGTCCGCCGGGCTGGACCTGGTGAACCTGGGGATGTCGGGCAACGCCGTGCTGGACCCGTACGTCGCGCGCGCGATCGCCCAGGCCGACGCCGAGCTCGTCACGCTGAAGGTCGGCATCAATGTGGTCAACCGGGACTGCCTGCGCGAGCGCACGTTCGTCCCCGCCCTGCACGGTTTCCTCGACACGCTGCGCCAGGGCCTGCCCCGCACCCCCGTGGTCGTCATCTCGCCGCTGCTGTGCCCGCTCGTGGAGGCGACGCCCGGCCCGACCTCGCTGGATCCGGCGACCGGCCGGTTCCGCACCGAGGCCGACGGTGTGCACCGGGCCGAGGGACAGCTCGACCTGCGGCGGATCCGCGACCTGGTCGCCGGGGTCGTCGCGTCGAGGGCCGGCTGGGACCCGATGCTGCACCACCTGGACGGGCGGGAGCTGTGGGGACCCGGCGACGAGGCCCAGACGCCGTTCGGCGACGCGATGCACCCTGACCCGCCAGCCCACGTCACGATCGGGCAGAGGTTTGCCGGTCTGCTGGATGCTCAGGGGTGGTTGGGGGACCCGCGCCTGGCCACCACTCCCGGCGACACCTCCATGGACACCAGTGCCGAGATCCTCAAGCTCGCAGGCGGCGGCGGAGCCCGCGTCGACCGATGACACTCACAGAAGGAGAACCGATGGAACGCGTCTGCTTCCAGCTCCAGGTGCGGCCGGAGATGCTGGAGGAGTACCGGCGTCGGCACGCGGCCGTCTGGCCCGACATGCTCAGGGCGCTGGCGGCGACCGGCTGGCACAACTACTCGCTCTTCGTGCGGGAGGACGGGTTGCTGATCGGGTACGTCGAGACGCCGTCGATCGAGCAGGCGCAGGCCGGGATGGCGGCGACCGAGGTGAACGCCCGCTGGCAGGCCCAGATGGCGCCGTTTTTCGTCGACCTGGGTGACGCGCGACCAGACACGGGCTTCGTCCGGCTCGAGGAGATCTTCAACCTCGATGACCAGCTCGCGGCCCTCGACGAGGCTCACGAGGAGTGATCTGACATGGCGCGTCGTCCGCGACGAGCGCCCGGCGCGACGACCTCGCGCGCCTCACCCTCGGCGCGGTCCGTCATCACCCACCCGCAGGCTTGACCCCTCATCGACACATGTGAAACGATTCAGGCCCTACGTGCTTCACCGAAGAAGGACACAACCGTGGCGATCAACCAGCAGACTTTCGACATCCTCGGCCGCCAGGCCATCGAGCTCCCGTCCTGGGCGTTCGGCAACACGGGCACCCGCTTCAAGGTGTTCAGCACGCCGGGCACGCCGCGCACGGTGGAGGAGAAGCTCCAGGACGCCGCCCAGGTGCACACGCTCACCGGGCTGGCCCCCTCCGTGGCGCTGCACATCCCGTGGGACCTGATCGACGACTGGGGCAAGCTCGCCGCCTACGCCACGGACCTGGGCGTGCGTCTCGGGACGATCAACTCGAACACGTTCCAGGACGACGACTACAAGTTGGGCTCCCTCACCCACGTGGACCCGCGCATCCGGCAGAAGGCGATCGACCACCACTTCACGTGCATCGAGGTGATGGATCAGACCGGGTCGCAGGACTTGAAGATCTGGCTGCCGGACGGCACGAACTACCCGGGCCAGGGGGACATCCGCGGGCGCCAGGAGCGTCTGGCGGAGTCCCTGCGCACGATCTACGACCGGCTCGGGCCGCAGCAGCGGCTGGTGCTGGAGTACAAGATCTTCGAGCCGTACTTCTACACGATGGACGTGCCCGACTGGGGCACCTCGTACGCGCACGTGACGGCGCTGGGGGATCAGGCGATGGTGTGCCTGGACACCGGCCACCATGCGCCCAGCACCAACATCGAGTTCATCGTCGCCCAGCTCATGCGCCTCGGCCGACTCGGGTCGTTCGACTTCAACTCGCGCTTCTACGCCGACGACGACCTCATCGTCGGGGCCGCGGACCCGTTCCAGCTCTTCCGGATCCTCTTCGAGGTGGTTCGCGGCGGCGGCCTGGAGCCGAGCTCTCCCGTGGCCTTCATGCTCGACCAGTGCCACAACATCGAGGACAAGATCCCCGGTCAGATCCGCTCGGTCCTCAACGTCCAGGAGATGACGGCGCGGGCGCTGCTCGTGGACCGCGAGGCGCTGCGCGAGGCGCAGGATGCCGGTGACGTGCTCGGCGCGAACGCCGTCTTCATGGACGCCTTCTACACCGACGTGCGGGCCGACCTGGCCGCGTGGCGGCAGGAGCGCGGGCTGCCCGGCGACCCGCTGGCCGCCTACCTGGCGTCCGGCTATGGCGAGGCCGCGGCCGCGGAGCGTGTGGGCGGGCAGCAGGCCGGCTGGGGCGCATGATCGCGGTCGAGGCGTAGGGACGCCGATGGCGCGCGCACCCGTGATGGCGGCGGTCGACCTCGGGGCGTCGAGCGGCCGGGTCCTCGTCGGACGCCTCGAGGGCGGCCGCCTGTTCACCGAGGAAGCCGGGCGGTTCGCGAACACACCCGTGCGCTCCTGGGCGGATGGGCGCGGCGGCGGCCCCGGCGGTCGCGAGGAGCTGCGCTGGGACGTGCTGGCCCTGTGGCACGGGGTGCAGGAGGGTCTCCGGGTCGCGGCCGCCCAGCACGGCCCGCTGGACAGCATCGGGATCGACACCTGGGCGGTTGACCACGCTCTGCTCGATGCCGACGGCCGACTGCTCGGGAACCCGTGGCACTACCGGGACCCGCGCACCGCGCCGGTGCCCGCGCTGTTCGCGGAGCACATGGCGCCCGAGGCGCTCTACCGGCACACCGGCACCCAGGTGCAGCCGTTCAACACCGTCTACCAGCTCGCTGCGTCGGCCGCGGATGCCCAGCTGCGCCGGGCCCGTGACCTGCTCCTGATCCCGGACCTGCTCGGGTACTGGCTCACCGGCACCCGGGTCGCCGAGCTGACCAACGCGTCGACCACGGGGATGCTCGACGCGGCGACGCGCGGGTGGAGCGGGCCGGTGCTCGACGCGCTCGAGCAGATGACGGGGGAGGACCTGGCACGGCTGCTGCCACCGCTGATCGACCCGGGCACGATCGTCGCTCCCGTGCTCACGCCCGTGGCCGACAGGCTGGGCCTGGGCGGTGCGCGCCTGGTCGCCGTCGGTTCCCACGACACCGCCTCGGCCGTGGCGGCCGTGCCGATGGACCCCCGGCGCGCCGCGTACATCTCGTCGGGCACGTGGTCGCTCGTCGGCGTGGAGCTCGAGGAGCCTGTGCTCACCGAGGAGAGCCGTCGGGCCAACTTCACGAACGAGCTCGGGGTGGGCGGCACCGTGCGCTATCTGCGCAACGTCTCCGGCCTGTGGCTCCTGCAGGAGTCGATGCGGACCTGGCACGAGCAGGGGGTCGAGCAGGACCTGCCGACCCTGCTCGCGGCGGCGGGCCAGGTGCCCTCCCTGCGCACGGTCGTCGACGCCGAGGACCCCGCCTTCACGTCGCCAGGGGACATGCCGGCGCGGATCGCGTGGGCCGCGCGATCCTCCGGGCAGCCGGTGCCGTCCGGCCCCGCCGAGACGACCCGGTGCATCCTCGACTCGCTGGCGCTCGCGTACCGGCGCGCCGTGCGCGACGCGGCCCGGCTCTCGGGCGTCGACGTCGAGGTCGTGCACCTCGTCGGCGGGGGGACCCGCAACGAGCTGCTGTGCCGACTCACCGCCGACGCCACGGGCCTGCCCGTGGTCGCCGGGCCTGCGGAGGGCACCGCCGTGGGCAATCTCCTGGTGCAGGCGCTCGCCACCGGGGCCCTCGACGGTGGCCTGCCGGCCGTCCGCGAGGTCGTGGCGGCCTCGACCCCTGTGCGCCGGTGGGAGCCCACCGGGACCGACCTGGCCTGGCAGCAGGCCGCAGACCGCCTGGGCACCTGACCCCGGCTCACGAGAAGGACACCACGATGCCCGTCACCCAGCCTTATCCCGAGCTCGACGAGCTCCTCACCAGCATGGGCGTCGCCGGCGCCCGCATCTGCGAGATCGACGCCTCCGAGGCCGGCGCGGGGAACATCTCCGTGTACGTCGGCTGGGACCTGGAGGTGCGTCGCCGGTTCCCGGTGGAGACCGAGATCGAGCTGCCGCTGCCAGCCCCGGCGCTGGCCGGGCGCACGATCCTCGTGACGGGCTCCGGTCGCCGTCTGCGCCAGATCCAGGGCGACCCCGAGGCGAGCGCCGCCGCCGTGCGCATCCACGAGGGCGGCCTCACGGCGACGATGTACACCTCGCCGCGCCGGCTCTTCGCGAAGCTGACGAGCGAGTTCAACTCCCACCTGGGGGTGCACCAGGACCAGGTGGCGCGTCGGGGCATCGAGTTCCAGGCCGTGGTGCACGCCCAGCCGATTCACCTGACGTACCTGTCGCACATCCCCGCCTACCGCGACACGAAGGCGCTCAACGCGCGGATCCTGCGCTGGGAGCCCGAGTCGATCGTCAGCCTCCCCGAGGGCGTCTGCGTCCTGGACTTCATGATCCCGGGCTCTGCCGAGCTCATGGCCGCGAACATCGAGGCCCTGCGCAACTTCCAGATCACCCTGTGGAGCAAGCACGGCGTCATGGCGCGCTCGGACCTGTCGGTCACTCGCGCCGTGGACCGGATCGAGTACGCCGAGACCGGGGCGAAGTACGAGTACATGGACCTCGTGGCCGGCGGCCGTGCGGAGGGCCTCACGCGGGACGAGATCGGACGCATCGCCGCCGAGTTCGACATCGCGTCGCCCTGGGTCTGACCAGACCCGGACCGGCCGACGCCACCGCCGGCCTTGCACCAGCTGCACGTGAAGCAGCCGGGCCGTGCGGCGCCGTGCACGACGGCGCGCCGGGCGGCCCGTGCTGCCGGCACGGCACCGACCGCCGCTGCCCTCACGTGCCCGCGCGAGCGTGACCTCCTCCGTCGAGCGGGGGCTCGGTACCGCCGTGACCGACAGGACATTGCAGCGGGAACAACGTCCTGTTAGGGTAATGAAAGGATTCAATGTCGAGACCACGGAGACCTTCGATGACCCACCCCGAGGCTGCGGCCCTCCTCGCTCGCTCCAACCGTCTGGGTGCTGACCCCCGCACGACCAACTACGCCGGGGGCAACACCTCGGCGAAGGGCACCGACACTGACCCGGTGACCGGCGACCCGGTCAACCTGCTTTGGGTGAAGGGCTCCGGCGGTGACCTAGGCACCCTCACCGAGAAGAACCTCGCGACCCTGCGGCTCGACCGGCTGCGCGCGCTGGTCGGCGTGTACCGCGGCGTCGACAGCGAGGACGAGATGGTGGCGGCGTTCGACTACTGCCTGCACGGCAAGGGCGGTGCGGCACCGTCGATCGACACGGCGATGCACGCTCTCGTGGAGGCGGCGCACGTCGACCACCTGCACCCTGACGCCGGCATCGCGCTGGCGACGTCCGCGGACGGGGAGAAGCTGACGGCCGAGATCTTCGGCGACACCGTGGTCTGGGTGCCCTGGCGCCGACCGGGGTTCCAGCTCGGGCTCGACATCGCGGCAGTGCACGCGGCGCACCCGCAGGCGATCGGCTGCATCCTCGGCGGCCACGGCATCACGGCCTGGGGCGCCACCTCCGACGAGGTCGAGGCCCGGTCGCTGCAGATCATCCGGACCGCCGAGCACTACATCGCCGAGCGCACGGCTGAGCTCGAGGCCGCCGGCCGGCACCCGTTCGGCACGATCCGCCCTGGCCACGAGTCGCTGCCCGAGGCGCAGCGTCGTCGTCGTGCCGCGGACCTCGCGCCGGTCATCCGTGGCCTTGTGTCAACGGACCGCCCGCAGGTGGGACACCTGACGGACTCGGACGTCGTGCTCGACTTCCTCTCCCGGACGCAGCTCGGTCGCCTCGCGGCGCTCGGCACCTCGTGCCCGGACCACTTCCTGCGCACCAAGGTGTCCCCGCTCGTCGTCGACCTGCCGGCCGACGCCCCGCTCGAGGACATCGTCGCGCGACTGCACGAGCTGCACGCCGAGTACCGCGCCGCCTACCAGGCCTACTACGACAGGAACGCCACGGCTGACAGCCCGGCGATCCGGGGCGCCGACCCAGCGATCGTCCTAGTCCCGGGCGTCGGGATGTTCTCCTTCGGCAAGGACAAGCAGACGGCGCGTGTCGCGGGCGAGTTCTACGTCAACGCCATCAACGTCATGCGCGGCGCCGAGGCGATCAGCACCTATGCGCCGATCGACGAGCAGGAGAAGTTCCGGATCGAGTACTGGGCCCTCGAGGAGGCCAAGCTCCAGCGGATGCCGAAGCCGAAGCCGCTGGCGACGCGCATCGCCGTCGTCACCGGAGCAGGATCGGGGATCGGCAAGGCGATCGCCGAGCGGCTGGCCGCCGAGGGGGCGTGCGTCGTCGTGGCGGACGTCAACCTTGAGAGCGCGCAGCAGGTCGCGCAGGACCTCGGCGGCCCCGACGTCGCGGTCGCCGTGCGGGCGGACGTCACGGACGAGGACGCCGTCGCCGAGCTCGTGCGGGCCACGTGCGTGGCGTTCGGCGGGGTCGACCTCGTCGTCAACAACGCCGGTCTGTCGATCTCGAAGCCTCTGCTGGAGACGACGACCCGGGACTGGGACCTGCAGCACGACGTCATGGCACGCGGGTCGTTCCTCGTCGCACGGGAGGCCGCACGAGCGATGATCGCCCAGGCCATGGGCGGCGACATCGTCTACATCGCGTCGAAGAACTCGCTGTTCGCCGGCCCCAACAACATCGCCTACTCGGCGACGAAGGCCGACCAGGCGCACCAGGTGCGCCTGCTGGCCACCGAGCTCGGCGAGCACGGCATCCGCGTCAACGGCGTCAACCCCGACGGCGTCGTTCGGGGCTCTGGCATCTTTGCCGGGGGCTGGGGCGCCAAGCGGGCCGCGGTCTACGGTGTTCCCGAGGAGAAGCTGGGCGAGTACTACGCGCAGCGCACCCTGCTCAAGCGCGAGGTCCTTCCGGAGCACGTCGCCGCGGCCGTGTTCGCCCTCACCGGTCCGGACCTCGCGCAGACCACCGGTCTGCACATACCGGTGGACTCCGGGGTGCCAGCGGCATTCCTCCGCTGAGCACGCCCCCGTCCGCACCCGCCGACCCGGAGAAGGCCCCCCATGCGCATCGCCCTCTTTACCACCTGCCTGGTCGACGCTGTGTTCCCGCAGGCCGCACAGGCGACCGTCCTCCTGCTCGAGCGCCTCGGTCACGAGGTGGACGTGCCCGCGGGCCAGGCGTGCTGCGGCCAGATGCACGTCAACTCCGGCTACCAGAAGCAGGCGCTGCCCATCGTGCGCAACCACGTGCGCACGTTCGCGCCCGTCCTGGACGGCGAGTGGGACGCGGTCGTCGGCCCGTCCGGCTCGTGCGTCGGTGCGACGCGCCACCAGCAGGCGATGGTCGCGCGTCGCACCGGTGACGCGCAGCTGGCCGTACTGGCCGACGCCGTGGCCGCACGCACCTACGAGCTGTCGGAGCTGCTGGTGGACGTGCTCGGGCTGTCCGACGTCGGGGCGTGGTTCCCGCACGCGGTCACCTACCACCCGACATGCCACTCGTTGCGGATGCTGCGCGTCGGGGACCGTCCGACGCGGTTGCTGCGGGCGGTCGCCGACCTGGAGCTGCGAGACCTGCCGGAGGCGGACTCGTGCTGCGGTTTCGGCGGCACGTTCGCGCTCAAGAACTCCGAGACGTCCGGGGCGATGGTGGCCGACAAGGTGCAGAACATCGCATCAACCGGGGCGCCGTACGTCACGGCGGGGGACTGGTCGTGCCTGATGAACATCTCCGGCGCCCTCGACCGGCAGGGCACCGGGGTGCGTGCGCTGCACCTGGCCGAGATACTCGCATCGACCCACGACGACCCGTGGCACCCGGTCACGGGCCGTCCCGACGTCGCGGGGGCGCGCGTGAGGGGGGGAGCGAGATGAGCACCTACCTGGGTATGCCCTCGGTGCACCCGATGCCCGCGCACACCCCCGACGAGCCGCTGCGCTGGGGCCCGTCGTTCCCCGCCGCGGCCCACGACACCCTGCGGGACCCCCAGCTGCGCGCCAACCTGCGCAAGGCCACGCACACCATCCGCGACAAGCGCCTCGCGGTGACCGCGGAGCTGCCCGATTGGGAGGACCTGCGCGACGCCGGCGCCGGGATCAAGGCCGGCGCGATGGCCGCGCTGCCCGAGCTCCTTGAGCAGCTCGAGGCGTCCGTGCAGGCCCGCGGCGGCCACGTGCACTGGGCGCGCGACGCCGCGGAGGCCAACCGCATCGTCACCGGCATCGTGCAGGAGACGGGCGCACGGGAGGTCGTCAAGGTCAAGTCCATGGTCACCCAGGAGATCGGGCTGAACGAGCACCTCGCGGCGGCGGGGATCGAGGCGACGGAGACCGACCTCGCGGAGCTGATCGTCCAGCTCGCCGGGGACATGCCCTCGCACATCCTGGTGCCGGCGATCCACCGCAACCGGGACCAGATCCGGGAGATCTTCGACGCCCGGATGGGCGACGCCCCGGACGGGCTCACGTCGGACCCACCGGCCCTGGCGGCCGCGGCCCGCGCGCACCTGCGTGCCCGCTTCCTGCGGGCCCAGGTCGCTGTCAGCGGTGCGAACTTCGCGATCGCGCAGACGGGAACCGTCGGCGTCGTGGAGTCCGAGGGGAACGGCCGGATGTGCCTGACCCTGCCCTGCACGCTCGTCACGGTGATGGGAATCGAGAAGGTCCTTCCCCGGTTCGAGGACCTCGAGGTGTTCCTGCAGCTGCTGCCACGCAGCTCGACCGGTGAGCGGATGAACCCCTACACCTCGACCTGGACGGGCGTGACGCCGGGCGACGGTCCCCAGGAGTTCCACCTCGTGCTTCTGGACAACGGGCGCACGCGCGCGCTGGCCGACGAGATCGGGCGCACGGCGCTGCACTGCATCCGCTGCTCGGCGTGCCTGAACGTCTGCCCGGTCTACGAGCGGACCGGCGGGCACGCGTACGGGTCGGTCTACCCCGGCCCGATCGGGGCGATTCTGACGCCGCAGCTGCTCGGCATCGGCGTGACAGGCGGCCTCGATCCGCACGACCCCGCCGCGAGCCTGCCGTTCGCCAGCTCGCTGTGCGGGGCCTGCTACGACGCCTGCCCGGTGAAGATCGACATCCCGACCGCCCTGGTGCACCTGCGCGACCGCGCGCAGCACCCGCTGGGGCGTCGGCCGCGGCCCTCCGGCTGGGCGGTCGGACTCGGGCTCGTCGCACTCTCCATGCGCTCCGGCCGGGCATTCCGGTGGGCCGGTCGGACCGTGCCGGTGCTCTCCCGGGTGCTCCCGCGCCGGGTCCGGCGACTGCCGTTCCCCGGGTCGCTGTGGACCGCGAGCCGAGATCTGCCGCCGCTGCCGCGCCAGACGTTCCGCGACTGGTGGTCGGCCCGGTGAGCGCGCGCAGCGACGTGCTGGACGCGGTGCGCCGGGCGCTGGACGCGTCCGGGGTCCCGGCCCCGGGGCCCGCCCCACGGGCCTACCGCGTCGAGGGGGCCGTCACGGCCCGCAGCGCCGAGGCCGTCGACCGGTTCGTCGACCGGCTGCAGGACTACCGCGCCACGGTGGTGCGGACCACGGCGGCGGAGCTCCCGGCGGCCGTGGCCGCGGCGCTGGACCACGTCGCGTCCGTCGTCGTGCCGGCCGGGCTCGACCCCGCGTGGGCGCACGCGGCACGCGCGGCTGGCGTGAACGTGCAGGTGGACCACCCGTCCGCGCCGCGCACCCACGCCGAGCTCGACGCCGTCGCTGCCGTCCTGACGGCGTCGCGGGTGGCGGTCGCCGAGACGGGGACGATCGTGCTGGACGGGCAGCCCGACCAGGGGCGCCGCGCCCTGACGCTTCTGCCCGACCGGCACGTGTGCGTCGTCGCGGCCTCGCAGGTGGTCGGCTCCGTCCCGGAGGCCGTGCGGCTGCTCGCACAGCACCCGGAGCGCCCGTTCACCTGGATCTCGGGACCGTCCGCGACGAGCGACATCGAGCTGGTCCGTGTGGAGGGCGTGCACGGGCCGCGTGACTTGCGCGTCCTCGTCGTGCAGGACGCCTGAGCGCCGGCGACGTCTGGGATGATGAACCCGTGACGACCGAGGCTCGGCGCAGGCGCGCGTCCATTAGTGATGTCGCGCGCCTCGCAGGCGTCGCCGTCGGCACGGTCTCGAACGTGCTGAACCGCCCGGAGATCGTCGCCCCCGCCACGCGCGCCCGGGTCGAGGCCGCGATCAAGGAGATGTCCTTCGTGCCCAACGGGGTGGCGCGGCAGCTGCGGGTCGGGACGATCACGACCGTCGGCGTCGTGGTCTTGGACATCCGCAACCCGTTCTTCACGGATGTGGCCCGCGGAGTAGAGGACCGCCTCGCGCTGGCCGACTACACGCTCATGCTCGCCAGCTCGGACGACGACCCGGCGCGGGAGCGAAAGTACCTGCAGCTGTTCGAGCAGCACGGCGTCGTGGGCCTGCTGGTCGTGCCGAGCAGCCCGGACCTCGACCAGCTTCTCGAGATCCAAGGCCGCGGTGTGCGCGTGGTCCTGCTCGACGCCCCGGCCGGCGGCAGCGGACTGTCCTCGGTGAGCGTTGATGACGAGGCCGGGGGAGCGCTCGCGATGGCGCACCTGATCGGGCGCGGCCACACGCAGGTGGTCATGCTCAACGGCTCGCACGACATCCGCCAGTGCGCGGCCCGGCTCGTCGGTGCGCGGCGAGCGGCGGCGGCCGCGGGCCTGGATCCGGACGACGCCGTGCATGAGGTCCGCCTGCGCGCCCTCGACTCGGCCAGCGGCATCGAGGCGACGCTGGCGCTCACGGACGCCCCGGGCGGACCGCCGCCCGCGCTCTTCTGCGTGAACGACCTCGTGGCCGTCGGCGTCCAGCGGGCACTGCGACTGCGTGGCGGCACGGCGCTGCTCGAGAGTGTCGCGATTGTCGGGTACGACGACATCGACATCGCAAGCGAGCTCGCCGTGCCGCTGACGTCGGTGCGTCAGCCGACACACGAGATGGGCTACCGCGCCGCGGACCTTCTGCTCGCACCCGACAGCGCCGAGATCGAGCAGGTGGTCTTCGCGCCGGAGCTGGTCGTCCGGGCGTCGTCCGCACGCTGAGCGCGCCTCAGCCTGGATGCACCGGTTGGCTTTCGGGCGGCGTTTGATCGGGTCTGGGCTTGGTGATTCTGGTTTGGGCGTGGCGGTGGGCCGGTCTGTCCGGTTCTTCCACTTCTTGTTGTTCGTTGCGCCGCTGGGGCTGGGTGGTCAGGTCGCCGCGGCTGGTGGCCCGCAGGCGGCGGTGAGCATCGCCTGCCACGCGTCCTCCCACGGCCAGTGCTGGGGTAGGTGGAGGCGAGTCCGGCGGGCGGACCGGGCGATCCGTGCGGGCACGGTGATGAGCTGAGCGCGGATCGTGGCGGTGGTCGCCTTGGCGTGGAACCTCGAGGCCAGGGTCCCGGCGGCGCGGGTGAGGTTGAACGCGATCGCGGCCAGCACGAGCCACGCGGCGTTCGCGTTGATCTGCCCTGAGGTTATCTGGAGTCCTCCGGTGGGGGTCCGTGACGTAGTCGACGGGGGAAATGGGGCCCTCGGCGTGCGTCGTGGACGCGGTTACCTTGTGCCGTCCATCACGACGACAAGGGGTTGGCCATGCGCGTCCAGCGTGTTCTCATGCCGGGGTCCGGGGCGGAGTCGTGGACGGTGCTCGACGATGAGCTCCGTCCACTCGAGCCGGTCGAGCGGTTCCTTGCCTACCTCGCCTCGATCGAACGGTCACCGAACACCGTCAAGGCCTACGCGCACGACCTGAAGGACTGGTTCACCTACCTTGACCGGCGGGGCCTGGACTGGCGCGAGGTCGGCGTCGAGGACGTGGCCAGCTTCGTGGGGTGGTTACGACTGCCGCCCGCGGGACGAACGGGGCAGGTCGCGGTGCTGCCGTCGGTGGCCCACCACTGCAGCGCTTCGAGTGTGAACCGCAAGCTCGCGGCGCTGACGTCGTTCTGCGAGTTTCATGCCCGCCGCGGTGTCCAGCTCGCCGGACTGCTCGTCACGATGGCGCCCGCGGG
>Ga0209745_1000607_pt1 | contig 21860 bp, 20 predicted proteins | sample BarGraNGADG00312_FD_184495 | JGI IMG/M metagenome (GOLD analysis project Ga0209745, IMG submission 184495) | Arctic peat soil microbial communities from Barrow, Alaska - Barrow Graham LP Ref core NGADG0004-312 (SPAdes) (version 2) | ecosystem: Environmental > Terrestrial > Soil > Wetlands > Peat...
GCAGCATCCGGCTTGTGCCTTGATTCGATAAATGTCAATATTGATTCATGTCGAAGCAAACGCTCGTGGAAGCGCAGACCGAACCGTGTTGCACGCCCTTGGTGCGCGAGCCGCTGACCGAGGACTGGGCGGGTGACTTGGCCCGGATGTTCAAGGCGCTTGGTGACCCGGTGCGCCTGCAGTTGCTGAGCAGGGTGGCGAGCCACACCGGGGGGGAGGCCTGCGTGTGCGATCTGTCCGTCGGCTTTGCCCTGACCCAGTCGACGATCTCCCACCACCTGAAGGTGCTGCGCGAGACCGGACTGCTGCAGTGCGAGCGGCGTGGCACCTGGGTTTACTACTGGGTGGTGCCCTCGGCGCTGGCACAGCTGTCCGCGGTGCTGGGATCGCCAGACGTGAGCACCTCTCAGCTCGACTTGACCGCGCTGGTCCGGGCATGACCGCGCCAGTGACCACTCCCGCACCCCCGGGCGCCACTGACGTCGTTGTTGGCAAGCTCTCCACCCTTGACCGGTTCCTGCCCGTGTGGATCGGTGTGGCCATGCTGGTAGGGCTGCTGTTGGGCCGTGCCGTGCCCGGCATGGAGAGCGTGCTGCAGGCCGTGGAGGTCGACGGCATCAGCCTGCCCATCGCGATCGGGCTGCTGGTCATGATGTACCCGGTGCTGGCCAAGGTCCGCTACGACCGGCTCGACTCCGTGACCGGTGACCGGCGGCTGCTCGTCAGCTCGTTGCTGTTGAACTGGGTGCTTGGCCCGGCGCTGATGTTCGCCCTGGCCTGGATCTTCCTGCCCGATCTGCCGGCATACCGGACCGGTCTGATCATCGTCGGCCTGGCCCGATGCATCGCCATGGTCATCATCTGGAACGACCTCGCCTGCGGGGACCGTGAGGCCGCTGCGGTGTTGGTAGCGCTCAACTCGCTGTTCCAGGTGGTCGCCTTCGCCGGCCTCGGCTGGTTCTACCTCAACGTTCTGCCCGGTTGGCTGGGCCTGGACCAGACCGGCATTAACGCGTCCACGTGGGACATCGCCCGCAGCGTCCTGATCTTTCTCGGCATACCCCTGCTTGCGGGTTTCCTGTCCCGACGCGTGGGGGAGAAGGCCAAGGGCCGGACCTGGTATGAGGAGCGTTTCATCCCCCGCGTCGGTCCGTTCGCCCTGTACGGCCTGTTGTTCACGATCGTCGTGCTGTTCGCCCTGCAGGGTGACGCGATCACCAGCAACCCGCTGGACGTGGCGCGGATCGCCCTTCCGCTACTGGTCTACTTCGCGGTGATGTGGGGCGGCGGGTATGCCCTGGGAGCAGGTCTCGGGCTGGGCTACCAGCGGACGACGACCCTGGCGTTCACCGCCGCCGGCAACAACTTCGAACTGGCCATCGCGGTGGCGATCGCCACGTTCGGGGTGACCTCTGGGCAGGCCCTGGCGGGGGTCGTCGGCCCGCTCATCGAGGTCCCCGTCCTGGTGGGGCTGGTCTACGTCAGCCTCGCCCTGCGCAAACGGTTCACCCCGACGTCTTCGTTGACTTCACCCTGACAAGGAGCAGACCGTGCCCGCACCCCACGCCGAGCCCGCGCATACTGGCGCGGACTACACCCGGATCGTGGATGACCTGACCTATCACTACGACGGCGTCTTCGACCGGGACACCATCCAACGGGCAGTCGACCAGGCCCGCGCCACCCTGGAACCGGTCTCCAAGATCCCCGCCTTCCTGCCGATCCTGACCGAACGCTTCGCCCGCGACCAGCTCCTGGCCGCAGCCCAGAGCCAGGGCAAGGTCGCAGCCAGCACCCCGGAGATCCTCTTCGTCTGCGTCCACAACGCCGGCCGCTCCCAGATGGCCGCAGCCCTGGCCAAACACCTGTCCGCGGGCAAGGTCCACGTCCGCTCCGCCGGCTCACAGCCCGACCAGCAGATCCAACCCGTGACCATCCAGGCGTTGGCCGAACGGGGAATCGAGCTCACCGAGGCCTTCCCCAAACCGCTGACCGACGACGTCGTACACGCCGCCGACGTGATCGTCACCATGGGCTGTGGCGACGCCTGCCCGATCTTTCCCGGCAAACGCTACGAAGACTGGGCCGTCGCCGACCCAGCTGGCCAACCCATCGAGGTGGTGCGGGCGATCCGCGACGACATCCAGGCCCGCGTCACGACCCTGCTCGGCGAGATCCTGCACAAGTCCTGACCACCAGTCGTTCCCTCCTTCGAAAGGCACTCATCTCATGGCCGACAAGCCCAGCGTCCTGTTCGTCTGCGTGCACAACGCCGGCCGATCCCAGATGGCCGCCGGATTCCTGACCCACCTCGGCGGCGGGCAGGTCGAGGTGCGCTCTGCCGGGAGCCTCCCCGGCGACCAGGTGAACCCCTCCGCGGTCGCGGCGATGGCCGAGGTGGGCATCGACATCTCCAGTCAAACCCCCAAGGTCCTGACCACCGGCGCCGTGCAGGCCTCCGACGTGGTGATCACCATGGGCTGCGGCGACGCCTGCCCCATCTTCCCCGGCAAGCGCTACCTCGACTGGGACCTGGAAGACCCAGCAGGCCAGGGAGTCGAAGCAGTCCGACCCATCCGGGACGAGATCAAAGCCCGAGTACAGGCGCTCCTGACCGAACTCCTACCCGACGAGAGCCCCGCATCACGAGCTCACCTTTAAGCACCACCTGCCACACCGACGACGTCCCGCCGAGGGAACGATCACCGGGGCGATCGATCACGCCGCTGATAGCGCCGAGCCACCACTCCGACTTGCGCACGTTCGAATCCGCGATCGAGCCGGTCAGAGAGCCTGCGATTTCGACGGTGCGCAAGCTGAGGATGCGGTGGGTTGGGTCGCCTACCCCTAGCTTCGTACTTGAACGAGACGCGAAGCTTCGTCCGATAAGTGATCCCGCCGTCCTCGGCGACGTGGATGTCCTGCGCGACAACCTCGGCGAGTCATCTACGGTGACTACTTCGGGCAGTTGCCGGAAAGCCTCGACAATGATCACGCCGTTGGTCACGCGTTCCGACTCCGGACTGCACTCGCCAATATGTTACATATTGTGTGGGGTCGGAGTGTCGCGCTGCGGGTTCCAGCAGATGGATGCCCCATCCTCCGCGGCATGCACCGTAACCGGTCCACTGCGCGGCAGACCCACCATGCCGGACTCGTCCAGCAGGAGGATCGGCAGCCGGGTTCCGTAGATTTCTGCCGCGGCTAGCGCGCCGAGCGTCACGATCGCATCGCGTGAACCGAGCAGGATCGCCGCCGGCGCCACCGCAGCGCGGATCTGTTCGGCGAGCACGCTCGACGATGAGCTGGACCCGCGCGAGGTCCCCATCACCACGACGCGTCCAGCTAGCGAAACACCCTGTTGCGGGTGATGCACATCGGTAATGACGCCGGTGTCCAGCTCCGTCCCGCCCCAGAACGAGAGTGGCTCGTCCAGCCAGAGAATCTCGCCGGAGCCATCGCCCGGACACAGCGACGCCGCCGAGACGCTGCGGTCACTGCCAGCTTGACTCATCGCGAATCACCCGCCCCGCACGTGCCGAGTCGATGCACTCCGTGAGCGTTCCCAGCACGACGTTGATGCCCATGTTCGCAGGGGCGTACCAAGCCCATTTGCCTGATGTCGTCATCGCCGTGCGCACGGAGTCAGCGAGTATGGGTACGAGGTAGGTGCAGGTGTCGACGACGAGTTTCGCCCCGACTGCTTCGCACAGCTGCGCGTAACCCAGCTCCTTCGCCTGGGCGAGCACCTCGCGCGAAGTGGAGATCCAGACGGTGCACGACGGGTCGAAGGGCACGCGGTCCCGCAGGACCTCGGCCAGCTTGGCGAACTCGGTGAGGGAAAAGTGCGGCGTGCCGAACGCGACCGCATTCAGCTCGTCACCCACGCTGGCAGTGGTCAACTCATCCCGTGCCGCCCGCAACATCTCGGGCGTCAACTCGATACGCGGGAGGCCGGCACAAGGCCAGGCTCCGCCCGCTTCGACTGCTTCCGGAGTGACCCCCGCAACGTGGAACAGCGCGACGCCGCCACCAGAGGCCGCTGTCGCGCCCAAGGCCTTCAACCGGTCTTCGTCGACCACCGCCGGCGCGATGCCGGTCAGAATGGCCACCTGCTCACCCACCTCGCGGCCCACGACGCAGCCCAGGGCGGCCCAGGCCGCGTCGTGGTCGAGCACGCGGTCGGGGATGCTGGAACAGTCCAGCTCAAGACCAGGGACCCTGTTCTCACCAATATGAAGTCCGGCCAACGGGACCCGCCCGGTGACGGCGGCGCAAACGTCCGCAAAGTCGCCGTAACGAGCCGTGCGCGCCCCGAGCACTGAGTTGGCAAACACGATGGCGTTTGACTCGGCCCAGGCGATGTCGGTTCCCGCTTCCGGCCGACCCGCCAGCTGGTAGGGCGCACACGTCCAGGTCGCCCTTGCGCCGATGGCGACGTAGGCGTCCATCAAGCGGCGCGCCGCCGCCGATTCGGTCGGGTCCAATCGCACCAGCCCCGGATGCAGCAGGTCCAGAGAGCTGACATTCAGGGTCGTGGGAACTGTGACCTTCGCGCCCAGCCTGACCAGCTTCTCGATGAAGTCGAGGCCAGCCTGACCGTGGTAAAGGCAGCCGTCGATGTGCGCTGACTCGATGTCGATCAGCTGGGTGGCCTGCGACACCTTGGCAAGGGCCACGACCAGGCGCATCGCCATGGCGACTCCCGGCCCGTGATCGCCAGCCAGCTTCGCCTCGTCTTCGGCGTTCAACCACAGCTCCACCGCCCGGGTCGCAGCCATCAGGCGCCCAGGTAGGCGTCGATGATGCGCGAGTCGGATATGAGCTCGGATGCTCGCCCCTCGATGGTGGTAACCCCGCCGTCGATCACGTAGGCGCGGTCTGTCACCTTCAATGCAGCGCGGGCGTTCTGCTCCACCAGTAACACGGTCGTGCCCTGGTCCCTGATCTCACTGATGACCTGCATCACCTGGGCCACGATCAGCGGGGCCAATCCCATCGAGGGCTCATCGAGCATCAGCATCTTGGGTCCGGCAACAAGTCCCCGGCCGATGGCCAGCATCTGCTGCTCGCCGCCGGACAGTGTCCCGCCTTGCTGCATCCTGCGTTCCCCGAGCAGCGGAAGCAGCGCGAGGACCTTCTCAATTCTTTTCGCAACCACTGCATGGTCCTTGACCAGGAAGCCACCCAGCTGAAGGTTCTCCAGCACGGTGAGTGTGCTGAATATGCGCCGACCCTCTGGCACGTGAATCAGACCGGCCCCCACGACGTCCCACGGGCGAGCCTTGGTGATGTCGGCACCGTTGAACGTCACTCTCCCGGAGTGCGACTTCACCAAAGCCGATGCCGTGGACAGTGTCGTCGTCTTGCCTGCGCCATTGTTGCCGAGGAGCGCGACGATCTCGCCCTTCCCGACCGTCAGACTGAGGCCGGACAGCGCCTGGACTTTGCCGTAGAACACCTGAACGTTGTCGAACTCAAGCATCGCCATTGCTTTGCGCCCCCTCGTCATCCTTGCCGAGGTAGGCCTCGATCACGGCTGGGTTCGCCTTGACCTCGGCCGGCGTGCCCACCGCAATCTCCCGCCCGAAGTTCATCACGATGATGCGTTCGGACAGCTCCATCACAAGGCCCATGTCATGTTCGATCAGCACAATCGAGGTTCCCAGGTCGCGAATGCGCCGACAGAGCACAAGCAGCTGCTGCTTCTCCGAGTAGTTGAGCCCGGCCGCTGGCTCATCCAGCAGCAGCAGCTCCGCCTTCCGGGCCAGAGCCCTGGCAATCTCGACCCGTTTCTGCTGACCGTAGGACAGGTTCCGAACCGGGACTCCGCGGGCGCCCTCGAAGCCGACGAAGTCGAGCCAGTAGTGCGCCTCCTCGGTGTACCTCGCTTCGCTGCGCTTGAACCTGGGAGTGTGCAGAATCGCGTCCGCCCAGTTCTGTCCGCCATACAGGTGCATCCCGGCGCGCACATTGTCGAGCACGGTCAGGTCGGGGAAAAGTCGAAGGTTCTGGAACGTCCGCGTCACGCCGGCTGCGGCAATGTCTGCCGGCCGTTTTCCAGTGGTCTCGAGCCCCTTGATCCGGACTGATCCGGAGGTCGGCCGGTAGAAGCCGGTGATGCAGTTGAACGCAGACGTCTTGCCCGCACCGTTCGGGCCGATCACCGCGATGATTTCCCGCTCATGAGCCGAAAAACTCAGCCCGTCAACGGCTCTCACGCCGCCGAACGCGACTTGGAGGTCCTTGACCTCAAGTACCGCGGTCATCGGCCCTGCTTCGTCGCCACTGCGGGGGGATCGACGTCAACGGTCGCACGCTCCCGTTCGTACCCGCGGGCCGGCCAGAAGCCCTGCGGGCGGAACACCATGACGATCACGAGCAGCAGTCCGAAGGCCAGGTAGCGGTTTGAGGCGAAGTCCCGCAAGAGCTCAGGCAGCAGGCTGATGACCAGGGCGCCGATCACGACACCGCGCATGTTGCCCATCCCGCCGAGCACGACCGCCATCAGCACCAGCGCCGACTGGAGGAAGATGAAGCTCTGAGGCGAAACTGCGGACAGGTGCGCGGCAAAGAGCACTCCGCCCAGACCTCCCCAGATGGCGCCGAAGATGTAGGCGAGCAGCTTCACCTTGTAGGTGTGGATGCCCATCGCCTCTGCGGCGTCCTCGTCCTCGCGCACGAACCGCCAGGCCCGGCCGAGCCGAGATTTTCCCAAGCGTGCCGAAGCGAGCACGAACAGCGAAACCACGAGCACTGTGAGGTAGTAGAGGACCGCCGGGTTTTCCACGTCTAGCCCGCCGATCTTCAGCAGACCGGGGATGCCGAAGATACCCGAGGGGCCGCCGGTCACGCTCAGGTTGTTGGCCGTGATGCGCGTGATCTCACCGAAACCCAGGGTGACGATCGCCAGATAGTCGCTGCGCAGCCGCAGTGTCGGCGCCCCGATGATCAACCCGGCCAGGATTGTCATCACCAGCACCGCCGGAATCGTGAAGAGAAGCGGCAGTTCGAAGCTCTTGGAGATGATGCCCGCGGTGTACGCGCCAACCGCCATGAAGGCGATGTACCCGAGGTCAAGCAAACCGCAGTAACCCACCACAATATTCAACCCGGACGCGAGCAGCACAAAGATCGCCGCCGTGGTCATCACATTGAGTGAGTACGGCGACGCGCTGACGAATGGGGCAAGCAATGCGGCCGCGAGGGTGACCCAGCCAATCAGCCGGCTCTCAAGAAGCCGGGAGATCGGTGACCTGGGCGGACCTACCCGCAGCGGTGCCAAAGTGGTGTCGATGTTCTCACTCATGCTACATACGCTCCGTTACACGCTCGCCGAGAATGCCCGTCGGCCGCAACGTGAGGAAAAGGATGAGCACGGCGAAGGAGAAGACGTCACGCCACTGTCCGCCGAACCATTCGCTGCCGAAAGCCTCGACAAACCCAAGCACGAGACCGCCCAGCATCGCCCCCTTGATATTGCCAATGCCGCCGATGACGGCGGCGGTGAAGGCCTTGAGGCCGATGATGAACCCCATCAGAAAGTCGATCTTGCCGTAGTAGGCGCCTGCCATCACGCCAGCGGCCCCAGCCAGTGCCGACCCGATGAAGAAGGTGCGGGTAATCACCGCGTTGACGTTGATCCCCATCAGCAGCGAGGCGTTCGTGTCCAGCGCGATCGATCGCATGGCGCGCCCGGTGGAGGTCTTCTGGATGTAGAAGTTCAAGGCGACCATGAGGCCGGCGGCGATCAGCATCAGGACGATCTGTGGCAGCGATACTCGTGCCCCGAGAACCTCGAACACCCCGCCCTCCAGACGAATCGGGTACGCACGCGGATTCGGGCCGGCAATGGCCGCGATGCCGTACTCGAGCGAGAACGAGACGCCGACAGCCGAAATCAGCACGGCCAGTCGAGGTGCGCCTCGCAGGGGGCGGTAGGCCAGGCGTTCGATGAGGACACCCGCCCCACCAGTGATCAGCATGCTCACCAGCAGCACGATCAGAAGCGCGCCCAGCGAGAGAGAGGCCGGGATTCCACCCATGGAGGTCAACAGGGCAAAACCGATGAAGGCGCCGAGCATATAGATGTCGCCATGGGCGAAGTTCAAGAGCTTGATGATGCCGTAGACCATGCTGTAGCCAAGCGCGATCAGAGCATAGAACGAGCCGACGAACAGCCCGTCCCAGATGAGTTGAGTCATGAGAGCCTGTTTCGTTCAGCGAGGGTGACGGATGCCGCAGGTGTTCCCGCGGCATCCGTCACCGTGGATCAGGACAGGGTGTTGTCGAGAATGAACTTGCCGTCCTTGATCACGAGGATGACGAAACCACCGCTGGACAGGGTGTGCTCAGGGGTGAACTGCAGCGGGCCGGAGAACATGGAGAAACCGTTGATGGCCGTCAGCGCCTTGATGATGTCGGCACCTTTGGTGCTGCCAGCGTCAGTGATTGCCTTGGCCGCAAGGCGGACCGCATCGTAGGCCTGGGTCGAGTACGGACCGGGGTCGGCGTTGAACTTGGCCTTGTAGTTGGCGATCCACTTCTCGGCACCCTTGAGGGTATCGGGGGTCTGCGTCATCGTCGCGAACACGCCTTCTGCGCCAGCCCCGGCGATCTTTGCAAGGGAAGGATCGACACTGCCGTCGGCGACCATGATCTTGCCCGTGAAACCGGCCTTCTTCAGCTGGTTGATGATCAAGCCGCCCTCCTGGTAGTACCCGGTCCAGTACACCAGTGCAGGGTTCTTGGCCACGATGGCGCGGACCACTGCCGAGTAGTCGCTCTCACCAGCGGTCACCGAGGTATTCAGGAGAACCTTGACTGATCCGTCCTTGTCGATCTGGGCCTGGGTCTCGGTGGTGATGTCCTTCGAGTAGCTCGTGTTGTCATCGACCAGCGCGACCGTGGCAAAGCCCGACTTCTTCATGAAGGCGAGCGCCGTCGTCGACTGCTGCTTGCCGGTGCCGTTGATCAGGAACACGTTGGCGAGCCCCTGCTTGACCAGCTCCTGCGAGTTCGCAGCCGGGATGATCATCGGGATGTTCGCCTTCTGGAAGATCGGCAGCGTGGGCAGCGTGGCGCCCGAGCAGTAGCCGCCCACCGAAACGACCACTCCGGCGGAGACGACCTTGTTGGCGCTCGCGACCGCTTGCTGTGCGTCGCAAGCCTCGTCCTCGACCATGAGCTCAAGCTTGCGTCCCTTCAGGACGCCGCCAGCCTTGTTGATCTCGTCAACAGCAAGCTGGGCGCCGTTCTTCATGTACGCGCCGGTGGGCGCGCTGCTCCCCGAGAGGGGCACAACCATGCCCAGCTTGACAGGGCCGGAGGACGTGGCCGCGCTGCTCGCCCCACTGTTGAGCAAACCGCCGCCGCATCCGGCTGTCGTGAGGACCATCGCCGCGCCGATACCGAGCAGGATCGTTTTCCGGGTTCCAATTTTCATGGCATGTCTCTCCTTGAGGTGACAATCGGGTAGCTCCGCGCAACACGACCGTCAGATCACTCCCACTCGGATCACGCCAGTGCAATATGACATGTCACACAGGTTTGAGTCAACGATCCGGGGAGTTTCCTGCCCACCAGCCGATCACATGCCCAAGATGTTTGATGGTCAGCGCCTCGAGCGCCGCACCGTCCCTTCGGCCCAGCAGATCCAGCATGACGTGGTGCTCCCGGGCGGACTCGGGGAGCTCCTCGCTCATCGTCATCCGGGCCAGGTTGATCATTCGGGTCTGCGAGCGGAGCTCGCGGACCATGTCGACCAGCCGCGCGTTTCCGTGGAGGTCGAGCAGCCCCAGATGAAAGTCGCGGTCGCCCTCGATGAAGCCGGTGAGGTTGGCGTTCTCGGCGTGTACGACGATCTGCTGGGCGAGCGTGCGCCACTGGGGCAGGCTCTCGGTCGGGAAGCTCTCGGCAAGGGAGCGCATTGCGGGCGCCTCGATCAGCTGGCGCAGCTCGACGATCTCGCGAAGGTCCTGCTCGCTCACCTCGGTGACGCGGAATCCCTTGTTGCGAACGGATGCCACGAACCCCCGCTGCTCGAGGTCGAGCATCGCCTCACGGACCGGGGTGGCCGAGACGGCGAACTGGCTCGCGAGCGTGGGCACCGAAACGAGCGTCCCAGGGGCGAGCTCGCCGGAGATGATGGCGGCCGACAAGGACTCGGAGATCCGGTCCCGCAGACTCGCGACCTGCTCCACCTTGCGAATCGCTGACTCGGTCATGATCTCCTCACCTCACGCCAGACGGAACCTGGGGTGGATCCGGCTGCTCGCACGATTCACCTTGGCTCACTAGTATCCATGATATGTGCCATATTACGAGGAAGATTCGCACAATTGACTATCACACCGCCGGTGAGCCCTTTCGAATAGTGACCGACGGGGCCCCCCCGATCGGCGGCGCGACCGTTGCCGAACGACGCATGCGGGCACAGAGCTCCCCCGAGATCGACGGGCTGCGAACACTGCTCTGCCGGGAGCCGCGCGGGCACGCCGACATGTACGGCGCCTTCATCGTCCCGGCCGACGACGACGGCGCGGACTTCGGCACCCTGTTCTGGCACAACGACGGGTACTCCACAGCTTGCGGGCACGGCACCATCGCTCTTGGTGTGTGGGCCGTGCAAACCGGCCGAGTCGACTCGAAAGCCAACGGAGTCACTCCCGTTACCATCGATGTCCCCTCAGGGCGGGTGGTCGCCCATGTGAGGCAGGATGCGGGCACAGTGACCGGTGTGGTCTTCGAGAACGTGCCGTCATACCCTGTCGCCCGCTCAGTTGACGTGGACACCTCGGTCGGCCGAGTCAGTGTCGACCTCGCATTTGGCGGAGCGCTGTACGCCTGCGTCGAGGCGTCCGAGCTCGGACTTGAGGTGACACCGGAGAACACGGAACGGCTGACGACGATCGGGCGGGAGATCAAATGGGCCCTGAATGACAGCGAGCTGGCCCGCCATCCGGACGACGACCGACTCAGCGGGGTCTACGGCACCATCATCTTCGACGATCTCGGCGACACCTTGAACGGACCCCACCAGCGCAACGTCACAGTGTTCGCCGACGGCCGGATCGACCGCTCACCCTGCGGGTCCGGCACAGCAGCGCGACTCGCCCTGCTGACCGACTCTGGCCGGCTCGGACCCAATCAGGTCCTCACCCACGACTCGATCATCGGGACACGGTTCATCGGCCGCGCGCACCCGGCTCCAGGCGGCGCGGCGCGGCGCGCGATCATCCCGGAGGTTGAAGGCATGGCGTACAAGACCGGAGAACACACATTCGCAGTCGAGGCGACCGACCCTCTCCAGACCGGATTCCTGCTTCGATGACGCCCGCCACGCTGCCCTGGATCTCGGCCGACGATGTGTTCGCCCGTCTCGGCTTTGGTGCGGCTATCCGCGCGGTGCAGCGCGACCTGAGAGCCGGGCTCGACCCGGCTGGCGACTTCAGCCGGAGCATCCTGGACCTGGCCCACGGGCAGCTGCTGCTCATGCCGACACAGTCGCCGGAGTTCGTCGGTGTCAAGGTCGCGACCGTGGCGCCAGGAAACCAGGCTCTCGGCAGAGCAAGGATCCAGGGTGTCTACCTTCTGATGGATGCTGCCACCCTCAGTCCGATCGCGCTCATCGACGGCATCGCACTGACGACCCTGCGCACCCCCGCGATCTCCGCCGCCGTCGCCGACATCCTGGCCCCCTCCAAGGTCGATCATCTGGTCGTGTTCGGGTCCGGGCCGCAGGCTTGGGGACACATCCAGGCCATGCAGGCCATCCGGACGGTCGGACGGGTCACGATCGTCGCCAGGGACCCGGGCCGGGCCGCCGCGCTCGCCCTCCGTGTGAAGGCGGATGGAGTGGACGCGAGGGTGGGTCATGCCGACGATGTTCGCGACGCCCAGCTGATCGTCTGTGCCACGACCGCACGGACCCCGCTGTTCGACGGGAGCCTGGTGCCTGATGACTCCTTGTCGGTGGCCGTGGGATCCCATGAGGCCGACGCGCGGGAGCTGGACTCGGCGTTGATCGTGCGGGCGCAGGTCGTCGTCGAGGATTGCGCCGTGGCCCTGGGTGAGGCCGGCGACCTGCTCATCCCTCTGGGCGAAGGCGTGGTTGACCCCGAATCGCTCGTGCCGATGCGCGACATCATCACCGGCTCCACGCCCGTCGACCACGGGCGGCCGCGTGTCTTCAAGAGCTCGGGCATGTCATGGGAGGACCTGGTCATCGCCGCCGAAGTGTTCCGCGCGGGCTGACCGTTGGCGCCATACAGCGTGGGTTCAGTGGGAGGCGAGCGTGCCCAGGAGATCGCGGACGGCTTCGCGATGAGCGTCTTTGGCTCTGCCGGACAGCTCTGCACGAAGCCTGGTTTCCTGTTCGTGCAGCGCCGTGCGGTCGACGGCGATATCGTCACCGTTCAGCACGAGCTTTCAGTATTATGTTACATACTAGCCCTAGACAGATAAAAAGTTGTCTGATAAATTCTGGCCATCAACCAGGTCATCCTCTTGGTGACGGACGCTTAGAGGCACCATCGTTCAGGGATGAATCTCCGCCATGTTGGTGAGGCTGCATAATCTCGGTGCTCTGGATGGCGGCGGCGTTCTGATTAATGAAGTCAATTTAGGCACCACGTTTCTCGGTAGAGTCGCACGCCGCGTTGATGCGGGCGATATTGAGGGTTGTTCCGGTGATAACCAACCGTGCCTACATGGCGGGGCTCCATCACTGGGTGTTGGATCCGGAGAATCCGTTCCCATGAGGCTTTCTGCTGCAGTAGGGCGTTGTCTGGATAAGAGTAACTGGCGTGGGAACATGCATTCGGAGCACCGTCTCGAAAAGAGGGGCACGGGAGTCAAGTGAAGATCATCAGGGTTGATGTGTTCGGGTATGAGCTGACCTATGCGCATGGTGAATATGTGATGTCGGCCGGGCGGGCCGCTCGTGCCCAAGATTCGACAGTTGTTCGCTTGCGCACTGACAGCGGCCATGAAGGCTGGGGTGAGACGTCATCGCTGGCCGGGACATACCTGCCCGCCTTCACTGGAGGGACGCGTGCGGCGCTGGCGGTGCTTGGGGAGCATCTGATCGGCTTGGATCCGACGAACCTATCGCTGGTGCATCGTGTGATGGATGGGCTGTTGCTGGGTCAGAACGCCCCCAAGAGCGCGGTGGATATAGCTTGTTGGGATCTTCTTGGCCAGCAAGCCGGCCTACCGATCGCTGCGCTTCTTGGAGGAGTGCTTCAGGAGGACTTCCCGCTTTACGAGGCGGTGCCGCTTGGTTCCGCCGAGTCCATGAGCGATTTCGTCGTCAGTCGAGCGGGCGCGGGAATAGGTCATTTCCAGGTTAAGGTCGGAAACGATCCGGTCGACGACGCTAGGCGGATTCGTAGTGTGATAGAAAGCGCCGCGCCTGGGACAACTGTCATTGCCGATGCAAATGGCGGCTGGAATGTGCCGGATGCCGCGATGGCGATGCGCCGGGTCGAGGATCTGTATGTGTTTATTGAGCAGCCCTGCCGCGATCTGGAGGACTGCGCGTCGGTGAGTAGTTTAAGCCCGCTCCCGCTGATCCTCGATGAGTCAGTTGTGGGCTCCGCGGATCTCGTCCGTGCTAAGTACGATGCAAAGGCAGGCGCTGTGAATATCAAGCTGGGCCGACTGGGCGGTTTGAGCGGTGCCGCCAGAATGCGTGACCTCGCTCAGGACCTGGCGATGAAGGTCACGATAGAAGATGCTTGGGGTGGAGATATCACGACTGCTGCGGTGAGCCACTTGGCCGCGAGCACGCGTCCGGAGTCATTGCTGACAACGTCTTTCTTTAACGAGTGGACGAACGAGCATGTAGCGGGTCATGAGCCACGCGCGCGTCGCGGCCGGGGCTCGGCGCCGAATCTCCCAGGTCTTGGGATCTCGGTTGACGTGGACTACTTCGGCGGTCCCCTCATGAGTTTCCCTGCGTAACGGAATAGGACAACGCGATATCCGAATTAGTCAGTCATGGCGGCCTCGCCGCCACCCCGAAGGATGAGAATAGGGGGGTGGACCGTCACTCGTGGCGACGTCGCCCCCCCTTGGTGCCAGGAGCCCGAGAACCCGTATTCCTGGAGGAGCAATCAAATTCGAACCTGTATGGTATGTAACATACTATACAGATCTCACCGGAGGTGGACCCCTTGACCAGCGACGTGATCATTGTTGGCGCCGGGATCATCGGTGCGGCATGCGCCCGCGCGCTCGCTTCGGCCGGCGTCGGCGTGACTGTGATCGATCGGGGCACCACAGCGGGAGGCACGTCCTCCGCTTGTGAGGGAAACCTGCTGGTGTCTGACAAGGGCCCCGGTCACGAACTTGTGCTCGCGCAATATGCAGCGAGCCTGTGGCGCTCCACCGTCACCGACCTGCGTGAGCAGCTCGGTGACGGTTTCCCTTCGGTCGAGTTCGATCCCAAGGGCGGCGTCGTGGTTGCGACGACGACCGCGGGGGCCGGGTCGTTGCTCGAATTTGTGGCCGGTCAGCGCCTCGCGGGCGTTGACGCCCGCGTCATCGATGCCTACGAGGCACGCGGACTGGAGCCTGACCTGACTGCTCGAATCGAAGCTGCGGTGTACTACCCGGAAGACGCGCAGGTGCAACCGACCATCGCGACGGAGGCGCTGATGGCATCGGCGCGGTTGTACGGGGCGAGGCTGCTGGAGAACACGCCCGTGCTCGGTCTCCTCCTTGACTCCGCCGGTTCTCTCATTGGCGTCACCACGCCGGCGGGGGAGTTGCTCGGCCGGCGGGTGCTTGTCGCCGCGGGTCCCTGGTCTGGGGAGGTGGCAGGGCTTCTTGGGGTGCGCCTTCCTGTGCGCCCGCGGCGCGGTGAGCTGCTCGTCACCACCCGGATGAGGCAACGCATCTTTCACAAGGTCTACGACGCTGACTATGTGGGTGCGGTCGGATCTGACGACGGCGCGCTGCAGACCTCCAGCGTGGTCGAGTCCACGGGATCCGGCACCGTGCTGATTGGCTCGTCCCGCCAACTGGTCGGCTTCGACGCGCGGTTGCGGGTCGAAGTGCTGAGTGAGATAGCAGCCAAGGCTATTCGTCTGTTTCCTTTTCTCGCCGACGCTTCCGTGATGCGCAGCTACGGTGGGTTCCGGCCATTCATGCCGGATCACCTGCCGGTGATCAGCGAGGACCCGCGGATGCCGGGGCTCTGGTATGCGACCGGGCATGAGGGGGCTGGCATCGGCCTCAGCCTTGCCACCGCCGAACTCATTCTGGACCTGATGCTGGGCCGTCCCACGCGCATAGACGCTGCACCGTACTCGGTTGCCCGGGCCTCGCTCGCGCCCTACCTCGAGGCGGTGGCCTGAGACTATGACCGCACGACTGCTCCCGTTCCTTGACGACCCGATCAAACCTGCACCGCCCACCTTGGTCACCATCACCGTCGATGGCACACCGGCACGCGGTGTGGCCGGCCAGAGCCTTGCCGGGGTCATTCTCGCCAGTGGCACGCTTGGTTTTCGCCGAACATCAGTGCTGGGGCGGCCTCGCGGCGTCTTTTGCGGGATAGGCGTCTGTTACGACTGTCTGGTCGAAGTGAACGGCCAGCGTGACGTTCGCGCTTGTCAGCGCCGTGCGGTCGACGGCGATGTCATCACCGTCCAGCACGACCGGCTACCAAGCGGTGATGTCGCGTGAGCCGGATGTCCATAGCTGACGTTCTCGTCATCGGAGCCGGACCCGCGGGTCTCGCGGCTGCCCGAGCGGCACGCGAGCGTGGCGCATCCGTCACCCTTCTCGACTCCTCCGACCAGCTCGGCGGCCAGTTCTGGCGGCACCTCCCCGACGCGCGCCCGTCGTCTGACGAGCGAGTCTTGCACCATGGGTGGGACACTTACCGCGGCCTGAGCGACGCGTTGGAGTCGGAGAACGGATGCCGAATCATCCGCTCGGCCCACGTCTGGGCCATCGAAGCCTCTGCGACAGGCCCCGGCACCGTCCACGTCATCGTGGGCGAGTCCGACGGTGTCGGCCGCGAACGGCTGGCCTTCGCTCCAGGCGCGATGATCCTGGCCACCGGCGCCCACGACCGGATCCTGCCCTTCCCAGGTTGGGACCTGCCCGGCGTCTTCTCCGGCGGTGCAGCACAGGCGCTTGCCAAAGGGGAACGCCTTGGGGTGGGCCGGCGCGTGATCGTCGCCGGTGCCGGCCCGTTCCTGCTGCCGGTCGCGGCCTCGCTCTCCGGGGTCGGGTCGACCGTGCTCGGCGTGTTCGAGGCCAATCGCGCTCCGGCGCTGCTGCGCGGCTGGCTACCCAGGCCGTGGCAGCTCCTTCCCGCCGCCGGCAAGGCCGTCGAGCTGGCCGGATACGTGGCCGGCCACATCAGGAACCGCATCCCGTATCGGCTCGGGCGCATGGTCGTCGCCGCGCACGGGACCGACCGGGTTGAGGCGGTCACCTTGGCAGCAGTAACCGCCAACTGGACTCCCATCGACGGCACGCAGCGGACGGTCGAGGTTGACGCTGTCTGTGTCAGTCACGGCTTCACCCCGAGGCTGGAGCTGGCCATCGCGGCCGGTTGTGCGCTCACCGCCGATCGATTTGTGCGGGTCGACGAAGGCCAGCAGACCAGCGTGCCTGGCGTGTACGCGGTCGGTGAGATCACGGGTATCGGCGGGGCTGACCTGGCGATGGCCGAGGGTGTCATCGCCGGCCACATCGCAGCGGGTGGGCTTGTAACAGACAACACGTTGCGACGCGCCGTGCGACAGCGGCGCATCTTTCGGGGCTTCGCGAGGCGGATTGATGCGGCTCACGCGATCCGACCTGGTTGGCAAGGGGTTCTCACCGCCGACACCATTGTCTGCCGCTGCGAGGAAGTCACCTTCGGAACGCTATGTGCGACGGCCGAGAGCACTCGGTCGAGGTCGTTGCGCGCACTCAAGCTCAGCACCCGGGCCGGCTTGGGCATCTGCCAGGGCCGTGTTTGTGGGCGTTCAATCGAGGAGGTGTTGGCCACCCGCGTGGGGAACGGCGGCCTCCGCGACGGGGTGACCACCGATCGCAGGCCGATCGCGGCGCTCATTCGGCTTGGCGAGCTTGCCACCGACCACCACGGTCTCGGAGTCACTCCGGGCCCCCACAATCCCGATCGCCCTCCAGACCCAATGAAAGGAACGAAATGACCAAGCAGACGTTCGACCTCCGCGGTGTCATCGTCGCCACCACTCTGGCGTTCAAGGAGGACTCATCGGCGCCAGCCGGACTCGCGGTCGACTACGACCGGTACGCCGCACACTGCGACTGGCTCATCAACAATGGCTGCCGCGGGGTCGGCCCGAACGGCTCGCTCGGCGAGTACTCGTCGCTCACCGATGAGGAGCGCCGAAAGGTGGTCCAGGTCGCCGTGGAGGTGGTGGGCGGGCGCGGACTGGTGATCGCGGGCGCGCACGGCGTCGGCTGGCATCAGGCGAAGCAGTGGGCCGAATACGCCAAGGAAGACGGAGCCGACGGGGTGCTGCTACTGCCGCCGATCGTGTACCGGGCCAACGAGGCGGAGGTCATCGAACACTACAAACGGGTGGCCGAGGTTGGCCTGCCGATCATGGCCTACAACAATCCCTTCGACACCAAGGTCGACCTGACACCGACGATCGTCGCAAAGCTGGCCGAGATCCCCGAGGTCGTCGCAGTCAAAGAGTTCTCCGGTGACATCCGTCGCGTGCTCGAGATCAAGGAGCTCTGCGACATTGACGTCATTGCCGGGGCAGACGACCTCCTGTTCGAAGCCTTGGTTGCAGGAGCGGATGGCTGGTTCGCGGGATACCCAAATGCGTTCCCGCGCGAAGCTGTCGAGATCTACGACCTGGTGAAGGCAGGTAAGATCCCGGAGGCCCTTGAGATGTACACCCAGCTCGTCACGGTATTCCGCTGGGACTCAAAGACGGAGTTCGTGCAGGCCATCAAGCTCAGCATCGACATCACCGGCGGCAGCTACGGCGGGCCCACCCGACCACCACGGGGGCCGCTGAGCGCCGAGCAGGAAGCCACAGTAAGAGCCGGCACCCAGAAGGCACTCGACTACCTTGCTTCCCGCAACCGGTAGCGGTTCGAACCAGGCAACGGTGGTCCGAGCTGTGCCCTGAGCGTTGGGCATGCGAGTGCCATTGAGAGGATCGGGTAATGCGTGCGAAGCGGATGTTTACGGCGGTCGACTCCCACACCGAAGGGATGCCCACCCGGGTCATCACCGGTGGCGTGGGGGTCATCCCCGGCGCGACGATGAACGACAAACGGCTTTACTTCATGGAAAATCTGGACCACATCCGGCTGTTGCTGATGAACGAGCCACGTGGCCACGCGGCCATGAGCGGTGCGATCCTGCAGGCCCCGACCAGGGATGACGCCGATTGGGGCGTCGTCTTCATCGAGGTGTCCGGGTGCCTGCCCATGTGCGGTCACGGAACGATCGGGGTAGCGACGGTGTTGGTCGAAACCGGTATGGTCGAGGTGCTGGAACCGGTCACCACCATCCGGCTGGACACCCCTGCCGGACTCGTGATCGCGCGGGTGGCGGTCAGTGACGGTCACGCCGATTCAGTCACCTTCGAAAACGTTCCTGCATACAGCGTGCGGCTGGATGACACGGTCGAGGTGCCTGGGTACGGTACGGTGCCGTACAGCTTGGCCTTCGGTGGAAACTTCTATGCGATGGTCGAACTGGACGCGGTCGGGCTCGAGTTTGAGCGCAGCAGCCAGCAGGAGATTCTGGCGGCGGGCTTAGCGATCATGGACGCGATCAACGAGACGAACCCTCCGCGGCACCCGGAAATCGACGGCCTCGACCACTGCCACCATGTCGAGTTCCTTGCGCCAGGTTCGAATGCGCAGCACTCCCGGCACGCGATGGCGATCTACCCAGGCTGGTTCGACCGCTCGCCGTGCGGCACCGGGACCTCGGCCCGGATGGCGGAGCTGTGGGCACGTGGCGAACTCGCTCTCGACCAGGACTTCGTCAATGAGTCGTTCATCGGGTCCCGGTTCACTGGCCGGTTAGTGCGGGAGACGACCGTTGCCGGCATCCCCGCCGCCGTGCCGACGATTACAGGTCGGGCCTGGGTGACCGGCATCGGCCAGTATCTGCTCGACCCCACCGACCCCTTCCCGACCGGATTCCAGTTCTAAGGGCCGCCAGCTTGGCCAGACCACACTCATCGACCGATAACAGGAGCACTCAGATGTCCGAAACAACACCCGACCAGCTCGAGCGGATCGCACAGTGCGCCGCCGACATCGCCCCGGTTTGGGCGGCCATCACACCGCTCGAGCGCGCCACCGCGCTGGTCGCCATGGCCGACGCGCTCATCGACGCCCAGACCCAACTTGTCGCCACCGCGATGGAGGAGACCGGACTCACCGAGGCGAGACTGGCCGGCGAACTCAAGAGAACCGCTGTGCAACTGCGGCTGTTCGCCGATGCCGTGGTCGACGGGTCATACCTGGATGTGCGCATCGACGAGGCCGACAATGAGTTCGCGCTCGGGGTGCGCCCCGATCTGCGTCGCTACCGCATCCCCGTGGGCCCAGTTCTGAACTTCGCCGCAAGCAACTTCCCGTTCGCGTTCTCGGTGGCCGGCGGCGACACGGCCTCCGCGCTTGCGGCGGGCTGCCCGGTCATCGTGAAGGCCCACTCCGGGCATCCCCGGCTCTCGGAGCAGACGGCGCGGGTGGCGTCAGCAGCTCTGGAGGCCGCAGGCGCGCCCGAGGGAACGCTGCAGCTGATCTCCGGACGGTCCGCTGGGGTGGCCCTGCTGAAGGACCCTCGGATCGCGGCCGGAAGCTTTACCGGTTCGATCGCCGCTGGGCGAAGCCTGGCGGATGTTGCCGCAGCCCGGCCGGGCCCCATCCCGTTCTACGGGGAGCTCGGCAGCGTCAATCCCGTATTCGTGACCCGGGCAGGTCTTGCCGAGCGTGCCCAGGAGATCGCGGACGGCTTCGCGATGAGCGTCTTTGGCTCTGCCGGACAGCTCTGCACGAAGCCTGGTTTCCTGTTCGTGCCGGCCGGACACGGCCTGGGCGACGGGTTGGCCGCGCGGGCTGCAGCGGCATCCGAGCAGCGGCTGCTGTACCCGGGCATCGCGACCGCGTACCGAGACCGTCGCGACACGATCCTCGCCACCACTGATGTCGAGGTCATCGCCGAAGGAAAATTGCGTTTCGACGCGGAGGGTCAGGGATGGGCGACCCCAACCCTGGTGGGTGTGACGGCCGCCGTTCTGATGCAGCAACGCGACCGCCTGCTCGACGAAGCCTTCGGCCCCCTGTCAGTCATGGTCGAGTTCGAGCGTGAGGAGGACCTCGCCGGGCTCGCGGACCAGCTGTTCGAAGGTAATCTCACCGGAACGGTGCATGCGGCCACGGGCGAGGACACCCCCGCCATACGCGCGCTGGTCGGGTGGATCACCAGGCACGCCGGGCGCGTGCTCTTCGGCGGATGGCCGACCGGCGTCGCGGTGACGCCCGCAATGCAGCACGGCGGCCCCTGGCCAGCGACCACCAACGACACCAGCACCTCTGTAGGCACCGCGGCGATCGGCCGTTTTCTGCGACCCGTCGCCTACCAGGGTGCACCGCAGGAGCTCCTGCCGCTGCCCCTGCGCGATGACAACCCGTGGCAGGTCCCCCAGCGCCGCAACATCTCGGGGCAGTCCCGCAGTTGGGGATCGCAAGCCACGCTCGCCTCCCACTGAACCCACGCGGTGCACGCCTGAGCTCCACCGGCACACCGAGCCCTTCGATGGCGTTGCAGTACGAAAGAGGTAGACCGCGTCCTCAACGAGAGATCTGCGCAGCGGCCAGCCTCAAAGTCATTGGGCTTCGGACCCGAACCTCAAGTCATTGGGCTTTGGAGCCACGGCCGTGGGCCTGCAGGACCACAACATCTCCGTAGTCTGTGATATGCCTGCACATGTGCATGGTCAAGTCGTTGGGAGGCGGGATGGAATGCTAGGTGGTGCCGACCCTCTTCGAGGTCAGGATGTCGAAGCCCTCCGTCCCTCCCCTCACGAGCACCGAGTTCGTTTGGCTCTTTCCGGCATGATCGCGGAGATCCTGCCGTGTATGGCGGAGCTTCGCACGGTTGAACCTGGTCTGTTCTTACTTCATGGCGGGCTGCCATCCCACGTTGATGCAGAAGGGCCTGACGCTAAGGTGCCTCCTCGCCTGCCAACCAGCCAGGAGTAACCGCGGTCTACCCAAGCCGCACCCAGGGAGCGCGGTCGTGTTGTCAGTCTGTGCGGGACCGATGATCGAGTCGTGGGTGAGGACCTGATTGGGGCCGAGTCGGACAGAGTCTGCCAGCAGGGCGAGTCGCGCCGCGGTCCCGGACCCGCAGGGTGAGCGCCCCGTCGGCGAACACCGTGACGTTGCGCTGGTGGGGTCCGTTTAAGGTGTCGCCGAGGTCGTCGAAGATGATGGTGCCGTAGACCCCGCTGAGTCGGTCGTCATCTGGATGGCGGGCCAGTTCGCTGTCGTTCAGGGCCCATTTGATCTCCCGCCGGTGTTGAACGCGGCGATGCGGATGGCGGCGTTCCTGCACGATAATCGAATGTCCGTATGCTGCGGCCCCGACTGAATGTGCCTGCTTCAGGTCAAGTGAAGATCCTCGCCAGGGCAGACCAGTGGGGCGACCTGGCCCTCGCATCTTCCTGCCGTCTCAGGAGGGCATCCTCATACGGGCGTACGCGATCTTGCTCAGGCAGGGGTGGCCACCCCTGCCGACATCCGTCGCGAGGCCGCGATCCCCTGCAGTGAAAGTCCGACAAGCACGAACGCTGCGCCAGCGAGTCCCAGAGCAGCGAGCCGTT